>Ga0325400_1002282_pt1 | contig 16710 bp, 13 predicted proteins | sample PopdelMetagenome_2_FD_205662 | JGI IMG/M metagenome (GOLD analysis project Ga0325400, IMG submission 205662) | Populus deltoides microbial communities from Bellville, Georgia, United States - Xylem-PdKOR-R1 | ecosystem: Host-associated > Plants > Phyllosphere > Stem > Wood/Secondary xylem... | reverse complement strand
CTTTGTGATCCGCCGCCCGCGCGCTCTACGATGGAGCGGAGCTTGCCGATCGTTGTTCCCCGAACCACGGCCTTGCCTGTGTCTCAGTGCGATCGTGCTAGGTGAAACCGCCGGGCGTGTCATCGTCCGTGTTTCGCCCCTGCGACGATTGGTTTCCATCTGTGTCGATTCCGCCACATTGACGTTGCCACCGCCGGGCACCGCACCTAGAGCATGCGCCGCGCCATGATCCTCTCCCGCTACGAACGCATGATCGCCCGCCGCTACCTGCTGCCGGGCCGGGGTGAGCGCTTCATCGTGCTGGTCGCGGGCTTCTCGCTCGGCGCGGTGATGCTGGGCGTCGCGGCGCTGGTGATCGTGATGAGCGTCATGAACGGCTTCCGCGCCGAGCTGTTCGACAAGATCGTCGGCCTCAACGGCCACGCGGTGGTGCAGGGGTATAACGGCCGCCTGCCCGACTGGCGCCGGGTCGCCGACGACGCGCGGCGGACGCCGGGGGTCACCTCGGCCCTGCCGATGATCGAGCAGCCGCTCGCCGCGACCTTCAACGGCAGGGCGGAACCGATCCTGGTGCGCGGGATGCGGGTCGCGGATATCCGCGCCAATCCCGAACTCAACACCAAGGTGCTGGCGGGTTCCCTGTCGCTGCTGCGCCCGGGCAGCAACAAGGTCGCGATCGGATCGCGCCTGGCGGAGGCGCTGGGCGCGCAGGTCGGCTCGGAGATTTCGCTGTTCAGCCCGCAGGGGCAGACCACACCCTTCGGCACCGTGCCCCGCATCGTCAGCTACCAGGTCGGCGCGATCTTCGAGATCGGGCTTTGGGATTTCGACAAGCTCTACGTCATCATGCCGATCGAGGACACGCAGACGCTCCTCCTGATGGGCGACACGGTCAGCTCGATCAAGGTGGACACGGTCGACCCCGATCGGGTCGGCGCCATCCTCCAGCCGCTGCGCGACCGGCTGGGCGGCGCCGCGGTGATCCAGGACTGGCGATCGATGAACACCCAGATCTTCGAGGCGCTGGCGGTGGAGCGGGTGGCGATGTTCGTGGTGCTGTGCATCATCATCCTGGTCGCCGCGTTCAACATCGCCAGCTCGCTGATCATGCTGGTCCGCGCCAAGACCCGCGACATCGCCATCCTGCGCACCATGGGCGCGTCGCGGGGCGCGATGCTGCGCATCTTCATCACCGTGGGCACCACCATCGGCGTGCTCGGCACCGCGGCGGGGCTGGCGCTGGGCGCGGTGTTCCTGTTCTTCCGCCAGGCGGTGGTCGGGTTCGTCCAGCTGGTTACCGGCCAGAACCTGTGGGACCCGTCGATCCGCTACCTGACCGAGCTGCCGTCCAAGACCGACCCGGTGGAGGTGACCGCGATCGTCGTCATGGCGCTCCTCCTGACCTTCCTGGCGACCCTTTATCCGGCGTTCAAGGCGGCGAACACCGATCCGGTGCAGGTGCTGCGCTATGAGTAGCGCAGGCGAAGCCGAGCGCGGCCGGCGCGGCGAAGCCGCCGGGGGGCGCGGCTTCGCCGCGTCCGACGGCGGCGGGCCGGTGCTGGAAACCCGCGGTCTCGCGCGCAGCTTCACCCAAGGCGGCGAGACGATCGAGGTGCTGCGCGGCGTCGACCTCGCGGTCGCGCCCGGCGAGATCGTCGCGCTGCTCGGCCCCTCGGGATCGGGCAAGTCGACCCTGCTCCAGGCCGTCGGGCTGCTCGAGGGCGGGTTCGAAGGTTCGATCCGCATCGCCGGCGAGGAGGCGGCGCGGCTCGACGCGGCCGGGCGCACCCGCGTCCGGCGCGACCGGCTCGGCTTCGTGTACCAGTTCCACCACCTCCTGCCCGACTTCGACGCAACCGAGAACGTGGTGCTGCCCCAGCTCATCCACGGGGCGACCCGCACCGACGCCCAGGCGCGTGCCGCGGCGCTGCTGACCACGCTTGGCATCGGGCACCGGCTGACCCACCGCCCCGCGCAGCTGTCGGGTGGCGAGCAGCAGCGGGTCGCGGTCGCGCGCGCGCTCGCCAACCGCCCGGCGCTGGTCCTCGCCGACGAGCCCACCGGCAACCTGGACGAACACACCGCCGACGTCGTCCTCGCCGAGCTCCTCCGCCTCGTCCGCGGCGAGGGGTCGGCGGCGCTGATCGCCACCCACAACGAGCGGCTCGCCGCGAAGATGGACCGGGTCGTGCGCCTCCTTGAGGGACAATTGGGGTGAGCGACTGGCGGGGCGCCCCGACGCTCGCCGGCCGCCACGTGACCCTGCGCCCGCTCGCCCGCGGCGACCGCGACGCGATCGTCGCCGCCTTCGCCACCGGGCTGGAGCACGTCTTCGCCACCCAGATCCCCGCCGAACACACGATCGACGCCTGGTACGACCGGCTGGAGGAGGAGGGCCGGGCGGGACGCGCCATGCCCTTCACCGTCCTCGACGCATCCGGCGCGGTCGCCGGCGTTACCCGCTACCTGCGCATGGCCGAGGCGCACCGGCGGTTGGAGATCGGCGGCACCGTCTACGCGGCCCGCGTCCACCGCACCGGCCTCAACACGGAGGCCAAGCGGCTGCTCCTCCATCACGCCTTCGACGTGCTCGGCTGCCAATGCGTCCAGTTCCGCACCAACTGGCACAACCGGGCGTCCCGCGCCGCGATCGAGCGGCTCGGGGCGAGGATGGACGGGGTGCTCCGCGGCCACCTCGTCACCGCCGACGGGTCGATCCGCGACACGGTCGTCTATTCGGTCCTGGCGCACGAGTGGCCGCAGGTCCGGCTCAACCTCGATACCCGGCTCGAAAGGCACGCATGACCCCGATCACCGACCTTTCCGTCCGCGCCGCCGAGGGCGGCGAAGCCTCGCTCGATACCTGGCGGGGCAAGGTGCTGCTGGTCGTCAACACCGCCTCACGCTGCGGCTTCACGCCCCAGTATGAGGGGTTGGAGGACCTCCACCGCCGCTTCGCCGACCGCGGCTTCGCGGTGCTGGCCTTTCCCTGCAACCAGTTCGGCGCGCAGGAGCCCGGCGACGCGGCCGAGATCGCGACCTTCTGCCGCACCGCCTACGACGTGACCTTTCCGGTCTTCGCCAAGGTCGAGGTCAACGGCGCGGGCGCGGATCCACTGTTCCGCCGATTAAAGGAGGACGCGCCCGGCGTGATGGGATCCAGGTCGATCAAGTGGAACTTCACCAAGTTCCTGGTCGACCGCGAGGGCAGGGCGGTGCGCCGCTACGCCCCGACCGCCAAGCCCGAGGATCTGGCCGGGGATATCGAGGCGCTGCTGGACCGGTCTCCGCTCTGATCGCAATGCCGGCGCAGGCCGGCATCCATGTCTCCCCGACCGTGCGCTCCCCCCGGCGACAGCCATCGACCCCGGCCTTCGCTGGGGTGATGAAGGTTCGTTTCGCCCCCGCGCCCGCTACTCGTCGCCACGGCAAGCCTCAGCCCCGGTGACGAATCATCCGGGCGGCGCTACATCCACCAGATGCATTCCGGGTTCGTGCCGCTTCGTATCTTCTCCAGCTACACCATGCTCGATGGCGCGATCGAGCCCAAGGCGATCGCCAAGGCGGCCAAGGGGTTGCGGTTCCCCGCGGCGGGCCTCACCGACCGCAACGGCCTCTACGCGGCGATGGCCTTTTCGGACGCGGCGAAGAAGGACGGGGTGCAGCCGATCATCGGCACCATGCTCTCGGTCTGCCGCCCCGACATGCCCGAGGGCGCAGCGCCGGTGCTCGACTGGATCGCGCTCTACGCGCAGGACGAGGCGGGCTACGACAATCTCTGCAAGCTGGTCTCCACCGCCCATCTCGGCCGGCCGGTCGACCAGCCCGCACACGTCGACCTCGACACGCTCGCCGCCCACGCCCGTGGGCTGCTGGCGCTAACCGCAAGCGGGGAGGGGGCGCTCGCCCGCCTGTTCGCCGAGGATCAGCCCGCCCGCGCCGCCGCCTATTGCGACCGATTGCAGGCGATGTTCGGCGACCGGCTCTATGTCGAGCTCTGCCGCCGGGGCGACCCGGTCGAGGATGCGGCGGAGGCCGCGCTGATCGATCTCGCCTACGCGCGCGACCTGCCGCTGGTCGCGACCAATCCCTGCTGCTTCGCCGAGGCGGCGTTCGGTCCCGCGCACGATGCGATGCTTTGCATCGCCCACTCGACCTACGTCGAGACGGAGGACCGGGTCCGCACCTGCGGACACGCCTGGCTCAAGCCCGCCGAGGAAATGAAGCGGGTCTTCGCCGACCTGCCCGAGGCGATCGCCAACACGCTGGTCGTTGCGCAACGCTGCGCGGTGATGGCGCCCAGCCGCAAGCCGATCCTGCCGACGCTGGCGGGCGACCTGGCGGGCGAGGCCGACATGCTCCGCCGCGATGCCGCCGCCGGGCTGGAGGCGCGGCTCGACCGGATCGAGGAGCTGGGCGGCGCGGGCGAGGCGGACTGGCGCGACGAGTACCGGACCCGGCTGACCTTCGAGGTCGACGTCATCGTCCAGATGGGCTTTCCCGGCTATTTCCTGATCGTCGCCGATTTCATCAAATGGGCCAAGGACCACGACATCCCCGTGGGTCCCGGCCGCGGCTCGGGCGCGGGCAGCGTCGTCGCCTGGGCGCTGACCATCACCGACCTCGATCCCTTGAAGCTCGGCCTCCTCTTCGAACGCTTCCTCAACCCGGAACGCGTGTCGATGCCCGACTTCGACATCGACTTCTGCGAAACCCGGCGCGGCGAGGTGATCCGCTACGTCCAGGAGAAATACGGCCGCGACCAGGTCGCGCAGATCATCACCTTCGGCAAGCTCAAGGCGCGCGCCGTCCTCAAGGACACCGGCCGCGTCCTCCAGATGAGCTACGGCCAGGTCGACCGCCTCGCCAAACTCGTCCCCAACCACCCGACCGACCCGTGGGACCTCCGCCGCGCGCTCAACGGCGTTCCCGAGCTCGCGCGCGAATACCAGAACGACAACCAGGTCCGCCGCCTGCTCGACCTGGCCACCCAACTCGAGGGGCTGCCGCGCCACTCGTCGACCCATGCCGCGGGCGTCGTCATCGGCGACCGCCCGCTTGCCGAGCTGGTGCCGCTCTACCGCGACCCGCGCTCGGACATGCCGGTCACCCAGTTCGACATGAAGTATGTCGAGGGCGCCGGGCTGGTGAAGTTCGACTTCCTAGGCCTCAAGACGCTGTCGGTCCTCCAGAAGGCGGTCCAGCTCCTCGCCAAGCGCGGGATCGCGATCCAGCTCGATGCGCTCGAATGGGACGATCCGGCGGTGTACGCGCTCCTCCAGCGCGGCGACACGGTGGGCGTGTTCCAGCTCGAATCGGAGGGGATGCGCCGCACGCTGTCGGCGGTCCGCCCGACCAATTTCGGCGACATCGTCGCGCTGGTCTCGCTCTACCGCCCGGGTCCGATGGACAATATCCCGAGCTTCGGCCGCCGCAAGCAGGGGACGGAGGAGATCGTCTACCCCCATGCCCTGCTGGAGGGCATCCTCGCCGAGACCTACGGCATCTTCGTCTACCAGGAACAGGTGATGCAGGCCGCCCAGGTGCTGGCCGGCTACTCGCTCGGCGGCGCCGACCTGCTGCGCCGCGCCATGGGCAAGAAGATCAAGGCGGAGATGGATGCGCAGCGCCAGACCTTTGTCGACGGCTGCCTGGCCGCCAACGGCATCGCCAAAGCCAAGGCGAACGAACTGTTCGACCTGATCGACAAGTTCGCCGGCTACGGCTTCAACAAGTCGCACGCCGCCGCCTACGCGCTGCTGGCGTATCAGACCGCCTGGCTGAAGGCGCACCATCCGCAAGAATTCTTCGCCGCCTCGATGTGCTACGACATGGCGCTCACCGACAAGCTGGCGATCTTCGTCGAGGACGCGCGGCGGCTGGGGGTGACGGTGCTGCCCCCCTGCATCAACGCCAGCAGGGCCGAGTTCGACGTCGAGGTCGTATCGAGCCTCTCTCCTTCAGGGGAGGGGTCGGGGGTGGGGCAAGCCTCGCAGGGCCCGACACCCGCGGCCAGGCCCCACCCCAACCCCTCCGCTGAAGGGGAGGGGCCGAAGATGGTAGCCGTCCGCTACGCGCTGGCCGCCCTCAAGTCCGTCGGCGAGGGCGCGATGGAGCGCCTGGTCGCCGAACGCGCGTCCGGCCGATTCAAGTCCCTCGACGACATCGCCCACCGCGTCGACCCGCGCCTCCTCAACAAGCGCCAGTTGGAGACGCTCGCCGCCGCGGGCGCATTCGACGGGCTCGAACCCAATCGCGCCGGCACCCACGCCGTCGCCGAGACCATCCTCGCGGTCGCGCAGCGCACCCACGAGGCCGCGGCCAGCGGCCAGGGCGGGCTCTTCGGGATGGCCGACACCGCGGGCGACGTCGTCCGCCTGCCCGCATCCGCGCGCTGGAGCCTGTCGGAGCGGATGGAGCAGGAGAAGGAGGCGTTCGGCTTCTACTTCTCCGCGCATCCCGTTGACCGTCACCGCCAGCTCGCCACCATGCACGGCGCCCGCGCCTTCACCGCCTTGGCCGAGCTGTCGATCCCCGACGACGGCACCCGCACGGGCGCGACCATGGCGGTGCTGGTCGAGGATGCGCGCTGGCGCACCTCGGCGCGGGGCAAGCGCTACATGATGGCGCAGCTTTCGGACGCGTCGGCGCAGTTCACCGCCACCTGCTTCGACGACGCGGTCGCCAAGGATCTGGAGGACGCCGCCCGCGTCGGCGCCTGCGCGCTCGCGACCGTGGAGCTCGACCGCCGCCCCGGCGAGGACATGCCGCGCGTCTCGGTGAAGCGCCTCCAGCCCTTCGAGGGGCTGGCGACCGCCGCCCGCTTCTCCGCCCGCATCGCGGTCCACGACCCGCGCGCCATGGCCCCGCTCGCCGCCCTCCTCGCCGCCCATCGCGGCGCGCGGGGCGAGGTGAGGGTGACCCTGCCGGTCGCCGACGGCACCGCGACCCTCCTGATCGGCCGCGATTATCGCCTCGACCCCGAATTGGTCGAGCGGATCGAGGCGATCCCCGGGGTCACGGCCTGCGACGTGGGCATGAGCGAGACGCGCCTGCAACTGGTCGGCTGACCTGCCCGCCCGTCGCCCGGCGAAGGCCCGGTCATGCCGCACCTCGGCCGCGGCCGCTTCCACGCGCGCAGCTAGGGGAGGGTGACATGCACCGGCCCGACGGGAAGCGCGCAACACTTCCTCACCCGCCGCTCTTGCCCCGCCGGGTCCCGGCCGTATCATCCTCGAAAACGAGGAGAGTGACGCCATGCTCGGCGGAATGCAGGATTTCGAACTTCGGGTACCCCGCCTCCTCGACCATGCCGCCCGCGAACACGGCCCGCGGGAGATTGTCACCCGCTGGGCCGACGGCAGCGAGAGCCGCACCGACTGGGCGGGGATCGCCCGCGACGCCCGCCGCCTCGCCCAGGCGCTGGAACGTCTCGGGGTACGCCCCGGCGACCGCGTCGCCACCCTGGCGATGAACCACGCCAACCATGTCGTCGCCTGGTACGGGGTCATGGGCATGGGCGGCATCGTCCACACCATCAACCCCCGCCTGTTCGAGGACCAGCTCGCCTTCATCGCCAACCATGCGGAGGACCGCGTCCTCCTCTTCGACCGTGCCTTCCAGCCGGTTGTCGATCGCCTCCGCGCCCGCTGGACGACCATCCGCCATTACGTCTGCATGGAAGGCGAGGGGGAGGGGAGCCTCGCCGCCCTCCTCGCGCCGGAGGACGGCGCCTATGACTGGGTCGAGGGGGACGAGCGGGACCCTTGCATGCTCTGCTACACCAGCGGCACCACCGGCGATCCCAAGGGCGTCCTCTACACGCACCGCTCCACGGTGCTGCACGCAATGGCGGAGGTGCAGCCCGCGGTGTTCGGGCTCGACTCGTCCTCGGTGGTGCTGCCCATCGTGCCGATGTTCCACGTCGCCGCCTGGGGCCTCCCCTTCGCGGCGCCGCTGGTCGGGTGCAAGGTGGTCCTGTCGGCGGTCTACGACCCCGGCGTGCTGTGCGACGCGATGAACGCGGAGCGGGTGACCCACTCCGCCGGGGTGCCCACGGTTTGGCTGGGGCTGTTCGCCTGGATGGACGCGACCGGTGCCCGGCCCGAGCACCTGAAGCTCGTCACCATCGGCGGCTCGGCGGCGCCGCGGGCGATGATCGCCCGGATCGCGGCCATGGGCGTGCGCGTCAACCATGCCTGGGGCATGACCGAAACCTCGCCGATCGGGACAGCGGGCGGCCCCGCCGCGGGCGAGGAGGCGATGTCCCCCGACGCGTGGCTCGACCACGCCGCGATGCAGGGGCGCGTGCCCTTCGGGGTCGAGCTGCGCACCGTCGCCGAGGACGGCGGCACCTGCCCCCGCGACGGGGTCACGTCCGGCCGGCTCGAATGCCGCGGCCCTTGGGTGGTGCGCCGCTATTTCAGCGCGGAGACGGACGCGATCGATGCCGATGGCTGGTTCGACACCGGCGATGTCGCCATCCTCCATCCCGACGGCACCATGCAGATTACCGACCGCGCCAAGGACGTCATCAAGTCGGGCGGCGAATGGATCAGCTCGGTGGACCTGGAGAACGCCGCGGTCGGGCATCCAGCGGTGGCCGAGGCCGCCGCGATCGGCGTCCACCATCCCAAGTGGGACGAACGCCCGCTACTCCTCGTGGTGCGCAAGCCGGGTGCGGCGGTGACCGGCGACGAGGTCGTGGCGCATCTGGCGAACCACGTCGCGAAATGGTGGCTTCCCGACGAGGTGGTGTTCGTCGACGAACTGCCCCACACCGCGACCGGCAAGCTCCTCAAGACCGCGTTGCGCGACCGGTATCGCGACTACCGGTCGCCAGCGGCCTGAGCTTCCGCATCGCGCCGGGCTTCGTGTCAGAACGACGGCTGGAAGCGGCCGCGATCAACGTCGCCGCTCCGGCGAAGGCCGGGGTCCATGTCTCCGTGCAACGCCGTAGGAGAGGAACACGGATGCCGAGCTTCGCCGGCATGACGGACGCGGCCTAGGACGTGATTGATCCGCTCCACCCGTCCGTCCCGGGCGCGGTCGAGGGACGCGCCCCGGATATGCCGCACGACATCCCGACGCCGCCCGACGCGAACAGCCGGCGGTATCGGTCGATCTCAGGTCATCCGGCTCTACCGTTCGTCCGGCCGCCCCTCCGCACCGGCGCCGCCGCCCTCGTCCTCCTCGGCGTTGTTGCCGTAGCCCGCACCCGACGTCTCGTCGGCGGGCGGCTCGTCATCGCGGGTCGGGTCGGTCGGATCGGCCATCATGGTTCTTCTCCTGCTTCGTGCCCCAACGATCGACGCCGCCCACCCGATCCCCTCAGAACAGCTCCCCCTGCGGCCCCGCCGGTGGCCGGAACAGGTCGCACCTGAGCTGCACCCGCTCCCGGTTCAGCCCGTGCAGCCGACACGCCCGGTGGACCCGCGCCCTGAGCAACTCGGCCCACACCCCGCTGCCCTTCATCCGCGTGAAGAAGTCCGGATCGTTGTCGCGCCCGTCTCGCAGGGACCGGATCGTCGCCATCACCTTGCCCGCCCGGTCGGGGAAATGCCGGTCGAGCCACGCCCGGAACAGCGGCGCGACCTCGTGCGGCAGCCGCACCGGGATGAAGAAGGCGTGGCCGGCCCCCGCCGCCGCCGCCGCGGCGATCAGCGCCTCGATCTCGCCGTCGGTGATCGCCGGTATGACGGGTGCGATCGAGACGTACACCGGCACCCCCGCGTCCGCCAGCCGCCGCACCGCCGCCAGCCGCCGCCGGGGTGCCGGCGCGCGCGGCTCCAGCGTCATCGCGATCCGGGGGTCGAGCGAGGTCACCGACATGCACACCGCCGCCAGTCCCTTCGCCGCCATGGCGCCGAGCAGGTCGAGGTCGCGCACGACCCGATCCGACTTGGTGGTGATCGTCACCGGATGGTCGTGCGCGGCCAGCACCTCCAGCACCCCGCGGGTCACCCGCCACTCCGCCTCGATCGGCTGGTAGGGGTCGGTGTTGGTGCCCAGCGCCATCGGCCGCGCCGCGTAGCCGGACTTGCCGAGTTCGGCCCGGAGCAGCGTCGCCGCGTCAGGCTTGGCGAACAGCTTGGACTCGAAGTCGAGCCCCGGCGACAGGTCGTGAAAGGCGTGGGTCGGCCGCGCGAAACAGTAGATGCAGCCATGCTCGCAGCCGCGATACGGGTTGACCGAGCGGTCGAACGGCACGTCGGGGGACGCATTGCGGCTGATGATCGTCCGCGGTCGCTCCACGGTGACCGTGGTGCGCAGCCGCGGCGGTGCGCCGTCGACCGCCTCGCGCGCGTCCAGCCAGTCCCCGTCGGCCTCGCGCGTGGGCAGGTTGAAGCGCGTGCTCCCTCCGTTGAGCGTCGCACCGCGCCCGGGTCTCGACTCCGCCATGGCGGCAGGGTAAGGCTGCCGGCGGAACACATCAAGAACAAAGGAGATCAAGCGATGGCGCGGTTGAACTATCTCGAACTGCCGGTCCGGGACTCGGCCGCCAGCGGTCGGTTCTACGCGTCGGTGTTCGGCTGGACCTTCGCCGACTACGGCCCGACCTATGCGGCCACCACGACCGGCGACACCGATGTGGGTCTGCAGGCCGACGCCGCGGAACGCACCGCGGCGGCGCTGCCGGTGGTCGAGGTGGACGACCTGGACGCCACCGTCCGCGAGGTGGAGGCCGCCGGTGGCACCGTCACCAAGCCGATCTTCGCCTTCCCCGGTGGCCGCCGCTTCCACTTCCGCGATCCCGACGGCCACGAACTGGCGGCGATGCAGCCCGGCTGACGGCTATCGTTCGGTCAGGCGCGGCAGCAGCTCGGCGAAGTTGCAGGGGCGATGGCGGCTGTCGAGCTGATCGCGTAGGATCCCATTCCACGCGTCCCTGACCGCTCCGGTGGAGCCGGGGAGGGCGAAGACGTAGGTCCCGCCCGCCACGCACGCGCAGGCGCGCGACTGCACGGTGGAGGTGCCGATCGTCTGAAAGCTCTGCCAGCGGAACAGCTCGCCGAACCCCGGGATCATCTTGGTCGCGACCGCCTCGACCGCCTCCGGGGTGACGTCGCGGCCGGTGACGCCGGTGCCGCCGGTGGTCAGCACCACCTCCACCGCCGGGTCGGCGATCGCGCCCGCCAGCCACTCGATGATGCCGTCCAGATCGTCGCGGATCACCGCGCGGCGTGCGAGGCTGTGGCCGGCCTCGGTAAGCATCGCCACCAGCGCGTCGCCGGAACGGTCCTCGGCGAGGCCGCGGGTATCGGATACGGTGAGGACGGCGATGTCGAGGGGGCGGAAGGTGCGGGCGGGATCGATGGGCATGGCGTTCCTCTACGCCGTCCCGCCATCACTCGTCACCCCGGCGGAGGGTGGGGTCCATGTCTGTCACGGCCCGGCGTGTCGCATGCCGCGCCGGCCATGGATGCTGGCCTCCGCCGGCATGACGGCAGAAGAAGCGGAGACGGCGGCGTCAGTTCACCCCGCCGCCCGCCGACGTCCCGGCGGCACTCGCGGTCGCGGTGGCACTGGGCCGCGCGTCCATCCGCACCGCGCTCGCGCCCGGCATGCCGGGAAAGCGCGGCCACATCCCCTGTGCCAGCGCGGCGCGGCTCGCCGACTTCGCGCGCCCGCCCTGCGCCTCGTACATCCAATAGTTGCGCAGCACGGTGGTGACGTAGCCGCGCGTCTCCCAATAGGGGATGCTCTCGATGTAGAGCAGCGGGTCGCCGCCGTCGCGGACGATGCCGTTCCATTCGCCCACCGGCTTCGGCCCCGCATTGTAGGCGGCGATCACCTTGGGCAGCAGCCCGCCGGTGGTCGCGCTCATGTCGCGCAGCCGCTCCAGATAGCGCTGGCCGACGTCCATGTTGGTCGCGGGCGCGGCCAGCGCCTTCTTGTCGACCACCGTGCCCTTCTCGCGCCCGAAATCGGTCGCCAGCGCGGCGCGGATCTGCATCAGCCCGTACGCGCCCGCCTGGCTCTCGACGGTGCGGCGGAACCCGGATTCCTCCAGCGTGTGGGCATAGACCAGCGAACGGTCGACCCGCCACCCGCTCGCCGGCGTCCAGTTGGGGGTGGGGTAGCGCGCCGCCACTTCCGCGGTCACCCCGGTCGGGCAGTTGTGCGCCAGCCACACGCTGGTGGCGGGCAGGTCCAGCGTCTCGGCGAGCCGCACCAGGCTGCCGAACTCACGCGGAAGGCCGATGCGCGCCTGCTGGCGGATCACCTTGTCGGCGAGCTCGGTCTCCCCCGCCTCGACCAGCGCCGCCGCCACCCGGACGTTGGGTCGCTGGTCCAGCACCGCCCAGTCCGCCCCGATCGGCGTCGCGGGCAGCGCCCGTTCGCGAACGCCCAGCGCCTGCCGTGCGAGCTGGCCGTAGAAGCTCTCGCGGTACTGCGCCGCCGCCTTCAGCCGCGCCTCGATCCGGTCGGGGCGCCCGCACATCATGTCCGCACGCGCCGCCCAGTACAGCCCGGCCGCGCGCAGGTCGGCGTCGGCGGCGCGGGCCGCCACGCCCTCGAACCCCGTGCCCGCCGCCGCGCAGTCGCCGACGCGCCAGCCGGCCAGCGATCCCATCCAGCGCCCCTGCGTCGCCCAGTCGCCGGCACCCTCCGCCGCCTTGGCCGCGATGCGCCGCGCGCGCGCGTCGTCGCCCGACAGGAAGTACATCCACGCGATCTTGGCCTGCCACTCGGTCGCCGCCTCGGGGGTCAGCCCCTCCGTCACGTCCAGCAGCGCCTCGGCGCCGGCCCCGTCGTCGGCCTTGACGAAGGGCTGCATCGCCACCGCCAGCAACGCCGCGATCTCGTCCGCCTTGTTGCTCCTGGCGCGCACCCGCCGCGGCGCGCCGTCCTGCCACACCAGCCGCTGCTGGGCGGGGAGCGGCGGCAGGTCCACCGCGCCGCGGGCCCGGGCCAGCCGCACCAGGCTCTCGGCCTGGGGCAGTTCGGGCGCCTCGTTGAGGAGGGCGACCAGCGGCTCCAGCTCGACGCGGGGCGAGCCCTTGGCCGTGAACATCTCGGCGCGCGCGACCGCGTGGAGCGGTCCGGGCTTCATCGCGTCCAGCCCCAGCTGCGCGTCGGTCCAGCGCCCGTCGCGGATCGCGGCGAACACCGCAGCATAGGCTTCGCGCTGATCGCGGTCGAGCTGGCTGGGGATGCCGCGTGGCAGGGTGGTCGCCGCCGGCTCGGCATGGGCGGCGACGGCGGCGGCGGCGGCGGGGGCGAGCAGCGCCCCGCCAATCAGCATCCGGACGATCTTCATGCCTCGGTTCCCCGAATAAGGAGCTGCAGGTCCCGCCAAGCCTCCGCCTTCATCGCGGGCCGCTCGACGAGCAGTCGCGGATGAAGGCTCGCGACCGCCTTCGCTGTCGCCCCTTCATGGTTAAGCGGGCGTAAACCGCCACGCGCCGCCAGGATGTTCGTCCCCAACATCGCACGGCTCGCCGCATCGCCGAGCAGCAGCACCCGCTTTGCCCCGGTGAGCGCCACGTGCCGGCGCGCAAGTTCCGCCAGTCGCGCCTCCACCGGCTCCGGCGTCCGTCCCGGCGGCGGCCGGCGCCAGTGCACCGCGGCCAGGTGGATGCCGTCACGCGACAGGCCGATCGCCGCCAGCATCCGGTCGAACAGCCGCGCGGCCGGCCCCGCCGACAGCAGCGCCTCGCCGTCCTCCCGGTCGGGGCAGTCGACCAGCACCATCACCGTCGCGCCGCCCGGACCGGCGGCGGGCGCGAGCGGCGATCGCCATCCCGCCTCGGGCGCCGCCGCGCCCGCGCGCCAGGCGAGAAAGGCGGCAAGGTCGATCGGCACCGTCTCCGCGACGGGCGCCGCCGCGGCGACCGCGGTCGGCGGCGGAGGCGGCGCCGCGAACCAGTCGCGCGGCGCCTCGTCGACGAGCGTGTCGACCCCCGCCTCGTGCCACCAGGCGAGCGCGCTCGCCGCCGCGGCATGCCAGTCCTGATGCTGATCGGCCCCCACGCCCGTCCCTGTCGCCACCATTGACGCGGCGGTCAACTCGGGTATCGCGGAACAAAGCCAAACCGTTGCCGTCCTACGCCCGATCGAAGAACGCGTATGCCGGTTGGAGCCGAGAATGTCCGAACGCGAATCGATGCCCTACGACGTGGTGATCGTCGGTGCAGGCCCGGCCGGGCTCAGCGCCGCGATCCGCCTGAAACAGCTCGCCGCCGAGGCCGGTTCAGAAATCGCGGTATGCGTGCTGGAAAAGGGATCGGAGGTCGGCGCCCACATCCTGTCGGGGGCGGTGATCGACCCGCGCGCGATGGACGAGCTCATCCCCGACTGGCGCGACACCGACTGCCCGCTGGCCGAGACGCCGGTCACCGAGAACCACCACTGGGTCCTCACCGCCACCCGCAAGTTCAACCTGCCGCATCTCTGGACGCCGCCCTTCCTTCATAACAAGGGCACCTACACGTGCAGCCTCGGCAACCTGTGCCGCTGGCTGGCGGGCAGGGCGGAGGAGCTCGGCGTCGAGATCTTCCCCGGCTTCGCGGCCGCCGAGATCCTGTTCGACGAGCAGGGGCGGGTAAAGGGCGTCGCCACCGGCGACATGGGGGTCGCGCGCGACGGCACCCACAAGCCCGACTACCAGCCGGGGCTCGAACTCCATGCGAAGTACACTTTCTTCGCGGAGGGCGCGCGCGGCCACCTCACCAAGGAGGTGATCCGCACCTTCGACCTCGCCCGCGACAGCCAGCCCCAGGTCTACGGCCTCGGCGTCAAGGAGCTGTGGGACATCGACCCCGCCAAGCACGAGCAGGGCAAGGTCGTCCACACGCAAGGCTTCCCGCTCGACGACGATGCCAATGGCGGCGGCTGGATCTACCATCAGGCGAACGGCCAGGTGTCGATCGGCTTCGTCACCTGGCTCGGCTACACCAACCCCTACATCTCCCCTTTCCAGGAGATGCAGAAGTGGAAGACCCACCCCGCCGTCGCCGATCTGCTGGCGGGCGGCAAGCGGGTCAGCTACGGCGCGCGCGTCATCAACGAGGGCGGGCTCCAGGCCGTGCCCAAGCTGGTGTTCCCCGGCGGGGCGCTGGTCGGCTGCTCGGCGGGCTTCGTCAACGTGCCGCGGATCAAGGGCACCCACACCGCGATGAAGTCGGCGATGATGGCCGCGGACGCCGCGTTCGCGGCGGTCCAGGGCGGGCGCGAGCATGACGAGCTCGCCGCCTACCCCCAGGCGTTCGAGGCGTCGTGGGTCCACAAGGAGCTGTCGATCGTCCGCAACGTCAAGCCGCTGATCTCCAAGTTCGGCGACTTCATGGGCTCGGCGGTTGCCGGGGTGGCGATGTGGATGGAGTATCTCAAGCTCCGCTGGCCGCTGACCATGAAGCTCAAGCCCGACAACACCACCTTGTGGCGCAAGGATCTGGTGCGGCCCAAGGTCTACCCCAAGGCGGACGGCGTCCTCACCTTCGACCGCCTCTCCTCGGTGTTCCTGTCGAACACCAATCACGAGGAGGACCAGCCGGTCCACCTGTCGCTGCGCGACCCGGACATTCCGGTCGACTACAACCTGCCGATGTACGACGGTCCGTCGCAACGCTACTGCCCGGCCGGCGTGTACGAGTTCGTGGGGGTGGAGGAGGGCGATCCCAAGTTCGTCATCAACGCCCAGAACTGCGTCCACTGCAAGACCTGCGACATCAAGGACCCGCTCCAGAACATCAACTGGGTGGTGCCGGAGGGCGGCGGGGGCCCGAACTACCCGAATATGTAGCGCGACGGGCAAGGGCGTAGCGCAGCTACGCCAAGCCTCAAGGCGCGCCCGGCCGGCGGGGCCACCAGCCCCGACCGACGGCGCGGCTTCGCCGCGACGCCCCTTCCGCGCGCTGGCCAAGCCGTAGCGAAGCTACGGCACGGCAGGAGGCGCGCCCGGCCGGCGGGGCCACGAGCCCCGACCGACGGCGCGGCTTCGCCGCGACGCCCCTTCTGCTATTGCGCCCACATGATCCTCGAACCCGCCCCTGCCAAGATCAACCTAGCGCTCCACGTCCGCCGCCGCCGCCCCGATGGCTACCACGACCTCGAAACCCTGTTCGCCTTCGCGCGGCATGGCGACACGGTCCGGGTGGATCGGGCGGAGCGCGACACCTTCGGCATCACCGGCCCCTTCGCGGCGGCCCTCGGCGACCCTCACCCATCCGGCGTCGGCGAAGGCGCCCGAAGCACGGGGGACGAGGCAGGCACCAACCTCGTCACCCGCGCCCGCGATGCATTCCGCGCCGCCTTCACCCTCCCGCCCGTCGCGATCACCCTCGACAAGCACCTGCCCATCGCCGCCGGCATCGGCGGCGGCTCCGCCGACGCTGCCGCCACCCTGCGCGCACTCGCCCGGCTCACCGCCGTCCCGCTCGCCGACCCCCGCCTCGACGCGATCGCTCGCACCCTCGGCGCCGACGTCCCCGCCTGCCTCCACGGCCGCACCAGCCTCGGCGCCGGTCGCGGCGACGACCTCGTCGCCGTGGAGGGCCTCGCAGGCACGCCGCTGCTTCTCGTCAACCCGGGCGTCGCCGTCTCCACCGCGCGGGTCTTCGCCCGCTGGGACGGCGTCGACCGCGGCCCCATCGACGCCGTGGGAGGGTGCGCGTGCGATCTCCTCGCCCGGGCCCTGGCGGGTCGCAATGACCTCGAACCCCCTGCCCGTGCCCTCGCGCCCGCGATCGACGACGTCCTCGCCCT
>Ga0325400_1002279_pt1 | contig 16724 bp, 15 predicted proteins | sample PopdelMetagenome_2_FD_205662 | JGI IMG/M metagenome (GOLD analysis project Ga0325400, IMG submission 205662) | Populus deltoides microbial communities from Bellville, Georgia, United States - Xylem-PdKOR-R1 | ecosystem: Host-associated > Plants > Phyllosphere > Stem > Wood/Secondary xylem... | reverse complement strand
CGACGTTGCGCACCGGCACCCCGGCGTCGGCCAGCGCGGCCTCGAAGCTGAAGCTGCAGCCGACGAGGAACGCGACGAGGTCGTCGGTCCAGAGGTCGACGACGTCGGTGGGCTCGTCGGCCAGCTCCCCGTCCCGCCAGACGCGGTAGCGCGGCAGGTCGGTCCGCAGGTCGGCGCCGGGCGCGAGCACCGTGGTGGTGCTGCCGGGGTCGGTGACGTCCAGCAGCGGCACCGGCTTCGGGTTGCGCTGCCCGAACAGCAGCATGTCCCAGGCCCAGTCGCGGGGCAGGACGACGAGGTTGGCCTGGGTCAGCCCGGGCGCCCAGCCGGAGGAGGGGACGGCGAGCCCACCACGGAAAGCCTCCCGCGCCTGCGCCCCGGTGGTCACGGCCGGCCCACCGCGCGCAGGGCAAGCAGGTGGGCCAGCGAGGCGTCGAGGTAGTCCTCGAGCGCGGCGGCGGCGTCGGCCGACCGGCCGGCGGCGACCAGGTCGAGCAGGTCGGCGTTGCGCTGCACGTAGGGGGCGTGCATCGCCTCGGCGTCCGCGCCCTGGAAGGCCAGCCGCAGCTCGGCGTGCAGCCGGGCGGTGGCGGCGTCCAGCCGCGGGCTGCCGGCCAGGGCGACGAGGTGGGCGTGGAAGTGCATGTTCGCCGTCCCGACGCCCGACCAGTCCCCGCGGGCGGCCGCGGCCGCGCCGGTGGCGACGTCCGCACGCAGCGGAGCCAGCAGCTCCGGGTCCTCGGCGGCGGCGGGACCGAGCCTCCGGACGACGTCGCACTCGATGGCCCGGCGCACCCGGTAGACGTCGGCCAGCTCGTCGTCGCTGAGCTCGGCGACGAAGACGCCGCGGTGCAGGCGGTGCACCAGCAGGCCCTCGTGGCCCAGCAGCCGGAACGCCTCGCGCAGCGTGTTGCGGGAGACCTGCAGGACGGCGCTGAGCTGCTCCTCGGACAGCTGGCTGCCCGGCGGCAGCTCGCCCTCGGTCACCCGGCGGCGCAGCAGCTCGGCCACCCGCTCGGCGGTGCTGGCCCGGGGGAGCACCGCCACCTCGGCCGCCAGCCCGTCGAGGAAGGACCGGGTGGTCGTCACGACGCCATCGTGCCGTGTCGATCAGGTGTCGGTCCAGTCAATCGTTGATGTCACCCCTTGTGGGATTGTTCAACAACTCCCTAGGTTGAGGCGCAGCTCACCCCGCCCGCCCTGAGGAGACCCCTGCGATGACCTCGTCCGACGACGCCCCCGTCACCGGCGCAGCGCCCCCGGCGGGTGGTGGCCGGCTGGCCGCCAGCACCCGCTCCACCCTGCTCGGCGCCATGTTCCTGATGGCCACCTCGGCCATCGGCCCGGGGTTCATCACCCAGACGACGTCGTTCACCGTGCAGCTCGGTGCGGCGTTCGCGTTCGCGATCGTGGTCTCGATCCTGGTCGACATCGCGCTGCAGCTGAACGTCTGGCGGGTCATCGGGGTCAGCGGACGCCGCGCCCAGGAGCTGGGCAACCTGGTGCTGCCCGGCCTCGGCTGGGTGATGGCCGCGTTCCTGCTCGTCGGCGGGCTGGTCTTCAACATCGGCAACGTCAGCGGTGCGGGCCTCGGCACCGATGCGATGCTCGGCCTGGACCCCAAGATCGGCGGCGCGGTGTCGGCGCTGGTCGCGATCGGCATCTTCCTGTCGAAGAAGGCCGGGGTGGCGGTCGACCGGATCGTCGTCGTCCTGGGGCTGGTCATGATCGTGCTGACCACCTACATCGCCGTCACGTCCGGCCCGCCGGTGGGCCAGGCGCTGCGGAACGTCGTGCTGCCGGAGCAGGTCTCCGTCCTGGCGATCACCACGCTGGTCGGCGGCACCATCGGCGGCTACATCGTCTACGCCGGGGCGCACCGGCTGCTGGACTCCGGGGTCAGCGGGCCCCAGCACGTCCGGGACATCACCCGGGGCTCGGTCACCGGCATCCTGATCACCGCCGTCATGCGCATCGTGCTGTTCCTGGCCATCCTCGGGGTGGTCACCGGCGGTGCGGCGCTCGACCCGGCCAACCAGGCCGCGTCGGCGTTCGGCCAGGCCGCCGGCGAGGTCGGCCTGCGGGTGTTCGGGGTGGTGCTCTGGGCCGCGGCCATCACCAGCGTCATCGGCGCCAGCTACACGACGGTGTCCTTCGTGACCAGCAGCACCCGGACGTCGGACCGCACCCGCACCCTGCTGGTGGTCGGGTTCATCGCGGTCACCGGCCTGCTGTCGGTGCTCATCGGCACCGCACCCGCCACCCTGCTGGTGTTCGCCGGGGCGTTCAACGGCCTGCTGCTGCCGATCGGCATCGCCGTCCTGCTGTGGGTGGCCACCCGGCGCACCGACCTGCTGCGCGGCTACCACTACCCGCGGTGGCTGCTCGGCATCGGCTGGGTCGCCTGGCTGCTGACCCTCTACCTCGCGGTGAACTCCGTCCGCCCGGTCATCGAGCTGTTCTCGTGAGCGGCAGGCAGGCTGGGACGGTGGACCTCAACTCCGACCTCGGCGAGGGCTTCGGCCAGTGGGTGCTCGACGACGCCGACGCGCTGCTGGAGATCGTCACCAGCGCCAACGTGGCCTGCGGCTTCCACGCCGGCGACGCCACGATCATGCGGCGGGTCACCGAGCGGTGCGTCGAGCGCGGTGTCGTGATCGGGGCCCAGGTCGGCTACCGCGACCTGCCCGGGTTCGGCCGGCGGTTCATCGACGTCGAGCCGCACGCGCTCACCCAGGACGTCGTCTACCAGCTCGGTGCCCTCGACGCCTTCGCCCGCATCGCCGGCGACCGGGTGCGCTACGTGAAGCCGCACGGCGGGCTCTACAACGCGATCGTCACCCACGAGGAGCAGGCCGCCGCCGTCGTCGCCGCGGTCCTGGACCACGACCGCACGCTGCCGGTGCTGGGCCTGCCCGGCTCGGTGTGGCTGCGGCTGGCCGGCGAGGCGGGCCTGACCACGGTCGCGGAGTCCTTCGCCGACCGGGCCTACACCCCCCAGGGCGCGCTGGTCTCCCGCCGGCTGCCGGGGTCGGTGCTGCACGACGCCGAGGAGATCGCGGCCCGGTGCGTGGCGATGGCGACCGGGGGGTCGGTGACCGACGTCGAGGGCGGCTCCCTGCAGCTGCGGCCGGGCTCGATCTGCGTGCACGGGGACACCCCCGGCGCGGTCGAGATCGCCCGCCGGGTGCGCGACGCCCTCACCGGGGCGGGCGTGCAGCTGACCCCGTTCGCGTGAGGCTGCTGCCCAGCGGGGACGCCGCCGTCCTCGTCGAGCTGGCCGACCTGGACGAGGTGCTCGGGCTGCACGCCGCGCTGACCGACCCCCCGCCGGGTGTGCTCGACGTCGTCCCCGCGGCCCGCACCGTGCTGGTGTCCTTCGACCCGGGCGCGGCGTCGCTGGACGCGGTCGCGGCCTGGGTGCGCCGGGCGCGCCCGGAGCCCGGCGCGCGGCCGGAGGGCGGGGAGCTCGAGGTGCCGGTGGTCTACGACGGCGAGGACCTCGACGACGTGGCCGCCGCGCTGGGGTGCTCGACCGCCGAGGTGGTCGCCCGGCACACCGGCACGGTCTGGACCGTGGCCTTCTGCGGGTTCGCCCCCGGGTTCGGCTACGCGACGGCGGCCGACGGCACCTGGGACGTGCCCCGGCGCGCCACTCCGCGTACCCGCCTGCCCGCCGGGTCGGTGGCGCTGGCCGGGGAGTTCAGCGCGGTGTACCCGCGGGAGTCCCCGGGCGGGTGGCAGCTGCTGGGGCGCACCGACCTGGTGATGTTCGACGTCGACCGCGACCCCGCCGCGCTGGTGCGCCCCGGGGTGCGGGTGCGGTTCCGGGACGTGTCGTGACCCTCACCGTGCTGGCCACCGGTCCGCTCACGACCGTGCAGGACCGGGGTCGGCCGGGTCGGGCCGCCGAGGGCATCGGCCGCTCCGGCGCCGCCGACCGGGCCTCGGCGGCGCTGGCCAACCGGCTGGTGGGCAACGAGGTCGACGCCGCGGTGCTCGAGGTGACCGCGGGCGGGCTGGCCGTGCGGGCCGACGCCGGTGCCTGGGTGGCGGTGACCGGCGCCCGCTGCGCGGGTGCGCCGCACGCGGCACCGACCTGGCTGCGACCGGGCGCGGAGCTGCGGCTGGGCCCGCCCACCGGTGGGCTGCGCAGCTACGTCGCCGTGCGGGGCGGCGTCGACGTCGCGCCGGTGCTGGGCTCCCGGTCCACCGACCTGCTGGCGGGCCTGGGCCCACCCGCGGTGGCGGTCGGCGACGTCCTCCCGGTGGGCACCGCGACCGGGCCCTGGCCGGGGGTGGACGTCGCGCCGGTGGCCGTGCCGACGGCGGGGGAGCTCGTCGTCGCGCTGCTGCCGGGGCCGCGGGCCGACTGGTTCGGCGCCGGCACCCACGAGCTGCTCACCGCCACGGCGTGGCAGGTGACCGGCGACAGCAACCGGGTGGGGCTGCGGCTGGCCGGGCCGGAGCTGGTGCGGGCACGGCAGGGCGAGCTGGCCAGCGAGGGCATGGTCCGCGGTGCGCTGCAGGTGCCGCCGTCCGGGCAGCCGGTGCTGTTCCTCGCCGACCACCCGGTCACCGGTGGCTACCCGGTCATCGGCTACGTGGCCGACGCCGACGTGGACCGGTGCGCGCAGCTCGCCCCGGGGGACGTGCTGCGCCTGCGGGGTTGACCCCCGGCGGCGGTGACGCGCACCCTTCGGCCGTGGCGGACCCGGACAGGAAGGAGGGGTCGCTGCTGAAGGAGCTGCCGGTCCTGCTGCTGGTCGCCGTCGTCCTGGCGGTGCTGGTCAAGACCTTCCTGGTGCAGCCCTTCTACATCCCGTCGGCGTCGATGGAGCAGACGCTGCACGGCTGCCCCGGCTGCACCGCCGACCGGATCCTGGTCACCAAGCCGCCGTACTGGTTCTCCGACCCGCAGCCCGGCGACGTCGTCGTGTTCGAGGGCCCCGACACCTGGCCGTCGGAGGCGCAGGCGAGCGAGCCCACGAACTGGTTCACCCGGGCGGCGCTGTTCGTCGGCCGCGCGGTCGGCGTCGCCCCGCCCAGCGACCGGGACTTCGTCAAGCGGGTCATCGCCGTCGGCGGGCAGACCGTGCAGTGCTGCGACGACCAGGGCCGGGTGGTCGTCGACGGCCGGCCGCTGGAGGAGCCCTACCTCTACCAGGACGACCAGCGCGCCTTCGGGCCGGTGACGCTGTCGGCCGGGCAGCTGTGGGTGATGGGCGACCACCGCGGGGACTCCGCCGATTCGCGGGACCACGGCCCCATCTCGGTCGACGACGTGATCGGCAAGGCGTCGCTGATCGTCTGGCCGCTGAGCCGGTTCGGCTGGATCGGCAGCCCCGACATCCAGGCCACTGCCGACGGGCCCGCCGACCCGGGCGCCGCCGTCCTCCTGGCCACCGCCCTCGCCGTCCCGCTCCGCCGCCGACGACGGTGACCCGGGACCGGCTGGTCGTTCAGCGCCGGCGGACGCGGTCGCCGAGCGCGGCGGCCAGGTCGGTCTCGCCGCGGGCCCGGGCGGCGAGCAGGCCCCATCCGACGTCGGCGGTCCAGCGGGCACGGTGCAGCCAGGCCGCCGTCCCCGCCGCCGGGCGCAGCTCGGCCCGCGCCGCCGTCCCGACCTCGTCGAGGCCCTCCAGGGCACCGCGCAGGGCACCCTCGTCGCCGGTGCCCGCGACGAGCGCGGCGGTGGCCCGCTCGGTGGCGGTGACCGCCGCGGGCAGCCGGCGGCTGGCGGCGCGGGGGAGCAGCAGCAGGCCCGCGGCCAGGGCCAGCGCGATGCCCACGACGGTCTCGGCGAGCCGGGTGCCGACCAGCTCCGCGCCGGCGCGGCCGGGCACGCCGACGTGCACGAGCAGGAGCGACAGCGGCGTGATGAACGCGACCGCCAGCACGTACTGCGCGGCGACCAGCAGCTCCACCGCCACCAGCAGCAGACCGACGACGACCACCTCGGCGGCCACCGGCAGGTCCGCGGCCAGCAGCAGCCCGGCGACGCCGACCCCCAGCAGGGTGCCGGTCACGCGGTGCACCGCGCGGGTGCGGGCGGCCCGCGCGCCGGTGCCCATCAGCACCGCGACCGCCGTGGTGGAGGCCCAGTAGGTGCTGGCCAGGCCCAGCCCGGTGGCGACCAGGCCCGCCGCGGTGACCCCTGCGAGGGTGCGCACCGCCGTCGGGACCCACGCCGGGACGGCGCGCACCGCGTCCACCGGCGGGGCGGACGGCGGGACCGGCGGGACGTCGGCCGGGGACAGCCCGTGCAGGAAGGCCGCCTCCAGCTCGCGCACCCGCGGCCGCAGGGACGCCCGCCGCCTGCTGCCGGCCGCGACCGCCGCGTCGGCGACCCGCAGCGCGCGGGCGACCGCCTCGGGCGGGGAACCCCCGGCCACCGCCGCGCCGGCCGCGGCCACCGCCCGGCGCTCGGGGCCGGCCGGGTCCCGGACCCAGGGCAGCATGACCACCACCCAGGCGAGGGCGGCCCCGGCCGCCGCGGCGGCGACGTGGCCGGCCAGCGCCGCGGGGGCCGCGCCGAGCGCGCTTGCGCTGCCCCCGACGAGCAGGACGCCGAGGGCCCCGGGCGGGCCGACGCGCAGCACCGCGGTGGCCGCGGTGGCCGCACCGGCGAGCAGGCCCAGCACCAGCGACAGCAGCACCGGCGACCCGCCGACCAGGCCGCAGACCCCCAGGGCCAGCACCAGCACCGCGCCGCACCCGGCGACCACCACGGCCCGCCGCCGGTAGGACAGCTGGTGCCCGTAGACCGCGGTCAGCCCGCCCAGCGCGGCGGCCGAGCCCAGGTCCGCGTGCCCGGCGGCGACCCCGGCGCCCAGCGGGACCGCGACGCACAGCGCGGCCGACAGCGCCCGCCGCCCGGCCGCCGCCCACAGCGCGCCGACGGCCGGCGGCCGGTGGCCGATCAGGTGGTGGGCGGCGAGGGGCACCCGGTCATGGTCGGTGCCGGCGCCGGCCGGACCCAGCCGCGGTGCCCGGTGGGCGGAAGACGCGACCGGCCTCACGGTCCACCCGATCGGGGACGACGGAGGCACACCCGTCGCACAGTCGGGGCGGCTACCTTGCCGCCGTGCACGCCATCGACTGGGACGCCCGGTACGCCGAGAAGCAGCAGTGGTCGGCCGAGCCGAACCCGGTGGTCCCCGAGCTCTGCGCGGACCTCGCGCCGGGCACCGCGGTGGACCTGGCCGCGGGGGAGGGCCGGCACGCGCTGTGGCTGGCCGCCCGCGGCTGGCGGGTCACCGCCGTCGACTTCTCCGCCGTCGGCCTGGACCGCGGCCGGGCGACCTGGCACGGCCCCGACGTCCTCTGGTCGGTGGCCGACGTGACCACCTGGACGGCGGCCGAGGCGTCGCTGGACCTGGTGCTCGTGGCCTACCTGCACCTGCCCGAGGCCCAGACCGCCGACCTGCTCACCCGGGCGGTGGGCTGGCTGCGCCCCGGCGGGCACCTGCTGGTGCTCGGGCACGACGTGGACAACGTCGCCCACGGCGTCGGCGGGCCGCAGGACACCGCGATCCTGCACTCGGTCCGGCGGCTGGCCCCCGTGGCGGCGCGCCTGGACGTCGACCGCCTCGAGCAGCTGCCCCGCGAGACCCCCGCCGGCACGGCGCTGGACACCCTGCTCTGGGGGCGTCGCCCGGTCTCGGGGTGAACCCCACCGGGCAACTGTGGTTTCCTCGTCGGGTGCGCACGCAGGAGCTGACTCGACGCCGCGTCGTCGACTTCGCCCTGGTCTGCACCACCCGCTGTCACGGCTGACCCGCGCCCGCAGCACGCCCCGCCGGCGATCCCGGCGGCCCTCCCTGCACGCCCGTCTCCGTCCCGAGGACACCCATCCCCATGAGCACCCCCGAGCAGCCCGCAGCGACCAAGTTCGCCTACTGGGTCCCCAACGTCAGCGGCGGCCTGGTCACCTCGACCATCGAGCAGCGCACCGACTGGGGCTTCGACTACAACAAGAAGCTGGCGCAGACCGCCGAGGCCGTCGGCTTCGAGTACGCCCTGTCGCAGGTCCGCTACATGGCCAGCTACAGCGCGGCCTACCAGCACGAGTCGGTGTCCTTCTCGCTGGCCCTGCTGCTGGCCACCGAGCGGCTCAAGCTCATCGCCGCCGTCCACCCGGGCATGTGGCAGCCCGGCGTGCTGGCCAAGCTCGGTGCCACCGCCGACCACCTGAGCAACGGCCGCTTCGCCGTCAACGTCGTCTCCGGCTGGTTCAAGGGCGAGTTCGTCGCCATGGGCGAGCCGTGGCTGGAGCACGACGAGCGCTACCGCCGAGCCGAGGAGTTCATCTCCGCGCTGCGCGGGATCTGGACCGAGGACGGCTACACCCTCGGCGGCGACTTCTACCGCTTCCGGGACTTCGACCTGCAGCCCAAGCCGCTGTCCTCGCCGGGCCGGCCGCACCCGGAGATCTTCCAGGGCGGCAACTCCACCGCGGCCCGGGCGATGGCCGGGCGGGTCAGCGACTGGTACTTCTCCAACGGCAAGGACCTGGCCGGCATCGACGAGCAGATCCGCGACGTGCGCGCGGTCGCCGATCCGCTGGGCCGCCGGGTGCGGTTCGGGCTCAACGGGTTCGTCATCGCCCGCGACACCGAGGCCGAGGCCCGGGAGACGCTGCGCGAGATCGTCGCCAAGGCCAACAAGCCCGCCGTCGAGGGGTTCCGCGACGCGGTGCAGCAGGCCGGCAGCTCGACCGGGGACAAGCGCGGGATGTGGGCGGACTCCACCTTCGAGGACCTCGTCCAGTACAACGACGGCTTCCGCACCAACCTGATCGGCACGCCCGAGCAGATCGCCGAGCGCATCGTGGAGTTCCGCACGCACGGCGTGGACCTCATCCTGTGCGGCTTCCTGCACTTCCAGGAGGAGATCGAGACCTTCGGCGCCAAGGTGCTGCCGCTGGTGCGCGAGATGGAGGCCGCCGCGGGGATCGCCCCGTCGACGTTCGCCCCTGCCGTGCCCGCCTGAGAACGGCTACGGTCCCGGCATGATCCCCCGGGACAAGCAGCGGCTGGTGGCCGGCGTCGTCGTCCTCGCGATGGTGCTGGCCGCCGGCGCGGTGCTGTTCTCGATGCTGCTGACCTGAGCCGCGACCGCCGTCCGGGACACTGGTCGCCGTGGGCTACGTCGACGTCACCGGGATCCGGTTCACCCTGCCCGACGGGCGCGTGCTGCTCGACGACGTGTCCTTCCGCGTCGGCGACGGCGCGGTCGCCGCGCTGGTGGGGGAGAACGGCGCCGGCAAGACCACGCTGCTGCGGATCATCACCGGCGACCTGACCCCCGACGCCGGGTCGGTGGCGGTGGTCGGCGGGCTTGGCGTCATGCGCCAGTTCATCGGGTCGGTCCGCGACGCCACCACGGTGCAGCAGTTCCTCGTCGACCTCGCCCCGCCCGCCGTCCGCGAGGCCTGGCACGCCGTCGAGGCCGCCGAGCTGGTGATGATGGAGCGCGACGACGAGCCCGCCCAGATGGCCTACGCCACCGCGCTGGGCCACTGGGGCGACGTCGGCGGCTACGACGTCGAGGTCACCTGGGACACCGTCGCCGTCGCCGCCCTCGGCACGCCCTACGAGCGCTGCAAGTACCGGGAGCTGCAGACGCTGTCCGGCGGTGAGCAGAAGCGGCTGGCCCTGGAGTGCCTGCTCCGCGGCCCGGACCAGGTGCTGCTGCTCGACGAGCCGGACAACTACCTCGACGTCCCCGGCAAGCGGTGGCTGGAGGCCCGGCTGGCCGAGACCCGCAAGACCGTGCTGTTCGTCAGCCACGACCGCGAGCTGCTGGCCACCGCCGCCACCCGGGTGGTCACCGTCGAGGGCGGGACGGCGTGGGTGCACGGCGGCCGCTGGGCCGACTACCCCGCCGCCCGCGAGGCCCGGCACGAGCGGATGGCCGAGCTGCGGCTGCGCTGGGAGGAGGAGCACCAGCGCCTGGTCGACCTCACCCGCACGATGCAGCAGCAGGCCGCGAACTCCCCGGACATGGCCAACCGCTACCACGCGATGCAGACCCGGCTGGCCAAGTTCGAGGCCGCCGGTCCGCCGCCCCAGCGGCCGCCGCAGCAGGAGGTCTCCATGCGGCTGCGGGGCGGGCGCACCGGCGTGCGGGTGCTGGTCGCCGCCGACCTGGAGCTGACCGGGCTGATGCAGCCCTTCGACGTGGAGCTGGACTACGGCGACCGGGTCGCCGTCCTGGGCTCCAACGGGGCCGGCAAGTCCCACTTCCTGCGGCTGCTGGCCGGCCAGGACGTCGACCACACCGGCACCTGGAAGCTCGGTGCCCGCGTCGTCCCCGGCTTCTTCGCCCAGACCCACGCCCACCCGGAGTGGATGGACCGCTCGCTGACCGACCTGCTCTGGCACGGCGAGCCGGGCCGGCCGGGCATCGACCGCGGGCGGGCGATGGCCGTGCTGCGCCGGTACGGGCTGGCCGCGGCCGGCGACTCGCTGTTCCGGTCGCTGTCCGGCGGGCAGCAGGCCCGGTTCCAGGTGCTGCTGCTGGAGCTGTCGGGGGCGACGCTGCTGCTGCTCGACGAGCCCACCGACAACCTCGACGTGCTCTCCGCGGAGTCGCTGGAGCAGGCGCTGGCCGCCTTCGACGGCACCGTCGTCGCGGTCACCCACGACCGCTGGTTCGCCCGCTCCTTCGACCGGTTCCTGGTCTTCGGCTCCGACGGCCGGGTCCGGGAGTCACCCGAGCCGGTCTTCGACGAGGCCCGCGTGGAGCGTGCCCGGTGAGGTGGCGCAACTGGGCCGGCAACCAGCGGGCCGACGGCATCGAGGTCCGGCACCCGCGCGGCACCGGTGAGATCGCGACCGTGCTGCACGAGGCCACGGTCGCCGGCCGCCGGGTGCGCCCCATCGGCAGCGGCCACTCCTTCTCCGCCATCGGCCGGCCCGAGCAGGTGCAGCTGGTGCTCGACCGGCACGCCGACCTGGTCGACATCACCCCCGACGGCCTGGTCACCGTGCAGGCCGGGATGACCCTGCACCGGCTCAACGCCGTCCTGGCCCGGGAGGGCTGGGCGCTGACCAACCTGGGCGACATCGACCGGCAGACCGTCGCCGGCGCGCTGTCCACCGGCACGCACGGCACCGGCGCCGCCTTCGGCGGGCTGGCCACCCAGGTGCGCGCGCTGCAGCTGGTGACCGCCGACGGCACCGTGCTGGACTGCTCCGCCGCCGAGCACCCCGACGTGCTCTCGGTCGCCCGGCTGGGCCTGGGCGCCCTCGGGGTGCTCAGCACGGTGACCCTGCAGGCGGTGCCGGCGTTCGCGCTGCGGATGGTCGAGGAGCCGGTGCCGCTGGCCGGGGTGCTCGCCGACCTCGACGGGTTCATGACGTCGGCAGACCACGTGGAGTTCCACTGGTTCCCGCACACCGGCACCTGCCTGACCAAGCGCAACACCCGGGTCCCGCTGTCCGAGGGCCTGGCCCCCCTGCCGCGCCGGCAGGCGCTGTGGGAGGACGAGGTGCTCGCCAACGGCGCCTACGCCGGGCTGATCGCCGCCGGCCGCGCGGTCCCCGCGCTGGTGCCGCCGCTGGCCCGCTTCGCCTCCACCGCGCTCAGCCCGCGGACGGCGACCGACCTGTCCCACCGCGTGTTCGTCTCCACCCGCCGGTTCCGGTTCCGGGAGAGCGAGTACGCCGTCCCGCGGCCCGCCGTGCCCGACCTGCTGCGCGAGCTCGACCGGCTCACCGAGCGGCACGGCTGGCGGCTGCCGATCCCCACCGAGGTGCGCTACGCGGCCGCCGACGACGTCCCGCTGTCGACCGCGGAGGGCCGGGACACCGCCTACGTCGCGGTCCACGCACCCGCCCGCAGCGACCCGAGGGACTGCTTCGCCGCGTTCGGGCGGCTGGCCGGCGAGGTCGGCGGGCGGCCGCACTGGGGCAAGGAGCACGGCCTGGACGCCGAGGTCCTGGCGCAGCGCTACCCGCGGTTCGCCGAGTTCACCGCCGTCCGCGACCGGCTGGACCCGACCGGAACGCTGTCCAACGCCTACCTCGACCGCGTGCTGGGGGCGCCGGCTCGGGTCGCCTGACGGGCCCGGCGGTGCGCGGCCATCCGCACCGGGGTGTTCACCGCGCCGTAGCCGTCGTAGCCGCCCAGGCGCTGCACCACCTCGAAGAACACCCGGCCGGCCAGCACCTCGGTGTACAGGTGCAGGAAGGCCCCGGCGGCGTCGGTGTCGTGCAGCAGGCCGTGCTCGCGCAGGTCGGCCAGCAGCCGCGGGTCCAGGTCGACCCGGGCGGCGAGGTCGTCGTGGTAGTTCGCGGGGACGGCGAGCAGCGGCGCACCGGCCGCCCGCAGCGCGCGGGCGGTGGCGACCAGGTCGTCGGTGGCGAACGCGACGTGCTGGGGGTCGGGGACCGCCGGGCTCCAGTCGCCCCGGCGCAGCACCGACGCCGACAGCACCAGCCGGACGGCGCGGTCGGGCGTGGTCACGCCCCGGGAGCGGACCAGGCCGAAGGGCGCGGCCACCTCGCTGCCGCCGCCGTCGGCCAGGCCCAGCACCGAGCGGTAGAACAGCCCGGCCTCGTCGTAGGAGTCGTAGGGCTGGGTCAGCGCGACGTGGTCGGTGCCGGTCAGCCCGGTGCCGGGCGCGGTGCCGCCGGTGGGCAGGAAGTCCGCCGGCCACCCGTCGGGGCCGGTGCGGGCCAGGAACACCTGGGTGCCGTCGGGTGCGGCGACGGCCGACAGCTCGGCCTCCGCGGCCCCGCGGGAGCGGGGGAGGACCGGGGCCAGCAGCGCCTCCGCGCGGGCCGCCGAGGCGGGCGGGTCGGCGGACTCGACCGCGACCGCGACGACGGCGGCCTCGCCCTCGCCGGCGCGGGCCGCGCCGGCGTTGAGCAGCACCCGCGCGGTGCCCTGCTCCCACAGCTGGACCGGCTTGGAGCGGTGCTGCCCGGTGTGCGCGAAGCCCAGCCGGCCCAGCACGTCGGCCAGCGCCGGGCCCGAGGTGCCGTCGACGGCGAGCTCGGTGAAGGCGTGGCCGCGCAGCGCCGGCGCGGGTGGCAGCACCAGCGGGTCCACCGGCAGCGCGGCCTCCAGCGCCAGCAGCGAGCGCATCGCGTCGACCGCCGTCCGGGCCGGGTCGGACTGCCGGAAGACGTCGTTGAAGACCTCCAGCGACAGCGACCCGGCGTAGCCGGCGGCCAGCACGTGCCCGAGGAAGGCGGGCAGGTCGAAGGCGCCCTGGCCGGGGAACAGGCGGTGGTGGCGGGACCACTGCAGCACGTCCATGTCCAGCCGGGGGGCGTCGGCCAGCTGCAGGAAGAACAGCTTGTCCCCGGGGACGGCGGCGAACCCGGCCGGGTCGCCGCCGCGGGAGAGCACGTGGAAGGAGTCCAGGCACAGGCCGAGCGCCGGGTGGCCGGCGGCCTCGACGACCCGCCAGGAGTGGTCCCAGGTGGACACGTGGGACCCCCAGGCCAGGGCCTCGTAGGCGATCCGCACCCCGCGGTCGGCGGCCAGGTCGGCGGCGGCGGTCAGCTGGGCGGCGAGCTCGTCGTCGTCGCGGACGGCGTCGGGGGCCACGGCCGAGCAGACCAGCACGGTGTCCACGCCGAGCTCGGCCATGACGTCGAACTTGGCCCGGGCCCGGCGCAGGTTGCCCGCCGCGGTGGCCGGGTCGGTGGAGTCCAGGTCGCGGAAGGGCTGGTAGAGGTCCAGGGCCAGGCCGAGGTCGGCGCAGCGGGCGGCCAGCTCGGCCGGGGCCCACGGCGAGGCGACCAGGTCGGGCTCGAACACCTCGACGCCGTCGAACCCGGCCCCGGCCGCGGCGTCCAGCTTGTCCTCCAGGGTGCCGGACAGGCAGACCGTGGCGACCGACCGACGGCGGGTGCTGCGGTCAGCCAACGGGGGTGCCCGCCGGGTCGACCAGGGTCGCGAAGTGGGCCAGCATCCGGTCGGCGTCGGGGTCGACGCCGGTGAACAGCCGGAAGGAGTCCACCGCCTGGAAGACCGCCATGCCGCCGCCGTCGAGCACCCGGCAGCCGCGCTCGCGGGCGGTGCGGACCAGCTCGGTCTCCAGCGGCCGGTAGACGACGTCGGCGACCCACAGCTCCGGCCGCAGCAGGTCCGCGGGGACGGCGGAGCCCGGGTGGGCGGCCATGCCCGTCGGCGTGGCGTGCACCAGCCCGTCGGCCGCGGCGGTCGCCGCGGTCAGCTGGGCGAGGTCGCCGCCGTCGGCCCGGTCCGTGCCGAACCGGGCGCGCAGCTGGGCGGCCAGGTCCTCGGCGCGGGCCCGGTCGACGTCCAGCACGGTCAGCCGGGCGGTGCCCAGGGTGAGCAGGGCGTGGGCCACCGCGGCCCCGGCGCCGCCGGCGCCCAGCAGCACCACCCGGTCGGTGGCCGCGTCGGGCAGGCCGCGGTCGACGCTGCGCGCGAAGCCCGACCAGTCGGTGTTGTGGCCGACCGCGGCCCCGTCGGTGAACACCACGGTGTTGACCGCACCCAGGGCCTCGGCGTCGGGGGAGAGGTCGTCGAGGTGGTCGATCACCAGCTGCTTGCACGGGTGGGTGATGTTCAGCCCGTCGTAGCCGGCGGTCCGCGCGGCCCGGACCAGCTCGCCGACGTCCTCGGGGGCCCGGCCCAGGACGTCGATGTCCAGCCGGCGGTAGACGTAGCGCAGGCCCAGCGCGTCGGCTTCGTGCTCGTGCAGCGGGGGGCTCAGCGACGGGCCGATGCCCGAGCCGATCAGCCCGACGACGACGCCGGGACGGGACTGCGGCACGCCGACCTCCGTATGTACCAGTTGGTGAGTTGCTGAGACCCAGGACACCACACCGCACGCCGCGGCGCCATCCCCCCGACCTACGCTGCGCTGGTGACCGTGACCCCCGAACGCACCCGGGACGCCGACCGCACGCGGGCCGAGATCCTGGCCGTGGCCACCGAGGAGTTCGCGCACTCGGGGTACGCCGGGGCCCGCGTCGACGTCATCGCGGCCAAGACCAGCACCACCAAGCGGATGATCTACTACTACTTCGGCGGCAAGCAGCAGCTCTACGTCGCCGTCCTCGAGGCCGCCTACACCCGCATCCGCGGCCTCGAGCAGCAGCTGGACGTCGAGCACCTCGACCCGGTCGACGCCGTCCGCGAGGTCGCCGGGCTGACCTTCGACCACCACGAGGCGCACCCGGACTTCGTGCGGCTGGTCAGCATCGAGAACATCCACCACGGCGAGCACATCGCCCGCTCGTCGGTGCTGTCGGGGCTGGCCAACCCGGCGCTGGACGTGCTCGGCGGGATCCTGGAGCGCGGCCGGGTGGCCGGCCGGTTCCGCGCCGACGTCGACGCCCTCGACGTGCACCAGGTGATCAGCGGGTTCTGCATCTTCCGGACGGCGAACCGGCACACCTTCGGCGCCCTCTTCGGCCGGGACATGCTCGACCCGGCCCGGCGCGACCACCAGCGCGCGCTCATCGGCGACCTGGTCGTCGCCTGGCTCTCGGCGCCGGGTGCGGACACGCGCGCCGGCTGACCTCCGTCTTGACAGGGTGACGCGGCCCACTCCATCCTCTGCGGCGTACTAACCAGTTGGTACATAAGCCGTCCGGCACCGCCGCACTCATCGAGGAGCACGACGTGACGACCCCGACCAGCCCGCCCACGGGGGGCACGGGCTTCGTGGCCAACCCGCGCAAGGCCGCCACCGCCGCCTTCGTCGGCAGCGCCCTGGAGTACTACGACTTCTTCATCTACGGCACCGCCGCGGCCCTCGTCTTCGGCCAGGTGTTCTTCCCCTCGGACAACCCGGCCGCGGGCACCCTGCTGGCGCTGGCGACCTTCGGCGTCGGCTACCTCGCCCGCCCCGTCGGCGCCCTCGTGCTCGGCCACATGGGCGACAAGTTCGGCCGCAAGAACGTGCTCGTGCTGACCGTGCTGCTCATGGGCGTGTCGACCTTCCTGGTCGGCTGCCTGCCCTCCTACGACGCCATCGGCGTCGCCGCCCCGATCGCGCTGGTGGTGCTGCGGCTCGCGCAGGGGTTCTCCGCCGGCGGCGAGCAGGCCGGGGCGAACTCGATGAGCCTGGAGCACGCCCCCGACGACCGGCGGGCCTTCTTCACCAGCTTCACCCTCAGCGGCACCCAGGGCGGCCAGATCCTGGCGACCGCGATCTTCATCCCGATCGCGCTGCTGCCCGACGAGCAGCTGCTGACCTGGGGCTGGCGGATCCCGTTCTTCCTGTCCGCGGTCGTCGTCCTCGTCGCCTTCCTCATCCGCCGCAACCTGGAGGAGACCCCGGTCTTCGAGCAGGAGAAGGCCAGCGCCGACGTGGCGAAGCTGCCCCTGGCCGTGCTGCTGCGCGACCACTGGCCGGCCGTGCTGCGGGTCGTCCTCGCCGCCGTCATCGCGTCGGTCAGCACGATCTTCACCGTCTACGCGCTGAACTACGCGGTCAACACCGTCGGCCTGGACCGCACCCCCATGCTCTGGGTCGGCGTGCTGGCCAACGTCATCGCGCTGTTCACCATCCCGCTGTGGGGCCGGCTGGCCGACCGGGTGGGCCGCAAGCCGGTCTTCCTGTTCGGCAGCGCCGGCTGCGCGCTGCTGATCTTCGGCTACCTCTGGTCGATCTCCCAGGGCAACTACCCGCTCATCTTCGCCTTCGGCCTGGTCATGTTCGGCATCGTGCACAGCGCGACCAGCGGCACGTGGCCGGCCTTCTACGGCGAGATGTTCCCCGCCCG
>Ga0325400_1002278_pt1 | contig 16726 bp, 15 predicted proteins | sample PopdelMetagenome_2_FD_205662 | JGI IMG/M metagenome (GOLD analysis project Ga0325400, IMG submission 205662) | Populus deltoides microbial communities from Bellville, Georgia, United States - Xylem-PdKOR-R1 | ecosystem: Host-associated > Plants > Phyllosphere > Stem > Wood/Secondary xylem... | reverse complement strand
ACGTCGGCGCCCTGGGAGGACAGCACGCCGGCCAGCGAGGCGAGCTGGGTGGGCGCGGCGGCCAGCACGACACCGGCGACGTCGGCCTGGGCCAGCGCGGAGGCCTGCGCGGACAGGTCGGTGGTGGCCGGGGTGATCTCCTGGGCCAGGATCTCCAGCCCGCGCTCCTCGGCGGCGTGCTCGGCGCCGGCCAGGGCGTCGCCGCCGTAGTCGCCGGTGAAGTAGACGACGCCGACCGTCGAGCCCTCGGGCACGTCCAGCTCGTCGACCATGTAGTCGATGGCGTTGGCGGCCTGGATGGCGTTGGAGGCGCCGGGCAGCTGGTTGTTCTCGTAGGCCAGCGCCGACCCGGCCCAGCCCACGCCGCCGACGTAGACCGAGTCCTGCTCGGCCAGCGGCAGCACCGCGGCGCTGGTCGGGCCGCCGAGCACCTGCTGCAGCGCGATGACGTCGGGGGCCATCGACCGGTAGAGGGTCACCGCACGCTGCGGGTCGTAGCCGTGGTCCTGCACGTCCACGGTCACGTCGCGGTCGCAGATGCCGCCGTCGGCGTTGACCTGGTCCCAGTAGGCCTGGGTCTCGGTCACCTGCACCGCGGCGCCGGCGGCGAAGGGGCCGGACAGGTCGGTGATCATCCCGATGGTGATGCCGTCCGCCGTCACCCCGTTGCCGGTCTCGACGTCGTCGCCACCTCCTCCCCCGGAGGCGGTCGGGGCGGTGGTGCTGCAGGCCGCCAGCGCCAGGGCGGCGGCGGCGAGCGTGGCTGCGCGGACGCGGTGCTTCATCGGGTGGTCTCCTTCGACCGGGAGGGCTCCTCGGCGACCGGGCGGTCGACGGGGGGAACAGGGGGCGCGGGCCGCAGCCGTTCGCGCAGCCGGCGGGCACCGCCGGCCAGACCACCGCGCAGGAGCACGAGGACGGCGATGATCGCCAGCCCGTAGACGATCCGGGACGCGGTGGAGGGGTCCAGGCCGCCCGAGCCGGGCGCGGCGAGGAAGGGCAGCGCCGAGCTGTACTGGGCCAGCACCAGCGGCAGCGAGGTCACGAAGACCGCCCCGACGACGGCGCCGGCCACCGAGCCGAGCCCGCCGAGCACGATCATCACCAGGTAGTCCACGGACGCGGTCAGGCTGAACACGTCGGGGGCGACCCGGCCGTAGGCCAGCGCCAGCATCGCCCCGGCCACCCCGGCGTAGGCCGAGGAGACGACGAACGCCGACCGCTTGGCCCCGGCGACGCCGACGCCCATCGCGGCCGCGGCGGTCTCGGAGTCCCGGACGTTGGCCCAGGCCCGCCCGGTCCGCCCGCTGCGGATGTTGGACGCCAGCCAGATGGCCACCACCGCGAGCAGCACGAACAGGTACCAGAGCCGGTGCAGGCCCTCGAACTCCGTGCCCGCGACGGCCAGGTAGTCGGGGTCACGGTTGGAGAAGCTGAACCCGCCGAGGGCGAAGGGCTCCACCGAGCGGCCGACGAACCCGCCGGTCCACCGGTCGAGGTTGACCAGCAGGTGCCGGACGACGAAGACCAGCCCCAGCGTCGCCAGGCCCAGGTAGATGCCGCGCAGCCGGCCGGCGATCGGCGAGAACGCCGCGCCCACCCCGGCAGCGACCAGCGCGGCCAGCACCAGGCCCAGCAGCGGCGGCAGGCCCAGCCCCTCGACCGTCGTCGTCGACCCACCGGTGGTGAACGCGTAGACGTAGGCGCCGATCGCGGCGAAGGCGGCGTGGCCCAGGGACAGCTGCCCGGCCACGCCGACCAGCAGGGTCAGCCCGACCGCGCCGATGGCGGTGGCCATCACGAACAGGCCGGTCTGCAGCCAGAAGTCGGTGAGCACGAACGGCAGCGCCAGCGCCACCAGCAGCAGCACCAGGCCGACGAGCTTCCTCGGGGCGTCAGACACGGACGGCCTCCTTGCTGCCCAGCAGGCCCGAGGGCCGCACGAGCAGGACGACGATCATCACCACGTAGGGCGCGACCTCGCCGAACCCCGAGCCCAGGAAGGGCTCCAGCTCGGCCTCGTAGCCGGTGACCAGCGCGCTGGTCAGCCCGATGAGCAGGCCGCCGACCACCGCGCCGGGCACGGAGTCGAACCCGCCCAGCACCCACGCGGGGATGGCCGCGAACGCGCTCAGCGCCACGGTCGGCGCGACACCGGGGGCGGGGAAGGAGGTGAGGAAGATGCCGGCGACCGCGGCGAGGATGCCCGCCAGCGCCCAGCCGGTGGCCGCCGTCCGGGACAGCCGGATGCCCATCAGCGAGGCGGTCGGGCCGTCGGCGGCCGCGGCCCGCATGCCCACGCCGAGGTCGGTGCGGGAGAACAGGTACCAGAGCGCGCCGAACGCGACGAGCGTGACGCCGGCGGCGAGCACCCGGCCGGTGGGCAGCGTGACGTCGCCCAGCCGCACCACCGACGCGCCCCACGGCGCGCCGAGGGTGAGCACCTGGTTGCCGATCCGGCGGGTGAGCTCGGTGAGCAGCACGATGTCCACGCCGAGCATGAGGATCGCCGCCGTCCCCGGGTTGGGGTCGGCGAGGTTGCGCACCAGCAGGGCGTTGATGCCCACCCCGACGACGGCGGCGCCGGCCAGGCCGACGAGCACCGCGGGCCAGAAGCCGATGGCGTCGTGCAGGACGGCGACCAGGTAGGCGCCCAGCAGCACCACCGAGCCGTGCGCGAAGTTCAGCACCCCGGTGGAGGTGAAGACGATGGCGAACCCGGCGGCGATGAGGCTGAGCACCAGGCCGTAGGACAGCCCGTTGAGGACCTGCTCGAGGAGGTAGCTCATGCCGCTGCCGCTCCCAGGTAGGCCCGGAGCACCTCGGGGTCGCGCTGCACCTGCGCCGGGGTGCCCTCGGCGATCTTCTTGCCGAAGTCCAGGACCGTGACCTGCTCGGCCAGGCCCATGACGAAGGGCATGTCGTGCTCGACCAGCACGATCGACAGGCCGAGGTCGCGGCGGACCTGGCGGATGGTCTCGGCCATGTCCTGGCTCTCCCCGTGGGTCATGCCGGCCACCGGCTCGTCCAGCAGCAGCAGCGAGGGCCGGGCGGCCAGCGCACGGCCCATCTCGACCCGCTTGCGGTCGCCGTAGGCCAGCGTGTGCACCGGGGTGCGCAGCAGGGAGGCGATGCCCAGCAGCTCGGCGATGCCGGCGACGGTCTCGCGGTGCTCGCGTTCCTCGCGGCGGGCGCCGGGCAGCCGGAGCGCGCCGGGGAGCAGGCCGCGGCGCATCAGCCGGTGCCGGCCGACCAGCAGGTTGTCCTCGACGGTGTCCTCGAGGGCGAGGGAGATGTTCTGGAAGGTGCGCGCCACGCCGAGGCCGGCCACCTTGTCCGAGCGCAGCGCGGTCAGCTCGGCGTCGCCGTAGTGCACCGCGCCCTCGGTGGCCCGGTAGGCCCCGCCCAGGACGTTGACCAGGGTGGACTTGCCGGCGCCGTTGGGGCCGATGAGGGCGTGCACGGTGCCCGGCTCGACGGTGAAGGAGACCTCGGACAGGGCGGTGATGCCGCCGAACCGGACGGTCAGGCCCTCCACCCGCAGCTGCTGCGGCGGCTCGGCGGTCGAGATCGCCGGCTCCGCCTCGACCACCTGGGTGGCCACCACCGGGACGGCGACGCCCAGGTAGCGCTCCTGCACCTCGTCGCTGGCGGCCAGCGCGTCCGCCGTCCCGGACGCGGTGACCCGGCCGGTCTCCAGCACGTAGGCGGCGTCGGCGACGCGCAGGCCCATGACCGCGTTCTGCTCGATGAGCAGCACCGCCGTCCCCTGCTTGTTGATCTCGGTGACGATCTCGCCGATCTGGTCGACCAGCAGCGGCGCCAGGCCGAGGGAGGGCTCGTCGAGCAGCAGCAGCTGCGGGCTGACCATGAGCGCGCGGCCCATGGCCAGCATCTGCTGCTGGCCGCCCGAGAGCAGGCCGCCGGGCTGGTCGCGCCGCTCGGCCAGGATGGGGAACAGGTCGAACACCCGGTCGCGGGCCTCGGCGCGGGCCCGCGCGTCCTTGACGGTGTAGCCACCGGCGCGCAGGTTCTCCGCGACGGTGAGGTCGCGGAAGATCCGCCGTCCCTCGGGCACCTGCACCAGGCCGCGGCGGACGACGTCGGCGGCGTCCCGGCCGGCCAGGTCCTCGCCGGCGAAGCGGACGGTGCCGCCGGTGACGGTGCCGCCGTAGGGCTGCAGGGAGCGCGAGACCGCCCGCAGCAGGGAGGTCTTGCCGGCGCCGTTGGAGCCGAGCACGGCCACGACCTGGCCGGGCTCGACGGCGAGCGAGACGTCCGACAGCGCGGTGATCGTGCCGTCGTAGACGACGTCGAGGTGCTCGACGGACAGCAGCGGAGGGGACATCACGGTCCTTCGTGATCGGACGGGTGGTCCAGGTCACGGGAAAGCTAGAGACAACGTGGACGTGCGTCAAGAACCTGTCTAGGTTCTCGATGCCAGTTCGTGATGTGCTGGGATCTGCGGGGACGAGGAGGCACATGGACGGGCCCGAGGACGGCGCACCGGCGCACCGGCCGCAGACGCTGCTGCTGAACTTCCTGGGCTCCCTGGTGCTCGACGAGGACCTGCCGCCGCTGCCGTCCTCGGTGCTGCTGGACCTGCTGGCCGACCTGGGGGTCGCCGAGGCCGCCGGCCGGGCCACGCTGCAGCGGATGACCCAGCGCGAGCTGCTCGAGCGCGGCCAGGTCGGCCGGACGGCGGAGTACTCGCTCACCCCCCGCGTGCTGGACGTGCTGCGCCGGGCCGACCGCCGGATCAGCTCCCCGGCCCCCTTCGAGCACCCGGCCGACACGTGGACCCTGCTGAGCTACTCGGTCCCCGAGAGCCGCCGCGACCTGCGGCACCGGGTGCGCGCGGCGCTGACCTGGGCCGGGTTCGGCGGGGTGCGCGACGGGCTGTGGCTGGCGCCGGGGACGGTCGACGTGGCCGAGGTGCTGGCCCCGCTCGCCGACGCCGCCGGGCTGGCCGACGCGTTCTCCGCCCGCCCGCTGCCGGGCACCGACGTCGCCGCGCTGGTGCACCGGGCGTGGGACGTGCCGGCGGTGCACGACGCGCACACCTGGTTCGTGCGCACCTGGCGGCGCCCGCCGCGGGTGGCCGGGTCGATGGCCCAGTTCACCCTGCTGGGCGCGGACTGGCTGCACCTGCTGCAGACCGACCCCGGCCTGCCCGGCGAGCACCTGGGCCCGGACTGGCCCGCGCCGGCGAGCACGGCGGTCTACCGGCGCACCCGCGAGGCCCTGGCCCCGGCCGCCCGCGCCGCACTGGAGCGCTCCCTGCGCGCCGCCGGCCGCGTCGCCTGACCCCCCTCTCCCGCGCAGCGATGATCAGGGAGGTTGATCCAACTCCGTCCTGGTGCACGAGTTCTGGTGAACCAGGACGGACTTCGATCAACTCCCCTGATCAACGCCGGGGCGGGGGCGCTACCCGGCGGCGGTCCAGATGCGGGTGAGGACGTCGCGCAGCCGGTCGCGCTCGGCGTCGGCCAGCAGGCCCAGCGGCGCCTCCACCGCGGCGGTCGCGTCCCGCTCGGCGGCCTCCCGCAGCGCCCGGCCCGCGGCGGTGGCCAGCACCAGCCGGGTGCGCCGGTCGGCCTCCGACGGACGGCGCTCGACCAGCTCCCGGCCGGCCAGCTCGTCGACCAGCAGCACCACCTGCGAGGGGTCCAGGCCCAGGACGTCGGCCAGCTCGCGCTGGGTGACGCCCTCGGCGGCGTCGCAGGCCAGCACCAGCACCGAGTACTGGCGCACCCGCAGCCCGTGCCCGGCGAGCGCGGTGTTGGTCGCGCGCACCACCGCGCCGCTGGCCCGGGAGAGCAGGAATCCCAGGTCGTCGGTCAGCGGGTGACCCATGAGCACCTCCATCGTTGACAACCTCCACGATACCGACCTACGGTCCGGGCACCACCCCCTGTCACGAGGAGAACCCGTGGACCTGACCGGCAAGGTCGCCGTCGTCACCGGATCGGGCCGAGGCCTCGGCCTGGCCTACGCCCAGGAGCTGGCCCGCCGCGGCGCCGCCGTCGTCGTCAACGACGTGGACGCCGACGTCGCGCAGGCCGCCGTCGAGAGCATCAAGGGGACGGCGGTCGCCGAGGTCGTGCCCGTGGGCACCAGCGAGGCCGCCCAGGCCCTCGTCGACCGGGCCGTGTCGGAGTTCGGCCGGCTCGACGTGCTGGTCAACAACGCCGGCATCCTGCGCGACACCACGCTGTGGAAGATGACCGACGAGCAGTTCGACGCCGTCGTCACCACCCACCTGCGCGGCACCTTCACCTGCACCCGCGCCGCGGCGATCCGGATGCGCGAGCAGGGCGAGGGCGGCCGCATCATCGCGATCGGCTCCCCCACCGGCCAGGTCGGCAACTTCGGGCAGACCAACTACGCCGCGGCCAAGGCCGGCATCGTCGGCATGGTGCGCACCTGGGCGATGGAGCTGGCCCGCGCCCAGATCACCGTCAACGCCGTCGTCCCCGTCGCCGCCACCGCGATGACCGAGACCGTGCCCTTCCTCGAGCCCTACGTCACCGCGCTGAAGAACGGTGACCCGCTGCCGCCCTACGCCCGCAAGCAGCTGGGCTTCGGCTCGGCCCAGGACGTCGCCGGGCTCATCGCCTTCCTCGCCTCCGACGAGGCCGCCGGCATCACCGGCCAGGCCATCGGCGTCGGCGGCGACCGGCTCGCGCTGTGGACCCACCCGACCGAGACCGTCGTCGAGTTCGCCGACGGCACGGGCTGGTCGGCCGAGGCCATCGCCGAGGTCTGGCCCTCGACGTTCGAGCCCGCGAAGCAGACGGTCGGCCAGCAGTTCGAGCCGGAGAGCTGAGATGGCCCTGCAGCTGGACCTGGAGAACCTGGTCGCCATCGACGTGCACACCCACGTGCACGCCGACACCCACGGCCACAAGGCGCTCGACGACGAGCTCAACGCCGCGGCCGCGAAGTACTTCAAGGGCGACCCCTACGACCCCACCGTCCCCGACATCGCCGCGGACTACCGGGCCCGCAACATGGCCGCGGTGGTCTTCACCGTCGACATCGAGCACGCCACCGGCCACCCGGCGCTGTCCAACGAGGAGATCGCCGACCTCGCCGCGCAGCACCCCGACGTGCTCATCCCGTTCGGCTCGGTCGACCCCGCCCGCGGGGCCCAGGGCATCACGCTCGCCCGCAAGCTGGTGACCGAGCACGGCGTGCGCGGGTTCAAGTTCCACCCTTCCTTGCAATCCTTCGCGCCCGACGACCGGGCGGTCTACCCGCTCTACGAGGAGCTGCAGAGCCTCGGCGTCCCGGCGCTGTTCCACACCGGGCAGACCGGCATCGGCGCGGGCCTGCCGGGCGGGCGCGGCATCAAGCTGCGCTACTCCGACCCGATGCTGCTCGACGACGTCGCGGCCGACTTCCCCGACCTGACGATCATCATGGCCCACCCCTCGGTGCCGTGGCAGGACCAGGCGATCTCGATCGCCACGCACAAGGCCAACGTCTACATCGACCTGTCGGGCTGGTCGCCGAAGTACTTCCCGCCGCAGCTGGTCAAGGCCGCCAACGGGCTGCTCAAGCGCAAGGTGCTCTTCGGGTCGGACTACCCGCTGCTCAAGCCCGACCGCTGGATGGCCGACTTCGAGACCCTGGAGATCAAGCCCGAGGTCAAGCCGCTGATCTTCAAGGAGAACGCGATCCGCGCGCTGGGGCTGCGGTGAGGAACGCCGGCATCGGGTCCTGGCCGGAGCGCCGGCTGCGCATCTCCCCCCACAAGCCGGCCCTGTGGTTCGAGGGGACGACGGCGACGCACGGCGAGTTCGCCCTCGACGTCCGGCGGGCGGCGTCGGTCCTGCACGAGCTGGGCGTGCAGAAGGGCGACCGGGTCGCCTGGTTCGGCGCCAACCACCCCGCCGCGCTGCACACCCTGTACGCCTGCGGTCAGCTCGGCGCGGTGTGGGTGCCGGTGAACGCCCGGCTCTCGGCCGCCGAGGCGCGCTACGTGCTCGAGCACTCCGGCACCACGCTCGTCGTCCACGGCGCCGAGCACGTGGGGACGGCGGCGGCGCTGCGCGCCGAGCTGCCGCAGGTCCGCGCCTGGCTGTCCGCTGAGCCGGCCGAGGGCGCCGACGACTGGCAGGCCCGGGTCGCCGCCGCCGAGCCGGTGGCCCGCGACGAGGCCGTCACGCACGAGGACCCCTGCCTGATCATGTACACGTCGGGGACGACCGGCCGGCCCAAGGGCGCGCTGCTGACCCACGGCAACATGACCTGGGCCTGCCTGAACCAGGTGCTCGGCTTCGACTTCACCCCCGACGAGCGCACCCTGGGCCTGGCGCCGCTGTTCCACATCGGCGGGCTCAACGGCACGCTCAACCCCACGCTGCTGCGCGGAGGCTGCGTCGTGCTGGTCCGCGGCTTCGACCCCGCCGGCACCCTGCAGGTCATCGCCGAGCAGCGGGTGACCTCGTTCTTCGCCGTCGCCACCATGCTCGACGCGATGAGCAAGCAGCCCGGTTTCCGCACCCTGGACCTCTCCGCGCTGCGCACCATCGGCGCGGCAGGCGCCCCGCTCCCGCTGCCCGTGCTGCGCACCTGGCTGGAGCGCGGGGTGACCGTGCAGCAGGCCTACGGCATGACCGAGTCCGCGCCGGCGGGCACCGTGCTCGACAGCGCCGACGCGGTGGCCAAGGTCGGCTCGGCGGGCAAGCAGCAGTTCTTCGTCGACGTCCGGGTCGTGCGGCCCGACGGCACCGAGTGCGCGCCCGGCGAGGTGGGCGAGGTCGTGCTCTCCGGCGCGAACGTGATGGCCGGCTACTGGGACGCGCCGGAGTCCACCGCCGAGGTCATCCGCGACGGCTGGTACCACTCCGGCGACGCGGGCTCGGTGGACGAGGACGGCTACCTCTACATCCGCGACCGCTACAAGGACATGATCATCTCCGGCGGGGAGAACGTGTACCCGGCCGAGGTGGAGTCCGCGCTGCGCGAGCTGCCGCAGGTGGGCGAGGCCGCCGTCATCGGCGTCCCGCACCAGCACTGGGGCGAGGTGGGCCTGGCCGTCCTGGTGCCCGCGCCGGGCTTCGACCCGGCCACCGACCCCGACGGCGAGGGTGTGCGCACCGCGCTGCGGGATCGCCTCGCCGGGTTCAAGGTGCCCAAGGAGGTGCGGTGGGCGGCCGAGCTGCCCAAGACCGCGACCGGCAAGATCCGCAAGCCCGACCTACGGCACACGTACGTGCTCACCGAGGAGGACGCATGACCACCACCACCACGATCGCCGAGATGCCCGGCCTCAAGGGCACCGAGCTCGGCACCAGCGACTGGTACGAGATCACCCAGGAGGCGGTGAACACCTTCGCCGACGCCACCGGTGACCACCAGTGGATCCACGTCGACGTCGAGCGCGCCAAGGCCGAGAGCCCCTTCGGCGGGCCGATCGCGCACGGGTTCATGACGCTGTCGCTGGCCGTGCCGCTGGCCACCGCGACCTACACGATCACCGACGCGGTGATGGGCGTGAACTACGGCCTCAACAAGGTGCGCTTCCCCGCGCCGGTGCCGGTCGGCTCGCGGGTGCGCGCCACCACCACCCTCAAGGACGTCGAGGAGGTCGCCGGCGGCCTGCAGAACACCATCGGCGTGGTGATCGAGCGCGAGGGCGGCGACAAGCCGGTCTGCATCGCCGAGTGGGTCACCCGCGCCTACGGCGCGCCCGCTTCCTGACCCCTCCCCCGCCCGCCCCGGCTCGACGCAGCCGGGGCCGGGCGGGGATGGCAACCTCACCGGCATGCGCATCGCCGTCTTCACCGGGTCGCAGGCCGGCCCGCCCTCGCACCAGCACGCCGCGGCCACCTTCGCCGCGTCCCTGGCCCGCGCCGGGGTGGGCATCGTCTACGGCGGCGGGCACGTCGGGCTGATGGGCACCGTCGCCGACGCCGCGCTGGCCGCCGGCGGCGAGGTGGTCGGCGTCATCCCGCAGCACCTGGTGGACGACGAGCTGGCCCACCCCGGCCTGTCCGACCTGCGGGTGGTGCAGACCATGCACGAGCGCAAGGCCGCGATGGCCGAACTCGCCGACGCGTTCGTCGCCCTGCCCGGCGCCGCCGGCACCCTCGAGGAGCTCTTCGAGGCCTGGACCTGGGGCATGCTCGGCCTGCACGCCAAGCCCACCCTGCTGCTGGACGTCGACGGCTTCTGGCAGCTGATGCTCACCCAGCTGCGCCGGATGGTCGACGACGGCTACCTCGACGGCCGCCGGCTGGACGCCCTCGGCGTGGTGCACACCGCCGACGGCCTGCTGGAGTTCGTCGCCTCCTACCGGCACCCCGAGCGCAAGTGGACGCGCAGCTGACCCGCGTCGACGTCGTCGTGGTCGGCGGCGGACCGGCCGGCGCCGCCGCCGCGCTCGCCGCCCGCCGGCACGGCGCCTCGGTGCTCGTCCTGGACCGCGCCGACTTCCCCCGCGACAAGGTCTGCGGCGACGGCGTCGCCCCCGAGGCGCTGGACGTGCTGGCCGCCCTGGGCGCCGACGTGGACGCCGTCACCGGCGGGTTCCCCGCCGTCCCGCGGCTGCGGCTGACCTCGCCGTCGGGGCGCACCGTCGAGCGCACCATGCACCGGCCGGCCTTCGTCGTCCCCCGGGCCGTGCTGGACGCCCGGGTGCTGGCCGCCGCGCTGGCCGCGGGCGCTGCGTTCCGGCGGCACACCGTCCGCCGGGTCTCCCCCGGCCCCGACGGGGTGGACGTCGACGGCGTGGTCACCGCCGGCGTGGTCATCGGGGCCGACGGCGCCGAGTCCGTCGTCCGGCGGGCGCTGGGGATCGGCGCGAACCGCCCCGACCGGCTGGCCGTCGCCATCCGCGGCTACGCACCCGCCGGGGACCCCGGCGTCCAGGTCATCACCACCACCGACCAGCGCTGGCCGGCCTACGCGTGGTCGTTCCCGGTCGGCGACGGCCGGGCCAACGTCGGCTACGGCGAGCTGGTCAGCGGCGGGGCCACCCGGGCCGGGCTGCTCGCGGGCCTGCACCGGCTGATGCCCGGGGTCGAGCCCGAGGGGCTGCGGGCGCACCGGCTGCCGCTGTCCACGCAGCGGCCGCGCCAACCCGACGGCCGGGTGCTGCTGGCCGGGGACGCCGCGTCGCTGATCAACCCGATGACCGGCGAGGGCATCTTCTACGCGGTGCTCTCCGGCGCGCTGGCCGGTGCCGCGGCGGCGCACGGGCCCGGCGCGGGGGCGGTGCTGCGGGCGGCGCTGGCCGACCGGCTGGGCACCCACCTGCGGCACACCTCGGCGGCGTCCCGGCTCAGCAGCCGGCCGTGGCTGATGGACGCCGCCTTCGGCGCGGCGGCCGCCGACCAGCGGGTCTTCGACGACGTGGTGGCCCTGGGCCTGGCCGACGGCCGGCTGACCGCCCGCACCCTGCTCGGCGCGGTCAGCGCGCTGCGACCGCGAAGCCGTCCCGGCCGGCCCGCTTGACCTCGTAGAGCGCGGCGTCGGCGGCGCCGTAGAGGCCGGTGAGGTCGGCGGCGTCGGTGGGGGCGTGCGCCGCGCCGACGCTGACGGTCAGGGCCAGCACGCCGTCGGGCAGCGGCAGCGGGGACCGGCGGACGGCGTCCACCAGCTCGGCGGCCCGCTCGGCCAGCACCTCGCGGCCGCAACCGGGCAGCACCATGACCAGCTCGTCGCCGCCCAGCCGGCCCACCACGCAGTCCTCGCGGCGGACCTGGGCGCGCAGCACCTGGGCCAGGTGCACCAGCGCCTGGTCGCCGGCCAGGTGGCCGTGCACGTCGTTGATCTGCTTGAACCCGTCGACGTCGACCATGAGCACGCCGACCTCGCCGCGGCCCAGGGCGTCGCCGAGCGCGCCGTCCACCGCCCGGCGGCGCAGCAGGCCGGTGAGGCCGTCGGCGGTGGCCTGCTCGTGCAGCGCGTCGAAGGCCCGCTCGCGGGAGTCGGCGGCCCGGACCAGCACGGCGGTGACGGCGAGCATGGCCGCCCCCACCACGACGGCGTCGGTCACGCCCTGCGCGGAGGGGTCCAGCAGGACGGTGGCACCCCCGTTGACCAGGACGGCCACGGTGTTGGCCAGCAGCGCCCCGGCGCGGCGCAGCTGCAGCGCGGCCAGCAGCACGGGGACGACGACGAAGACCTGGCCGGCGGCCGAGGTGTCCCCCGTCGCGTAGTTGGAGGTGGCGACCACGACCGACCCGAGGGCCGGCACGAGGAAGGAGGCGCCGGCCCGGTCCAGCCGGCCGGCGTCCCCGCGCACCAGCAGCACGGCCACCGACAGCAGCACCACCGCGACGACGACGCAGGCGAGCATGGTGGGGGTGTCCAGCCGCGGCGGCAGGAACAGCGCCCAGGGCAGCAGCACCAGCCCGCTGAACGCGGTGAGCGTGGCCCCGGCGCGGGCGGCGGAGGCGGCGTCGCGGGCGCGCAGACCGGGGGGCATGCCCCTCCATCGGCCCGGCGACGCCGGGCCCGCAGGGGTGCTCACCCGTGGGGGGCAGGCACGCGGGCGGTCCGCGGCGGCGGAGGCAGCGGCCGGGTGCGGGGCAGCACGAGGTCGGCCAGCGGCGGGCGGGAGCCCAGCGCCAGCCGGGCCGGGCGGGCCCCGGCGGCGACGGCGCACCCGTCCCGCCCCGCCCGCTTGACCACGTAGAGCGCGGAGTCCGCCGCCGAGTACAGGGTGCGGACGTCGCGGGCGTGCTCGGGGGCGTGCGCGACCCCGACGCTGACGGTCAGCCGCAGCTCGGTGCCGTCGGGCAGCACGAGGGGCGCGGCCCGGACGGCGGCGACCAGGTCGGCGGCGCGGGCGCCGGCGACGCCCACCGGGCAGCCGGGCAGCAGCACGGCCATCTCGTCGCCGCCCAGCCGGCCCACCACCGCGTCGGTGCTGCGCACCGCGGCGGTCAGCACGGCGCCGACGTGCCGCAGCGCGGCGTCGCCCACCGGGTGGCCGTGCTGGTCGTTGACGGACTTGAAGTGGTCGAGGTCCACCAGCACCAGGGCGGTGCCGGTGCGGGGGTAGCGGCTCAGGGAGTCGGCCATGGTGTCGTCGAGCACCCGGCGGGTGGCCAGGCCGGTGAGCCCGTCGACGGTGGCCACCCGCTCCAGCTCGGCGACCAGCCGCCGCGAGTTCTCCACGTGGTGCGTCATCGCCGCGGCGAGCATGAGCAGGGAGGCGCAGACGAGCCCGGCGTCCAGCGCCCGCAGCCCGTCCCAGGGGCCGACCACGGCGAGGACGGCGACCGACGCGCCGCAGCTGAGCACGGTCACCACGACGGCGGCGGCCCGGCGCAGCTGGCTGACCGCGAAGACCACCGGCAGCCCCATGAGCGAGACCCCGGCGTCCAGCCGGCCGATCAGCTCACCCCACATCGTCGAGCAGGCGAGCACGGCGACCAGCGCCGCGAGCGGCACGGACAGGTCGCTGGCCGCGCTCCCCCGCGGGGCCAGCACGCAGAGCGCGCCGTTGAGCGCGAAGAGGGTGAGCACCACCCACCCGGAGGGCGGGGCGGGCACGCCGAGGCGGGGCAGCGCCAGCATCATCCCGAGCAGCAGCACGAACGCCGTCCCCAGCAGGACCGCGGCCACCACCGGCCCGCCGCGGGGCAGCCGCGGACGCAGCCAGGCGGGGGCCTGCAGGTCGGGTCGCGGGGGTCGGTGGCCGGGCACGTCCTGGTCATCGGCCCGGCGGGTGCGGCACTCCTGCCGCGCTGCGCGGTGCTCACCCGGAAGGATGGGACCGGTCGCCGGTGTTGCACCCGGCAGCGATCCCCGACCCGAAGGACACCGTGTCGTCCCCCTCCCCCACCGCCCGCCGCCGGGTGCGCACCCCCGGCGCCCCCCTCAGCCGCGAGGAGCAGCGCGCCCAGCAGACCTGGGTCGACGGCGCCGAACCGGAGCTGCCGGTGCGGGCCACCCCGCCGCAGCGGGTGGTGTTCCACCTGGGCCCCACCAACTCCGGCAAGACCTACGAGTCGCTGCAGGCCCTGGCCGAGGTCGGCTCGGGCGTCTACGCCGCGCCGCTGCGCCAGCTCGCGCACGAGGCCTACGCCAAGCTCTCCGCCGTCCTGCCCGCGGGCACCGTGGGCCTGTCGACCGGCGAGGAGGAGATCGACCCCGGCGCGCCGATCGTGTGCTGCACCGTGGAGAAGGCGCCGCCGTCGGGTGAGCTGCTGGTGCTCGACGAGTCGCACTGGGTCGCCGACCCCGACCGCGGCCACCACTGGGCCCGGCTCCTGCTGACCGGCGCGTACCGCGAGATGCACCTCATCTCCGCCGCCGAGGCGCTGCTGCTGCTCAAGCCGCTGGTCGCCGACGCGGTCGAGACCGAGGTGGTCGCCCACAAGCGGCTGTCGCGGCTGGACGTGCTGCCCACCCCGGTGAAGCCACCGCAGGTGCGCCCGCAGACGCTGGTCGTCGCCTTCTCCCGCAAGACCGTCTACGCCGTCGCCGCGCAGCTGGACCGGCACCGCACCGGCAAGGTCGGCGTCCTCTACGGGGCGCTGCCCCCGGCCACCCGCCGAGACGTCATCGCCCGGTTCACCCGCGGCGAGCTCGAGGTGCTGGTCACCACCGACGTCATCGGCCACGGCATCAACGTCCCGGCCACCACGGTGCTCTTCGCCGAGACGCAGAAGTTCGACGGCACCGAGCTGCGCCCGCTGCGCACCTGGGAGGCCGCGCAGATCGCCGGCCGCGCCGGCCGCTACGGGCTCACCGGCCACGGGTCGGTCGGCGTCCTGGGCGGCGTGCCGGGGCTCAAGCCGGTCGCGTCCCTGGTCACCGCCGGCGCCTCGGTCGCCCGCGGCGACACCATGAGCGACCTGCCCAACCGGCTGCCGCGGCTGCGCCCCGAGCTCGACGACCTGGGCGCCTTCGAGCCCGTCGACCTGCCCGAGGCGCTGATGCGCTGGTCGGTGTGGGCCCGCACGGCCACCCGGGCGCAGGCGATGACGCCGGACGACGTCAGCGGGCTGGTGCTGCGGGTGCACGCCCTGCTGCCGATGATGCGCGGGTCGCTGGCCGCCGACCTGTACACCGTCTGGCGGCTGGTCAACCTGGCCATCGACCACGACCCGCCCCGCAAGGTGCGCTGGCTGGCGCTGGCCCGGGCGGCGCTGCGGCACCGCGCCGGGCTGGACGTGCCGCGCGAGCTGGTGCTGCCACCGGTGCCGCGGGGCACGACGGTGCAGGAGTACGAGCTGGTCGCCGCGCAGGCCCGCGAGGCGCAGACCCTGCTGCGCTCCTTCCCCGGGGTGGCCGGGCTGGTCGCCGAGGACGCCGCCCGGGTCGAGGAGCGCTGCGCCGCCCGGATCACCGAGCTGCTGCCCGAGGCGATCGGGTTGTCCTCGGCGTCCCGGTGCGTCTCCTGCGGGGTGGGCATCGCGCCCTGGTTCACCACCTGCCGCGACTGCGGCACCCGGCCGCCGTCCCGCAGCTCGTCGGACCGCCGCCCGGGCCGCTCCGCCGCGCCCTCCGGTGGTTCCTCGGCCGGTCGGGGGGCCGGCGGCCGGGGGCCCCGGCGCTCGGACGTCGGGGCCGGCGGCCGGTCCGACCCGCAGGCGCACGACCGGGCCGCGCGCGGCCGGGGCTCCGACGGCGGCCCGCCGCGCACCGACTCCGCGCGTCCCGAGCACCGCCGCCGCGGCCGCTCGGGGGGCGGCCCGACCGGCGCCCGCTGAGCTCAGACCGGGCCGGGCGCCCGGAGGTGGGTGTCGAAGAAGGCGAGGATGCGCCGCTTGGCGTCGGCGGCGGCGTCGTGGTCGTAGCCGACGCCGGCGACCTTCAGCAGCGGCGTCAGCGGGGACGCGGCGGCGAGCCGGTTGAGGAAGCCGTGCCGGGCCTGCGGGTACTCGTGGACGTCGGCGGTGACCCCGGCCGCGTCGACGGCCGCCTGCACCTTCGCCGCGGCCCCGGGCAGGCTGGTGTCCTTGCCGCCGAAGCTGGCGACCACCGGGCAGGCGCCGGCCAGCACCTCGGCGACGTCGTCGGGGACCTGGCCGTAGTTGACGCCCGCGGCCGACCAGCCGGGCCGACCGGCGAGCAGCAGGGCGAACCCGCCGCCCATGCAGTAGCCGATCACCCCGACCCGCCCGGTGCACCGGGGGTCGGCGGCCAGCGCGGTGCGGGCGGCCTCCAGCTGGTCGAAGGCGGGGCCGTGCCGCTGCGACAGCTGGGCGAAGGTGCCCTTGAGGCAGCGCACCGCCGAGCGGCCGCCGTAGAGGTCGGGCATGAGCACGACGTAGCCGGCGGCGGCCAGCCAGTCGGCCTGCTCGTGCATGTCGTCGCCGGGGCCGAACGCGTCGTGCACCAGGACCACCCCCGGCCACGGGCCGGACCGGTCGGAGGTCGGCACGGGGACGGCGAGGTAGCCGTCGTGGACGGGGGTCGCAGTGGTCATGGGCGCCCGGTGCCCCGCAGGCCGCCGACCCATGCGGTCACGGGGCTCCGGCCGGTCCGGTGGACACCACGGCCAGGTGGCGGGAGGCCCAGAGGGCGGCGACGGCCGCCACCGCCCAGGCGACCCCCAGGACGACCGACGCGGTGACGGCGAACACGAGACCGATCACCACGAGCACGCCCGCACCGACCAGCCACAGCCCGATCCAGGTCGAGGCCCGGCGCCACCGGGCCGGGACGGTCCGCGCGGAGGACAGTTCCCGCTCGATCTCACGCAGGGCACTCATCTCGGACGGCGACAGCGGCACGGCGGACTCCCAGTCTTCAG
>Ga0325400_1002277_pt1 | contig 16728 bp, 18 predicted proteins | sample PopdelMetagenome_2_FD_205662 | JGI IMG/M metagenome (GOLD analysis project Ga0325400, IMG submission 205662) | Populus deltoides microbial communities from Bellville, Georgia, United States - Xylem-PdKOR-R1 | ecosystem: Host-associated > Plants > Phyllosphere > Stem > Wood/Secondary xylem... | reverse complement strand
ACCCGGACGATGCAGAACGTCGACGTCACCGCGTGGGAGCTCCGGCACGACATCGGCGCGGAGATCAAGTCCGCCGGGTCGATCACGGTCCTGTACTCGGACGAGCGAGGCAGATCCGTCACCCCGAAGCAGTTCACCGACACCTTCGCCCCGTTCGGGCAGGAGGTCAACATCCTTCTCGAGGTGTCGGCGGGGGAGTTCTCCGAGACGGTGCAGATCGGCCGGTACCGGATCACCGCCGTCACCGACGCCCGCGATGACACCGCGATCGTCAACGGGTCGACCATCACCGTCGGGTCGCAGCTCACCCTCACCCTGCAGGACCGGTTCGTGAACCTGAAGCGGTGGGGCTTCGCCGCTGAGCAGAACCCGCCCGCGCTCACCTCCGTATGGTCCGAGATCGCGCGCCTATCCGGGATGCAGGTCATCCGCTCCACCTCCGACCGGGCGATCCCGGTGTCGACCGTATACGCGGCGGAGCAGGGCTCCCGGTTGAAGGCGATCCAAGACCTCGCCGACGTGCTCCGGGGTGTCGCGTACGTCACCCCGGACGGGGCCGTGTCCGTGCTGCCGAACGAGCTGAAGCCGGTGTCGCAGCGGCTGACGCTCGGCGCTCAGGGCACCATCCTCGACGTCGCGAACTCGATGGAGTCGGACGCGGTCTACAACCAGGTCATCGGCAACTTCGAGGACGCCCTCCGCGTGCCGATCACCGCGAAGGCGGAGATCACGTCGGGCCCACTGTCGATCAACGGCCCCTTCGGCGTGTACACCCGCTACTACTCGTCCCCTCTGGTGAAGACCCAGGCGGCGGCGAACAACGCCGTGCAGGCCGTCCTCGACCTCACCACGAAGTCCCGCACCTACACCGTCCCCGTCACCTGCGTCACCAACCCGCTCATCGAGATCGGCGACACCGTCGAGATCCAACGGCCGACGAAGAACCCCGACGGCACCCCGACCTTCCTCACCGGGCGCGTGTCATCCACCCGCCTCGGGTGGGGACCGACGATGAACGTCGACCTGGAGGTCACCAATGCCCTCGCGTGACGACCAGATCAACCTCGCGATCGCAACGATCCCCAGCATCTCTTCGAAGCTGGGGATCTTCGTCTCTCGAGACGGCCTGCAGGCGACGGTGAACGTGTCCGGCACCACCGTGACACTCCCCTTCGTCGGCATGTACCTGCCTCCTCCCGGGCACCCGGTGCAGCTCGAGCTCCGCAACGGGCAACTCGTCGTCTCCGGCCCCGCCCGACCCCTCCCCGGAGTCGGGAAGATCGTCGCCACCGGCTCACCCCGCGTCACCGTGCAGGCGTGGGGCGCGGACGGCGCGGCCACCACCTACGTCCTCCCGTACCGGTCCACCTACACGCCGGCGCTCAACGACGAGGTCGAGATCACCTGGTCGGCAGACACCGGCGTCGTGCAGGGACGCCTGTCGACCACCCTCGCCACCGCGCCAGCACCCGAGACGGTGCCGCCTGCACCCCCGCAGCTGTTCCACCCCGGCCCTTTCACCGCCGTGGACTCCGGCACCTGGTCACAGGGCAAGTGGGCCATCAACGACGTCTACGCGTCCGCCTCCACCACCGGCATGTGGTGGTACGGATCCAAGATCGCCGACACCATCCCCGACGACGCCGTCATCCGCTCCGCCGCGATCTACCTGCCCGCCCGGCAGCTCTCCGGCGACGCCCCCAACCTCGGCTACCACGGCTCCGCACCCAAGCCCGCCGCCCCGACCGGGTTCGCCGCGACCTACCCGCTCACCGGAGAACGCTCCGGCTGGGTCCCCTTCCCGCCCGGGTGGGTCGACTACCTCAAAGCCAACATCGGCGGGCTCGGCTTCGACCACGGCGGCTACAACATCTACCGCGGCCTCGCCTCGGACCAGTTGTCCGGCGCCCTCGACATCTCCTGGGAGGCATGATGTCCGCTTCGACCTTCGGCTTGAAGAACGAGCCCCAGTTCGGCGACCTCGACGCTCCCGACCCCGGGGTGAACCCCACGCAGGCGGCCGCCTACGCCGCCCTCGTCGGCAACCGGAAGATCGGCACCACCGCCCAGCGCGACGCCCTCACCGGCAAGGACGTGTGGGAGGGGCTGCTCTTCGGCGACATCACCACCGGCATCGACTACCGCCGCACCGGCGGCGCGTGGCTGCCCGTCGGCGGTGACACCGGGTGGATCAACGTCACCTTCACCGCCATCTCCGGCGGCACCACCTGGCAGAACGCCGCCGCGGGGGAGGAGGCCCAGTACCGGCGCCTCAACAACGTCGTCTACCTCCGCGGACGCATCGCACTCGGCTCCGCCGGCACCGCCTTCACCCTCCCCGCCGGCTTCCGCCCCGGACAGCTGCAGCGCGTCATGGTCCGAGACGGCGCCAGCACCAACTTCACCGGGCTCAACGTCAACGTCGGCGGCGCCGTCGTCGTCGGCACCGGCGTGCAACCGAACCTCTCGAACATCTACCCCTTCCCCGCGGACAACTGATGACACTCGTCTACATCCCCAGCAACCGCACCCTCGACGGCATGTCCCCGCCCGGTGAGCTCAACACCCGGCAACGCATCGACGAGCGTGCCCTACCCCGCCTCCAGGCCTTCGCGGATGCCTTCTACGCCGAGTTCGCCACGCGCCTGATCACGACGGAGGGTGCCCGCTCCCGACCCCGGCAAGACGCCGTCTGGGCCGCCCACCTTCGGCACCTCGCCGGCGGGCCCTGGGCGCCGCTCGCGGCCCGCCCGTACACGTCCCGCCACGACGAGGTCGAGCACGGCAACGCGATCGACTTCGGATCGAACATCTCGAAGTCGCGTTCGCCACAGGCCGCCTGGGCGCACGAGCACGGCCCCTCGTTCGGCGTCTACTTCACCGTCCCGTCCGAGTCATGGCACGCGGACATCTCCACCGCCGGGTTCGCCGGCGTCGGCAACCCACTCCCGGAGGACGACATGCCCACAGCAGAAGAAGTAGCCGAGGCGATCCTGCACCGCTTCGTGCAGACCCCCGTCGGCGACCGCCAGGTGCACGTGCTCCTCGGTCAGATCGCGAACCTCGCCGTCAGCGAGCAGGTCACCGCACTCCCCGCGGCCGTCGCGACGAAGGTGTGGGCCGAGGACGCCGGCGGTCGCACCGCGAAAGCGCAGCTGATCCGCGCCACTCGCGACGTGCTCATCCTGTGGAACCAGGACGACCCGAACGAGGACACCCGCCGCGCCCTCGTCACCGCCGACCGGTTCGAGGTCGTCACCTACGACGAGGCGGTCGGGCTGCGGCGCATCATCGACCCGCTCACCGTCACGCAGGCGCAGTGGGACGCGTACAAGGCCCGCGCCGTCGCCTGACGCCACACATCCCGATGACCACCGAGAGGATGTCTATGCCCCGCAACCGCCGCCCAGCGGTCGAGGTGTCGTACGAGTCGCTGATCATCACCTACGCGCTCCTCGTCGCCTACGCCGTGATCTCCGCCATCGTCTCGTTGCCGTCGCTCGAGACCGTCCTCACCCGCGCGGTCACCATCGGCACCCTCGCCGCAGTCGCCGTCCTCGGCCTGCTCTGCATCACCGCCGTCATCCACACCATGCGCACCGGACACGGCCGATTCGAGATCATCGTCTCCTACGTCTTCTTCGTGTTCTTCCTCACCTACCCGATCGTCATCGTCGCCCGCACCCTCGAGGACGGGAACGTCAACCGCCTCCCCTTCATGCTCCTCGCGGTCGCGCTCGCCGTGACCCCCTACTCCCGCACCCTCGTGCTGGCCCGGCAGGCGCTGAAGAGGGGAGTGCGCGGATGATTCAGATCGACACCGCCACCTTTACAGTCATCGGCTCCATCGTCGTCGCGCTCATCGGCGCCGGCGGCATCATCACCGTCCGCCGCACCCGTGGTCCCGTCACCATCCAGGACGTGTGGGGGCAACTGCAGCTCGTGCAGGAGAAGAACGACAAGCTCACCGCCCGGGTCGAGCAGCTCGAGGTCGACGGGCGGAAGAAGGACGAGAAGCACGACGCTCAGGTCCGGATCAACCGCATCATGGGCGACGGCTTCGACGCCCTCGCCAACGCGGTCGAGCGCTCGCAGGTCGCGATCGACTTCCTGCCATCCGAGCACCAGGCGATCGACCACGCCCGCTCGCTCCGCTCCGACGGCGACCTCTGGCCCACCCTCGGCGCCTTCCCGAAGGAGTAGCTCATGGCCCTGATCTCCGCGTCCGCGGTCGACCTCGACGGCGGCAACGGGAAGGCGCCCGACGACGCGTCCCTCGACGTCGGCCTCCTCCGCTACGACGCCACCACCGTCGACGTGATCACCACCCGGTCCTTCCCCGTGCAGCTCGAGCACGGGTACGCCGAGTTCGACGTGCCGCCGTCCCAGCCCGGGAACGCCTACCGGATCCGCCCTCGCGGCTTCAACGCCGCCCGGCAGTGGTTCGTCGCCGTCCCCAACGTCGCCGCGATCTCCCTCGCCGAGCTCATCCGCGACCACCAGGTCGACCCGACCACCCTCACCCCCGGGTACGAGGACCAGCCCGGATGGGCGGTCGAGGCGATCGAGCTCCGCCGGCTCATCGAGCTCGGAGGAGCCACCGACGCGCAGCTCGCCGCAGCCGTGGGCCCGCTCATCGCCGCCCACGTGAACGACGAGTCCCCGCACCCCGCCTACGACAACATCCCCGACCTGACCCTCCTAGTAGAGAACGAGCTCATCTGATGCCTGCCGGAGTCCTCTTCGAGACCAACCTGAAGAACGCGCTGCAGCGACTCGCGAACGCGGTCAAGCTCGCGCGCACGCAGATCAACGGCAACGCCGCCGACCTGTCGTCGCTGACCACCACCGCCAAGAGCAACCTCGTCGCGGCAATCAACGAGGTGAAGGCGCAAGCCAACGCGGCCGGCTCCGGGGTTGGCATCAACGACACCACTCCGTCGACGTCGCAGGTCTACTCCTCCTCGAAGACGGACTCGCAGATCGCCTCCGCGCGCGCCGCCCTGAAGACCGAGATCCTCGGCGGTGCCGCCGCGGCGTACGACACGCTGCAGGAGCTCGTCACCTACATCAACTCGGTCGACTCCACCAACGACTCCGAGGTCGCCGCGCTCGTCACCGCCGTCGGCAACCGGATCCGCTTCGACGGCGCGCAGACCCTCACCGCCGGGCAGAAGGTCCAGGCGAACGACAACATCGGCTCCGTCGCGCTCGCGAAGTTCGGCGACCCCGAGGCCGACTTCGACGCAGTCGTCGTCGCCGCGCTCGCCTGATGCCCGCCGGAGTCACCACCGAGGCGAACCTTAAGGCCGCACTCGGTCGACTCGGCGGCGCGGTCAAGGGCGTCCGCCAGCGCGTCGACGCCCTCGAAACAGTCGCTGACCTGCGACCGGAGTCCTTCGGCGTACTCACCAACGGTGCACTCGCCGGCGGCACGATCGCGGCGAATGCTGTCGCGTGGGCGGCCCTGTTCGCCGAGGCGCACAGCAGCCGGAAGCGCATCTACCTCAGCGCCGGCGCCCGGTACAACATCGCCGGCGCCCGCGTGGTCAACCAGACCATCACTGACATCTACGGGCCCGGGCAGCTCGTCGCGCACGCGTCCGGCGACGCGAAGCTTCAGGTCATTCACGAGCAGCAGCACCGTGTCTCGGTCTCCGCGAGCCCCGCGCTCGTCACCCTTCCCGGCACGGGCTCTGACCGCGAGACCATGTCCGTCATCAGCGTGCCGATGGCTGACCTCAGCAAGTTCCGCACCGATCACGTGTGGCGGATCTCATCCGCCGACAAGTACGGGTGGGCCGGCGGAGACGGTGTGTGGAAGGCGGAGATCTTCTCCGTCCTCGGCATCCTCTACAACGTCACCAGCTCCACCATCCGCGAGAACGACACGGTCATCGGCGTTGGCTCCGGCGCCTCCGGTGTCGTGCAGTCGATCGACGGCACCGGCAACATCGTTCTCAAGTGGCAGACCGGGACCTTCGCCGCAGGTGAGGGTCTCACCGTCGGCGGGGTGGCGAAGGGCACCCTCAACGGGTCAGGGCGAGTGCTCGTGCATGGCGTCCTCGACGACACGTACACGACCACGATCCAGGTGCGGAAGATGCGCACCGACCTCGAGTTCAACTTCCACGCCACGATCAACACCACTCCCGAAGGTGACGACAACGCCGGCCCGGACTCGATCGTCGGCGAACCGAACCGGCCCAACTTCCTCCTCATCGCCGGCGTCATCAACGGCATCGTCGAGCCGAAGGTGTTCCACGCGTGGGCGACCGCCGTCTACGCGGCCTCGTGCTACCGGATGACCGGCAAGATCTACTCCCGCCGGTCCGGGCACAATGCCTCCACCAACAGCACCAGCGCAGCGATGGAGGGCGCCTACGGCTACTCGTTCGAGTCCAAGGGCTCCACCGCCCACTCGAGTATCGAAATCGACGCCGTCGGGCTCCGTCACGGGTACACCACCAACGTGCGGAACTACCCCGAGCGGCCCATCGCGGGCGCGAACGGCCGCACCGAGTTCGACGAGCTCGAGACTGGCACCACCCGTCGGTGCGAGATCAGCGGCGCCGCCCGACACTGCCACGCCGCCGGCTTCGACAACCACGTCGGCGCCGAGTTCCTCACCTACCGACGCTGCCTCGTCGTCTCGTCCGAGTCGGGGAAGCAGTACTACGGTGGCGTCGCCTGCTACCAGAACCGGTCCTACAACACCCGGTACATCGAGTGCGAAGCGGTCGGCGGGCAGACGTCCTTCCTCGAGATGTCGGCCAACGACGTCCTCGAGGCGGGCAAGGTCTCGGTCATCGAGTTCATCCGCTGCATCGGCACCGACGCGATCTACGCCGGCATCCGCTCAAGCGCCACCGCCGAGTCCGCCAACCACAAGCTCGTCACCCGACACAACATCATGCGGGGCACCAGCAAGACGAGCGGGCAGACCACCTACTCCTACGTCGCCTACAAGATCGCCGGCGTCGACTGGGACAGCCTTGGCGACACCGCCGGGCGATTCTCCGGCGCGCCGATCGAGATGGTCGAGGCGGCCGCGTTCACCACTCGCACCACCCTCGTCGGCTTCACCGTCGACATGACCGAGAACAGCAGCGGAGCCGTGTCCGGTGTGACCGTCTCCGGAGTGCAGGACGTGTACGTGAAGGGCCTGACGTTCCTCGCATCGAAGACCGTTACCTGGTCCTCGAACCGCGGCGCCTTCCGGGTCCGCGGCAGCGGTACCACCGTCGTCCCCTCGCTGTACTTCGACGGTGACCCGCAGATCATCGGCGACGCCAACACCCTGCCGCGCATCAGCTCGTCCTCGACCGCGACCCCGATCCAGGCGCGCACCCCCAACTCGCCCCCGGTCGTCACCGAGGGCGGCACGGCCCCCGCGCAGCCCCTCACCGACGACCTGTGGGCGGACACGTTTACATCCCCGGCGGCGTGGAAGCGGTGGACCGGAACCGCGTGGGCGGCGTTCTCGAGCGGCAGTGGCACCGTCGGCCCGCACGAACACGCCGCAGCCGACATCACCAGCGGAGTCTTCGACCCCGCCCGCGTCGGGCTCTCCACCAACGGCGCTCTTCTGCAGCGCACGGGCGATGCGCTCGCGGAGAAGGCGATGGCCGTCGCCGCCACCGGCGGTGCTGTCGTGGTCCGCGATGGGAACGGCCGCACCAAGATCGCCGACGCCTCCGCCGACGACGATGCCGCCACCCTCTCCCAGGTGAAGGGCCGCGCCCGCGCGGTCACCACCGACGCGGGCCTGTGGATCGGCACCCAGGCGGAGTACGACGCCATCACGACGAAGGACCCGAAGGTGCTGTACGCGGTGACAACCTGATGCCCGCCCTGATCGGCACCTCCCCGGCGAAGCTCCTCGCCGGGGAGGTGCCCCTCAGCCGTCTCTACGCCGGCACCACGCTTGCGTGGGAACAGACCATCGCGGACCCGCTCGCGTTCGTCCCGGCCGAGGACCGCCCGGTCGTCACCTACGCCGCGGTCGGTGCGTCAGTCGCGCCCACGATCGCCGGATCGCCCGGGTGGCTGCGGGAGAAGCGTGTCGGTGTCGCTGAGGGGGCGGCCGGGGCAGCGCAGTCGTCGACGGCGGCGCTCGACCTCACCGGGTCCACCCGGTTCGCGTACCCGATGCTGCCCGCCGCGGTCGGGCATGCGTCAAACGCCGGCAACTACGTGCAGTCCAACTTCAAGGAGGGCTCCACCTCCTCGGTGCAGAACGCCCGGTACCTGTTCCCGGTCGACTTCATGACCGACGCGCCCGTCGTGCAGATCCGCCTCCGCGCCCCCTCCTCCTCGCCGCTGCTCGGCCGGGTCCTGATCAACGGGCTCCGCATGCAGCGCGGGTCCGTCGCGTCCTCCGGCGGTGACACCATCGCCGCAGGCAACGGGTACGGGGCGGTCCTCACGTTCCCCGACGCCCGTACCCGCCGCATCACGATCTACGGCCTCAACGTGCAGGACGGGTCCTTCGGCGGCGTCGCGGTCGGCGCCGGCTACTCGGTGTGGAAGCCCACCAGCTTCGGCACCATCCGCCTCGCCGTCCTTGGCGACTCCTTCACCAACGGCGCCGGATCCTTCTCCGCCGGCGGCGCCCGCGCCATGGAGACCTGGCCGTGGGAGCTCGGACTCCTCCTCGGCACCGGCATGATCCTCCAGGCCGGGATCGGCGCCTCCGGGCTCATGGCACCCTCCGACGCCTCAGCACCCCTCACCGTGTTCCGCAACCGGGTGCCCACGATCATGTCGACCAACCCGACCCACGTGATCGTGATGCCCGGCCGGAACGACCAGAACTACACCGCCGGGCAGGAGCAGGCCGAGCTCGAATACGTCCTCGACCAGATCGGCACCACACCGAAGCGGTACGTCACCCGCTCCTCCATCAACGGGCAGGCCATCAACGCCGGCATCTCCGCCGGCGCCGCCTCCCGCGGGGTGCCCTACCTCGACCTCGACACCAACGCGATCCCCAAGATCGCCGACGGCATCCACCCCACCTACCCCGGCCACGAGTCCATCGCGGCGCAGATGAACACCTTCATGAGGAGCGCAGGGCTATGAGCACCGACCTCGAGACCATCGACACCGCCGGCGACCGCGCACGCGCCGACGCGCTCGCCGGCATCATCGCCGGCCGCGTCGCCGACGCCACCGCACCGCTGCGCGAGGAACTCACCACCGCGGCCGGACAGCTCGCGCACCGTACCGCCGAGCTCGCTGCCGCCCGCGTCGAGCTCGACGCGACGACCGCGGCCGGTACGCGGCAGACCGCACGCATCGCATCGCTCGAGCGGGAGGTCGCCGCGCTCGAGGCGAGGATCGCGGAGCTGATCGGGCAGACGCCGGCGCCGACCGCCACCGACGGGCTCGTGTTCGCCCGCAAACCCCGCGACCTCACCGGCAAACTCGTCGGCGCGCACTGGTTCCCCCCGTACGCACCTCACGTGGGACGTGCCACCACCCGCGACGCCTCCGCGCCCATCACCGCCTGGAACAACCCCGCCGGCGAGAAGGGCATCCACGCCGCATACGGCGGCTTCCACCGCACCGCCCCCCTCACCGGGTTCCCCCCGCCCGGCGCCAGCACCTACGAGATGTACCTCATCGACTCGAAGACCGAGATCCGCCAGGCGATGAAGTACGGCGTCGACATGTTCTTCTTCGACCTCCTCGGCTCCGACCCCGGCAACCCCAACTGGGACCGGTGCGTCGCGCTCGCCGACGCCGCCGACCAGATGATCGCCGCCGGCGAGATCGACTGGTTCGGGGTCATCCCGATGCTCGACATGAACGGCTCCACCACCGCAAAGGGCGCCGCGGCCGCCGCGGCCGCGATCGCGAAGTTCCTCCGCCGGCCGTCCGCGTGGACTCGCGACGGGCGCAAGGTGTTCTCCACCTTCAAGGGGGAGGGGAAGGACCTCGCCTGGTGGCAGTCGTTCTTCACCACCCTGCGGACCACGGAGAAGATCGACCCGGCGTGGCTGGGCTCCTTCCTCGACTACGGCAAGGCCGGCCAGTACGCGTCCCTCGCGTTCGCGTACGGCAACTGGGGCGACGGCGACGACCCCGCCATCGTCCGGCAGTCGTCGAACAAGGTGAAGGTCGCCCACGACGCCGGCAAGCTCGCGTTCTCCGCCGTCGGATACGCGCAGCAGCGACCGAAGTCGAGCCTGTACGACGAGCAGGCCAACACCGAGGCTGAGATCGCGTACTTCATGAAGGCCATCACCGACGGCGCCGACATACTCCAGCTCGTCACCTGGTCCGACTACTCCGAGGGCAACTGCTACGCCCCCACCGAGGCATCCGGGTTCGGCCCGCTAAAGATCGCGTCGTACTACATCGAGTGGTTCAAGCACGGGACTGCCCCCGTGATCCTCGAGGACGAGCTCATCCTCACCCACCGCACGCACCGCCTCGACGCGAAGATCACCGGCCCGCAGACGAAGCTCATGCGGCAGTGGGACCGCGGCGGCACCGAGACCAAGCCGCGCGACACCATCGAGGTCCTCACCTTTCTCGCCGCGCCGTCGACGGTCACCGTCACCATCAACGGCACCACGCACACGTATGACGCCCCCGCCGGCGTCTTCGCCCGCCTGTTCCCGCTCCCGGCCACCGCACCTTCCGGCGCGATCACGGCCGCCACCGACCGCGGCCTCACCGCCGCGTCATTCGCGGCTGTCGTCAATGAGATCACCCGCGACGACTACCAGTACCTCTACTCCGTCGCGACGCTCGGCACCGCCGGGCAGCGCATCACCTACGGCCCCTAACCGCCCCCGCCCACGAAGGAGCACCATGATCCAGAAGTACGCGGCCGCACTCCTGCCGGCCATCGTCACCCTCCTCGGCGCGCTGCAGCTCGCCATCGCCAACGGCATCGTCGACGAGACCGAGGCCGGTCAACTCATCGCCCTCTTCGCCGGCGTGCTCATCACCTGGGTCGTCCCCCTCGTGCCAGGCAGGTGGGCGGGCGCCCTGAAGACCGGCGCCGCGATCGTCGCAGCCGTCGCGACCCTCATCGTGCCCCTGCTCATCGGCTTCACCTGGCAGGGACTGCTCATCTTCGCCATCGCCGCACTGTCCGCTCTCGCCACCGAGATCGGCGTGCAGCTCCGCACCGACACCGGAGGCCGACACTCGCTGAAGGCCGCGCTCTGACGCAGGGAGTCAAGTAGACGTCTCTCCGCTTGAACCGCGCTCGCGGCAGTCAAGTTCGCTTCACGACGACGCCCCCGGCGCCTGCTCATCAGGAGCAGGCGCCGGGGGCGTTCGCGCGTTCGTGTGCCTCGTTCGGGGGGAGGACAGGGCCGTCCCGAGCGATCATGCTGAGCAAACGGAAGATCGTTCGCTTTCGCGATCGCGAGGGGGCGCTTCCCGAATGATTGGACCATCAATGAAGAGATCCAAGTCGAGAGCAGCGGCAGTTCTTGTCGCAGCCGTCACCGCAAGCGCGTGGCTTCTGCCAACGCCGCCAGCACTCGCAGCAACCGGCGACATGATCACACCCGCCAGTGGCCTGGTGACGGGCATTGTCGGCAACCACTGTGGGTTCGACGACACTCACGGTGGGATCGACATCGCGAGGACTGCGGGAGGGCCCATCTACGCCGCCGCTGCGGGGACGGTGACCACGCGAATCATCGACTCGGGCGACGTGGGGTATGGCACTCACGTCATCATCGAGCACCCCAATGGGTACAGGACCCTGTATGGCCACATGGTGGCGGACAGCTCAAAGGTCATCCCCGCGGGCGCAACAGTTCAGAAGGGGCAGCAGATAGGGCTGATGGGTACGACGGGTGAGTCCACCGGTGTGCACCTTCACTTCGAGGTCCAGATCAACGAGCTGACTCAAGACGGCATCAACGGCTTCTTCCCGTGCGATTCCACCACCACAGCGCAGACACCCATCCAGTGGGACTTCCCGAACTTCGCCGCGAACACTGGCGCCTACGAGCGTGTGGGAGTGCTGAAGCCGAACGGCGACCTGAAAGTGAAGGACGGTATCACCGGCCCATGGATCACCGTCGCCAACGGTGTCACCGACTTCGCACTCGCGGGAGGCCGGATCGGCGTAGTCACCACAGACGGGGACGCACTAGTCAAGGAAGGGGCCCTCAACGCACCCTGGACCGTTGTCGACCTCAACGCAACCGATATCGAACTCAGCGGCGACCGCATCGGCGTCACGCGCACCTCGGGTGTGCTGCGCGTCAAGCAGGGCGCTGTCGATGCCGGTTGGGTCGAGAACGTTGCGACCAACGTGCGCGAGTTCGATCTCGCTGGTACTCGCATCGCCGTGCGCGACTCCGCCGGCGCAATCTCCGTCAAGGAAGGTCCCATCAACAGCGGGTGGATCCAGGTGGGCACAGGTACTCAGGTATCCATTACTGAGACCCGAATCGGGATCGTCCTCGCCGGCGACACCGCTCGTGTGAAGGAGGGCCCGATCAACGCCGGCTGGACCGAGGTTGCGACCGCCGCACGAGAGATCGTTCTGTCTGGCGACCGCATCGCCGTACGCGGACCCGGCGGCCGCCTTCGAGTGAAGGAAGGCGCCGTCAACGCTGGCTGGACCGAAGTGGACAGCGCCGGCGTCAGCTCCGTCGCCCTCAGCGGCTACAAGATTGGTCGCGTTGACGGAGGGTCTGCCTCGGTCAAGAACGGAGCCGTGAACGCAGGCTGGACCAACATCGACATCAACACAACCCGCATCGTCATTACCGGGTAGACGCCACACCACGAAGCCCCCGGCGCCCGCTCACTGCGAGCAGGCGCCGGGGGCGTTTCGTCGTTGCGGGGAAGTTGCTTCAACTACTGCTTGCGACCGATTGGTAGTTCGGGTCTGGTGAGCTCGACCCATTCCACTCCTGTCCAGGTCACGACGGCCTCCGTGCCAACGCACCCACGCAGCCAAGCCGTGTAGTGCGAGAGCCAGTTGAGTTGCTCACGGACATCATGGAGTTCGTTCTGCGTGATGATGCGAGCGTCTCCATCCCGGGTGCGATACTCAACCGCCGGACCCTTCTCGTGATGGTGTCCGCTGGTTTGCAGCCGGTGCGCGAGACTGTCGCGTAGTTCCTTAATCAGTCGCAGGGTCGGCAACAGATCGTGGCTGGGGTGGGCGGCTTCTGCGTCGTCGTTGATGAGCTTGAACCATTCGTGACGCTCGTCGTCGCTCCAGCGATGACTCTTCAGGACTCGCTTCGTAATGGCTGGTGCTCTCGCGAGCAGGTATTGCTCAACGAGATCGGTGATCCATGTCTGCAGGGACTCGAACTGCCCCAGAACAGCAAAGGCGTCGGTCTCGACTGACACGTTGCCCCACCACGTAATCTGAGGAGTCGGGTCGGCTTCATCACCTTGTTCCATGAGGTGACGCTACCTTGACGCACTCGCTGATCTCGGTCTCGAGCAATTGGGAGCGCACCGACGTCGCACTGTTCGATCAGACCCTCTCAACCGCGGACGCCCACACCCACGCCCGCTGCTCGACACCCGCCGGCGACTCCCACGTGAGCGCCATCGCTCGCGGTGTCCACGCGACCGCCTTCGCCCGTACCTGCACCGCCCGGTCCCCGTACCGTACCCACGCCGTCACCGACTCTGGCATCGGAGTCCGCGTCACCGGCTGACGTCTCAGCTCGAGCTCGTCGTCTGTCAGCGTGAGTGGCTTGCAGGAGGCCATCAGCTCCTCGAGCTCGCGCTCCTCGCGACGCTTCGCGCCCGCCTCCGGGTACCGCTTGTTCGTGCCCATACCGCCCCTCCATCAGAGCGTCCGGCCACGCGACCAGCAGCCTACGTGCGACGCCTGACAGCGTCGAGGCGCTCGGCGGTCAGCTCTGAGTGAGGAACACGTCCACGGGCCCCTGTGCGATCGCGGCGGGCGGGTTGTGCATGATCTCAAGCTTCCGAGCGTCGGCGGGTAGCTCCGATCGCTCCACGTAGATCGCGAACACGTTGATGTCCCCGCGATACAGCGCTACTGGGTCTTCCATCGAACATCACCCTTCATGTCGACCGCGTACTTCTCAGCGACCCGCAGCTCCGCCAGCCGCGCCATCCCCGCCTCCACATCCGGATCGTTGTCGTTGACCTCGTCACCGCACCCCAGGCCGCCGAGACCCTCGGCGTCTCCCAGCAGCGGGTCCGACAGATGATCGACGAGGGCAAGCTCGCCTCCGCCCAGCGCCTCGGGGAACGCGCCATCGTCATCGCCCGCCCTGAAGTCGAAGCCAAGCGCCGCGCGTGGGCGCCGACGACCTACTCTCGGCGCCTCGCGGTGTCAAGGTCGACCACCTGCTCCTCCTCGGCGCGCAACTCCGCGAGTCGCGTCATGCCCGCGACTACTTCCGGATCTGCGTCGTCGACCTCACCGGCGCCATCCTCCACCGGATCGGTCACAGCTCGCCGACCGTGCGCAACTCGATGTCGGCGCCATCGTCGGCACACGACTCCGCGACGTCGTTGTACTGCAGGTAGAAGGCGGTGCCTGCGTCGTCGTTGTCCGGGTCCGCGGCCAGTGCCTCGGCGTACTCGAGCGACTCAGCCATCGCTTCGCGCACGTCGCCTTCGGCTTCGGCTTCGGCCTTCCGAATGAGATCGATCCGCGTCTTCTCTGCCAACTGCGCGTCGTAGCTGTCGCCGTCTCCATCGAGGACATCGCGGAAGGTCTGCTCGGCGTCGTTGAAGGCGTACTCGTAGCGATCGCACGCATCGGCATTCACAGATTCACCGGCGCAGCCGGTGAGAGTAGCTACTAGAACGACGGCGACGGCGATCGAACGCTTCATGCGCTGATCGTATGTCCCCCCGGAGGGATTCGAACCCCCGACCAAGTGGGTAGAAACCACGTGCTCTGTCCCCTGAGCTACGGGGGGAGACCCGGTCAGCCTACTCACGCGGCCAGCGGCGGAGGGTCCTCATCGCGCTGCCGCCGCGCCGCCGTGATCGGTACCACGACCCGCGGCAGACGCTCGGCCGCGGCGCGTATCCGCTCCTCCGTCGGCTTCGAGTAGTGACGTAGCGTCTCCGGCCGTGCGTGACGAGCGGCGTGCTGTGCGACGTCCACGCCGGCGCTCGCCGTGTTGAGCAGCTCGTTGATGTACCACGCCCGCAGCTGGTGCGCACGGTGCTTGATGCCAGCACGTCGCAGTGCCATGTTGAGCGTCGTCGACACGGACTTCCCGCGCACGTGCCCGCCCGCGGGGGATGGGAACCAGACACCGGCTCGCGGGTACTGCTGCGCGTGCTCCCACACGAGCGAGTGCAGTGGGCGCCACACCTCCTTGCGGCCCTTCCCATCGACGGTGAGGATCCGCTGCCGGGCCCAGTCGATGTTCTCGCCGGCGACTGCGGCGATCTCGGACGCGCGGAGCCCCTGGTAGGCGTACAGCAGCACCTTCATCCTGGTGTGGCCGTAGATGCCAGAGTCGAGGACCGCCTGCAGATCCGTCGTGGTGACCGGGTCGGGTTCGGTGGCAGCGACACGCGGTCGAGGGAGCCGTGCCGCCGGGTTGTCGGCACGGAACCCCTCGTCCTGCATCCACGTGAAGAGGGTGTGCATGGTCGAGCGGTAGTTCTGCTTGGTCTTCCCCGACAGGTCGGACCTGCCCAAGAAGAGGATGAGGTCGCCGCGCTGCAGCTCAAGCAGCTCGCGACCGGTTTTGCGGACGAGTGCGCGCACGAAGATCTCGCGCTCGCGGATGGTGCGGGTGGTGCAGTTCTCGGCGTGCATGTAACTCGACCAGAACTGCAGGATCTGACTCGTGGTCATCGGGTTCTCCTGCCGATCATCATCGAACGGGGTGCGGAGACGGTAAGCGCGCACCCTGTGACAAGGGTCAGGCGACGCGTGGTCTAATCCGCGGCCGAAGGGCAGGGTTTGGTGTGGATGTCCGAGAAGTTCTGCCCGGTCCACGCGTGTCACGTCGTCGAGGAGGACCAACGATCAGCCGCGAAACCACGGCCTCGTAATCTCTTGGTCGCAGGTTCGAATCCTGCCGGGGGCGCGATGGAGTGGGATCTCGCGGTGCTTCTCATCTCTTGGTCGCAGGTTCGAATCCTGCCGGGGGCGCGATGGAGTGGGATCTCGCGGTGCTTCTCATCTCTTGGTCGCAGGTTCGAATCCTGCCGGGGGCGCGATGGAGCCGCTGCGGGATCGCTCAGTACGAGCGGCCGTCGTCGCCGACGCTCGGCGGGTTGATGCGCCGCGTGACGGCGCTGGCGGTGACGGGGGAGTAGCCGGCGTCCCCGCCGCGCGACTCCTCGTCGTCCTCGAGCGAATCCTCGTCCCGTGCGCGTGCGGACGGCTCCACCAGTGCGGGGGCCTCTCCGTCGCTTCGAGCATTTCCGTCCCCGGTAGCGGCGAGGTCGGCGATCGACACCGCGGCGGGGCGTGCGGGGGCGGATGCTTCCGAGCGCGCGCCGTCGCCGTTCTCGGCGTCGCGCGTCGCCGACAGAGGTCGATCGGTGGAGGTCGACGCCGCGGCGGGGGATGCGGCGGCCGACGAGGCGGCGGGGGATGCAGTGGCGGGTGTCGGCGCCGCGGGCGACTCGGCGGGCGCCGCGATCTGCGACGCCGCCCACGCCTGCTGCTGGCTGATGATGTCCTTCGTCGCCTGCGAGTCCTCGTACGCCCAGAGGTCGAGGTCGTTCTTGAACAGCTTCTTGGCCCGGCTCGGACGCGCCTGCCACTGA
>Ga0325400_1002270_pt1:12500-16756 | contig 16756 bp, 16 predicted proteins | sample PopdelMetagenome_2_FD_205662 | JGI IMG/M metagenome (GOLD analysis project Ga0325400, IMG submission 205662) | Populus deltoides microbial communities from Bellville, Georgia, United States - Xylem-PdKOR-R1 | ecosystem: Host-associated > Plants > Phyllosphere > Stem > Wood/Secondary... | reverse complement strand
AGGAAATTTAAAATATCCCTTTAAATATTTAAAGACAGTTTAAATAATACTATAATAAATAATATATATAGACACACACACTTAGAGGGTTAAAGTAGTTTTTAGGTATTGAAATTTTTTAGTTCTAAACGAGGTATTTCTCTATCATAAAAAAAATATATTCTGAATTTATTGAAAGAAACAAGAATGTTGACTTTTTTTTCAAGATACATATAACAATTGGTTGAATGAGAGATACGGGGATGATTCTTCGACCCGTTAGGATCTTGATCCAGATTTGTGGTTGAAGACAAGATCGTCCAAACCTGATAGAAATCGGGTGTACTGTCTCTCTAATACTACGATTGAGAACTTACAAACGGCTCACAGTGTTTTAACTATTGGATACTCGCAATTAGTTTTGAGCACTCAAACTCCAGAATTTGAGGTGATTAATTTTAAACAAATGAGTTGAAGATCGGGCAGCCCATATTGCTGCTCAAACAGAATGACTCGCTGCTAAGATGCTCAAACTCCACCGATTTTCCTTTGATGGAACTTGAAATCAAAAGAACTTAAGCATTGGTGCTTAAAAATGAAAAATTTGTGTGCTTTGATGGGATATCTTGTTTTAAAAGAATTTTTTTTTGAATGTCTACTTCCTTTGTTTTAGCCTTTTCTTTTCTTTTTATTTACCTCACCTTAATCTTAGCCCCATTACAATCAAAAAGTAAGACCTCTTGATTCATGCATTGCTTGTAATATTTTAGTAATGGAGATGAGATTGAAAAGCAAGTTTATGGTAGAACATATTTATTGAATGAATTTGAGAGATTTAAATACATAAGCCCTTAACACGTGAGTGTTGGAGTGTATATCAATGAGAGGACCTATCACTTTGGCATGACATAGATTTTATTTAAATCCCAATAATTAATTGAGTTTTGAAGTGCGCATGTAAATAAATTCATAAAAATTTATATTCTTTATCCTTTTTTATTGTATTCTTGTTTATAATGCTTGTACTTTTGGATATTGATGGGAGATTAAGAGATTAGTCATAGTTATTTTACTTATTTAATTTAAGTTTGATTTCATCTCTCCTTTCTCGAGGACGAGTAAGAGCTAAGTGTGGGGGTATTTGATACAACCTTATTATTTGATAGTTTTACCCACATTTACCCAGTATTTTGCCTTTGTTTTATATATAAAATTTCTTAATATTCTTTATTTTATGTTTTGAAGGCACTTTTGGATTTAAGATTCAAAAAGAAGTAAATTGGAGATAATTGACAGATTTTACCTTCGATCGATGTTTTGTGCAGAGGTTGAGCTCTAGAGGTCGAAACGAAGTGATTCCAGTAACATTAGAAAGATAATATCCATACCTTTCTATATATACATGAAAAAAAAGAGAGCATGGAAATCACAGCCTTCAAAGTCAAATCTCACATTCTGCCACTGTTGACCTTTGGCCATTTCGACTTGAATACTTGAGCTACAGAAGTTCATTTGATGCAAACTTAATTGTGTTAGATTCCTGACTCAAAGACCTAAATTTGTTCTTCATGTTTAGAATCAAACTTAATTCTCACCAAGAAGAAATGTCAACTTGTTTATGTTGTCTGCCTCTTGACCAAGAAACTACAAGTCTAGTTTTTACAGATATGAAAACTTTGATCGCTCGGCATATGCTTTCATGTCAAATACCATATGGCCTGGGGGTTGAGAAGTTGCTATTTATGGTTTTTCATGGATGGTTTTTAAGGAAATATCTATTTTTAAATGCTAGTGTAGTCTACCAATTATTGATAGCATCTCCTATTGCTGGAGTTGAAATATCTTGGTGAATCAACCGTGTCTTTTATGTTATGTCATGCTGAATGACATGGTTGGAAAACATAACTGCTTCTTGAAACTGTGATGTTTTTCATGATCATGGACTAGAAAAACGCAGGTGAGGCAGTGGCTCAGAAATCAGGCATCTTAAATTCAACCCCCCTGGCTAGTTGTGGGGTTGGGTGGGTCTCATGCGTTCATGGGAATCAGTTTTGGATTTGATTCAAAAGTGAACCAGGTTGATGTAATACCCTTACTTTGAGAAGGTCATCTGAACTTTCTATCCATTTCCAAAAACACATATTACGCTTTTCCATCTTTTGATACTCTTGAGCAAAATAACCTCCCTTTTCAAAAGGGGATAATGATGTGTTATGTACATTAGGTAGGTAGGTAGGTTGGGAGAGTGAGAAATCTTCTTATGCACATTTTGAACACCATAATGATGTCCCCCTTCTATTCTTTTGGTCTTCCTTCTGTTTCAAACGTAAGATTCCTCCATATGGATTACTAAAATGTTGATGGAACCTTCCTTTACCAGAAGATAATACCTTTTCAACCTCCGTTACCACCACTGGTTATTGTTTACGTCAACACAATACATGTAGATGTATGGATGGGTCTTATTTTTCCTTTGATTATATTAAAGAAGTAATAATCTGCTGTGTTTTTGCCAATGAGTTCCTCTCAATCTCTCACCAATTAATTATCTTTTTTCTGGTTCAGGTATTGCCATCGTTGAGGGAGAAGCATGATGAATTTATGTTAAGAGAGCAAGTTAAAAGGTGGGCAAACCATAAAGTCATGGTTAAGTGGCTTTCTCGTTTCTTCCATTACCTTGACCGCTATTTCATTGCCCGGAGGTCACTTCCACCACTTAATGAAGTTGGACTTACTTGCTTCCGTGATCTGGTATGTCATGGCTGAGTGCTATTGTATGTTTTTTTTCTGTATTCTGTGTTGACAAAGGAAATGTTTTCTTTCCATTGCTTCTTGAGCCATTGTCCCAAGGGACAATTGAAACTACATTTTATTCTGTTTGCTAACTTAATGATCCCCTTTCAAAAAGATACATCATAATGTAACTTTATGGATCATGTCTTTTGACTCCAGGTGTACCAGGAACTGAATGGGAAAGTGAGGGATGCTGTAATTTCTCTGGTAGGGTCATATTGTTTCTCCTAAATGTATAGTTTGCTTTTTTTTTAACCCATGGACAAGTTAGTTAGCATGATTTTCCTAATCAGATTGATCAAGAGCGTGAAGGAGAGCAGATTGACCGAGCTTTATTGAAGAATGTTTTAGATATATTTGTTGAAATTGGAATGGGACAGATGGATTACTATGAAAATGACTTTGAAGCAGCGATGCTTAAAGATATAGCTGCTTATTATTCTCGGAAGGCATCAAAAGCTTTCTGATTTTGGGCTTGCAAAGCTTGGCCCCACTGGGGACAAGTCACATGTTTCCACTAGGGTTATGGGCACTTATGGTTTCTGTGCTCCTGAGCATCCATGACGGGACAATTGACTGTAAAATCTGACGTCTACAGTTTTGGGGGTGGTGTTCTTAGAGCTGATAACTGGTCGTAAAGCAATTGACAGCACTCAACCACACGGAGAACAGAACTTTGTCGCATGGGCACGGCCATTATTCAATGATCGCAGGAAATTCTCAAAATTGGCAGATCCACAACTGCAGGGACGTTATCCAATGAGAACACTCTACCAGGCTCTAGCTGTGGCATCCATGTGCATCCAGGAGCAGGCTGCTGCGCTTCCTCTTATTGGCGATGTGGTCACCGCACTTTCTTATTTAGCGAACCAGGCTTATGAACCTAATGGTCATGGCCACAGAGGTTCAGGGGACAGGGATTAAAAAAGACAGAGAGATGAGAGAGGTGGACAGTTATCAAGGAATGAGGAAGGTGGAGGATCGGGACGCAGATGGGACTTGGATGGGTCCGAGAAAGAGGACTCACCAAGAGAAACTGCTAAGATGTTAAACAGGGATTTAGATAGAGAACGAGCAGTTGCTGAGGCCAAGATGTGGGGAGAAAAAATCAAGGAGCAGAAAAAAGAAACCCAGAAAAATAGAAAAAAAGAGAGCACACAGATAAAAACAGAGACAAATGCAAGCAGAAAATCAGAAGACCAATGTTAATGTTACCGTCTTCTTGATCACCTTCTACAAATCAGAAAAAGAAAAACCCAAACATAAAACCGTCACCTTCATCATCACAGAAACAAAAGGAAAACAGAAGGGAAAGTCATACGCAGATGAGAGTAAAACCACTGTCCTGCAAGCCTCCTTGCCATCTCCAGAAGCAGGAAGTCGTTCTCATCCATTCACTGTTGTTTTAAATTGTTCAGTTGCAAGAACTGTGCGAAGGTAATTAAAACCTTCGCACAGTTGATGCACGCGTGAAATTGCTTCAC
>Ga0325400_1002270_pt1:0-7500 | contig 16756 bp, 16 predicted proteins | sample PopdelMetagenome_2_FD_205662 | JGI IMG/M metagenome (GOLD analysis project Ga0325400, IMG submission 205662) | Populus deltoides microbial communities from Bellville, Georgia, United States - Xylem-PdKOR-R1 | ecosystem: Host-associated > Plants > Phyllosphere > Stem > Wood/Secondary xylem... | reverse complement strand
CTCAACTAGCACTCTGGCGTATGATAACCGCGTCATGGAGGATGTTGGGGTGTCCAAGTGAAGCGGTTTCCCTATCACACTTGCTAGTTTAGAGAGGCAAAGTGGGGACCAGTACTGAAGAGGTACATTAGGAAATCTAATTCATATTGGCATCCGAAGCATATCAGAGGTATCAAAGTCAAAGAATTCAGGCATAATTTTCAAAATCAAAACCCGGCCATATACAGAGTAAGGCCTTCCATTTAACACTTCTAACATGTCCATTTCAGAATCAAAATTGAAGATTAACCAACCAGAATCATGCATGGAGAAATTAACATTGCGTTTCCAGGAAGAATTGATAAAAGTAGAGAGTGAAGTGTAACCTGGAAATTTGCCAGCAATGAACCCAATTAGACTGAACCTCCACCGGTCTTTGTATATACCCATATCCGTGTCCAGAAAAGTGCAAGATGATGTAGTCGTGTAACTAGAGAAATGCACAAGAGGAGGGGATTGAGGAATGGTGGGTGTACCTGTGGGGCAGACTGGGGAGGAAGGCCAATGGCTGATTGTTGTAGCTTTACCAGGCATATGAGAAGGTGGTGGAGCAGCGGCACCTGTCATCGCCTCAAGGTTGGGGTTTCCAACACCAGGCCATGGGTTAGGAGACCCATGCTCACTAAGGGGACCACGACGAGTTTGAGTTGAGACAGGGGAAGAGGTAGTGGGCCCACAACGGCGAGGAGAAGACAATGGAGGAGCAACAAAGGGTGTGTGGTGTATTCCCTTATTTCGATTTTTTGTTCGAACCTTAGAAAGGCGTTCGGAATTAACAACTCAACAAGAGCTACTGTTGCTCGCGAAGGATTAGGGGGTGGAGGGGAGGTACGAGAGGGACTGGAGGGGCGCTGGATAGCAGGAGAAACACTCCGACTCAAGGCCCATTGAGCATTCGACGACGAGGGTCGCGATGAACAGTAATCATAGTCTTACTGGGCAGATCGCAACACTGATGACTTTTTCTTAGATTTTGCCATGAAAAAACGACACAAAGAGACCAGAAGAAGAGTCAATGATAGTACAGAGAGTAAGAGAAGAAGACGTAAAACAGGAAGAGAGGGGAAATGCTAACAGTAGCACCGTGACTCTGCCTACAACCGAGAGCTTCTCTCTCTTTCTTACTGAGAGCTCTTTCTTACTGAGAGCTCTTTCTTTTTTTTTAATCAAAATATAAGTATTAATTATAGATAAAAAAAATAACAAGGCTAATGACCCATCAAGTTAATATACAGACACGTACAATCTGCCTAAAAAAAAGCCAAAAAGCTAACAAATGCCTAGACAGGCTGCAACCATACAAACATGTATAATTAATGGGGAACAACCTTCCCATGAAAACATATATAGCCTATCAGATAGGTTAGCAAAGAAACCTATTCTATGACAGGTGTCTAAAATAACCAGCCTTGAATACACAGCTGTCATCAACCTGGTATCCCGTATGTAGAACCCGCTTGGACCAGCTTCACAGCCAGCCTTGAAGTTAATTCCACATAACAATTCACAGCTATCATTAAACTTGCAACCCATATGTCTGCTAAAGAAGAACCCGCTTGGACCTACCTATGCATTACCCATGCAGCAGCTTACGTCCAAACCAGACCCTGTGAAATGCAGCAAAACAAAAACACTGTTCATCTTCTTCATATAAAAGCAGCCAGCCTTGAAGCACAGCTGTCATCAAACTTGCATCCCATAGGATTGCCACAGAAGAACCCGCTTGGACCAGCCCATGCATCACCCATGCAGCAACGATATAGCCAGACCACATGAAATGCATCAAAGCAAAAACATTGTTCATCTTCGTCATATACATGTAGCAATTCCCGGCAATCAACCAACAGCGAAAATTGAACAAAGAAAATGCCCTGAACAGCTTATCTTCAGAAGACCGCAACATGCACCTCAACCAACATTGAGAATGTGATGATCTTTCTTATAGAAATGAAAAACAGTATAGAACATAATCTGAAATTTTCTAAAAATATTGCCTATTTTTTTTGATCAAATATAAGAATATATTATAGATCAAGAATAACAATGCTGAAAAACAGCATATACATAAACAAAATATAGACAGGTAGAGCAGATAAAGGGACAGCCCCTTACAACCAGCTAAGAAAACAACTGAAGAACAATAAACCGCAACCAAAGAGAATCCAGGAAACGGCTACAACAAAGTAGAACTACAAGCCAATATCGTCTACGCAGCAGGAGCATCGCAGCTACCACCCGACTAAGGAATAACTCATCCATGCAGAGACGAACCAGCAGCCATACCGAAGCAGGCAGAGACGCAGAACATTCGGCCAACCATGTTAAGACAAATTGCCAGCCAACCATGAGAAGCACGCCCACCCATGCAGAGACGAAGAGACGTAGAAATCCATCCTTCCAAAGACAGAGCCCAGCCTCTTGAGAAGGCAGACAGATGGCTAAAGATCAGCCAAACTGACACATGATCAGAGTCTACATAAGCGGCCAGCAGCTGAAACACCAAGGAAAGAAGGCCACATGCAAGAGCATGCAGAGCGCTGACATCATCACGTGCAGAGAATGAAGTGAAGCCAATCAGGGGCGCCCACCCTTCCAAATGAAATTAAATACCATGCAGAGAGTGGAAACCGTACAGCCGCCCATGCATGCCCAAACCACGCATGACAGCTAATCAACTCAGCAAAGTGAGGTCAAAGACGCCATGCAGAGAGGAAGACCGGTCAACGCACAGCCAGTGCAAATTAAAGCACTAACAGCCAAGGACAGTGGACAGCTGCTCCATCCATGCAGAGACAAGGAATCATGCACGTCCAGCACACTGAAGCTCCAGCCTATCAAAACACATACAAGTCCATGCAAAGGATGTGGTTGAGGACACCGGAGAAGTAATTAGCCAATCAGAAGCTCTCCCTCCCATTTATAATAAATGCTTAGTTGGATTAATGTATTCTACGTGAAATTCCTGGATGCACATGCAGAAGAGAAGAGAAGCCAAACAAACAGCACTGCAATAACCCCATTATATCCATAGACATTAGGCTGCAAGCCACCAAAGAACCACCGTAGGGACTTGATGAGAGAACCAACCAAATGCAGCCACCTACCTCACCTAGGGACCACTAAGAAGAACAGAGATCCAAGAGATACTCCGGCCAATCAGGAGAGCTTACTCCCAGCCCAAAGAAGAACAGGACTTCAGCAAAACTCAGTACGAAAGATCATGCAAGGCCACGAAGGACCATGCAGAAGCAATAGAAGAAGATCTCGGTCAGAGGAGAGAACTGACCACGACAACTTGTTATCTCAGCTGCACGAGGAATCACCAGGCTACGTTGATGAGAAAGTGATTTTTCTCATGGAAATGAAGCACCATGAAGAAGAGGATTTGAAATTTTTGAAAAACCAGTGCAGGAAGGGCACTCTTCCCCTCAAATATTCTCTTGTTCCTTTCATCCCAAATCAAGTAAACTAGCATGCTGAGAGAAACCCGCCGCATTCTAGCTTCCAAGTTCTTCCCCCTGGTTGAGAGACCCCACACAGCACTCTTTAGGGTGGTCATGCTCCTATTAATTCACAGCCAGTGTTTAGTTGTGTTCCACAAGGAGGATGTCCAGGAGCAACCAAAGAACAGATGCGCATGGCTCTCCTCTGCCTGCCTACAAAAAATACAGAATGTGTCAGTGTGAAGGAATCTCAGCCGATCTCTAGTGCGGAGCTTCCAAGCATAGTAAGCCATAATATGAAATTGTATCTGGGAAGGGACCATTGCTCCCAAACTGTCTTTGCCCATGACACAGCTGAACCTTGAGGTCTGAGTGAGGCATAAGCATTTGAAGTGAACCCTCCTCCTCTCTGTTCCCAGTCAGTCATCAAAGCAATAACCTGTGGATGTCCTCCATAGGTCCCGACGAGTTGATTTTTTAGAAGAATGATGGATTTCCACAGTGGGGATGAAGTCTTTTGGCTCTGCGCATTCCAGATGGAGTGAGTGTGAAGATAATAGTGATGTAACCATCTAATCCATATGAGATCCTGCTTCAGGTGGATTCCAGAGTTGTTTAGCTATAAAGCCGTTGTCACAGGCTTGAATATCAAGAACCCCCAAGCCTCCTTCAGTTTTCGGTAAGCATACAGTTTTCCAAGCCACAAGAGCAGACTTACTCCGGGTAAAATCTCCTGTCCATAGGAAGTTTTGACAAATGCAGGTGATTTGTCTAATAACAGCCCGCGGCATAGGAAAATACTAACTCAAAATTGCACCATACCATGCAAAACTAACTTGATAAGCTCCAATCTACCCGCATAGGAAAGATGTTTTCCCACCCATCCTTGAATAGCCGAGGTCAGTTTGTGAAGGAGGGGAGAATACTGGCTTGCTAGAAGCCTGTGTGGGCCTAAAGGAACCCCAAGATACCGGAATGGAAAGGCGCCTTCAGAGAATCCAGTGCCTGATAAAATGGCTTGCTTCACATTGCCCCCGACGCCTCCAAAATAAATGGATTATTTGGAGGTATTAATATCCAGACCAGACGTTTCTCCAAATGTCTTCAATAGCTGCATAAGTGTTTGGACTGAGCCCCTGTCCCCACGGCAAAGCAGGATTACATCATTAGCAAAAGAGAGATGGGTGATTCCAATTGGCTTGCATTTCAGATGAAACCGGAATGAAGAATTCTGAGGTGCTGAGTTGAGCAGTCTAGAAAAATATTCTATGCAGGTGATGAATAAGTAAGGTGATAGGGGATCTCCTTGCCGCACCCTACATTGGCCAGGGAAAAACCCAAAGAGCTCGCCATTAACAGCCACTGAGTAGGAAGCTGTTTCAACATAAGTCATGACAAGATGTACAAACCTATCTGGGAAGCCAAGGAGGAACAGTAGATGTCGCAGGAAAATCTATTGGACTGAATCAAAAGCTTTCCTGAAATCAATTTTTATCAGACATTTAGGAGAGGTGCACTTCCTTTCATAATGTCTAAGCAGCTCCTGTAGAAGATGAATATTATCAGCCATGCGACGACCCTCCAAGAAAGCGTTTTGCATGGGGCTGATGATACTAGCAAGGGCATGCCCCATCCGGTCAGCTAGGATTTTAGAAATGATCTTGTAGACTACATTACAGCAAGAGATGGGCCTGAAGTCACTAGTATTTGAAACATGGGCAGACTTCGGCACCAATGCTATAATAAAGTGACTTATTTGCTTTAGGAGCTACCCTGAGTGAAAAAAATCCCACACTGCAGCACATAGATCCTGCCCCACGACATCCCAGGATTTCTTAAAAAAGAAAGAGGAGTACCCGTCAGGACCCGGGGATTTATCATCACCGATGCTAAAAAGGGCCTTCTTAATATCTTCATTTGTAATAGTTGCTAGGAGGGAAGCTTGTAAAGTGGCATCAAGCTTAGGACCCCTGGAGACAACAGATTCATCCAAGGGAAGAGTGGCTCGCGAAGTACCCAGAAGCTGCTGGTAGAAGCAGACAAAAACGTCCCCGACCTCAGCCATGGAGGTGGTGAGGGATCCATCACTACGACATATGGCAGGAATAAAATTCTTTTTGTACTTGTGATTCATCAATGCATGGAAGAAACTAGTCCCGCTGTCACAGTCCTTGAAGTAGTTACATTTGAGTTTCTGACTATAGAACATTTTCTCAACTAATTTTAGGTTGATAAGGTCCAAGCGGAGCTTTTTGTCCCGAGCCAGTAAATGTTCATTATCCTTGTCATTATGCAAAAGGGATTGATGATGCTCCAGGTCAGCTTCAACTCTACAGACTCTCTCTGAAATGTGGGCAAAATGAAGGGCATTGAGTTGCTTTAGAGGAGCCTTGAGAAGTTTTAGGCGCCTGCATAAAACATACATAGGAGAGCCATAAACTGCGACCTGCCATTGTGCTGAGAGGAGATGCTTAAAATCTTGATGCTCAGCCCACATGTTGAAAAACTTGAAACTGGTATGCCTTCGCTGATATATAGGCCCAATGCAGACTGAAATAGGAGAGTGGTCTGAGAAAGCACCTGGGTGGTTAAAGTGCACTTGAGCTGATCGTTGAAGTCCCAACCAGAATGGATTCACCAAGACCCTGTCGATTTTGCTCCATATTTTTCCATTTGTCCAAGTGAACTGGCAGCCTGTATAGTTAAGGTTAGAGAGACCTAGCACAGAGCAGCAAGTTTTAAAGTCTGAAATTTCATAGGAGAAAACAGGCTCTTCATTATGTGTATCAGCTTGAGATAAGATAAAGTTAAAATCACCAGAATAATCCAGGGAGAATTGAAGCTCCATTTCTGCAAGTCTACCCAGAGAGCTCTGCGAGCAATAACAGTGTTATACCCATAGACAAAAGTTGCATGGAAAAAACACTGGTCCACGAGGCTGCGTATAGTGACGTGGAGGCCCTAAGCAGTGAAATCTATTAGCTCAACCTGAACAGTGGAGGGATTCCAGAAAACCAAAATGCGTGCAGTGTTGGCAGCTACAACATTTGACAAAAAGTTCCAGTTCTTTAACCGAAGTTTATGCATGAAAGAGATAGCAGAAGTCGTCAACTTTGTTTCTACAAGGCCACAAACATCTAATTTATTCTTCTTCATGAGGCTCACGACCTCATGTTGCTTGAGAGGGCTGTTGAGCCCTCTCACATTCCAGCAGTAAAGCTTCATGGAGGAGAGGGGGGGCTGGAAAGTAACCCCTCGCCCCTGCTTGGGACATCACCAGAACGAAGCTGAGCCCTCTTCCGTGAGGGCAAACCTTTTGGACGGGATGTGAAGTGGCTTGAAGCATCTGAAACTGCCACAGATTTGCCCTTACCTGCCCTAGAGCCTGCTAAACCAGAGGCTGGTGCTGAAGCACTTGAAACTGCTATAGGTTGTGAGGGTGAGAGCTGACGATCACAGTGAAGCCTATGGGTAACTCTGTGAGCTGAGCAAAGCTCAGTAGGTGGGGGCACAGTAGAAGGTTGTGGGGGTGAAGGCTTGCGCTTCATTTTTTTTTTTGATGAACCTCTCATCCTCTGTTGGCAGCAACACCAGCTTCTTGATGGGAGACAAGCTCAACTTCACCCTGTTTTGGAGGAGGAACACAATCAGCAAGCAAACTGGCCTCTGATCGATCAACAACAGGGTTGCCTACTTGGGGTCCCAACCGGTGAAAAACAGAATCCCTGCCAGTAGGAGCTGGAGCAGGGGCAGGAGTCTGTTGCTATGTGGAAACAGTAGGAGGGGAGAATTTTGTGCACGTAGAAGTAAGGTGACCAAGGATTTTGCAATGCTTGCAAAAACGGGGAAGGGTTTCATACACCACTTGTTGTTGAAGTAAGTGACCATTAGGCAGAGTAACTTCAATTGAGTATGGCAGGTCAGACAACAAATTTACTTCCACTAACACCCTAGCATAGGAGAGTCTAGACAGTGTAGAGGTAAGCATATCACTTTGAACGGGCTTACCAAGGACACT
>Ga0325400_1002266_pt1 | contig 16760 bp, 14 predicted proteins | sample PopdelMetagenome_2_FD_205662 | JGI IMG/M metagenome (GOLD analysis project Ga0325400, IMG submission 205662) | Populus deltoides microbial communities from Bellville, Georgia, United States - Xylem-PdKOR-R1 | ecosystem: Host-associated > Plants > Phyllosphere > Stem > Wood/Secondary xylem... | reverse complement strand
ACCAAGCACCTGCGGCAGGCCGGGTTCAGCCAGCAGGAGCTGGAGACCGCGGGCCTGTCCAAGCAGTCCTCCCGCGGCACCTTCATCGACAGGTTCCACCGCCGGCTGCTGTGGCCGATCCGGGACATCACCGGTGACGTCATCGGGTTCGGTGCACGCAAGCTCGCCGACGACGACCCGGGCCCGAAGTACCTCAACACCCCCGAGACGCCGCTGTACAAGAAGTCGACGGTGCTCTACGGCGTCGAGCGGGCCAAGCGGGACATCGCCCGCCAGCACCGCGCCGTCGTGGTCGAGGGCTACACCGACGTGATGGCCTGCCACATCGCCGGGGTGACCACCGCGGTCGCCTCGTGCGGCACCGCGTTCGGGGTCGAGCACATCAACGTGCTGCGCCGGCTGCTCATGGACCAGGACGAGTTCCGCGGCGAGGTCGTCTACTGCTTCGACGGCGACAAGGCCGGCCAGGCCGCGGCGATGAAGACCTTCGCGGAGGACCAGCGCTTCGTCGGGCAGACCTTCGTCGCCGTCGAGCCCGACGGCCACGACCCCTGCGAGCTGCGCCAGGCGCACGGCGACGCCGCCGTCCGCGACCTGGTGGCCCGGCGGGTGCCGCTGATCGCCTTCGTGCTGAAGACGACGCTGGCCGACTACGACCTGGACACCGTCGAGGGCCGGGTGCACGCCCTGGACAAGGCCGCGCCGATGGTGGCCGGCATCAAGGACCACGCGCTGCGCCCGGCCTACGCCCGCCAGCTGGCCGGGATGCTGGGCAACACCGACGAGGCCGAGGTGCTCGAGCGGGTCCGCGCGATCACCGGCGAGGGGACGGCGGCCGGCCGGCCCCGGTCCCGGCCCAAGGCGCCGGCCCGCACCGCCGACGACGCCGCGGCCGAGATCGAGCGCGAGGCGGTGAAGACCGCGCTGCAGTGCCCGGAGCTGGCCGGTCCGGCCTTCGACGCGATCGCGCCGGAGTCCTGGACGCACGCCGACTACGCCGCGGTCGCGGCGGCGGTCGCGGGTGCCGGCGGGGCCGCGGCGGCCACGGTCAGCGGCGCGGCGTGGGTGGACCAGGTCGGCCAGCACGCCGGCACCGACGACGTCCGGCGGCTGCTGCCGGCGCTGGCGGTGGAGCCGCTGAAGTCCCCGGCCGAGGAGCCCGACAGCGGCTACGTGCACGCGGTGCTGGCCCGGCTGCAGGAGATGGCCGCCGTCCGGCGGGTGGCCGCGCTCAAGGGCCGGCTGCAGCGGATGAACCCGGTGGAGTCCGCCGACGAGTACACCAAGGTGTTCGGTCAGCTGGTGGCGCTGGAGCAGGAGGCGCGGGCGCTGCGCGAGCGCGCGATCGGCGGGCTCTCGGCGTGAACCCGTTCCGGCGGCTGGTGCAGCGCTTCGGCCGTCCGCCGGCCGAGGTGGCCGCAGCCGCCGGCGACGAGGACGTGCTGGCCTGGGGCGCCCGGGCCGGCGGGGGCTGGCTGGTGGCCAGCTCGGCGGGGCTGCGCGCGGTGCCCGACGGCGGGCTGCTGCGCTGGCACCTGGTCGGGCACGCCCGGTGGACGGCGACGGGCGAGGGCGGCAGCTTCGCCGTCACCCCGCTGGTGGAGGTCGAGCCCGGGGTGCAGACCCGCGGGCCGGTCACCCGGTACGCGCTGGACGACGCCGGCGAGCTGCCGTCGGTCGTGCGGCGGCGGGTCGACCAGACCGTGGTGGCCAGCAAGCGGCACCCACTGCCCGGCGGGGGCGGGGTGCTGCTGGTCGCCCGGCGGGTGCCCGGTCAGGCGGCCCGGGAGTGGAGCGTGGTCTTCGACGACGACGCCGACCGGGACGACCCCGCCGCCCGCGAGGTCGCCCGGGCCCGGCTGGCCGAGGCCGTGGACGGCGAGGACGCCACCCGCTGAGCCGTCAGCGGCCGCGCAGCTGGGTGCGCAGGGTGGCGACGGCGTGGTCGGCCTGGGCCTGCAGGGTGCCGGCGGCCGACTGCATGCGCGGGTCGTCCTTGGCGTGCTCGTAGGCCCGGCGGATCTGCTCGTACCGCTCGCGCCCGGCGCGGGCGCCCAGCACGTACCCGGCGCCGAAGCCGGCGAGGAAGGACAACTTGGCCACGGGGAGACCTCCAGGGGGGTGGCGGGGGATGTCCGACGCTACCGGCCCGACACACCCGGGGGCCGCCCCCGGGGGGCCCGCCCGCGTGGGGTAATCTCGGCACCCGCACGACACGGTCCCCCGTAGCTCAATTGGCAGAGCATTCGACTGTTAATCGAACGGTTTCTGGTTCGAGTCCAGACGGGGGAGCTTGACCTGCAGGTATTCCCTTCAGGGCCCCCACCAGACATCATCAATGCACCGGAAACGATGCGGAGATGATGTCTGGTGGGCGCAGGTCGACCGCCGCTGCCCGTCGGCACGTACGGGAAGATCTTGTTCCTGCCCGCCGCCGGCGGAGGGGTCCTGGCCAAGGCCCGGTTCCGCGACTTCGACGGCGTGACCCGGCAGGTGTCCAAGACCGGGGCCAGCAAGGCCGCTGCCGAGCGGGCGCTGAAGATCGAGCTCAGCCAGCGTCACGGGCCCGACGGCGAGGGCATGCTGTCCGGCTCCAGCCGGGTCTCCACCCTCGTCGACATGTGGCTGGCGGCCGACCACGGCTGGTCCACCGGTACCGAGCGCACCTATCGGTCCACGATCAAGAACAGCGTCCTCCCAGCGCTGGGCGAACTGCGGCTGCGCGAGGTCACCCCCGGCAGGCTGGCCCGGGCGCTGACCGCGATCGGCGAGAACTCCGGGCCCGGGTCGGCCAAGACCGCCCGCGCGTGCCTGTCGAGCATGTTCGCGATGGCCATCGTCGACGGCGCCGTCAGCTCCAACCCGGTCCGCGACGCCGGCGTCAGGGTGGTCCGGACGACGAAGAAGGCGCCCCGCGCGCTGACCCCCCAGGAGACCGGGCGGTTGGTCGAGTACCTGGCGACCCACGAACGTGCGGTTGCCCTCGACCTGCCCGACATCGTCGACTGGATGCTCGCCACCGGGGCCCGGATCGGGGAGGCCCTCGCTCTGCGCGCGGGCCCGGTCGACGGGCGGCCACTGCTAGACCTCGACGCCGGCACGTGGGAGGTGGCGGGCACCGTCGTCCGGGTGCCCAAGCAGGGGCTGATCGTGCAGCCGCGGACCAAGACCGCCGCGGGCTGGCGGGTGGTGGCGGTACCCACCTTCGCGGTGGAGATGGTGCGCCGGCGCCTGCCCGGCCTACGTCACCCCGAGACCGGGGTGGTGTTCGCGGCACCGTTGGCGGGGACGCTGCGGGACCCGAGCAACGTGTCGGGGGACCTGCGCGAGCTGCTCGACGGGTTCGAGTGCGAGGTGTGCGACGGCACCGGCCTGCTGCCACCGAAGATCAAGCGGGGCCGGCCGGTGCGCTGCACCGAGGGGCCGTGGTCCTGGGTCACCTCGCACACGTTCCGCAAGACCGTGGCCACCCGGCTCGAGGAGGCCCGGTTCACCCCGCGCCAGGTCGCCGACCAGCTCGGTCACGCGAACCCCTCGATGACCCTGGACGTGTACTTCGGCCGGAAGGTCGTCAGCGCCGAGGCCGCCACCGTGCTGGGCAGGTGATCGGCCCCGGCACCGAGGGCGGCTAGGGGATGAGGCCGGGTGCTGCGGTGAGGGCGGCGGCGCGCTTGGCCCCCCACCAGCGGTCGCACTCGGCCTCCTCGTAGAGCACGCGGCGGCCCACCTTGACCCCAGCCGGGCCGATACCGGCGTGGCGCCAGTACCGGACGGTGGCCGGGCTCGTGCGGAATCGAGCGGCGACGTCGTCGGTGGTCAGCAGTCGGCTGGGCATGGCACTCCTCGTCAGGGAGACAGCGGGACAGCTATCCAGGCGTTGGCCGTTGCGGTCCACTGCCGGTTGGCCCGGGGTGACATCAGTGGCCGACCAGATGCGCGCACGTCACCCCGTCAAGCGGCTGGGCGGGGACTCAGTGGCGGAGGGCCGCCCGCGCGGGCCTGCGATCGGTCGATGGACCCCGGTCTCGATGTGGAGGGGCTGGCACCGTGCGTCCGGTCTGTGGCGGTGGCTCGGTGTAACGCCAGGCGGGCCCGGTAGAGCCGTCCGACTCGACAGCTCGGCTGCGGGATGCGCCATCCAGGACGGCGGCGGTCGTGACGGCTGGCGCGGGGTGGGTTGTGGGGGTGAGGGGCCGGTCCTGAGAGTCCAGCTCACGTGGTGGGGCGCTGGCGGGTAGCTGGTCGGCGAGACGCCACCACAGTGCCGCTGCCGGCAGCTCGTCGGGCAAGGGCCTCGCGGTCACGGCAGCCAGCAGGTAGGCGCGGGCCGGATCATCAATCCGACATTCGGCGAGCCGGTCGAGCAGGACCGGCCACCAGGGGTCGGCGGTGATGGCGGGGGCCAGGTGGTGGAGCCGCACGGCCGACTGGCCGGTGTCCGCGGTCGTGCTCCCGATCCGGAGCCGGACGCGGTCATCGAGCCGTCGCTGGTGCCCTGCGACGGTGGCGATGGTGCTCGGCGCACCGCTGGGCCGGAGGTCCGACGGCTCGGTGCCGGCGGCGGCCCGCCAGACCGCGAGGTCGCGAACCAGATCCGGATCGCCGGTCAAGGGCCGCGCCCAGGCCGGCGCAGTCATGGCATCCCACGCCGCCGCGGCGTCGGCAACAGCTTCCGCAAGCTCCTGCACCTGGTCCGCGCAACGGGCCAGGTAGACGCTCCACACCGGGTCATCGGCGAGCTGGCGGGGAACAGCGGGCAGCCAGGGGAGCGGGGCGGGGTGGTCAGGCGCAGGACGGCCGATGCGCCAGTCCAGAACGGCGGCGGCGTCCGCGGCGCTCTCCATGCCGCGCGGGTCGCGCGCGGCCACCTGCAGGACGCGAGCGGCGTCGTACCCGGCGGCAGCGTGCAGGACGAGGTTCGCCCGCAGAGCGGGGTAGGCCGGTTCGTCGGTCAGGCCCGGGGCGGTCGACTCGGCTGCGCGGTCGATGGCGGCCACGCCCTCGGTCCCGATCTGCTCCTCGGCGGCGGTGACCAGGGAGTGGACGTAGCGGCCGACCTCGGTCGCGAGCTGCAATGCCGGGTCGCGCTGGTCGGCGGCGACTCGGGTGGCCGACCTCGGGGCGTCGTCGCGGGCGAGGATGCGGTGCAGGACCTCCACCGCTGTGCGGGGGAGGACCCCGTCCCGGGTGATGGCGGTGTGGGGGTCGCCGTCCCCGGTCACGGTGACGAAGGCGTGGTTGGTGTGCCGGCCGCGGGTGAGTGCGACGTAGAGCTGCTGGCGCGACTCGGTGCCGGCCACGACCGTGTAGCTGGTGTCCGCGGTGACCCCCTGAGCGCCGTGGACGGTGGTGGCGTAGCCGAGGGCGAGGTGACTGCGCACGTAGTCAGGGGGCAGGGTCACCAGGGCAGCGGTGCCGGTGTGGACGACGTCCACGGCACCGGACGGGCGGACGTCGGCAACGGTCCAGCGGTCGCCGTTGATGACCCAGCCGCTGGGCCCGTGGGCCAGGGTGCGGTCGTTGCGACGGCTGATGACGACGTCACCGGCCGACGCCGTCGTCCCGTCGGCCAGGTCGACCTTACGCCGGGCCGGTCCCTCGCGGGAGAGGCGGTCTGCGCGGGCACGAAGGTTGAGCTGGCGCACCAGGTCGCGGGTGGGGGCGAGCATGAGGGGGTCCCGGCCGAGGGCACGATCCGTGGCCCACGCGGTGTAGGCCTGGTCGACGCAGGAGGACAGGTCGCCGACGTGGAGGCGGCCGCGGTCGGCGTAGTAGGCCAGTGCGGTGAGGTCACCGTCGCGCAGGGCGAGGGAGGCTGCGCCCTCGACGTGGTTGCGGGCGCCGGAGTCGGGATGGATGAAGCGGACGACCTCGCCCAACCGGGCGGCGCCGTGGGCGCCGACGAGATCGCGCAGGAGACCTCCGGCTCCGACGGGGCCCAGCTGCTGGTCGTCGCCGACGAGCCGGACGGACCCCCCGGCTGCCACGACGGTGGTCACGATGCAGGCCAGGTCCTGAGTGGCGGTCGCCCCGGCCTCGTCGACCACGACCAGGGATCGGGGGCCGAGGGTGCTCAGCCAAGCGGGCACGTCGACTCCGGTCGTGGCTGCGTGCACGAACTTGGCCACGGTGTCGGTGCTGCCGGTCAGCTGCTGGCGCAGGACCGAACTGGCGGCAGCCGACGGTGCGAGTCCGATGACGGTGCCGCCGCCGGCTCGCCAGGCAGCAGCGAGGTAGCCCAGGGCGGTGGTCTTGCCGGTCCCGGCGGGTGCAAGGGCGACCTGCACCCGCGCCCCCGAGGTCGCCAGGGCCCGGACGAACTCGGCCTGCCCGTCATTCAGTGGTGGGGCTCCAGAGTCGTCGGGCTCCAGGGTGCCGGCCACGGCGGACGGCGGGGTGACATGCCCGTCGAACCGGCCGGCCGCGTCCAGGACGACGTGCTCGGCTGTCAGGACCACGTCGGAGGTGTAGCGGGCTGAACCGGCCGTCTCGAAGACCGACGTCCCGTCGAGGCGGCGCAGGGCAGCCGGTTCCTGGACCTGCGGGGTCGTGGTGAGACGCCGGGATGCGGGGGGAGACAAGGCACGGGTGACGACGTCCTCGACCACCGCGTCGAGGTCGCTGGCACGCACGCCGGCCAGGCGGACCCGTCGCTCGGCTTCGGCCCGCACCTGCGCCTCAGTCCAGGTGGCGGTCGTCTGCGAGACGCGCTCGACCGCCGCTGCCGCGACCTCCGCCACCCACCCCGGGGTGACATCAAGGCCGTTCGGAGCGCCGGACGGGTGCAGCGCCCGGTGCACGTAGGCCTCGAGCTCCTGCTCATCGCCGAGGACCGACAGGGCCGCAGTCCGCCAGGCCGCGCGCTGGTCGGCGTGGGTCAGCGGTTCGTGCTTGGCCTGCCGGGTCTCCAGGTTTGCCTGCTGGGCGAGGTGGATGGCCTCGAGCGCCGTCGGGGGGCGGCCGTGGTCGATCTGGAACGCAGCACTGAGCTCGGCCCGTCGGCTGTCGATGGCGGCACGGCGAGACGACCACAGGCGGGGGAGTGGGCCGTCGACCCCGACGATCTCCCGCACGGGCCGCTTCCCGGGCTCGCCGCCAGGTCGCTCGGCGAAGCGGACGCCGAGCCGTTCGGACAAGAAGGCCTCGATGCGCGTGTTGTACCGCTCGGATGCGGCGACGGTGTTGGCGTAGAGGGGCCTGCCGTCGAGGGCCTGCCAGCGCCCGTCCAAGGTCTGGACCTTGTTGCTGATGGCGACGTGGGTGTGCAGGTCGGGGTCGCCGGCGCGGGAGTCGCGGTGGGTGAAGGCTGCCGCGAGCAGGCCACGGGCGTCGACCTGGGCGACGCTGTGCCGGCCGGTCCGGGTGTAGGTGGCGTGGTCTTCCAGCCAGGTCAGCACATCGAGGACGGCGTCGGCGTGGGCCTGCTCGATCACCTCGGCGATGTCGCGGGGCGCGATGGCCCACAACGTCGACACCGACTTCACTGGACTGAAGGTGAGGTCGTAGCCGGCCACAGCCGTCGTTCGCTGCCGGGAGATCCGCGCCAGGTGACCAGACAACTCGCGGGGACCGAGCGGGTCGCGACCGAACTGGTCACGGAACATGTCCAGCGCGACGGCGGTCCGGATCCGGGCCCGGTCCGCGGCTGGAATCGACGCTCCGGCGGCCTCTCCGCGGTCGGCGTTCAAGCCCTGGTACGCCAGGGCACAGCGACGCCGGAACTGCCCGTCGTCAGCGAACACTGGGTACGGGGCGCCGAGCCGGGATGCCCTGTCGGCCGACGATGGGCTGGCCCCCGCTCCGACGGCGTCGTTCTCGACTTGGGCACGGTTGGGGTGACGTCCTTCCCCGAACAGTGCCAGCATCTGCGCCTCGGAAACCCGGGGTTCGGCAGGAGCCCCGGTCAGTCCGTCGAGCCCTCGACCCATCCACTGGCCGGGTGCCTCGCCACGAGCTGTGTAGTAGGCGGACAGCCCGTCCGATGGTGGGGTTGTCGTGTCGTGTGCGGCGACCTGACGGCTGAGATAGGCGTAGCCGTCCCCGGCGGTCAGCTTGTGCACCGTCATCATGACCACGCCAGGCAACGTCGGTCGCGAGATGCTGTCACCCGGGGAGCAAGAGGTGTGTCCGCCGGGGTTCGTCGCCGGGACTGTGGACAGGGATCGCGGGCCGTGGCTCTGCGAGGAGCCAGGTTATGGGCTGACGGTGGTCGAAAGGGTCTGGGCCGGCGGAGCCGGTTGGGCGACCGTGCGAGCCTGCTGGCCCAGCGCAAGCGCCCGAACTACTAGCCGCTCGTTGGCCACACCCTCACCACTCCGGGCCCCGGCGCTCCGGCGATCTGTCGTAGGTGGCTGCCACCCTGCCCCTATGCCTACTCCTGATCCGCGCGCAGCTGATCTCCGCGACGCGATCGCCGTCATGACCGCCTGGCTCGGGGAGCCAAGTGGAGGGAGCTTCGTCGGCAAGACCGCGATGGAAGTTGTGGACGCGCGATCGCCTGAGGACGCTGCAATCGGGCTCACGCATCTCGTGAAGGGCCTCGCGGGGTTGTGCGGCATTCTGCTCGCGCGCCGCCAAGCTGAAGCAGGTGTTGCCATGGAGGACACGTTGCAGGAGTACGGACGACGTTTCGCCGAGGAGTAGGTCAGGTTGTTCCGGCGGCCCGCAGGACCCATGAGCGAGGTCCTGAGGATCGGTTCGTCAACAGGTCCGAAGCGGGGGAGTCATGACTACGGATCCGCTCGTGGTGGAAGCACTCGTCGACATTCGTCTGGCGCTCGCCGACGCTGTGCGGCAGACCGGGTCGCCTCTGCCCAATGACCGCATTCGTGCGGTCGTCGCCCTAGATGCGGCGGTCGAACGCACCGTCTTCTTCGCCGCCAACAGCCGCGGAGTCCCGTACACCAGCAGGACGTCGTTCCCGGACCTCATCAGTGCGGTAGCGGCCAATCTCGGCAGCAGCTGGCGGTTCAGCCAGCGCCTGGAGATCACTCGACTCCACTCAGCCCGCAACAAGGCCCAGCACGAGGGTCTCTTCCCTGCTCAGGAGCACATGGGGTCCTTCCGAACGGCGGCGGAGAGACTCGTCCGGAGCCTGACGACAGCAGTGACCGGACTGGATGCCACCTCAGTCGTGCTCGCCTCTGCCGTCCGAGATGATGAGCTGAGGAGGACGCTGGAGGCGGCGGCCGCGCTGGAGGAAGCGGGTGCAGATCCGCTGACCGTCGTACAGGCGTGTCGCGCGGCGTACGACCTCGTTCATCACAAGTGGTCTGAGCAGACGCGCGCCGCCGGGCTGGAGCCCCACCGGTCCTTCGGCTATGGCGGCGCCTTCCAGGAGTTTCGGGAGATCGCTGAGCATGCGCAGCAGTTGGAGAGTCGGCTCCGCGATTCCGCAGATGCTGCGCTGTTCAGCGTCGACCCCGGCGAGCAGATCTGGTTCAAGCACCTGACGTCGGACGCGAACAGGGGTGACGTCCACGTCTCTCAGCACGAGGCATCGCGAGCCCTGTCCTTCGTGTTCGGGTGGACCTTGCGCTGGGAGCAACTCGCCGCGCTCATCGAGCTCGATCGCGGCTGGCTGGCAAGGGTCATGCGTAGGCGGACGCGTGCTACGCCCGAGGAGTCGCCACGTGTCGCGTCGGTGGACGTCTCAAGCCACGGCGGGGACTCAGCGGTCCTGAGGTTCGAACTCCACGGCCTCCCGGAGGAGGACCGATTCGAAGCATGGGCAGCGGGCCTGCAGGCAATCTTGTCCGAGCAACGGACCGCCGTCGCCGATGTCCTGCTGCACTGGACCGTCCTGGGTGACGGCCGGGTCGAGGCAGTGATCTATCCGATGCAAGTGGAAATCCAGCCCCGCGTCTTACCCGGCGGGTACGACGCCTTTCGCGTGCCAGCCCCGCCTCCAGTGGCGGAGGAGGCCGTAACCGCCGCCGTTCATCTCCTGGCCGAGGCACTCGGCCAGGTTGATGCAGACATCGCGGCGCGCGAGGCTGCTGAGCGCGAGCACAGACGCCAGGGCGAGCAGGAGGACGAGGAGTTCGCACGGACCACTGAGGGACGGCTCCCCGAATGGGTTATACGGCTCGAGATCGACCGCAGTTTTCGCAATCCACGAGGATGGGAGGGCGCCGAGGCGCGGGCATACCTGGTCTGGGTCGAGCACGACCTCGATGGCGAGCAGGTGGCCCAGACGGTTCGCGACATCCCTGGTGTCCAGCAGTTCTACCCGACGGTTGGTCACTCCTTCAGCTATATCCCCGAGGGCGACGACCCGGTTGCACCACTTGCGGCTGCCACTGCTGCGCTGCGCAATGCGCTGAGTGATCGGGAGACACAGATGCGGCCAATGCGGGAGTGGCAGGGCCGCATGCAGCGCGCGGCCGAGGTAGCGACTCGGCCCTCCTGACGCGGCGCATTGTCGGACCGATGCGAGCACGGCGGCAGGGCTGAGCCGGCGTTGCGTCGGCCTGCACGAAGGACAAGCGGGGAGTGTGGGCGCAGCCCGAGGGCGGCTCCAGCACGTGGCCCAGACAGGAACAGCGAATGAACTATCAACTTGTCCGCGACGACGAGGGGGTGACGTCCGGTGGCATCGGTGGCCACGAGGACGTTGTGGACCTCCGGTTCGCAGGTCCTCAGTGGGCTGCAGCAGAGCGGGCCAGCTCGGCCCACACGACCTTGACGTCGTCCCGGGCGAACCATCCGCTCCGTGACGACGACCGCGCGACGATGCCCAAGCCCATACCGCCCAGAGCCGGGTCCCGCGTGGCGGTCGGTCGTGGCGGGGCCTCCACGGCCCGGTCGCTGACGCACAGCACGACGGCGGCGTGGGTGACCCCGACCTCCACGTCCACCGGGGTCCGGCCGTGGCGCAGCGCGTTCGACATGAGTTCGTCCAGGGCCGCCACGATCTCGTCGACGAGATCGGCATCGACGGCGACGTGGGTGGTGAGCGTGCGGCCGACCTCGTGACGAATGCGCGAGAGGTCGCCCAGCCCATCCGGTCGCCACGTCCACCGTGTCCGGGCCATCGGGGGCCGGCTGACCTGCCAGGTGTCGTCGGACGACGTGGGGGAAGACTATTGGCGCCTTTCGTCGGGGCAACGCCGAACCGACGCCACAGCACGAGTACCCCCAACCCAGTCTGCTACGCCTGTGCCGCGGCGGCTGCGTCGTCCCATCTCGGCGGGCTGTCGTCCAGGTCGGCGATCGTCCGGTCCAGTACGCCGAAGCCAACGGCATCGAGCAGCGCGTCCAGCTCGGTGTCGGCGGGAAGAAGTCCCAATGGCGCTAGAGCCAACAGCTCGTCGGCAACCTGCACGAACACCAGGAGGCCCAATCGGCCGCCGGTGCGCAGCACCGCGGCGCGGCTTGCCGCGCTCGGCCCAGGTCGCCACCTACATCAGAACGAAGACCGAGGTCCCTGGCGGGGTCGACAGCTGCCGGGGGGAGGGAGGGTCGTGCTCGCCCGCGCGGTGCGGATCATCCCTGCGACCAGGGCGACCAGGGCGACCAGGGCGACCGGGGCGACCAAGGCGAACCGCGGGCACTGCTCGGCGATGGCCATCCGGTCGACTGCGCGCACCGCTCCCGAGTCGACGGCAGGGGACGTCACAGCAGGGTGCCGGTGAGGACCCCACGGGCGGTGCGCAGCGCGACGGCCGTCCAGGCGGCCAGCAGCCCGGCGAACAGGACGACGGAGGCCACCTGCAGGAACGTCTCGCCGGTGTGGAGGGCGAGGCCGGAGGTGCCGGTGACTACGGTGCCGACGGGGAACGTGAACGACCACCAGGTGAGGCTGAAGGGCAGGTGGGCGCGGGCGGTGCGGATGGTGATGGCGGCGGCGATGCCGGCCCACATCAGCGCGAAGCCCCAGACGGGCAGGCCGTAGACCAGGCCCATGGCCTGGAAGGCGGTGGCGTAGGGCTCGGGGACGGCGAGGTGGGCCTGGGTGCCCAGGTTGTTGGCCGCGGTGATCGATTGCCCGAGCGGGCCGAGCACGATCCAGAGGGTGGGCACCATCGCGGCCGGGCCGACCTTGTGCCGGGCCAGGCGTCCCCAGACCAGGGTGATGACGACCAGGCTGGCGAGCAGGGAGAGCCCGAACATCGACCAGCACAGGGTGAACAGGGTGGTGCGCCACTGGCCGGCGGGCAGCTCGGGGACCAGGAGGGCACCGGTGGCCGCGGACACCATGGGGGGGACGACGGGCATCAGCCAGCCGCCGAACGCGGCGTCCTCGGGCACGTCGTGGCGGGTGAAGACCAGGTACGGGACGCCGACCGCGGTGACCAGGCCGTAGACCGTGCCGGCGACCCACAGGACGGCGAAGACCCCGAGCGCGGCACCGGAGCCGATGAGGTCGACCCCCACCAGGTGGGTGGCGACGCCGAAGGCGAGCAGGCCCATGGGCGGTGCCCCGTAGAAGTGCGCCATGACCGGGTTGTCGGCGTGGCCGCGGGCGGTGTCGGGGTGGTGTCGCCAGTGCGCCACGGTGGCGGCGGAGACGGCCAGCAGGAGCAGCCCGGCCAGCACCCACACGACCTGCGCCAGCGCCCGCAGGCCGGGGATCGTGACCGGCAGGGTGGCCGCGGCGGTGGCCACGATGGAGGTGCCCATCACCGAGGCGAACCAGTTCGGGCCGATGTTCGCCACCGCGAGCCGGCGGTCGTCGGCGCTGCCGAACAGACCGGGTGTGGGGGAGGGGTGGGTCGCCGTGCTGGTCATGGCTCCACCTTGTGCTGTCAGCAGGGCGCGCGGTAGCCGGGTCGGTGTTGTGCATCCACAACTCCGAGTTGTGACACCAGTGCGGTGGCCCTACGGTCGCGGAGGTGAACGAGACGATGCGCCGGGACAAGCTCGCGCGTGTCGACGACCCAGCTGTCGCTGCGTTGAACGCGCTGGTCCGGCGGTGGCGCGCCGAGGGTCGATCCGTGCCGTGGTTCGACCCGGACGGCGGTGGCATCCATGCCCGGGTGCTGCTCCTGCTCGAGAGCCCGGGACCGGCCACCACGGCATTGGGAGACCGCGGGATCTCCTCCGAGGACAACCCCGACCCCACCGCGCGGGCGCTGCGGGCAGCCCGGCAGGCATCCCCGCTGGCCGCGTCGGACTGCCTGCGCTGGAACGTGGTGCCCTGGGCGCTCACCACCGCCGACGGCTGGCGCAACCCGCGGTCCGGCGACCTGGCCGAGGCCGGCCCGGCGCTGGCCGAGGTGCTGGCTCTGGTGCCTGGCCTGCGGGTGGTGGTCCCGTTCGGCGCAGCTGCGCTGACCGGGTGGATGCGCCACCTGACCCTCCACCCGCCGGTCAGCCCGGTGGTCACGCTGGCGGTCCCGCACCCCTCCCAGCGCAACACCCGGTCCCGCGCCGAGTCCGCCGAGCGTCTGCGACGGTCCCTGCAGACGGCGGCGGCCTGGCTGCCGGAGCTCATCCGGTGACGCTGGGCCCGCACGTGCCCGAGCTGGGCGCGCTGGAGCTGCTGTTGGACGTGGTGGCCACCGGCAGCATCGGTGCAGCCGGACGCCGCCACGGGATCAGCCAGCAGGCCGCATCTGCTCGGCTGCGGACCATGGAGCGACAGGTGGGTGTCGCCGTCCTGGACCGGCAGGCGCGTGGCAGCCGGTTGACCGAGGCCGGGACGGCGTTCGCGGCGTGGGCCGCCCGGGTCGTGGAGGCCGCCGCCGACCTCGACGCCGGCCTCGCTGCGCTGCGGCACGAAGGTGCGGCCCGGCTGCGGGTGGCGGCGAGCATGACGATCGCCGAGCACCTGGTGCCCGGCTGGCTGGCGGCGCTGCGTCGGCAGGGGGACGGCCCGCAGATCACGCTGACGGCCACCAACAGTGCCGCGGTCGCCGATCTGGTGCGGACCGGTGAGGTCGACCTGGGCCTGGTCGAGGGCCCCGATCCGCTGACCGACCTGGCGCAGGTCGTCGTCGGCACCGACCAGCTCGTTCTCGTCGTCGCCCCCGACCACCCCTGGTCCCGTCGTCGCCGTCCGGTCGACGCGGGGCTGCTGGCCCGAACACCCCTGGTCACCCGTGAGCCCGGTTCGGGGACCCGCACGGCGCTGGAACGAGCCCTGGGTGCCTCGGGCCCTCCGCCGGTGCTGGAGCTGAGCACCGCCACCGCGGTGCGGGAATCGGTGCGCGCAGGTCTCGGGCCGGCCGTGCTGTCCCGGCTGACGGTGGCCGGGGACCTGCGCGAGCGCCGGCTGCTCGAGGTCGCCGTCGCCGGGGTGGACCTGATCCGTCAGCTGCGGGCGGTCTGGGTGGGCCCCGCTGGACGGCCACTGGCCGGTGCGGCCCGCGAGCTCGTCGTCGTGGCAACCGCCCGTGGGTTGCCAGCGCGCAACGAGGGAACCGGGGGGAATCGGACATCGAGGTGACGGGATGCCGGGGTGACGGGGACCGGTCAGGTGGGTAACGTGGATCGCGGCGATGGAACTCCGCCGAGACCGTGAGGTCTGAACCGCCCGTCCGGGCTGATGGTTCCTCCCCCGACGACGGGAGAGGACCGCCCGAAGTGAGCCGCAACCCGAACGATGCCGACGAGCACCCGCAGTTGGTGTCCGATCCGGACGCCCCCCGAAGCGACGAGTCGACGGCGGCCCGGCCGTTGCACGTGCAGCCGGTGCTGCTGCTGGCGGTCGCGGTGGGGGCGCTGCCGGGGACGGCGTTGCGCTGGTGGGTGGAGAGCGCGCTGCCCACGTCTGCTGGTGGGGTGCTGTGGGCGACGGCCGGGGTGAACTTGGTGGGGGCGTTCGTGCTGGGGGTGCTGCTGGAGGCTCTGGCGCGGCGCGGCGCCGATGCCGGGGGGCGGCGGTTGGTGCGGTTGTGCGCCGGCACGGGGTTCTGCGGGGCGTTGACGACGTACAGCACGCTGGCGCTGGAGGTGGTCCGCACGGCGGGCGAGGGCGTGGTGGCCGTGGCGGTCGGGTACGGGCTGGCCAGCGTCGTGCTGGGGGTGGTCGCGGCTGCGGCCGGGGTGTGGGTGGCGGCCCGGCGGGCGGGCGGTGGTCGGTCGTGACGCTCGTGCTGGTGGTGCTCGGGGGTGCGGTCGGGGCGGTGACTCGGTTCGTCGTCGACGGGGCCTGGCGGTCACGCCGGCCGGGGAGGTTCCCCTGGCCCACGGTGGTCATCAACGTCACCGGGTCGTTCCTGCTGGGGATGCTGACCGGTCTGGCCGTGCTGCGCGGCGGGTCCCCGTTGGTGCTGCAGACGGTGCTGGGCACCGGCTTCTGCGGCGGCTACACCACGTTCAGCAGCGCCTCCTTCGAGTCGGTGCGCCTGCTGGAGCAGGGCCGCTGGCGGGCGGCACTGGGCAACACCGTCGGCAGCCTGGTGGTGACCGTGGCCGCAGCCGCGGCGGGCCTGGGCGCTGTCCACCTGATCGGTTGAGGAGAAGGAAGAGATGAGCACCGACGACGGCAAGCAGGTCGACATGAGCATCGTGGTGGGGGTGGACCGGTCCCCGGGCAGCGCGGTGGCGCTGGAGGCAGCGATCGCCCTCGCCGTCCGGATGCGGGCCTCGCTGCACGTGCTGCACGTGCTGTCGATCGACGACACCCCTACCGATCCCGACGGTCCCGGGTGGGAGGCAGCCACCGCGGACACGGTCCGCTCCGAGGGCGACGCCGTGAGGGAGGTGCTGGCCTCCTCCGCGCTGCCGGACTGGTCGTGGCACCAGCACGACTGGCACGGTGACCCAGCCGCGACGCTGGTCTCCCTCGCCCGGCAGGTACACGCGTGCATGATCGTGGTCGGTGCGCACCCGCGGGACGTCGCCAGCAGGCTGCACGCCCTGGTCGACGGGTCGGTGGTCCGCCGTCTCGTGGAGATCAGCCCGACCCCGGTGCTGGTCGTCCCCCGCGGCTGACCGCCGTGCCGGCCCGGTGACGACGGCGATGCCACCCCCGGCCCGTGCGACCAGGAGCAGGTGGTCACGGTCCAGCTGTCCGACCGCGGATGCGACGACGACGATGGTGACCAGGAGGGGACCTCCAGGTCCTGGTCCCCGAACTCGCCGAGTCGTGGGAGGTGTGGATCGCCGAGGTGGTCACGACCACCCCAGCGGCGGTGAGCCAGGCCAGCGTGCGCTGACGACGACCGTGCGCGCGGAGGCTGCCTCGACCGGGTGCCAGAAGGTTCTAACTCGTTCCGTATCGAGGCCGATGCATCGAGAATGGAGCGATTGAATAGTGCAATGGCGGAATTCGGACTTTGGTTCGAGGCGTTGATTGCGCAGGTCGAGGCCCTGTTGTCAACGCTAGCGATGCATCATAAACGCATCAAGATCAATTCGAACGGTTTCTGGTTCGAGTCCAGACGGGGGAGCCACCACGGAGGGCCCGGCGCAGCAGCGCCGGGCCCTTCGTCGTCGTGCGGCCCACCGGCGGCCGGCACGGGGCGCGTGCGATCCGTCAGCGCTTGAGGACCTCGTGGTACAGCATGTCCCACGCGCCGGCCCTCAGGCCCGGAGTCGTGACCGCGGCGATCGCGCGGACGTAGCGGTCGTCGTCGAGGTGGTCCAGCAGCATGGTGGCGAGGTCGTCGCGGGACATGACCGGGCCCTCGATGCGGGTGTCGGCGATCGCGTAGCCGGTGCCCGGGGCGTTGGTGAGCCCCGGCGGGCGGACGATCGTCCAGTCCAGGTCGCTGGCCGACACGATCGCCTCCATCTGCTCCATGTCGTCGTGGACGGTGCGCCCCACGTGGTCGCGCACGAGCGAGCGGGACAGCCGCCCGACCACCCCG
>Ga0325400_1002263_pt1 | contig 16769 bp, 18 predicted proteins | sample PopdelMetagenome_2_FD_205662 | JGI IMG/M metagenome (GOLD analysis project Ga0325400, IMG submission 205662) | Populus deltoides microbial communities from Bellville, Georgia, United States - Xylem-PdKOR-R1 | ecosystem: Host-associated > Plants > Phyllosphere > Stem > Wood/Secondary xylem... | reverse complement strand
CAACCGGCTGCAGAACCGCCCGCCCGCGTTGGCGCCCTTCCTGGCCGAGGTGCGCGAGTGGGCGCGCGGCCCCTATGCCACCGCGCTCCAGAAGGGCGACGACCTGCCCGCGGCCGAGCGGCAGGCTATCGCGCGGCAGATGAGCGCTTATACCGGCCTGTCCGTCGACTACATCTTGCGCGCGGACCTGCGCGTCGAGCTGGCGCGCTTCCGCAAGGAGCTGCTGCGCGACCAGGGGCGGACGATCGGGCGGCTGGATTCGCGTTTCACCGGCCTGGACGCCGACGACGGCGGCGAGGCGCCGGAATATGACCCGACCGATACGTCGGTGAGCGGCGCCTATGTCGGCGCGCTCCAGAAGTATCTGTTCGGCACGCTGGGCTACAGGACCGACCTGACCTACCGGCCCAACTATTACAGCGCGATCGGCGGGGCGAATTGGGACCAGAGCCACCGGGCGCCGGGCGGGGGCGGGCGGATGCGGCTGGCCGACACCGCGCTCGACCTGAGCCGGGCCATGCGGCAGAACCCCCACCTGAAGGTGCTGTCGCTGAACGGCTATTACGACATGGCGACACCCTTCTTCGGCGCCGAATATGACCTGCACCACATGCAGCTCACGCCCGCGCTAAAGGGCAACGTGACCTATCGCTATTACGAGTCCGGCCACATGGTGTACATGCGGCCCGACGCGCACCGGCAGATGACACGCGACATGGACGATTTCATCGACATGGCGAGCTGGCCGGAGAAATCCCCGGATTAACGAGCCGGTGACCATTCGCGTCCTACCCCGGCCTGATCGGCGGAGAGGCGGAGGGCGCGGGTGTTCCAGGTCTACGAGTGCATCGCGCACGAGCATGACTGGCGGCTCGTGCTGCTGGCCGGACTGGTCTGCATCGCGTCCAGCGTGACCGCCATCTTCCTGCTGCGGCACTTGCGGGCAAGTCCCGCGGAGCAGCGGGGGCGCTGGGTCGTGGCGGCGGGCGCCGCGACCGGGATCGGTATTTGGGCGACGCACTTCGTGGCCATGCTGGGGTACCGGCCGGACATGGTGATTGGCTACCTGCCCGGCCTGACCGCGGCGTCCCTGGTGGTGGCGGCGGTGTTCGCGGCGTTGGGCTTCCACGTCGCGTTCCGCCGCGCAGGCGCGCTGGGCATCGGCATCGGCGCCGTGCTGGTCGGCGGCGGTATCGCCGCCATGCATTATCTCGGCATGCAGGCGGTGCTGCTCGCCGGCCGGCTCAGGCTCGACCCGGGCTATGTGCTGCTGTCGCTCGTCTGCGCCGTGGCCCCGCTCGTGCCGGCCCTGCATCTGGTGCTGCACGGACGCCGGTGGCGGTCGGCGCTCGGCGCGGCGGGCCTGGTCGCCTTGGCGGTGCTGCTTCTGCATTTCTGCGGCATGGCAGCGGTGTCGGTGATCCCGTCCAACCTGGTGCAGCGGGGCGGGCTGGCGCTGACCCCGGCGATCATGGGTCCGCTGATCGCGGTCGGCGCGCTGGTGCTGCTGGCCGTGACCGCGGGTGCGGCGAAGGCGCGCGCGGTGATTGCGGCGCGGCGCAAGGGCGTGGCCGATACGGCCTGGACGGCCACCGCACGCGGCAGCCTGGTTTTGGAGCTCGGGCTGGACGGCACCGTGCTATGGGCCAACGAGCGTTTCCTGGAGACCATGGGCTATACGCTCGCGGACGTGCAGGGCCGCCCGCACCGCCTGTTCTGCGAACCGTCGCAGGCCGCCTCGCCCGCTTATGACGCGCTGTGGGCCAGGCTCTCGGCGGGCGAGCACGAGGCGGGCGAGCACAAGCGCATCGCGCGGGACGGCCGCGTGGTCTGGCTGCAGGCCAGCTTCAACCCCGTGCTGGATGCGGACGGCCGGCCGGAGCGCGTGCTGGAGATCGCCACGGACGTGACCGCCGGCAAGCTCGCCGCGGCGGACGCGGCCGCGCGGCTGGCGGCGCTCGACCGCAGCCAGGCCGTGATCGACTACGCGCTGGACGGAACCATCCTCGCCGCGAATGCGAACGCGCTGCAGATGCTGGGCTATGCCTCCCGCGACCTCGTCGGCCGCCACCATCGCCAACTCTGCCCGGCAGACGCGGCGGTGGGCGACCAGCTATGGGACAAGCTCGCCCGCGGTCAGTTCGATGCCGGCATCTACAAGCGCGTGACCAGCGACGGACGTGTGGTGTGGCTGCGCGGCACGTACAATCCCGTGCTGGATCCCGATGGCCGACCCGTGCGCGTGGTCGAGTTCGCAACCGACGTCACCGACAACCACTTGCGCAACGCGGAGCATCAGGCCCTCACCACAGCAATGCGGCGATCGCAGATGATGGCGCAGTTCGCGCTCGACGGCACCGTACTGGAGGTGAACGACCATTTCCTGGCGGCGACCGGCTATGCGCGCGACGAAGTGATCGGCTGCCATCATCGCCTGTTCTGCCCCGAGGCGGAGGCGACGGGGCAAGCCTACGCCGCCTTTTGGGAGAAGCTCGCCTGCGGCGACTACCAGGCCGGCGTCTACAAGCGCCGGGCAGCCGATGGGCGCGACCTTTGGGTTCAGGCAACCTACAATCCGGTGTTCGACCCCGACGGGCGGCCGGTTAAAATCGTCAAGCTGGCGACCGACATAACGGAGGCGCGGCTGCGCCATGCGGACGCCGAGGCGCGCTCGTCGGCGATGGAACGCAGCCAGGCGGTGGTGGTGTTCGCGCTCGACGGCACGGTGCTCGACGCCAACGACAATTTCCTGCGCAGCTTCGGCTATGCGCGCGACGAGGTGATCGGCCGGCACCATCGCATGTTCTGCGATCCCGACCATGGCCGATCGGCGGAGTATCTCGATTTCTGGCGCAAGCTTGGCGGCGGCGCGTTCGATGCGGGCGTGTACCGGCGCGTGGCCAAGGACGGCCGCGACGTGTGGCTGCAGGCGACCTACAATCCCATCCTTGATCCCGAAGGACGGCCGCTACGCGTCGTCAAGTTCGCGACCGATATCACTGCCAGCCGCGAACGCGATGCGGAGGGCGCCGGGCGCAACAGCGCCATCGACCGTAGCCAAGCAGTGGTGGAGTTCGATCTTCAGGGCGGTATCCTCCACGTGAACACCAATGCGCAGATGCTGTTCGGCTATCGCCAGGAGGAGTTGGTCGGCCGCCATCACCGGCTGCTGTGCGATCCCGCCGAGACGCAAGCGCAGGCCTATGCCGCGTTCTGGCAGCGGCTGGCGCGGGGCGAATTCGATGCCGGCCGGTATCGCCGCGTCGGCCGCGATGGGGCGGAGATCTGGATCCAGGCCTCCTACAACCCGATCCTCGACGCAGAGGGCCGGCCGCGCAAGGTGGTCAAGATCGCGAGCGACATCACGCGCCAGGTCCGGCTGGAACAGGAGGCCAAGCAACGCCTGACCGAAAGCGAGCGCTTGCAGGGCGCGCTGGAGGAGCGGCGGCTAGCCTTGCAGGAGACGATCGTGCAGCTCGACACGATCGTGGCCACGATCAGCGGCATCGCGCGGCAGACCAACCTGCTGGCGCTCAACGCCACGATCGAAGCGGCACGGGCGGGAGAGGCGGGCCGCGGCTTCGCGGTCGTGGCAAGCGAGGTCAAGAAGCTCGCCAACGATACGCGCGCCGCCACTGTGCGCGCGACCGCGATGATCGAGGCGAGGCGCACCGCGGACGATGCGTCGAACGAGGAAGGCCAGCTCGCCGCCTGAGGCGCATCAACGCCTAAGCAGGCAGGTGCACCGCCTCGCGCGGCTCGTGGATCGGACACCCGTTCAGCGTCGCCCGGTATCGCGACAGGTCGGCATAGGCCGGCCGACGTGCGCGCATCACGGACCCGAGCGGCTGATGCGCCGCCAGTCCATGCCATGGCGCGAAGGAGGTGCCGTCGTCGACGAGCTGTGCGCGCTCCCACGTCCAGCCGGGTTGCGCCGGCACGTCGATCGTTGCGACCGCGATGTAGGGGTTGTCGTCCTCCGGCCAGGGCTGCGACGCATCCTCGACGGGGTTGCGGTCGGCATCGCGGCGGAGCTGGACGCGCAGTTCCCATCGGCCGCCCTCTTCGGCAAGCACGCCCGCCACCTCCTCGCGCAAGGCGTTCTCGCGCCCGGCAATGTCGATCTCCTGACCCTCCAGCGCCTTGAAGTTGGGCGATAGCGGCACGACCGCGACCTTGGCCACGTAATCGCCCCAGCGGAGCGGCGCCTGGCTGAAGTAGCGCTCGCCAAGGGGATGCGTGTGGGGATAGCCGCCCATTGATTTCACCTTGGCGCTTTCGACGCCGACCGCTTCCAGAACCTTGTTGGTCGCGCGCAACGCGGCGGAGACCGCGATCTTGCCGGCTTCGGCCTTGTCGGTCGTGGCCGCCAGCAGCTTGAGGCTTTGCAGGAAGTGCTTGGCGTCGGGCGCTTGGAAGGCGGGACCGACCGCCAGCACGAAGTCCTGCGTCGCGTCCCCTTCCGAGCCGGGCAGCCGCTCGCCTGCCACGCCGATCATCTTGAGCGCGAGGCCGCGCGGCACGGACACGGCGTCCGGCAACGGATCGCCCGGATTGGTGGAGATGCGTAGCAGTACCGGATAGCGGCGTCCGCGCTCGGCGAAAGCGCCCTGCGCCAGCTCATCCGGCAGGTCGGACAGGACCGTAAGCTCGCCTTCGAGCAACGCGTGGCTCTTGGCGTGGACGCCGCGGAAGGCGTGGCCATAGTCGCGGTTGGTCGTGTCGACGATGCCGTGGAAGGTCTCGATGATCTCCCGCGCGACGTCGGCCTCGTCGGGCTGCACCTCTTCCAGATCGGGCGAGAAGGGGAGGGGAGCCTGCATCGGGAGCGTCCTTGAGAAAGCCCCGGCAGAACCGGCGGTCACCGCCGCCGGTTCCCCTGATCCAGATCAGTCGCGGAACACCACCGTGCGGTTACCGGCGACGAACACGCGGCCTTCCAGGTGCCAACGCACCGCGCGGGCCAGCACGCGCCGCTCGATGTCGCGGCCCTTGCGGACGAGGTCGTCGGCGGTGTCGAGGTGGGAGACGTGCTCGACGTCCTGGCTGATGATCGGGCCTTCATCCAGGTCGGCGGTGACATAGTGACCGGTCGCGCCGATCATCTTCACGCCGCGCTCCAGCGCCTGGTGGTAGGGCTTGGCGCCCTTGAAGCCCGGCAGGAAGCTGTGATGGATGTTGATGCAGCGGCCGCTGAGGAAGCCTGCGAGGTCGTCCGACAGGATCTGCATGTAGCGGGCGAGGATCACGAGCTCGGCACCCGTATCGTTCACCACGCCCTTGATGCGCGCCTCCTGCTCGGCCTTCTTGCCCTTTTCCATCGGGAAATAGTGGTAGGGGATGTCGTCGCCGATCATGGCGGCGTTGATCGCCTCCTTGGGGTGGTTGGAGACGATCGCCACCACGTCCATGTCGAGCTCGCCGATGCGGTTCCTGTAGAGCAGGTCGATCAGGCAGTGGTCGAACTTCGACACCATGATGACGACCTTCTTGCGCTCGCCCTTGGCGCGCAGCGACCAGGTCATGCCATGCGCGTCGGCGATGCCGCCGAAGGCGGACTTGAACGCTTCCATGCTGTCGTCGGGGAAGTTCACGGCGACGCGCATGAAGAACAGGCCGGAGGCGGGCGCGTCGAACTGCTGCGCCTCGCTGATATTGCCGCCCGCCTGCGCGATCGCGCCGGATACGGCCGCGACCAGGCCCGGGCCGTCCTTGCACTGCAGCGTGAGCACGTAGGCGTTCGACATCATATCCTCTCCCTCGGTTTCGCCGCGTCCGATACACAGCCGGGCCGCATGAGGCCAGCCGGTCGGCCGAAAGTCGTCAGCAACACATACATATTTGGGCGTGCGACGGCTTGCAAGCAGGGGGGAAAGTCCATAGGACCCGCGCCCGATGGCCGGCAGCCCCCAAAGCCGGCCCTAGCTGGAGGGATGACCCGTAATGGCTTGGAAGAACCTGGAAGCGAAGCTGCAGGAAGTCGGCAATCCGGTGCACATGCTGCGTAACTCGCAGATCGGCGCCTACATCTATCCCGTCGTCGCCGCCGAGTTCTCCAATTGGCGGACTGAGCAGTGGGCCTGGCAGCATAGCGCGGTGCTGTTCGACCAGACGCACCACATGGTCGACCTGTACATCAAGGGTCCGGACGCGCTGAAGCTGCTGTCCGACACCGCCATCAATTCGATGGCCAACTTCAAGATCAACCAGGCCAAGCAGTACGTCCCCACGACGCCCTACGGCCACGTGATCGGCGATGGCATCCTGTTCTACCTGGCCGAGAACGAGTTCGTCTATGTCGGCCGTGCCCCGGCCGCCAACTGGCTGCGCTTCCATGGCGAGACGGGCGGCTATGACGTCGAGATCATCCACGACGACCGGTCGCCCAGCCGCCCGATGGGCAAGCCCGTCCGCCGCATCTCCTGGCGCTTCCAGATCCAGGGGCCGAAGGCCTGGGACGTGATCGAGAAGCTGAACGGCGCGCCGTTGGAGAAGCTCAAGTTCTTCAACATGTCGACCATGAACATTTCCGGTCGTCCGATCCGCACGCTGCGCCATGGCAGGGCCGGCGCGCCGGGCCTGGAGCTCTGGGGTCCGTACGAGGAGATGGAGGAGGTCCGCGGCGCGATCCTCGAAGCCGGCAAGGACCTGGGCCTGATCCCGGTCGGCAGCCGCGCCTATCCGTCGAACACGCTGGAATCCGGCTGGATCCCCTCGCCGCTGCCCGGCATCTACACCGGCGAGAAGCTGAAGGCCTATCGCGAGTGGCTGCCCGGCGACAGCTATGAGGCGACCGGCGGCCTCGGCGGCTCGTTCGTTTCCGAGAACATCGAGGATTATTACGTCAATCCGTACGAGATCGGCTACGGTCCGTTCGTCAAGTTCGACCATGACTTCCATGGCAAGGACGCGCTCCAGGCGCTCGACAAGGAGCGGCAGCGCCATAAGGTGACGCTGGAATGGTCGGGCGAGGACATGGCGAAGATCTATGCTTCGCTGTTCACCGCCGGGCATGGCGAGACGTACAAGTTCTTCGACCTGCCGCTCGCAAACTACGCCTCGTCCAACTACGACAAGGTGATCGACAAGAATGGCGAAACGGTCGGCATCTCGATGTTCACCGGCTACAGCTGGAACGAGAAGTCGGCGCTGAGCCTCGCCACCGTCAAGCCCGAGGTCAAGATCGGCGACGACGTGCAGGTGGTGTGGGGCGAGGAGAATGGCGGCACCGAGAAGACCACGGTGGAGCCGCACAAGCAGCTCGACGTCAACGCGATCGTCAGCCCCGTGCCGTACGGCAAGGTGGCGCGCGAGGAGTATGAGGGCGGTTGGCGCCTGAAGGTCAACGCCTGACCTGAAATCCGCGTCGCGGAACGGCGAAGAGGGGGGGCGGACGAGCGATCGTCCGCCCCCTTCTTGTTTCCGGACGCCTACCGCTCGTGAACGTGGTCGCGCAGCGCCCGATCGAGGTTGGCCGCCGCGTAGAAGGCGTAGAACACCTTGGCGACCACATCGAGGACCAGGATTGCCCAGACGGAGGCCGAATCCGTGATCAGCCGCATCCCCTCGGGCCCGATCGCAAAGACGATCGGGTAGAGGAACCAAACAACCGTCAGGAAGGTGACGTTCCGCAGGTAGGCCTGCCCCAGCGCCTCGCCCCGCCCGATCGCCAGGGCGCGCAACGGAACCCACAGCAGGTACAGCACGCCAAGGAAGGCGGCGCACGACCAGCCATACCAGATCCACTTGACGAACGGCGTGTTGGCCAGGCTGGACACCAATCCCGCGACGATCATCAGCACGTCCAGCACGATGATGGCTGTCAGGAAACCACCTACCTCGCCCGTGCGGCCCTTTTCATGGAAGGCGGTCAGCACCAGTCCCGCCAGCAGCAAAGGCGTGGTGACCGACCAATCGAGATAGCGCGCGAGATAGGTCAGTGGCCCGTCCGCGCCGACCACGGTGCCGATGCCGAGCGCCATGGCGAGATAGGCGGTCGCGGCGATGAAGGGCACGGTTGCATGCAGCAGCGTGTGGTGGCCCGAAGGATGCTCCTTCGATCCCCGCGCGTAGATGACGAGCGAGGCTAGCGACATGATGGTGAAGCCGATCAGGAAGGCGGTCTGGTCCATGGTGAGGCTCCGGTGTGACTGCCCCGCAGAACCCCCCAGCGGCCGATGCGATGCATCGCCGGACACAGATCAGCAACATACCTCATCGCCCGTGAGGCATGTTGCGATCGCTACAGCACGCCTGCCGCGATCAGCAGGGCGCGCGTTTCGAACAGCGGCAGGCCGACCACGCCCGAATAGCTGCCCGCCAGAAAGCGCACGAACGCCTCGGCCCGGCCCTGGATGGCGTAGCCGCCCGCCTTGCCCTCACCCTCGGCGGATTCGGCATAGGAACGGATCACCGCGGCGGACAGCGGCCCGAAGGTGACGATCGTGGTCGCAAGCCGGTGGCGCGCCACGCCGGCCGCATCGATCACGGTCAGCGCGCTCAGCACGCGGTGGCGGCGCCCGGCGAGCAGGTGGAGGCAGGCCGAAACCTCTTCCGCGTCAGCGGCCTTGGGCAGGATGCGCCGTCCAGCGACCACGGCGGTATCGCAGGCGAGAACGACCGTGCCAGGGTGACGCGGCGCGACGGCGGCCGCCTTGGCGGCGGCGATGCGCGCGACATAGGCGGGAGGCATCTCGCCCCGCGCCGGGGTCTCGTCGATGTCTGGCGGATCAACCGTGGCCACTGCGACGCCCAGTTGTCGCAAAAGATCAAGCCGGCGCGGCGACGCGGACGCCAGCACCAGCGGAGGCGCGCGGCGCCCTGCGTCGGCGGTAATCACTTGAACCGGTAGGTGATCCGGCCCTTGGTGAGATCATAAGGCGTCAACTCGACGAGTACGTCGTCGCCGACCAGCACACGGATGCGGTTCTTGCGCATCTTGCCGGCGGTGTGCCCCAGAATCTCGTGATCGTTTTCCAGCTTCACGCGGAACATGGCGTTGGGCAGCAGCTCAACCACGTGGCCACGCATCTCCAGCAGTTCTTCTTTCGCCAAGCGCAATCCTTATCGGCAGGGGGGAAGTTCGCGCCGCCCTTAGCCTTCAGACCGGCCGAAGGAAAGCTGCGCTAAACCGCATGTGGTATGACACATGCGTTTCCGCCAGTGGCGTTGCCAGCCTGCCCGGACGCACGGTATGGCCGCGGTCCATGGTTCGCTTTTCGTTCGGAGGGGCCGAGCTGGCCGCGTTGCCTTCGGGCGCCTTGTTCTGGCCGGCGCGGGCTGCGCTGCTGCTGGCGGACCTGCATCTTGAAAAGGCGAGCTGGTTCGCGCGCGGCGGTCAGATGCTGCCGCCTTATGACAGCCTTCAAACGCTAAGCGCCGTGGCGGACGCGGTCGCCGCCACGGGCGCGCAGGAATTGTGGTGCCTGGGCGACAGCTTCCACGATGCGGCTGGGTGCCGCCGACTAGACGGGCCGGCGCAGGCGCTGCTGACGCGACTGACGGGAAGGGTGCGCTGGACGTGGATCACGGGCAACCATGATGCGGCGCTTGCCGACCATTGCGGTGGCGCGGTCATCGACCAAGCGCTGGTCGACGGCCTAGTGCTGCGACACGAGGCGGACCCGGCCGAGCGACGGCCGGAACTGTCGGGGCACTTCCATCCCAAGCTGCGGCTGACCGTGCGTGGGCAGCGCATCGCGCGTCGCTGCTTCGTTGCGGGCGGCGACAAGCTGATCCTGCCGGCCTTCGGCGCGCTGGCGGGAGGGCTGGATGCCGATCATCCCGCGATCGAGCGCGCGGTGGGCCGCCCGGCGCACGCGCTGGTGGCGGTTGACGACCGGCTGCTGCGCTTCCCGCTGGCGGCTTGAGCCGTCAGCGTCCGTCCGGGCCAAAGTTGAGGCGTCGCGTGATGTTGCCGTCGAGCACCGCGACGACGAAATAGGCGGCGCTCCACCGCATGCGGGTGAGCCAGCCGGCCTTGGCGTGCGCGGCGCGGGTGATCTCGTCGGCTTCGGCAAGTTCGCCTGCCAGGTAGGCACGCATCGCTTCGGCGAAGCCGTGATCCTCCACGCGCAGCATCAGCTCGCAGTTGAGGAACAGGCTACGGACGTCGAAGTTCGCGGAGCCCAGATGCACCGCATCGTCGATCACGAACAGCTTGGTGTGGAGCTTGCGCGGGCGATACTCGAAGAGCTGCACGCCACGACGGAGCAGGCGGGCATAGGTGTGGCGTGCGGCGGCGACGGTGGCCGGATTGTCCGACTTGGCGGCGGTAAGCACGCGCGCCCCGCCACCGCGGCGCACCACGCCCTCGACAGCGCGCAGCATGGCGGGGTTCGGCGCGAAGTAAGCCGCGATCATGTCGACGCGCGAGGCGACGCGCATCTCATGCCGCAGCGCCTTGGCCCAGGGGCTGAGCGCCCGTGTCGGCCCGCCCAACAGCCAGCGCACCGGGCCCTGCGTCTCGCTAAAGCGATGCAGCGCGCGGCGGAGCGCGCGGATGGTGGGGCGGGGCAGGTGCGTCCAGTCGAACAGGGCGTCGTAGTAGGCGACCACGCGGCCTGCCGCAGGTCCGTCGACGCGCAGGCCCAGGTCGCGCCAACCGGCACGGTCGTCGAAATAGCCGTCCTCGATATTGAAGCCGCCGATCAGCGCCACCGCTTCGTCCGCCAGCGCCAGCTTTTGGTGATTACGCAAAAGGAAGCGGCGTCCCCAGTGCGGCAGGAAGCGGCACACCTCCACACCGGCGGCGCGCAATGGATCGAAGAAGGCAGGCGGCGCGCTGCCGAAGCCGTCCACGATCAGCCGTACGGCCACGCCACGGCCCGCGGCGGCGGCAAGCGCATCGCGCACCTCGCGCCCCACCGCGTCGTCGGCGTAGATGTAGTAGAGCAGGCGCAGGCTGGTCTGCGCGCCGGAGATCAGATCGAGCAGAGCCGTACGACGCGCGGCGCCTTCGGGCAAAGCGGACAGGCGATTGCCGGCCACGGTGCAATCGGGAATGGCCGCAGCGTTCATTGACTTATTGCCACCCGTTCCGTATCCGACGCGCTTCCCCCAACCGCCAGTTTTGGTCAAGCGGAGCGTTCGAGCCATGGCGCGCGTCACTGTCGAGGATTGCGTCGACAAGATCCCCAACCGGTTCGATCTGGTGCTGCTGGCGGCGCAGCGCGCGCGCCAGATCTCGGGTGGGGCCGAGCTGACGCTGGATCGCGATCGCGACAAGAATCCTGTAGTGGCGCTGCGCGAGATCGCGGACGAGACCGTGCTACCCGACGAACTGAACGAGTCGCTGGTGATGAGCCTGCAGCGCGTGCAGGTGGACGAGGAGGAGGCACCCGACGCGATCGGCTCGCTCGCCGCCTCGGCCGAGGCGCTGCGTCTGACCGCCGCCGCGCCGCCTCGGACGCAGAACATGGGCTCGGATTACGAATAGCAGACGGAGCTTACACCTTTGCCGGTTCGCGCGCGGCGCGGACCGAGCGAAGAGGCCGCAATCCGCTGAAGTCTAAGCGTCTTCGCGCAGCGCGTCCGCGAGAAGATCACGGATCGCGCGGAGTTCCTCTCTGTCCGGTGCGGCACGTGCGGGGGATGCGTCGGTCGTGCCTTCGCTGTCGAGCACCTGCTGCACGCCGCGCACGGTATAGCCTTCCTTGTTGAGCAGCCGATCGATGCGTTCGGCAAGCGCAACGTCGGTCGGCCGGTAGTAGCGGCGGTTGCCCGCACGCTGCAGCGGCTTCAGCTGCGGAAAGCTTTTCTCCCAATAGCGCAGCACATGCTGGGCGATGCCCAGCCGAGCCGACAACTCGCCAATCGTGACGAACGCGCCGTCCGACTTGTCCGCCATCAGTTGGCCTGGGCGATGCGATCGCGGAGAGTCTGGCTGGCGCGGAAAGTGAGCACGCGGCGCGGCGCGATCGGCACCTCTACCCCCGACTTCGGGTTGCGGCCGATCCGCTCGGCCTTGTCGCGCAGAAGGAAGGTGCCGAAGCCTGAAATCTTGACGTTCTCGCCGCGATCGAGCGCCTCGCACATATGACCGATCATACGCTCCACGATAACGGCGCATTGGGCGCGCGACAAACCCACATGGCGGTGCATGATCTCCGCCAGGTCGGCGCGTGTCAGCGTTCCCGATTCGGCCATTAGCTTCCCCAAACGGATGGAGCGGTGGACCTAACGCACGGAAGGGGGGCGGAACAAGGCCCGTCCTTGATGCAGATCAAAAGCGAGTTACGGCGGCGCCCCAGGTGAAGCCGCCCCCCATCGCCTCCAGCGCGACGAGGTGGCCCGGGCGGATGCGGCCGTCGCGCACTGCCACGTCCAGCGCCAGAGGTACGGAGGCGGCGGACGTGTTGGCGTGTTCGTCTACCGTCACCACCATCCGGTCTGCCGGCAGGCCGAGCTTGCGCGCCGTCGCGTCGAGGATGCGGGCGTTGGCCTGATGCGGCACGACCCAATCGAGGTCGGCGACCGACAGGCCTGCCTTGTCCATCGCCTCACCGAGCACGGCCGCGAGCTTGTTGACGGCGTGGCGGAACACCTCCTGGCCCTTCATTCGCAGCTTGCCGACCGTGCCGGTGGTCGATGGGCCGCCGTCGACGAAGAGCAACTGATTGTGCCGCCCGTCCGCGTGCAGCGCGACCGCGAGCACGCCACGGTCCTCGTCCGTCGCGCGCAGCACCACCGCGCCCGCGCCGTCGCCGAACAGCACGCAGGTGGCGCGGTCCTCCCAATCCAGGATGCGGCTGAACGTCTCTGAGCCGATCACCAGGGCGGTGTCGCAGGTGCCGCCGCGGATCATGCTTTCGGCGACGGACAGGGCATAGAGGAAGCCGGAGCAGACCGCCGCCACGTCGAACGCGACGCAATCGGCGATGCCGAGCAGATCCTGCACCTTGGTGGCGGTGGCGGGGAAGGTCTGGTCGGGCGTGGCGGTGGCGAGCACGATGAGGCCAACTTCGGGCGCGGCCACGCCCGCCATGTCCAGCGCCGCGGTCGCGGCTGTGGCGGCAAGCGTCGCGGTGGTCTCGCCCTCGCCTGCGATGCGCCGCGCGCGGATGCCGGTACGCTCGGTGATCCACGCGTCGGAGGTGTCGATGGTCTGGGCCAACTCGTCGTTGGACACGCGGCGCGCGGGCAGAGCGGAGCCCGTGCCGACGATGGCGGCGCGGCGGGTCATGCCGCCTGCTGCGGTGCTGCGGTGCGGGCCAGATCCTCCGCGATGCGCGTCACCAGCCGGCCGCGCGCAAGCTTGGCGGCGACTTCGATAGCCTTGGCGAACCCGTCGACCGAGGTGTGGCCGTGGCTCTTCACCACCGTGCCGTTCAGGCCGAGGAAGACCGCGCCATTGCGCTGGTTGGGATCGAGCCCGTGGCGCAGCAGCGTAAGCGCTGGCCGCGAGAGCAGGAACCCCATCTTGGAGCGGAAGGAGGAGGTGAAAGATCGGCGGATCAGGTCGCCGATGAAGCGCGCGGTGCCCTCCGCCGTCTTGAGCGCGATGTTGCCGGAGAAGCCGTCGGACACGATCACGTCCGCCTCGCCCGCCCCCAGGCTGTTCGCCTCCGTGAACCCGTCGAAGCGCAGCGGCAGGTGCGTCTCGGCGCGGAGCCGCGCGGCGGCATCGCGCAACGTCTCCGTGCCCTTCAACTCTTCCGTGCCGATGTTGAGCAGGCGGACACGGGGCTCGGCGAGGTCATGCACGATGCGGGCATAGGCGGCACCCATCAACGCGAACTCGAACAGGTTGCGCGCGTCACACTCGGTATTGGCGCCAAGATCGAGCATGACGAGGTCGTGCGAGCCCAGGGTGGGCAGCAGGGCGGCAAGCGCAGGCCGATCGATGCCCTCGATCATGCGCAGCGACAGCTTGGCCATCGCCATCAGCGCACCCGTATTCCCGGCGGAGACCGCAGCGTCCGCATCGCCCGCCTTTACCGCGGCGATGGCGAGGCCCATGGACGTGGTCTTCGCGCGGCGGATGGCCAAAGCGGGCCGGTCCTCGCCACTGATCGTCTCGGGTGCATGGGCGATCGCCACCGCCTTCAGCGCGGCATGGCGCGCGACCTCCGGCCGCAGCACCGCCTCGTCGCCGTGCAGCGTGAAGCGGATCAGCGGATCGCGGGCGATCGCGCGCGCGACGCCCGCCACCGCGATCAGGGCACCACCGTCGCCGCCCATGGCGTCGATCGCGAGATGCGGCCCCGCCTCCATGCCCCGCCTACCTGCCGGTCATTCGCCGACGGGCAGGATCTCGCGGCCGTTATAGTGCCCGCACTGGTTGCACAGGTGGTGCGGACGCTTCAGCTCGCCACAATTCGGGCATTCCTGAAACGCTTCCACCGACAATGCGTGGTGGCTGCGACGCATGTTGCGCCGCGAAGGCGAGGTCTTTCGCTTGGGGACGGCCATTGCGGCACCTGTTCCTGTTCAACGATCAAACGGACACGACGCGCCCGGCCGGCACGGGGCGGAAGCCGCGGACCGCTTGGCCGATGACGCGTCGGGAAGGCGTGGGCCTATAGCCGTTTCGGGCGGCGTTGCAAGGGTCGCCGGCCCATGCGACAGCAAGGCATGAGCTTTGCCGCACTTCCCGCCGTTTCCTTGCTATTCGCCGCCGCCTTGGCGCTGGTAAATCTGTGGCTGGGTGTCAGGGCTAGCGCGGCGCGGGTGGCGCGCAAGGTCATGGTGGGCGACGGCGGTGATCCGCTGGTGCAGGCGCGGATGCGTGCGCACGCCAACTTCAACGAATATGTGCCGATGGCGCTGGTTTTGATGGCGCTGATCGAGATGGCTGGCGGGGGTGCGACCCCGCTCTATGTGGCAGGCATCGTGCTGGTGCTGGCGCGCGTGTTGCACCCCTTCGGCATGGAACGGCCCGCGCCCAACCCGCTGCGCATGATCGGGATCGCGCTGACGCTGGCGGTGATGGTGGCGCTGATCGGGTGGGCGGTGTGGATATTGCTGCACCGCGGTTGAGGACGATCCGGGCCACCTTGCCCGTCTAGGCTCAACGGATGCGTCAGCGGCTGAGTGCGGCATCCCCGACATAGGGATTTGTGCGCCGTTCATGGCCGAAGGTCGACCCGGGACCATGGCCACAGACGAAGGCGGTGTCGGCGCCCAGCGGCCACAGCTTGGTCATGATGGAGACGACCAGCTCGTCCATGCTGCCGCGGGGGAAGTCGGTGCGCCCAACCGACCCCTGGAACAGCACGTCGCCGACCTGGGCGAAGCGCGAGGGCGCATGGTGGAAGATGACGTGCCCCGGCGTGTGGCCGGGCGTGTGGTAGACGTCGAACACGAGGTCGCCCACCGTCACGCGATCGCCGTCGGCCAGCCAGCGATCGGGCTCGAACGGCCGCGCCTCCAGCCCGAACCGCGGGCCATCCTCGGCCAGGTTGGCGATCCAGAAGCGATCTTCCTCCTGCGGGCCCTCAATCGGCACCTCCAGGTCGGTGGCGAGTTCGGCGGCGCCGCCGCAATGATCGGCATGTCCGTGCGTCACGAGCAGCTTTTCTATCGTGACGCCCGCGCGTGCGACCGCCGCCTTGAGCCGCGGCAGGTCGCCGCCGGGATCGACCAAGGCCCCGCGCATGGTGCGCGTGCACCACAGCAAAGTGCAGTTCTGCTGGAGCGGCGTGACGGGCAGAACGGCGACGCGGAGCGGGGGCTGATCCATGTCAATTGCGTGGCAACAAAGCATTTCTTTGGCAAGCGAACCCTTTTCTGGCCGGCGCGTTTGAGGCGAGAGCGGCCGGCCGCCGCCAACGAAAGGATCACCTCCATGTACATCCGCAAGTCGCTGCTGGCGCTGTCCGCCGCCTCCGTTCTGGCCCTGAGCGGCCCCGCGCTGGCCCAGGCCGCAGGCGCGTCCGATTACGTCGCCAAGGCGGGCGCCAGCGATCTGTACGAGATGCAGTCGTCGCAGTTGGTGCTGCAGACCACGCAGGATCCCAAGATCAAGACCTATGCCAACCGCATGATCAAGGATCACACCAAGAGCACCGCCATGGTCAAGGCGGCGGCGACCAAGGCCGGCATGACTCCGCCCGAGCCGATGCTGGACGCCGATGGTCAGCAGATGATGTCGCAACTGCAGGCGACCCAGGGTACGGAGCGCGACAAGCTCTACATGCAGCAGCAGATGATGAGCCACGAGAAGGCCCTCGGCCTGCAGCAGGATTACGCGTCCAACGGCGATTCGAAGCCGCTCAAGTCGGCCGCGGCGAAGATCGTGCCCGTCGTGAAGTCGCATGAGGCGATGATGAAGTCGATGCCCGGCATGTAAGCCAGACGCAGTCAGGCCGCTTGCGGCCGATTGCGCGCGTGAACGGCGTGCGGCAAGGCGGCATCCATGCTGTCTGCCGGCACGCCGTTCGTTTTGTTGGACGATGCACGTCCGGGTGGCGCGGCCACGCTGTTCCATCGCCCCCGCTCCCTGGTCGTGGCGGACCGGCTGGATGAGGTGGTGCCGGCGCTGGATCGTCTGCGCGCCGGCGTTGCGGGCGGTGCGCATGCGGCAGGCTATTTGGCTTATGAAGCCGGACGCGCGCTGGAGCCGCGGCTTGCGACGCTGACGCAGCCTGCGACCGGCCCGCTTTTATGGTTCGGGCTGTTCGATGTCGCGGAGCCGCTCGGCCCCGAAGCGCTGCAGGCGCTATTGGGTGATCCGGCCGGAGCTTGGGCCGGGCAGATGCGGCCCGGGGTCACGCGCGAGCAATATGACGCGATGCTGGCCGAGGTGCTGCGGCTGATCGCGGCCGGCG
>Ga0325400_1002261_pt1 | contig 16773 bp, 8 predicted proteins | sample PopdelMetagenome_2_FD_205662 | JGI IMG/M metagenome (GOLD analysis project Ga0325400, IMG submission 205662) | Populus deltoides microbial communities from Bellville, Georgia, United States - Xylem-PdKOR-R1 | ecosystem: Host-associated > Plants > Phyllosphere > Stem > Wood/Secondary xylem... | reverse complement strand
AACAGTTCCTGGATTTTTGGGGTTTATTTTGTAATTTTTGAATTGTATTTGATTTATTTTGATTTTTTTTTATTTTTGTAATATGTAGTTGTGGGTGTGTGTGAGTAAAAATAGTGAAAAGTGGTGTTTGTGGGTGTTCGTATCTTTTATATATGTGTTTTTTTTTCATGATAAAACCCAAAGGACAAAAAAAAAAACTTAAAAGACAAGAAGAATTTAATGTTTTGATTCATCATGGTTAAGGATTACGAGCTTATATGTAAGGCATATTCTTGATATCCGATGAAAAGACAAAACCTTTAAAACTTCTATAATATATCAAAATCACGAAGTAGCTTACCTCAGGTAAGGTGCGCTAAGGGTGTTAATACCTTTCCTAGTCACAACCAGTCCTTTACCCGTGAATCTCTGACAAAGACCAGTACATCTGGGTTTCCTAGTAACCTTCAATCAAATACTAGGTGACGACTCTCAAATCAATCAAACAAACAATGAAAATCATCATCGACGTCGCGCGGGGCACGTGCAACATCCATCATCACGATTCATCTAGTGTTCTCTATTCTTACTTGAGCGAAGGCTTGCTCGATTGATGGCAAAGGGATCTGTTGAAGAATGTCTCAGTGAGTATGATCAAATTGATCATCCAAACCATCCAAAAAGATATAAATTTGATCTTCTTGAATTAATTTGTTGTATTTCTAAATGTCTCATTGCATGTCATGGAATTTGGGCGTATGTAGTCAATCTCTCGCTAGAGAGATTGTAAGCCAGTATAGTAGTCCTCTAGAGAACCCCTCCCTTATGTGGTTCGACTGACTTTTCTTTTTAGGTCATATACCTGGACATTATCTCCTCCATCGAAGTAGGTTGTGGCAATAGCGTCCCAAACACCTTTAGCTGTAGGGAACCTGATAAAATTCCCAATTAAATCAGGGGTTAGGGAATTGATAACCCAACCTTTAGCAATTGCATTTTCTGCTCTCCATTTACTGTATGTTAGGTCGGTAAGTATTGGTTGTCTGATTTTGTCGGTGATTAATCCAAGTTTGTCTCTGCTAGAGATGAACATCTCCATGATCTGTGACCATAGTTCATAATTCTAGCCATTAAGTTTGATTCCAGGGACGACAATTGGTAGGTTTGGGTTTTGGGTAAAGTTGGTTTGAGTGTCGATTCTGGAATTTGTGGTTGTAATCTGAGCATGGTTTGGTGGGTTCGATTTTGCCATTGTTTTAAGTTGTCTGTGATTTGAAAAAGGTTTGGATTTGGATCGTCTGCTCTGATATTATGTCAGCAGTGTCTGGGTAGTTCAGAGATAATTGTTTGTATCAATTCATTGTGTTCTTTCTTTATTGCATAAAATTGTATATATACATGTATAACAAATCCTTTTTAAGGATGGAAACCTAAGAATAGAAATATATCAAAATCTTTCCTAAACTTGTTCTTGATTTCTAGTTTCCCTGATTTGTAATATTTCATAAACCAAGAATTAATCCTTGTCAACAACATTCAATCCGTCAATGACCTAGAAAGTTATATTGAAGACCATTGCTTTGCCCAACACGTCACTTGTTGATGTCCAAGTCTTGTTACGTAGAACATTAGTGTCTTCGTGTTTTTTTGTTATTATTAACATGGATGTTTGGATCAACTTATGTATACCTTAACTAATTTTATATGCCTTGAAATTAATAATCATATAAACACTCAATAACCCTAAAATAACTCAAATTCATGATTATTATATAGCAAACCAAAAGTAAGATCCGCTCTTATTTTTGCAGAGGGTGACACCACTCACGCCCATCACTCTTTTATCCTTTCTCGTCAATCTATTAATTATTATTCCTATTGAAAAACCAATCATTCAATACACGATAATGTAAATTTTATGGTTAATCCACATAAATTATTTCCATGTCAATGTGTTTAAATTTTAATCAATAACATTTTATCATTTATTAAAAAAAATAACTATAAAATTTGAATTATAATTTCTTGACATATGTTATCATAAATTATTTTTATTTAAACTAATTGAAGGCCTGTATCATAATTTTCAATTTAAAATATATTAATATATTTTTTAAAATTATTTTTTTATTTTTAACATTCAAAATCTTCTAAAAACATTAAAAAAAATATAAGTTTAATATTTTTTCAAACAAAAAATAATTTGTTTGTTTAGTATTGTTGTGCTTACTTTGCAAAAATATTTTTTCAATTTAAAATACATCAATATATTTTTTAAAAATTATTTTTTTATTTTTAACATTCAAAATCTTCTAAAAACATTGAAAAAATATAAGTTTAATAGTTTTTTCAAACAAAAAATAATTTGTGTTTAGTATTGTTGTGCTTGCTTTTCAAAAAAATATTTTTTCAATTTAAAATACATCAAAATATTTTTTAAAATTTTAAAATTAATACTTTAAAATCTTCTAAAAACATTTTAAAAATATTAATTTAATATTTTTAAAAATAAAAAATAATTAAAAAAATTTCAAACACGAAAATAAACACTCGCTAGGAAACAACTGTTTCATGTGCAAGATTATTGCGTTCTTTTTTTTAATAAAAGAACGCAATAATTTCTAAAAACTATAAATACTGTAATTAACCAGAATGATGAGCAAGATTTCCCCGATTTGTGTCCTGGAAACAATACACAGTGTTAAGAATTAAGAGCTTGGTCTTATGTGCATACATGAGAATTACCATTGTAAGCTTCGTTGATCTCTTGAAATTTAGTAGTAACTGCAATATCCCCCTTGTGCTTATCAGGATGCCACTTCTAGAATCAAACAAAAATGTCAATAAATTAGCATCGTTTTGACCCAATGTTTTGATAAATATTTGAAAAAAAAAAAACAAAAACAGAAAAAACAATGAAAACCCAAAAGAATGCATTCTTGATATATTTACATCGTTTTCAGCATTTTTAACGTTTTCTCAAAAGAATTTAAATTTCAAAGATCTTTTAAACGTGTTTGATTTTAACACGTCATTTTCAAAGTTATTAATTTTCCTCGTTTGAATCGAAGTTGATATTATCTGTTTTCAAAATAAATTCAAAATACCAAAAACAAAAAAAGAAAAGTTGAAGGACCAGTTTGGAAACCTAGCAACATTTTGTCTATAAATACAGTGGAAAATGTTGAAACAAGTGAGGAGAAAAATTTTGGGGGGCTATTGGCGGAGAAAATTTGAAGGGGGGAGAAAAAGTTGAGGGTTAGAAAAAAAAAAAAAGGAAACCCTAAAAACCCAATATTTTCTTCATCACTGGCAGAGAGAGAGCTGCCACCCCCCTCCCTTTGGATTCTTGGCTCTCACTCTCAGAACCAGGGCCCCTCACTCTCTTCCTCATCGCCTCTCTTGCTCAACCCTCACTTTCCCTCACGAGATCTCTCCTCTCTCAGCCCCCTAGCCCTCTTCTTTCCCCTTATAGATTAACCTCCATTGTTTCTCTATTTCCTTTCACCCTCAGCCAGCAAAGCTTCCCTTCTTCAGTCTCTGTGCACACCGGCCTCCATAAAGACCCAACAAACCCAGCAACCCCTTCCCTCCTGAACCAACTGGCCAACTCGCAAGACCGAGTCAGACCCTCCAGCAGCATCCCAAACACAATGGCGCCCACAGATCCAGATCTGTCCACTTGCTTCCTCCAGCTCCTCCCCGCAGACGTCGTCCCCTTCCTGATCAATCAGCTCTCCTTCTCCGGTTCAACCTCATATAAAAGATTTGGATTGAGACCCAACCACCAGATCTGCCATTGGTAGAAGAAAAACAAATAGAGAAGGGAGAAGGTAGAGAAACTGGACAAATCTAAAAAAGATTAGGAATAGGTTGTTTGTGCGTTTTTCTCGTGTTGCAGGTGATAGTGATCTTCTCTGCCGGCAGGGAAGGAAAGAGGGGGGGATTGTTCCATACCCCTGTTTGCTTGGACTTTCTTGTAGCGACGCTTGAGTTCACGCGCTGCCAGTTGCCGCGCATGAAAAAGATGCGCAGCCACTTTTCCTGCAGAATCCTAAAAGGCTTTCCAACAATTCCTGGATTTTTGGGGTTTATTTTGTAATTTTTGAATTGTATTTGATTTATTTTGAATTTTGAATTGTAATGCCCTATATGGCATCAAGAGGATGATCACTGGGACAGTGAGAGACCCTGTTGATAGAGACCAAGTAGTAAACCTACCCTCTGTCTCATGTAAAAGAAAATAGAACCTACCTTTAGGATATATGCTCTATATACATTGTTTTGCATCTAAGCAAGTCCTTTTTGAAGCATCTTAAATTCAAGACTTACGGATAACATAATGGCCATCACTCAAGAAATTTTCATTGTAGAGTTTGAGCAAGAATAAAAATTCATGTTTTATCATACAAGAGTTACGACCATATGATATCCCTTGAAGGACGAGTTCATCATATAGAAAACATGTTCATACATTTATCAAGCATGCTCTAAGGTTGAAACATAGGCTCCTCCATTTGAGGTCTATTGCACTGGACTATGAAAGAAGATGAATAATGAAGAAAGGGATCAAAGAGAAGCTCTTTGTCAGAAGGAAGTTGAAGGCAACAAAGGTGAAGTAGCTAAACTCATGAATCGACTTGAACAAGTGTTGAGCTTCAAAGATGGAAAGGGAACGTCTGCACGGCCTCTTGTTGGAAACACTATCAAGTCAACATCCCACAAGAAAAAATTAGCTCTTCTCCTCATCACTTCACCATCAGCGACCACAACACTGAATAGCAGCAACAATGCCTTTAGTCATCAACGAAAGACAGTCTCTTTTCTTGTTTAGTCACATTGTTAGTTGTTTAGAGCCTCCACATCTTCTTCCAGTAGCATCCAATAGTTGTCAGCATTACACGCCGTGAGCCTGGACCTTGTTTCCAACCCCCACCATGAGCTTCGTTCCAATTTAGCAGTATAAGATATTGATCTGAAAAACATGAGCAAACATCGAAATTTAACGTAGCAGAACTCTCTTTATAGAAATCTCTTTGTGGCTTTGCAAGTGGGGAATCCAAGAGGGGATGCAGTAGTTTTAGATCATCTATAATTTTCTCCCACTAGTGTCAGCATTAAAACACATAAATAGGGAGAAGAGATAGACTTAGGCTGAAAAACAAGAATACTGAAAACTTCAACAGAGAAAAACTCCCTCTACAAGTGTCTGTTTGCTACAACGTTAGTGAGGAATAAAAAAAGGAGACAAGAGTTTCAAATTCATCAGGTTCTCCTTTAGTAGAGACAACACATGATTTCACACGTCGGCAGTGGCAGTGCTGCATGTTTCCTAGCACTGCCAAGATTACCTGTTGTTGGAAGGTTTCCAACAATCCTCAAACAACAACAACATTGGAAGATTGACATGATGTTATGAAGATTGTCAAATGAATGGAACAAGCAATGAAGAAGGTAAAGATTAAAGGTTCTACTATAGATTCTAGAACAATAATGAGAGATGAATCAGAGGATGGCACTCAAGGTGAGAAACCTTAGTTATGTGGTTCAATCAGGTCTCGTTATAACATCAACCGCTCAAGTGTCTTTGTTAAGATTGACATCTCTCTGCCACTCGAGTTAGTCGACCAGAATCTGTTAGATTCTAGGCTTATTGCCCCAACTCTGAAAAATCTCATACAACCACCGTTCCTTAGGTGGTATATTCCAGACAAAAGATGTGAATATCATGGTGGGGGTTTGTGGCCATTTCAGTTGAACAATTGCAAGAATTTCAAGAATCGAGTCTAGAGAATGGTGAGTATGAGGCAAGTTAAGTTTGTGAAAGATGATGTCATCGGCCATATTGTCACCACAACATCCTCAGAATGACAAGTGATCGAAAATGCTTGGCAAAACACAAATATCGCCAGAAAAGCTGATCCAAGAAGGGTGTTAAACTGTCGATCATTTTGTTATGGATTTATGACATTCTGTATTTTGTTTTAAGATCACATCTCATCCTTTAACGAAACATGTTTTTTTTTCTCTTTGTTGTTTTAAAATAACGAGATGTTTCTTTCAAAGTTTATTTTGGCAAAATATTTTGATCGAACTCCAACACGTAAGATAAAGGCTAATCAATTCTGAATATTTAAAGTGTTTTTATTGCAAAAATGACTCGATGCTTGTTGAAATGGCATGAGGTGAGCAAACAATTTTGAACTCACACATGAAATTAAACCACACAGCATGTAGCTAAGTTTTAGCAGTATCCATAATGACATGTAGTGGATTCGGTAGCTATGGACTCGTGAATTATTGACTTTTGCAAGTCTCAATCATTACACTAGATGAGGTCAAAACACTAGATGAGGTCAAAATTTACCGGTTCTAACCGACCTTACTTGAAATGAGAAAAGGCCATCATTGTTATCCCTTCACTTTCTAAAGATTATATCCCTTGCAGTCCCATTTTGAGCTTGATAGAATATTCTTTTCAAAAGAAACCCTGACCAGGATCACACCCCACACTTGGGCAAATAAGAGACTTTTGTTAGAAAAGATGAAGACAATGATAGAATCAATGGTAAAAGGGATGTTAAGAATGAAAGTCCAACAATTGAGAGAGGGCTAAAAGAAAGAAACCATAGACTGAGGGCATGTAAGAAAACTTTGAGGAAGGCTATGAAAGCAAAAAAAAAAAAGTGAAAATTGCCTACACTTAAAGGCAAATCAAGGATAAAGGAAGGAGAATGCCTATCAAGTCTAGAAAGAGCAAAAGAATTTTTAATCAAGGAAAGACAAAGCGAACGCTAAAAGTCAATACCAAAAAAACAATATTGGGTTGCAAACATTGTCTTTTGATATCTATGATAAAGTCTCTAATGTCTTTAAATGATTTAGATTGGTTATTCATCAAGGAAGAAGTTAGATTTGCATTATAACCTATGTTAAAAGAATTCTAATTTTTTAGATTAACAAGGTTATATGTCACTTTCTCTACAAAGACAATAAGAGAAAGAGAATTGATGAATGGTTGATGTTGATTCTAGGTCTTTGAAACCCTTAAACATCTTTTGAGCCTGTGAAATTCTTTTTTTTCATAGCCATGAACCACAGCTACATTACGTGCTTTTAAAAGCTCTTTTTGATCAAGTAATCAATCTGAATTGATAAATGACGCTCTCAAAACTTGAAGATTTTTTCCATAAGAGTCATAACTTCATGAATTAAGTTATTAGTTATTATGCATGTTGATAAAATAAGTGCTCAAAAGAAAACAATCTTTCTTGATAAAGCCTTAAGTTTTAACTTGAGCATTTTGAAATTCACAGAAGGTCACCTCATCACATGCCATCAAATGAAATACCCAAGATTAGAGATTAAAATTGATACAAGGAACTATAGACAAAACAATTTTAATCTTACAATGAGTCAATCAAAGGACTACATGTATTGAATGGCGTGTGTTGGGTATTTGACCAAACAAGCTTGATTTTCAAAAAATACATCTCTGATTTCATTTCAACAATTAGACTTGAATAGACATGAACTTTGAAATATGAGATTTGATTCCAAAATAAGAAAGATTGTTAAAGAAGAAGAACATTAATTGAATTTGCAAAATCCTTGACAGAAATGACATCAACACTTCTTGACACTTCTTGAAAAGTTGAGTAGCTGGGGGCAATACTATGGCCCTTAAAAAGAAAAACAAATAATATTCAGATCAGCTAGGGGCAAAGATGATCAAATGATGAATTAGTGAACTGAGGACAATATGATTTAAAGAAAGATAATCAGTGAACGAGCACACTCAGATCAATTAAGGGAAATGATGTTCAAGAACAGTTTATAATCCAGTAAACCTTGGCAGCAATTGAGAGTCAAGATGTACCTGAAGGACATCCTTATATCATTGTCTTGGGTTTACTTTCTAAAACATGGCCATGACTCCTGAAAGATGTTATCACATGGCTGTTTTTGAATGAATGTTGGAAGGATGCATATCACCAAGACTAACTGTGGGACCATCTATTTTAAAGCCCAAAGGCACACTTCCCCGCATGAATATGGGTGCTAAATTAAACATCATTGATTATTCCAATGCATTTCTTTTCACGATCTGATCAAACGAGATGAGAAGAACTCATTGAGAAAAATATTAAACATACAACAAAAGGCTTTTACTACAAGCTATAAGATGCGTGTCTGAACGACTGGATAGTTTCCATGAAGGTTGATAATAGTATATACTTGAAAGGTTTGTTCCAACTAGAAGCAAGTTTGTGATTGATTGGCAATCTAGGAGAAGGTTAAAACTATAAAACCTCTTAATGGGTATTGGCAGGATACACACAACTAATCAAAAAACAAGTCTTCATAGAATCTAGGAGATGAACAATTTGTTACGCTTCTTTATGATGAATCAAGCAACACCACACTTGGGGGTATTGTCAAGCTTGATGAACAACGAAAGCAGTAATCGTCGCAGACAGCTTAGGATGGGCACTGCACTTACAGATGAATGAGAGGCTAACACGTAAATGAGCCGACAAATCAGAAAGACAAAGAAGGCTTTGGAATGTAAACAAAGACACCCTATGACGATGGAGCATTGAGGAGGATGGACCTATATTTCAAATCAGGTAAGGATGCATGCATGTCATCTAACCTCAAAGCATTGCACATATATTTTTGATTTGTTATAGGAAAATCCTCAATGAAGTCCAGCAAGATTATGGACAAAAAGAATCATTGAGTTGATAATAACAAAGAATCATGGCTTTGACCCTAGAACAGGAAGAACATGAGATGAACTCTACCATTAGAAAAATCTCAAAGAAATGAGAAGATTAACACTGTCATCAAGAAGAGTCTTCAGGTCAACGCTGCAATCAGGAAACACCAAGTTTTCCGGCCCTATCCAATCATCCTGTCAAGACTTCTTCAGCCAAGTCTTTTCGCCAAGTAAGTCATCTTCCACCTGGGTAGGTCACTCATAACAATGAGACCATTTTTCACTTGGGTAGTTCACCCATTACAGTGAGACCATCTTTGTATTTTCCATGTGGGTAGGTCACCTATTACAATGAAACTGCTTTTTATCTTCCATCTGGGTAGGTCACCCATTACTATGAGACCATCTTTGCATTTTCCATATAGGTAGGTCATTCATTACAATGAGACCACTTTTTATTTTCCATCTGGATAGGTCACCCATTACAATGAGACCACTCTTCATCTTTTATCTAGGTAGGTCACCTATTACAATGAAACTGCTTTTAATATTTCCATCTAAGTAGGTCTCCCATTACAATGAGACCATTTCCACCCGGGTAGGTCACCCATTATAATGAGACTATTTTTGGAAAATCTTTGCATTTTTTCACCTGGGTAGGTCACCCATTACAATGAGATCATCTTCCATTTGAGTAGGTTACCCATTACAATGAGATTGTTTTTCATATCATTTTCCACTTAGGTAGGTCACCCATTACAATGAGACCACACATATATTTTTGTATTGATTCTGGTTAAAAGAGATTGCTAGATGGGATCTCAAGTTAACCCAACCATACATAGAGTTTAGCCTTGGTTAAAGGGAATCGCAAGATGGGATTTCAGGTTGACTAAGCCACACACAGACTGTGGTTCTGGTTAAAGAAGATCGCTAGATAAGATCTCAGGTTAGCCCAACCACATAAACTTTGGTTTTGGTTAAAGGTGATAGTCAAATGGGATCTCAGTTTAGCCTAACCACACACAGACTTTGGTTCTGGTTAAAGAAGATCGCTAGATGGGATATCAGGTTAACCCACTACACATAGAATTTAGCTTTGGTTGAAGGGAATCGCCAGATGAGATTTCAGGTTGACCGAGTTACACACCGATTCTTGGTTCTGGTTAAACGAGATTGTCAACTGGGATCTCAGGTTAACCCAACCACACATAAAATTTAGAAGGGAATCGTCAAATGAGATTTTAGGTTGACCAAGTTACATACAAAGATTTTAGTTCTGGTTAAAGGAGATTGCCAGATGGGATCTCAGGTTAACCTAATCGAAAGGGCAGGTCACCCATAAAAATAGACCAATGTGAGTATGTATGGGCAGGTTGCCCGTGAAAATAGACCAAAGTAAGTGTGTGTGGGTTGGTCGCCCTTGAAAATAGACCAAAGTTAGTATGTGTGGATAAGTCACTCTTAAAAATAGACTAGTATGAGTGTGTAGGCAAGTTGCCCGTGAAAATAGACCAATTTTCTTCAAAATGGGCAGGTCACCCAAAATAATGAGACCGTTTTCTTTTAAAAAGCAAAGTCCTTAGATGACTCAGCAAGTCAGGAAGAGTTTTTATTTTCTTTACAAGCTTATTATGCAAAATATTGAGTAGGTATTGCTTCGTAAGCATTGTAAAGAGGGAGCATCTGTTGCTGCCTAATTTTTTACCCAATATTTTGATAATATTTAAAAAAACAAAAAAATAGAAACAACAATGAAGACCCCAAAAAATGCATTCTTGATATATTTGCATCGTTTTTAGCATTTTCAACATTGTCTCAAAAAAATTTAAATTTCAAAGGTCTTTTAAATGCGTTCGATTTTAACGTGTCATTTTCAAAGTTATTGATTTTTCTCGTTTGAATCGACGTTGATATTATTTATTTTCAAAATACATTCAAAATACAAAAAACAAAAAAAGAAAAGTTAAGGGACCAGTTTGGAAACCTAGCAACATTTTATCTATAAATACAGTGAAAAATGTTGAAACGAGGGAGGATAAAAAATTTTGGGGGCCATTGGCGGAGAAAATTTGAAGAGGGGAGAAAAATTTAAGGGTTAGAAAAAAACAAAACCCTAACAACCCAATCTTTTCTTCATCACTGGCAGAGAGAGAGCCGCCACCCTCTTCCCTATAGATTTTTAGCTCCCACTCTCAAAACCAGGGCCCTTCACTCTCTTCCCCATGGCCTCTCTCGCTCCACCCTCACTCTCTTTCACAAGATCTCCCATCTCTCAACGCCCAGTCCTCTCCCTCCCCAACGAACTAACCTTCATTGTTTCCCCATTTCCTTTCGCCCTCAGCTAGTAAGGCTTCCCTTCTTCAGCCTCTATGCACACCAGCCTCCATAAAGACCCGACAGACCTGGCAACCCCTTCCCTCCTGAATCATCCGTCCAGCTCGCCAAGATCGAGTTAGACCCTCCAGCAACATCCCAAACACAACAGAGCCCATAGATCCAGATCTATCCACTTTCTTCCTCCAGCTCCTCTCCGCTGACGGTGTCCCCTTCCTTATCAATCGGCTCTCTTTCTCTGGTTCAGCCTCATGTAGAAGATTTGGGCTGAGACCCAACCGCCAGATCTGTCATCGGCAAAAGAAAAACAAACAGAGAAGGGAGAAGACAGAGAAACTAGACACATCTAAAAAAGATTAAAAAAACAGGTTGTTTGTACATTTTTCTCTTGTTGTAGGTAACAATGATCTTCACAACCGACAGGGAAGGAAAGAGGGGGGAAACTGTTCCAGAGCCCCTGTTTGCTTGGATTTTCTTGCGGCGGCCACACGTGGAGAAGACGTGCCACCACTTTTCTTGTAGATCCCAAAAGGCTTTCCGACAGTTCCTGGATTTTTGGGGTTTATTTTGTAATTTTTGAATTGTATTTGATTTATTTTGAATTTTTTATTTTTGTAATATGTAGTTGTGGGTGTGTACGAGTAAAAATAGTGAAAAGTGGTATATGGGTGTTTGTATCTTTTTTTATTTGTTTTTTTATAAAACCAAAACGATAAAAAAAAAAACTAAAAAGACAAGAAGAATTTAATGTTTTGATTCGCTCATGGTTAAGGATTACAAGCTTATATGTAAGATATATTCCTGATATCCGATGAAAATACAAAACCTTTAAAACTTCTATAATATATCAAAAACATGAAGCAACTTACCTCAGTTAGGGTGCACTAGGGGTGCTAATACCTTTCTTAGTCACAACCAGTTCCTTACCTGTGAATCTCTGATAATGACCAGTGCATCCGGGTTTCCTAGTAATCTTCAATCAAATAATAGGTGGCGACTCCCAAATCAATCAAACAAGCAACAAAAATCATCATCGACGCTGCACAAGGCATGTGCGACATCCATCATCACAGTTTGTCTAGTGTTCTCTCTTCTTACTTGAGTGAAGGTTGCTTGATCGATGGTAGAGGGATCTGTTGAAGAATATCTCGGCAGGTCTGATCAAATTGATCATCCAAACCATCCAAGAAGGTATAAATTCGATGTTCTTGAATTAATTTGTTGTATTTCTGTATGTCCTCATCACATGTCATGAGATTTAGACGTTTGTAGTCAATCTCTGCTAGAGAGATTGTAAGCCAGTGTAGTAGTCTTCTAGAGAACCCCTCCCTTGTGTGGTTCGACTGACTTTTCGTTTTAGGTCTTATACCTGGACATTTTCTCCTCCATTGAAGTATGTTGTGGCAATGGCATCCCAAACACCTTTAGTTGTAGGAAACCTGATAAAATTTCAAATTAAATCTAGAGTTAGGGAATTGATAACCCAACCTTTAACAATTGCATTTTCTGCTCTCCATTTACTGTATGTTGGGTCGGTAAGTATTGGCTGTCTGATTTCGTCGGTGATTAATCCAAGTTTGTCTCTACCCGAGATAAACATCTCCATGATCTGTGACCATAGTTCATAATTCTAGCCATTAAGTTTGATTCCAGGGACGACAATTGGTAGGTCAGGGTTTTGGGTAAAGTTGGTTTAAGTGTCGATTCTGGAATTTGTGGTTGTAATCTGAGCATGGTTTGACGGGTTTGGTTTTACCAATGTTTTAGGTTGTCTGTGATTTGAAAAAGGTTTAGATTCGGATCGTCCGCTCTGATACCATGTCAATAGTGTCTGAGTAGTTCAGAGATAATTGTTTGTATCAATTCATTGTGCTCTTTCTTTATTATATAAAACTTGTATATTTACATGTACGGCCCTGATTTCTAGTTTTCTTGCTTTGTAATATTTCCTAAACCAAGAATTAATCCTTGTCAACAACATTCAATCCGTCAATCACCTCGAAAGTTATATTGAAGACCATTGCTCTAGACAACACGTCACTTGTTGATGTCAAAGTTTTGTTACTTACAACTTTAATGTCTCCAATTTTTTATTATTATTATTAACATACATGTTTGGTTAGCTTCTATGTATGATTAGGGAATTTTTAGCATGTATATTTTCCACTATTCATGCTTGATTTTAAAATATTTTGGATGTGATGCACAAGTTAATTAGAATTTTGGATCCCTTTTTGAACTATTGACCTCGTGGGAAATTAATGTGTTTTCAGATACTAGATTACTGAGTAAGCAGAATCCAGCAATAAACTGAACATTGATTGATTTTGGGCTGCAAAGGAAGCTATATAATTCAGTTCTAAACGTTCGTCACCATTTTCAAATATCTGAGATGAAGGTCTATAAAACATATGAAGGGTATAGAACTCAGTTTTGTTGTTTTGAAGCTCAAAAACCGAGTCGAAAAGCAAGGATTGAATCAGACCTAAACTTCCTGCACTCCAAATGCTATCTCGGGTTATGGCCTGTATCTCAAGTCTCAAAGGTCTAAAAATTACAAGATCGGTGTTGTTAGAAAAAAGATTCAATTTTCCACAATTTCTCCATAAATAGAGATCTTTGAATTCACACGTTTCCTGCCTCAAATCTTGCTCGTGATACCCGTATAGGAAAGGATTACAAAACAGAGAAGGAAATTTTCTTCTTTCCATCTGGGGCTAAAAAGGCCAGAATATAAAAGAGAAAATGAGGGGTTCAGCGGGGCACACAAAGAGACATAGAGAAGCCATATAATACACTAAAAGAAGAGAGGAGGCAGCACAAAATAAGAGACAAAGTGGAGACAAAAACAAAGACAAATAGGGGGTGAAAATCAGAGAAGTTTGGAGAACACCTATCTATTCTAGTGTCATTCTCTACTTTTGAGTAATGGTCACTGTATCAAGTTTGTTTCTCTTTAATTTAACTATGGAGTAGACTTTTTATTTTGGGATTTTTTATGTAACCTTACTATGAATATATGAACAATTTCTTTAATTGAATTATTACATTAGTTGTTGAGTATTTCATTCTATGTTTAATGCTTGTGTATATTTGGCCAACATCTGCATGATTTGAAATTTAATTTGAAACTGAGAAGTGATAATTATTTTAGCCATTATTTGAAATGCCTTAAGAAATCTATAGAATAGAGGTATCCTAGGAACTTTTGTAATCGTTAAAGATTTTACGATACTTAATAAATTTTGAAAAGTTCAGAAATTCCGTAAAGTTTATGAAGTTTGTTTGTCGAAATAATTCATTGATACTCGAGAGAGGTTAGTGTTTAAATTAGAAAAAATATATATGTGTGATTATCAATGCTAGGAGTAATTAATTCAATTGAGAAAGTTCACATAGGAATAGTTACGGTAAGTCATAAATCCTAGAACCAATAGAATTGAATTCAATAATATTTAATCAGCTAGTTGTTTGTTTTTAATTATTAATTTATGTTTTCAAAACTATCTCATTCGATTCCTCAAATAGATCATAATTTAAAAGACTTTGATAATTAGTTGTAATTTTTACAAATTCTCGTGGGACAATATTTTACTCATCACTTTATTACTTGTTACGATTCGTGCACTTGCAAAATTAACCAACAGAGTATGTTGACTAATTTTATATGCCTTGAAGTTAATAACTATATAAACCCTCAATAACTCTATAATAACTTAAATTTAAATTATTAGATAGCAAACCAAAAGTAAGATCCGCTCTTATTTTTACTGAAGATGACACCACCCACATCCATCACTTTTTTATCCTTTCCCGTTAATCTATTAATTATTATTGCTATTGAAAAACCAATCAATCAACGACAATGTAAATTCTATGGTTAATTCATATAAATTGTTTTTGTGTCAATGTATTTAAATTTTAATCAATAAGTATAAAATTTGAATTATAATTTCTTGACATATGTTATCATAAATTATTTCTATTTAAACTAGTTGAAGGCTCCTATCATAAGTTTGAATTTAAAATACATTAATATATTTTTTAAAAATTATTTTTTATTTTTAACATTCAAAATCTTCTAAAAACATTAAAAAAAAATATAAGTTTAATAGTTTTTCAAACAAAACATAATTTATATGTTTAGTATTGTTGTGCTTGTTATTCAAAAATATTTTTTGTATTTAATTTTTTTTATTTTTAATATTACCATGTCAAAAGTTTCTAAAAATATTTAAAAAATATCAATTTAATATTTTTTCAAACAAAAAATAATTTGTATTTGGTATTGTGGTGCTTGTTTTTTTTAATTTAAAATACATCAAAAAAAATTTAAAATTTTTTTATTTTTAATATTAGAACATTAAAATCTTTTAAAAACAATTAAAAATATAAAAACTAATTCAAACACAAAAATAAGACATTAAACTTGTACGTGACAAAACTTAGACATCAACAAGTGACGTGGTTGGCAGAGCGATGATCATAATACTATATTAATTCCGACAGCAGAAGCAAGAACTAATTAACTTCACAAGTATCGTGTATTATATTTGTATCATACTAACATGTACACGTCAGTAGGTGGTGGCGGGTGCTCGGTCACCAATAATTTTCTCTATATAAAGATATGCTCTATGATCTCGTCCATCTGTTTATTAATATTGATGGGGACCACAGGGCATGCTCTATTATTGAGCAACTTGGTCTTGGGTCAATCATGAGGTGATAAATTGTAAATAAAAGCGCAATTTAAATGTTTTCATACGTTACCATCACTGTTTTGAACGAATCCCTTTAATTTCCTGATGAATTTATTAAACTATTTTGGTGCATCAAAGATGAGGTTTGTAATTAGAGGTGAGAAAAAAATTAAAAAATTAATTAAATTGAGAAAATTAAAAAAAAATTAAGAAAATTGAACTATAAAAAAAATCGATTGAACCGATTAAAATATTTAGAAAAATATTTGGTTCGGTTTTATAAAGCTGAAACTGAAAAACCGAAACCAAATCCATTAAAAAGTCTAAAAAACCCCTCTAAAAAATAATATAGTTTTTTATTTTTAATATAAAATAATTAAACTAAAACCGAATGATACCAAAATTAAACCAAACCAAATAAGATCAACATCAATGAATTAATTTTTAATTTTTAATATAAAATAATCCAACAAAACCGATAGACTTGTTATTCTTTATGACAAAATATCATAAACAAGAAAGACAACCTTTTTCTTATATAGGTATCGTTTTCAAGTCTCGTTAATTTAGACCCCACATGTCTTTTATCATAAACTAATTGAAAGCTCACATTAGAAGTTTTAATTTAAAATAAATTAAAATATTTTTTAATTATTTTTTTATTTTTAACATTAACATGTCAATATCTTCTAAAAATATTTAAAAAATATATTAATTTAATATTACTTTTCAAACAAAAAATAATTTATGTGTTTGGTATTGTGATACGCTTTTAAAAAAAATTTCATTAATATATCAAAATATTTTTATTTTTATTTTTAATATTAGAAAATAAAAATCTTCTAGAAACAATTAAAAAAATCAATTTAATATTTTTTTAAATAAAAAACAATTCAAACACAGAGATAAACACTAGTTGTAAAACAACTGCCGTAACATTGCATAAGATACAGATAGAGGAGGGAGGAGTCCAAATCCTAAATTAAGGTCAGGTGAGGTCTGAACTAGGTCCGGAGGAGTTCTCCCATTCTA
>Ga0325400_1002260_pt1 | contig 16776 bp, 7 predicted proteins | sample PopdelMetagenome_2_FD_205662 | JGI IMG/M metagenome (GOLD analysis project Ga0325400, IMG submission 205662) | Populus deltoides microbial communities from Bellville, Georgia, United States - Xylem-PdKOR-R1 | ecosystem: Host-associated > Plants > Phyllosphere > Stem > Wood/Secondary xylem... | reverse complement strand
GGAAATAGTTTATCTATTTGAAGAAAAAGCAAAAGTGAGACGACTTGACATTGTAGAGACCTCCATAGTATACACAAGGCAGTGTGCATGCATGTGAACGTAGGACTTTCAAGTTAATGTCGCAAACGATGATATGAATAGGGGAAAAAAAGTTGAGTTGGAATTTTATCAGAAAGTAGACAACCGTGACGTCAAGCACGAGAGCAATCATAGTTTTAAATTTTTAAATCAGAATAATATTTTGAATCGTTATGTATATTATGGATATGTTAATTGTCCATAATTATTCAGAAAAAAATAAAGTTCATTTATTCACTGTTACTCATTTATTTAATAAGTAAAAAAATGAGAAATTATTCATCTTCTCCATTCATTTAAGACTAAAATTCTCTAATGTGTCCCATAATTATTCAGAAAAAAATAAAGTTCATTTATTCACTGTTACTCATTTATTTAATAAGTAAAAAAAATGAGAAATTATTCATCTTCTCCATTCATTTAAGACTAAAATTCTCTAATGTGTCTCTACAATTGTACTTGTTCTCAATCTTTCTCTAAATTTATGATCATTCTCCAATTTATTTTTTTGTACTAATTTTTCATCCAAACTATTGTAAATACTCTGACTTAAGAGACTCTAAATTGTATTGGAAATAGCTTTGAAAATAAATAATCATTCCCTATGATTTTAAATCTATTTGTAATTTGATCCTTTCTCCATTTCATGGTCCTTTTCAATTTATTTTATTTCTTTATATGAAATAGTAAAAGGAAAAAAAAAAGATAAGATGGAAAAATTAATGAGAAAAGCAGGATATTTTCTAGAACAAAAAAAATTCAATCAAGCATATTATTTTGAATAATATAAATCATATCTTGGGACTTCACTTAATAACTTGAGCTATTAGGTTAATATGGTTATTTGACATGGTATCAGAGTCTTGATAACCAAGCGGTCATGAGTTCGAATCTCACCATCCTCATTTATTTGATAAAAAAATCAAGCACAAGGTATTTTGAGTGTCGCACGTGTGCGGCATCGCTGCGATCGCCCAACCACCCTCAATCATCAAGTGTGGTATGTCTATCTTGGCAAATATGGGAAGACAAGGAATTCTTGTCTTTTATCAGTGGAAAAAAATGGAATGGGAGTCGCCACCTAGTATTTTGGTCACTAGGAACCCTAATTAGTCTCGGAGATCGGGTACGGAGACTGGTTGCGTAAAGGGAAGGTGTTAGCACCCCAAATACGCCCTACCTAAGGTAAGCTGCATTGTTTTATTGTCTGATAAAAAAAATCTAAGGTCTTGTCATTTTGGTCCGTCTATTGTTCAAGAAAAAACTCTCCTCAGTAAGGAGGTTCTTATATTATGGGGTAAAAACCTAACCGGTCTAATATCTATAAAAGAAATACATTTTTAATATCAGGAATATGTTTTACGTTTAAATTCGTAATCCCAGATATTAAAACAAAACAAAATATTTTTTTTGATTTTTTTGAAATATTGGCCAAGTTCTCATGACTTTAATAAATTGGTTATTAAAGCCAAAATGCATGCTAAAATAATATTTGTTTTTTTTAGTTTTGTTTGTTGTATAAAAAAATACATTATGACTTTTAGTTTTGAGAGACTTGGCCGTATGCATGAAAACAAAAATAGTTTTTTTGAAAAACGGGTATTTTAATATCGGATTCGTATCTGTATGATATAAAAATACAGACCAATCTTAATGAAAATGGCGTAGAAAAATCCGTGGGAAAATCACAATTTCAAAAAAAAGTGTGTGTCTATATATATATAAACACACACAAAAAAACATAAAAATAAAATGAACTAGGCTGGGCCTGTACGGGCCCAGCCACAAGGCTAGACTCAGCCCAGCCGCGTGGGCTGGGCTGATGTTCAAGCCCATAGCAAAAAAAAGGGCTTGACTCAGCCCAGCCGCGTGGGCTGGGCTGATGTTCCAGCCCACAGCAACCATGACGCACAGTAACCAGTTAATTAATTAGTCGATTACTGTGTGCATGCACAGTAACCGGCTAATTATTTCTTCTTGCATGCAGAACGTCAATGCACGTTCTGCAGGCAAGAAGGTGAATAACGACCGGCGACTATGAGGGGGAGAAGGATTACCTGAGGCGATGATTTCAGATGGCTGAGCTGACGATGATACTGGTGACTGTTCTCGGTGGCGTTGCGGTGGCGCTTCGGTGGTGGTGACTGGGAAGCCTGATGACAGCGGCGGTGCTTCCTCTCCGTGGCGTAGAGACACCAGTCTGTGTCTTCTCCCCTCTACCGGTTTGCTTCTTCTGTCCCCTTTTCTTTCTTCTCCCCGTCTGTCTCTCTCGGTCTCCCTGTCGATATCCCTACTGTTTCGGTCCCTTCTCTCTTAACACTATCGGTCTCTCTCTCTCTCTCGATCCCCCTTCCTGTTTTCTGCAGTTTTCTAACTCTGAAAATATACATGATATATGTATGTATGTTATTATGAGGAAATGAACATGCATAGAAAGTAACATATGAGTAAGTGTAAGTGTTCGTATGACTCAATTCTTTTATATTCTTATTTATAGTATTCACATGAAAGTCTACTGTTACTGTCTAACTTTGAACTGTTACTGTCCAATTTCCAACTGTTACTGTCTAATTTTGAACTGTTACTGTCCAATTTCCAACTGTTACTGTCTGACTTTGAACCGTTACTGTCTGACTTTGAACTGTTACTATCCAATTTCCAACTGTTACTATCTAAACACTCATCAGATTTTTAACTATATCTAAAGTTCTAAAATTCCATTTTAAGTGAGATTAATCTCGTTAGAAAGCTAAGACACGAGGCTGCCAGTTCTCTGAAGGAATGAGAACCCAGTTCTACCTCTAAGATAGTCAAAATTGCTCATCAACTAATCAGTCCTACTGCCTTACATAATCAGTCACGACTCAGTTTCAGTTGGTAACCCATAACTGGAGTTCTACATCTCCAAATTGAGCAAGACCAGTTTTCTTGGTTAACTAACATTCAAATCTACAATTTTTATGAGGAATCCAATCTTAATTCCCTCATCCTCCTATCCGAAATCTCACCGAAAGTCAGGAGACAAGTCTGTCCAGAGTTGTCTCCCCCCCTCACACAATACTTTCATAAACTACATACCACACACATGAATTAACTTAATCTCAACAATAAGTACTTTTTCCCCAATTTATGTCTAAGAACCCTAACCTATGATTCAATATCAAGGCATCAATTCTTTATCAAATTTAAAAATGTTTTTTTTTAAGATCATGTTTAAAATACCTTACCCGGTACAAATTAAGATCTTGATCTTCAACCAGTTAAAGATTTTCAACTCCCTCATTTCTTTTCTTCTTGTTCAATTTCTTGCTAATCCTTTGCTCTCAAGTGTTTATCCCATCTATAAGCTCTAAATCTAGGATGGGTTCTTGAAATGTTAGTGTTTCTCTCTTGATTTCTCAAGAATGGGTATAAAACTCCCTATCTTCTCTCCTTATGGTTCCTACAGATTTTGTTTGGTGAGGAGAGAGTATTTATACTCTATATTTTTCCTTATTTGCATTTAGGCCCCTTTTTTCCTTTAAGTGTATTTTTCTCTTCAATTAAATCCAACCCTCAACAGTACCGGGTTTATTATAATATATCGAATTATTTCACCTGGAAATTCATATTAAAAAATTTCTGAATTTCTGTTTTTTATTTAACCATATGCATGAATTTCTTCACTTTTATTTATTTATTTTTCTTGGGGTTTACAAAGACGAGACAGGGAGGAGAAGAAAGAGGAGACAGAGAAAAAAAAAGGGAAAGGAGACGAGGAGGACGCAGACACACCAGCAAAAGGAAGAATAAAAAAGGAAACAGAGGGATGCGCACTGGGTAGCACAGGGAGAAGGAAGCAGGGGAGAGGGACTGTTGAACCTCTTTCAAAACCTTAGTATCCATGATCAAGCTCAGATGAACTGGAAAAAAACATGAATACCAGTAGCAAGGAAAAACAAAAGAAGAGGAAGAACCAGAGGAACCAAAGGAAAAGCAAACAAAATGGGGAAGATTTTGGTCCAAAACATGCTGCCGCCTTCGTCTTGCTTCCAGGTAACTCCAGCTTTACAAGATAATGCACAAAATACTGTGCACTCAATGGCGGAGCCAAAAAAATTTAAATGAGGAGGCAAATTACTAACAAATACTTGATATTATATATTATATAGACATGTGTAATATATAGAGAAATCAATTTGAAATACATGTACTAACTCATGTCAAGTAAAATTAATTTAAGAATATTTTTAAAATAAAAAAACTTACATTATAATTATTCTTTTCGAGTTTTCATATTTTAAAATTGTTTCATAATGACTTTATTCTTAATTTTATTAAATATATTCTTTCTTAATATATACAATTAAACTTTCATTCATCTATTTCTAAATCTTTCAGGGACTAGTGAAATTATTGGCAACAATTCTTTGTTGACTTGTTGTTTTATACAAGTGGGTTAAATATAAATATTAATATATATATTTTTTAATTTTTTTATTGTGTCGCTAATTTTTTGAGTTGTTCAATACTTCATTTTTAATCACTAGTAAGTTGATCACCATCATTTTTCATGTGAAATTCATAACAAAATACATATTAAGTCATCAAAACTCATTTCAATTCATATTCATATGCATATAATATTATCCAAATACATATTAATTTAACAAATCTATAAATTATCATATACTCTAATATTTTTAATAACTAATTATTAAGGAATAAAACTAAAATTAGACAATGGCATAAATAAAAAAAATGAAGGAAACTCACCTAAAACATAAAGCATAAAGCATAAAAGATTACTTACTTAACTAATTAATAGTTTAGGACTTGAAGAGAAATTTTATAGAAGGAAGAGAAGAAAAGCTTGGATCAATTAGTAGTTAATAAAAAAAATTAAACTTGTTAAGTGATTATATTAAAATTCATATATATATATATATATATATATATATATATATAAAGATTAAGGGGGCAATTGCCCCCTTACTCCCTATTGTGGCTCCGCCATTGTGTGCACTTGGAATTCAATTACATGGTGGCTGTAGCAAACGTGCGTGACTTATTCACGCACGCTGGTGGGTAGAATCCAGCCGAGTCACTGGTTTGGGCCAGTGACCTGGCTAGGCCTACTGGGTCCAGCCCAGCTACATGGGTCGGGCTGGGCCCAGCCCAAAAAAAAAATTCTTCAAAAAAATCTGTGATTTTTTGTAAATTTTTTACTGCATTTTGATCAATATCAGTTTGTGTTTTTATACTGTAAAGATATAAATCCAGTATTAAAGTACCCAGTTTTCATCAAAAAATTGAAAAAATAAAAAAATATATTTTTTTTTTCAAGCATACGACCAAGTATCTCAAAAAAAAATCATATCATATTTTCATACAAAAAAATTCAAAAATATATATTAGCATGCATTTTGGCTTTAATAACTAGTTTATTAAAGTCACGAGAACTAGGCCAATATTTCAAAAATAACAAAAAAATTATTTTGTTTTCTTTTAATATTAAGGATTGCGCGCTTATACATAAGGCATATTCTCGATATTAAAAAGGTATTTCTTTTATTGACGTTAGAATTAATGGTTAGGTTTAACCTGATAAGATAAGGATCTCCTTACCGAGGAGGACTTTTCTTAAACCATAAATGGACCAATAACTAGAAAACACGACAAGACCTTAGATTTTATCAGACAATTAAACAATGCAGCCCACCTTAGGTAGGGCATATTTGGGGTGATAATACCTTCCCTTTATGCAACAAGTCCCCGCACCTGATCTCTGAGACCAGTTAGGGTTCCTAGTGACCAAAATACTAGGTGGCGACTCCCATTCCTGCTTTCCACAGATAAAAGACAAGAATTCCTTGTCTCCCTATATTTTTCAGAGAGATAGAAGATAACACGATTCGAGAGTGGATTGTTTTCTCCGCGACGCCGCACACGTGCGACAAAACCTAAGAGTAAACACCTAAATTAGTATACCTACACAAGCCTTGGAATTATTAAGTGGAGGAAACACATTTTGGTGAAGAATTGGTGAAGAAACCGGGGGGGGGGGGGAAGAGTGGCCGGCTATATGCAAGGAGAAGAAGGCTAAGATTCTTTTAAAGTTTGTGAAGTAAAGTTTAGATTTCATCCAAGTAAGAAGTTCTAATTCCAATTCCTATGAAATTAACTTCAATTTGATTAGAACTTTCATAATTTTCTTGAATTGGGAATTAGGGTTCTTGAATATAAAATTTTGAAAAAAAATGTAGAAATTATTGAAATTAAATGGACTAGAATAGTCTAAGTGCCTTAAAAGATGAAATGAGTGCATAAAAGAGAGGAAGGGAACCCTTGGTTCCCTTAGGTATGTTTCGGCCAAGAGCCAAACTAGGGAGGGAAGAGAAATTCTGGTGGATTAAGTAATTCTTGATGCATAATTTAGTGATAGAAATGGTCTTGAATGTGGAGGGATGCAAGGAATAAAAAAAACAGAGAGAGAACAGATGCAGGGTAACCGACCACTGGAGGGGAAGAAAAGAGAGGAGGAGAACTTACGATTGCTTATTAATTAACTTGGTACAAATGACCTTGGGAGGTCATAAATGAGACGGGATGCCATGAATAAAGGTAAGGCATGATTGTATTTGATGATGAAGTAGGGACTGGAGATAAATTGGAGATACCTTCTTCATTGATGAAACAGGGCAGGTTCATTGCCCTTGTTCCTGAGGGAATTTGGACATGAAGACGATAGAATCCAGAACGGTCCCTTCATAGAAGTTGTAGCCGGGAGTGTTAGCTTTCCAACGAGTTTGACCTCGCCTAATTTGGAGTTCTAGAACTCCAGATACAAATAAACATCTGAGGGGAGGTCAAGCTGTCACCCCTGCTGGCAGATTCGGCCAAGTCGACAAAACGGCGAGATTTAGCCATATTAAGGGTGGAATTCATTTTTAGCCCTTTGTAAAGCATGTAACATTATGTCGTGATCTTCAGAAAGGAATAAAACGTGATTGAAATTAAATTCATGATGTTCATTAGGATTACTAATGAGCTGAAATTTTATTGGATAATAATGGGGGATTTAGGTGAGAAAGAATAATGATAAAGAGAAATGATTATTATCACCATTTCTGTTGTTATGTTGTGATATGTGAATTAACATGGAATAATGATGGGTATTTGTGGTTTCAGGAGGAACCGCGGGAGGAGTGCAACAACAACAGGGGAACGCAAGACGAGCGTCCATAGCAGGTAGGTACTCAGTACCTATATCTCCTCTAGTTAATAATTATTTTAACTAACTATTGAACTATAAAATTTTGGTGCTTATTGATAAGGAAAAGAAAAGGGGGAAAGGAAAGGTTAAATGAAGGGAAAATGGAAACGGGGAACTAGATTTAATTTATGGGTTCTTTTGGAGGAGATGAACAGTAAAAATGAATTTTGGGAATGACTATTCCTCGAATTTGATTAGCTTGTCCTAGATAAGGGAGGCTAATGATGTTAGCCAAGTTGGTTAACATCGGCATTACCGGAACGTGGGAGGAGAAATATAAAACTTGATTAACTATTCGGGTTCAGAATAGTTAATGATATCAACGGGTGATGTCGATATCGGCAAAATTTATGGACTTGATTAGCTTTCTGAGGTGAAAGCTAATTATGTCAAGAATCCTTGACATCGGCATACCCGAGGACCTCCCAAGGTAACATAGAACATTGATTAACTATTTTGGTCTAAAAATAGTTAATGACACTAATGGTCGCGTTAGTGTCGGCATTTTCATGAATTTGATTAGTTGACCCAAGGACGGACAACTAAAGACACTAATGGAGGTCATTAGTGTCGGCAGTAGTCTTCCCAATGTGGGGAGAAGTAGTTAAAGGAAACAAATTTGATAATACTTAAAAGGGGTTGGTGGTGGTGTATTGAATTGCATATGACTTAAGTAGGTAGATATGCTGTATAATTTTTCTTTCGTGAATTGTTTGTATTTTAGTTATTTTTAATTATATGGAAAATTTATGTTTTGCAGGTCTCTCCCATTCACACCAGGAGTAGAATTTAGGTTCCTTGATCCCTTTTTGTATAAGTTTGGAACTTTGGGATTATTCATGTAATTTTGTAATGCAGGAAACATGTAACCTGAATAGAATAGTATACTCCTTGTATCATTTTGTTTTTGGAATATTAAATGTATCTATGCTTGGGAAATTATAATGTACTAGCTTATGTTCAGAATGTTAAACTGTGTTATGCTTATATATGAAATTTCAGTGCTTGGATGGTTCTCTTAATTACTAACTTATGCATGTGATATGAGATGGAGATTGAGTATGAAGATTTGTCCTGAATATATTCTCGAATGAATTAAATGGTTGATTTGTACCAATTATGGATGTGATTATAAATGTGTGCAGGGTAAATTGTCGATAACTTGAGACCTCCCGGTATAGGGGAGACTCTGTCAAAATTTCATTAGAAATTTTGGTGAACAAAAAAAAAATTATGCTCCATTTACCCTTTATATGGAAGTTAAATGGATAAACTGATCTAACTATTGGGGTTGTTACAGAATTCATCAAATAACGTTTGGCTTGCTGCATGTATATACTAACCGATGAGTCTCCTTGCGGAAGATCTTGAAAGGAGCCACGAAATTGCATGATGCGAGAATTAGACGGAGATGCAATCATTTTCTCAAGAGTGCGCCAAACACAATGCGAGGTAGAACAATCTACCACAAGATGCAACACATCCACGGAGAGAGAGGAGAGTAATGCACTCAAAATAAGTTGATCCTGTTGCTTCTAACGAAGAGAAGAAGGGCTGATTGTAGAGAAAGAACCAGCAGAACTGTTAGAAACATGAGATGGAGGACATGACACTGAGCCATCAACGAAGTGAAAAACACTTTGACCAAGGAGATAGGGTTTCATCTGTATTCGCCAATAAAGATAATTTGTGTTCTTAAGTTTCAACGAAACAACTTGGTGGGTGTTTGAGAGAGGAACGATAACTAGAGTTTATATGCCCATAATGTGTAGAGGAATGGAAAAAACTTGCGATAAGGAGTCATTGACTTGTTCAGCAAGGGTAGGCTGCTGTTATGGAGGAAGAACACCACCAGCAGCAGCTTGTAGAGGGCTGGCCAGCGGGGTTGCACCACCGGTGGTGAGGAAGAAGGCGGTTGCAGTGGCTGTAGAGTCCATTTAGGAGAGGAAGAGAGAAGGTTGGCTGCAAAAAGGAGAGGAAGAGAAGAGTTCTGACGGCAGAAAACTCTGATACCAAGTTGAGAATAATTAGGAAGTTTAACCTAGTGGTTAGCCAACCCTTTCTATATATGTATGTGTGTGTGTGTGTGTGTGTGTGTAGGGCAATATACAATAGTAATGGTGGAGGTTACTGTTGTAACCTATTTTTTGGTCCCCACACAAATAAACAAAAAAAGAAGGAACAAAACAGTGTCGTTTTGAACGACATTGTTCCTCCTCCTTCTTCCCCTAGACGTGCAGCAGGGGAAGATAAATTTTTGTTTTTTTCTTCTTTACTTCTTCCTGCCTCTCTCTCCCCGCGTGCTCTGCCAAACATCCAAAGCTTGACGCCCCCTCATAATGAGAAACCAACAAAGACGTGCCTAGCAAACCGCGCCCGTTGGTCAACTCGCCCAGCGCCGTGGCAGGGCAGGAAAGCCTTGCTCCTCATGCGCAGCAATAGGGTGGCGATAGGGACACCCCCGCTCCCTTTGCCCTATAAATACCACCCAAGACCAGTTACAAAGGGGGAGGAGGGGGAAGAAAAGAAAAGAAACGGGAGGAAAAGAAAAGGAAAGCAGACGAGAGAGAGAGAGAGAAAGAGAGAGAGAGAGGGGGGGAAGAAGACGAGTTTGAAATAGGGGAGTGTTTGAGAGAGAAACAAACAGGAGAGTAGGGAGTACAAAGAAGGAAAAAAACAAAACACTAAAAGAGAGGGGAAGAGCAGTAACCTCTCCGTCGCTTGAAACAGCAGCATCGCTGCGCTTGGAGCTGCCGTACGTGAGCCACGACACCTCTACCGGCCTCCACCGCAGCACCGCCAGCGAAGCAACCAGAACAGCAATGCACCGCCTCCTCCACGCCAGGTAACTCTTCTTTCCCTTCCGCTTTTGTTTAATTTTTGGCTTCACCTCCCCCTGCATGCAGAACGATATTCGTTCTACATGCAGGAGGATGGGAGGGGAAAATAATTCCCCTCCCTTTTTTGACTTTCCTGGGCCAGGCCGGTTCTGGCCCAACCTTTATGTTTGGGCCAGGTCCGGCCCAGACCCAAAGAAGCAAAAAGAACTGTTGGGCTGAGATCTACCAACCCTTTTGGGCTGAGTCCGGCCCAGTTCGTTGGGCCGGCCCAGCCCACATAATTATAATATTATATATTATATATTATAATATTTTTTAATTATATATATATATATATATATATATATATATATATATATATATATATATATATATATAATGTTAAAAATTCTGAAAAATCCTTAAAAAAAATTGGTTGATTTTCCTGCATATTTTTATCAAAATTGCTTAATACTAGTTTGTATTTTTATACCGTAAAGATACAAATCTAGTATTAAAATATCTGGTTTTCGTCAAAACATTGCAAAAAAATTTATAAAACCAAAAAAAATATTTTGTTTTTTATGCATACAGCCAAATCTCTCAAAGATAAGAAAAATCATCACATCATATTTTCATACAACAAAACAAAAAAAAAAATCATTTTGTTTTTATACATAAAACACAAGAAAAAAATTTTCAATAAGATTTTAGCATGCATTTTGGCTTTAATAACAAGTTTGTTAGAGCCATGAGAACTAGGCCAATATTTCAAAAATTCTAAAAAAAAAATTTATCTTCTTTTAGTATCTGGGATTACAAATTTATACGTAAAACGTATTCCTGATATTAAAAATATAGTTTTTATATAGACATTAGAACGGCTAGGTTTTTATCCGATAAGATAAGGACCTCCCTACTGAGGAGGACTTTTTTTTGAACAATAGACAGACCAATAATTAAAAATATAATAACACCTTAACTTTTTATCAGACAATCAAACAATGCAGTTTACCTTAGATAAGGCGTATTTAGGGTGCTAATACCTTTCCTTTACGCAATCAGTCTCCGTACCTGATCTCTGAGATCAGTTAGGGTTCCTAGTGACCAAAATACTAGGTAACGACTCCCATTCTATTTTCCACGGATAAAAGACAAGAATTTCTTATCTCCCTATATTTGCCAGATAGATACATTAAGATTGAAGTGGAATATTCACCGCGACGCCGCACACGTGCGACAGTTACCACACAAGAATATGACTACAATATTTTCTATATACAACATTTTCTATATAGGTACATTTTATAATAATTTTTAAATAAAAAATACTTTTAAAAAACATCATCTACCACAATACCAACAAAATTTCAAGCAAGAACTAGCTAGGTAAAATTTCTCCCTTGTTAAGGGAACGTCCTACTGTAGTAATAACCCTCATGCCAATAGCTTGGAAACTAGTCTTTGTTGAAGTATGATTACTTTTAGTTCTCTGCAGCCTAGATTTTACCAACGCAGCAGATAGGATATTCGCATCAACTCCAGCTTTCCCTCATTGAGTCACTCTGAAGTCTGAACAACAATCTAAGTCTGTACAAGATCCGACAGAACTTCTGAAAATGGACTGATAGGAACTTGACCAGGTTCATTGAAGGACCATACTTGTTTGACTCGTTTCCATGATGGTGATCCTTAAACTCAGTTTATTTTTATATTTTAAAAATATTTTTTTATTTTAAATTAATAGTTTTTTTATATTTTAGATTATTTTGATATGTTGATGTTAAAAATAACTTTTAAAAAATAAAAAAAATATTATTTTGATATATTTCTAAATAAAATATACTTTAAAAAGCAGTCAAAACCATAATTCCAAACACAGCCTGATCTTCTCAATTTCTTTGTCGAAGGTCGCCCTCCATTATCTTGTGGGAAATTTGGTGAGTCTCTCACATACACTTTTCCATTATCTTTTCAGTGGAACATATGGAATGGGGGAAGAAATTATTGAAGAACTGGAAATTACAATGTGATACACCCACAAGTGTGTCTCACGTCAATTACAATATCTCCCATTGAATATATAGATCTAGAAGTGATCACATTGTTTAAAAAAACTTTCGAAATTAAAGTTTCTTTCATAGAATTCTTTGCTTTTTATTACCCTATATTTACTTTCATAGTCAGTTGGTCATAAAGAAGCTATGTTCTCTATGATCCCTCGATACTTTCATAGTGATTAACGTTCTCTATCAATCTCATCTCCTCATCTCCTGCCGGAAATAGTTTTTCTATTTCATTTTTCTGTCTACTTTTCAAGCACGAGAATTTAAAGAAAAAGCAAAAGTGAGAAGACTTGACATTGTAGAGACCTTTATCCCTTCATAGTATACACAAGGCAGTGTGCATGCATGTGAACGTAGGACTTTCCAGTTAATGTCGCAAACAATGATATGGAAAGGGGAAAGAAAATTGAGTTGGAATTTTATCAGAAATTAGACAACCGTGTCAAGCACGAGAGTAATCAAAGTTTTTAAATTTTTAAATCAGAATAATATTTTGAATCGTTATATATATTATGGATATGTTAATTGTCCATAATTATTCAGAAAAAAATTTTTCATTTATTCACTGTTCCTCAATTATTTAATAAGTAAAAAAATGAGAAATTATTCATCTTCTCCATTTATTTAAGACTAAAATTCTCAGTCTCTACAATTGTACTTGTGCTTAATCTTTCTCTAAATTTATGATCATTCTCCAATTTATTTTTTTGGACTAATTTTTCATCCAAACTGTTGTAAATACTCTTACTTAAGAGACTCTAAATCCTATTGCAAATAGCTTTGAAAATAACTAAATTAATCCCTGCGATTTTAAATCTATTTGTAATTTGATCCTTTTCTCCATTCATGGTCCTTTTCAATTTATTTTATTTAAAGGGAAAAAAAGATAAGATGGAAAAATTAATGAGAAAACGAGGATATTTTCTAGAACAAAAAAACTCATTTAAGCATATTATTTTGAATAATATAAATCATATCTTGAGACTTTACCTAATAACTTAAGTTATTAGATTAAGATGATTATTTGACATAGTATCAAGGTTGTGTAAATTTCAAACCCAAAGGGCTTTCATTTAAGAAGGTGTGTTAGAGAATAATTTAAATCATATATTGAGACTTCACCTAATATCTTTCTATTGGAAAAGATCTTCTATTATAGAAATTGGTAAATACAAGAGGAGAAAATATTGTATATAAAAAAATACAATTAAATTTTAGAGAGTACATATCTAAGTAGTTCTTGTTTGAAAATAGTAATAAATTTATTTATTTATTTAAATTTTATGCACTATCACTTGCCTAGTTAATTTCAATTTAATTAGAGAAGAGATGTAATATTCAATGATTTAAAAAAAAAAAAAATTCTAATCATGTTTTCCTACCTATAAATACCTCTCCATGGGAGAGCCTAATCTACCATAGCAAATCATATCCTATATCTCTTGAAAACACACACCATGACGTCCTTACTAAACAAACCATTCTTCTCGTTCTTTCTCCCCATCCTGTTTTTTCTCCCTCACATAGTCAACTTTTCTTCTTTCTTTGCTTTAGCTGAACACACTTCCTCCACAACTTCACTATTTGGTAAAAATACAGAAGCTGAGGCTCTTCTCGAATGGAAAGTCAGTCTTGACAACCAAAGCCAATCTCTCCTTTCTTCCTGGGTCGGCATGAGCCCATGCATTAACTGGATTGGAATCACTTGTGACAATTCTGGAAGCGTCACCAATTTGAGCCTTGCAGACTTTGGCTTGAGAGGTACGCTTTATGATTTCAACTTCTCGTCCTTCCGTAATCTTTTTGTTCTTGACCTTTCGAACAATTCTCTTTCTGGAACCATCCCACATGAAATTGGAAAGTTGACGTCTCTTTTCGTTATTTCATTGGCTCAAAATAATCTCACTGGCTTGATCCCTTTCTCTATTGGAAACTTGACAAACCTATCCATATTCTATCTTTGGGGTAACAAACTCTTTGGTTCTATTCCTCAAGAAATTGAGTTGTTAGAGTTTCTCAATGAACTTGACTTGTCAAGTAATGTTTTAACCGGTAGAATCCCTTATTCCATTGGAAAAATAAGAAATTTATCTTTCCTTGTTCTTTCTAATAACCAACTCTCTGGTCCCATCCCTTCTTCTATTGGAAACTTGACAAGCCTATCTAAGCTCTATCTTTGGGGTAACAAACTATCCAGTTCCATTCCTCAAGAAATTGGGTTGCTAGAGTCTCTCAATGAACTTGACTTGTCAAGTAATGTTTTAACCGGTAGAATCACTTATTCCATTGGAAAATTAAGAAATTTATCTTTCCTTGGTCTTTCTAAGAACCAACTCTCTGGTCCCATCCCTTCTTCTATAGGAAACTTGACCATGCTCATTGAAGTATCACTAGAACAAAATAATATCACTGGTTTGATCCCTTTCTCTGTTGGAAACTTGACAAACCTATCAATACTCTATCTTTGGGGTAACAAACTCTCTGGTTCCATTCCTCAAGAAATTGGGTTGCTAGAGTCTCTCAATCAACTTGATTTGTCACTTAATGTTTTAACCGGTAAAATCCCTTATTCCATTGGAAAATTGAGAAATTTATCTTTCCTTAGTCTTTTTAGGAACCACCTCTCTGGTCCCATCCCTTCTTCTATTGGAAACTTGACAAACCTATCTAAGCTCTATCTTTTGGATAACAAACTCTCTGGTTCCATTCCTCAAGAAATTGGATTGCTAGAGTCTCTCAATGAACTTGGCTTGTCAAGTAATGTTTTAACCAGTAGAATTCCTTATTCCATTGGAAAATTAAGAAATTTATTTTTCCTTGTTCTTTCTAGTAACCAACTCTCTGGTCACATCCCTTCTTCCATTGGAAACTTGACAAGCTTATCTAAGCTCTATCTTGGGAGTAACAAACTCTCTGGTTCCATTCCTCAAGAAATTGGGTTGGTAGAGTCTCTCAATGAACTTGACTTGTCAAGTAATGTTTTAACCGGTGAAATCTTTTATTCCATTGAAAAATTAAAAAATTTATTTTTTCTTAGTGTTTCGGAGAACCAACTCTCTGGTCCCATCCCTTCTTCTGTTGGTAACATGACAATGCTCACTTCACTTGGTCTAAGTCAAAATAATTTATCTGGATGTCTTCCTTCAGAAATAGGACAACTTAAATCGCTTGAGAACTTGAGATTACTTGGGAACAAACTTCACGGCCCATTGCCCTTAGAGATGAACAATCTCACCCGTTTGAAGGTTTTGTCTTTGGATATCAACGAATTCACGGGTCATTTGCCACAAGAGTTATGCCATGGAGGAGTATTGGAAACCCTTACTGCTGCCTACAACTACTTCTCAGGTCCAATCCCGAAAAGGTTGAAAAACTGTACTGGTTTACACCGAGTAAGACTTGATTGGAATCAATTAACAGGAAATATTTCTGAGGTTTTTGGTGTCTATCCACATCTGGATTATATTGATTTGAGTTACAATAATTTTTATGGTGAGCTTTCTTCAAAATGGGGAGATTGTCGTAACATGACAAGCCTTAAAATCTCAAACAATAATGTTTCTGGTGAGATACCACCAGAGCTTGGGAAGGCTACTCAACTACACTTGATTGATCTGTCATCAAATCAGTTAAAAGGAGCCATCCCAAAAGATTTAGGGGGTTTGAATTTGTTGTACAAGCTTATTCTTAACAACAACCATCTTTCAGGTGCCATTCCCTTAGATATTAAGATGCTTTCCAATCTTCAAATCCTTAATTTAGCATCTAATAATCTGAGTGGATTGATTCCAAAACAACTTGGGGAATGCTCAAATTTATTGTTGCTGAACCTCAGCGGTAATAAATTTAGAGAAAGCATTCCAGGTGAGATAGGCTTTCTACTTTCTCTTCAAGATCTTGATCTTAGCTGCAATTTCCTGACTCGAGAGATACCGAGGCAACTTGGGCAACTGCAAAAGTTGGAAACTCTGAATGTCTCTCACAACATGCTTTCTGGACGGATTCCGAGCACTTTCAAAGACATGTTAAGCTTAACAACTGTGGATATATCATCCAATAAGCTACAAGGCCCCATTCCCGATATCAAAGCCTTCCACAACGCTTCATTTGAGGCATTAAGGGATAATATGGGTATATGTGGCAACGCCAGTGGTCTAAAGCCGTGCAATCTTCCAACAAGCAGCAAAACTGTTAAGAGAAAGAGCAACAAACTTGTGATTTTGATTGTACTCCCTCTTTTAGGAAGCTTGCTTTTAGTGTTTGTTGTGATTGGAGCTTTATTCATTCTCTGCAAAAGAGCTAGGAAGAGAAACGCTGAGCCAGAAAATGAACAAGATCGAAACATATTCACGATATTGGGCCATGATGGGAAGAAGTTGTATGAGAATATCGTTGAAGCTACAGAGGAATTCAACTCCAACTACTGCATTGGCGAAGGAGGATATGGAACTGTTTATAAAGCAGTGATGCCAACAGAACAGGTGGTTGCTGTGAAGAAACTTCACCGGTCACAAACAGAAAAGTTGTCCGATTTTAAAGCTTTTGAAAAGGAAGTTTG
>Ga0325400_1002259_pt1 | contig 16776 bp, 10 predicted proteins | sample PopdelMetagenome_2_FD_205662 | JGI IMG/M metagenome (GOLD analysis project Ga0325400, IMG submission 205662) | Populus deltoides microbial communities from Bellville, Georgia, United States - Xylem-PdKOR-R1 | ecosystem: Host-associated > Plants > Phyllosphere > Stem > Wood/Secondary xylem... | reverse complement strand
TATCTAAAAACGTTGTCCATAATAAACTTCTCCAGTAATTAACTGCCATTTATGAGTTTGCACTTTCGTCTACCCACCCACCTCGGGCTCACATTCTCCAAGTGCTGGTTGGCAGGGAGAAACCAGTGCTTGAATCGTCCGCTACTTGAGATACCTGGAAACCAATTTGCGGGAGAAGTTGCTTTAGTGGATGCATCCTGTTAGAGGCCACTTGCTTTGGGTTCCGATTTTGATTTAATTATGGGCCTAGCGGATGATGTTATAGTCTAAATTTACTGGACAAGCTCTTGCACTGCGACAAAAAGATGCTTTGTCGACTTAATCTAGTTCGTTCAGGTTTACATAGCCCAAATAGAAAGGAAGTTTCTTTTTCATTAATGCTTTTGATTTGTTATTTTATATTCGGTATAACTCTTCATTCTATTAAATTTTTTGATCCTTCTCATCATTGTTTTGAGAGAGTTCGTTTATAAATTCTAGTTGTTGTTTATTCTCATTTGTGTTTCCAAAAATAAGATATTTAATAGACTTGAGAAAAAAAAAATTACTACAATCAACTACAAGCTCTTAAATGGCAGACACTAATTTTTTCAATGCTAGAGGATTTATCCTTCACTCATTCACATTGTAAGTTGATTTTTTTATATACTCATTCACATATATTTATATATCTATGTAGAAACCAGATAATTGCACGGTAACAAGTTAACCAAGTGACTTGCTATATATAAAATACAAACTTCAAAAGAAAATTATTGTTATTTTTTCCACAAAAACTTAAACTTGAGATTTAAATATACGCACACACTTGTATAAGTAAAATTAGGGGTGTTTAAAAAAACCAATAAACCGAGTAAACCGATAAAACCGATAAAAAATTAATCAAAAAATAAAACCGATTAAACCGATTAGATTATGTAGAAAAAACCCTGGTTCGATTTGGTTTTCGGTTTTGTAGTGCAGAAACAAGGTTAACCGAACCGGACCAGTTCAAAAAAGGGTCCCTAGGCTAGGCTAGTATAAATAGAAAAAGTTGCGCCGCACCTCTCTCTTCTCGCCAGTTTACTCTCCGCTAACCCTAAACCTTTCAATTTCAATTTTCAAACAATCTCTCCTCTCACTACTCAGAGCCACCCCGCTGTCCCCCTCGCCCCCCGCCCTCTCCGGCCTCCGCTAAGGCCGCCCTCGTACCAGAGCACCTGCAACCCGTCCCCTCTCGCCTCTCCCTCTCCACTCTCCTTAGACTAAGAAAACATAAACACAGATCGACCATCGACGTTTTCTCAGTCTCAACTGGACCAAAATAGTCTGTGTTTCCATCAGACCGATGTTTCCTCAACCTCTCAAAACCAGAGAGTTTTAATTTTTTTTCTCATTTCTAATTAATTAATTTGGTTAAGGTTATTTTTATTTTTAATACAATTAAGTTATTGTTTATACGTTTCTTCCTCAGTCTCCACTGGATCAATAGTACTGTCGGTGACTTCATGTTTCCATCAGACCGACGTTTCCTGATTTCCTCAACCTCTCAAAACCAGTGAGTTTTAATTTTTTTTCTCCTTTCTAATTAATTCATACAGTTAAGTTTATTATTATTTTTAATCAATTTTGTTGGGTGATGAATTTTGGTTTAGGTTTAAATTAGAATTTAGAGCTATTTGGATGATTAAAGCGATTCAGTTTAGGATTATGATTATTTTTAATCAAAATTGTCGTTCTTACTTCTTACAATTGTTTGCGGTTTAGGATTAGAGATGTTTTGTACATGTAATTTCAGAATCTTACATGTAATTTTACAGTTTATTTTGCTATTTTGTAAATGTAATTTCAATATCTGCTACTGTAAACTTGTGTTGATTCTGTTGTTGTTGCTGTGTTGATTTTGTTGCTTTGTTAGTTGATTACTAAAAATAGATGAATTGTTGATTTTGTTGTTGTGTTGGTTGATTTATAAGGTCATACCAAGTAGTTTGATTAAAATCATGTTTATAAGCATGTGTTGATTGACTTGATTCTGCAAATTAGTTTTGTTTTGATGGGTTTTTTTTATTCGGTTTTGTTTTGTCATTCTGTAAAATGTATTCATTATTCTGTTTTGGATAATCTTGATTAGCATTTTGTATTCATTAAAATCATGTTATTCTTGTATTCATTGTTCTGTTACTTCTGTAATTATTTTTCCTCCATTGATAGATTTTCTAAGCTTGTTTTGGCACATTTTCTAAGCTTGTTTTCACATGTTACTTCTGTAATATTTGTTTCATTTTAATTTTTAAACATGAATTTAATCTTTATGTTTATTAAGTGCTGAAAAGAATTGTGCAAGTGATAATGAACATATTTGCATTTGGTAATTACAAATGGAAAACCTTCAAAATCAAAATGCTTCATCCACTAGCACTACCCCAACATCAACCAATGCCCCAGCTTCAAACACTAACCCAACATCAACTACTGCAGTATCCACCATGGAAAATAAAGGTAAACAACTTCAAGTCTTTGCATCTAGAAAAAGAAATGTTGATGATAAAAAAAAAGTCACAAATTTGGGATCATTTTATAAAACTTTATGGTGATCCTACAACCCCTAGAGCTGAATGTAATTATTGTGGAAAGGATTATACATGTCATACTATTATTAATGGGATAAGTAATATGTGAAGTCATTTGAAAGTATGCAAAAAGTTTTCTTTTGTGGTTGATATATAAGAAACAAAAAATTTTGATATTAGAACCTAATAAAGTAGGGGATGAACTAGGAGATCGAAGTGTGGGAACTCTTAAGGCAATAGGTTATGATTATGATGAATGTAGAAAGGCACTAGTGAAAATGGTTAAATTGATGAGTTGCCTTTTAATTTTATGGAGGGTAAGGGATTTAGATTATTTTCTAGGACCTTGTAGCCTAGATTTGACATTCCTTCTTGTTTCACTGTTATGAGAGATTGTTTGAAACTTTATGTTGAGGAGAAGGAAAGATTAAAGAGAGATCTTAAGGGTTAACGATTATGGTTAACAACAGATAAATGGACATCAATCCAAAATATTAACTATATGTCCTTAACGGCTCATTGGATTGATAATGAATGGAATTTGCATAAAAAATTCTGAATTTTTGTTAAGTTTCCAATCATATGGGTGAGACAATTGGTCAAGTTATTGAGAATTGTTTGTTAGATTGGGGGATTGATAAACTTTTAACTGTTACAGTAGACAATGCAAGCTCTAATAGTGTTACTATTTCATATTTAAAGAATGTGATGAAGATTGGCCAACTAATATATTGTCAAATGAACATTTGCATGTTAAATGTTGTGCACACATTGTAAATCTAATTATATGTAATGGTTTGAAAGAGATGAATGTTTCGGTTGTTAAGATTCGAAATGCAATTAGGTTTGTGAGATCTTCACCCTCTAGGCTACTTACATTTAAGAAGTGTGCAGAAAAGTTGCATATCAAGTGTAAGAAATCATTGTGTTTGGATGTTGCAACTCGATGGAATTCAACTTATCTTATGTTAGAAGCTGCTGAAAAGTTTGAAAAGGTGTTTGTAAGGTTAGGTCAAAGTGAACCTAGGTATGTGAGTTACTTTTTGGAAGTTGATTCAAAGGGGAATAAAAAAAACATAGGGCCACCTAGTTTCGAGGATTGAGAAAATGCTAGAACTTTACTAAAGTTTTTAAAGATCTTTTACATGGTTACATTGAAATTTTTTGGCTCATTGCATGTTACATCAAATTCTTTCTTCAATGAATTGATTTACATGCATACAAACTTGTTGCAATTGTGTAAAAGTAGAGATAATCTTTTGAGTGGAATGTCGATGAACATGATGAGTAAGTTTGAGAAGTATTGGGGTTATGGAGCAAATCAGAATTTTTTATTATATGTGGCTAATGTTTTGGATCCACGTCTTAAGTTGAAATATGTGAAATTTTATTTTGGTGAGTTGTATGATTATGACAAAGCACAATTGCTAACAAAAAAAGTGAGAGATAATTTGGTGAGTTTGTATGAGTTTTATTTGTAAGCTGATGAAGTGGTGGATAATAATAGGCATAAACAAGATGTTAATGATGCTATTGATGACATGGAGGTAGATGTTAACACTTTAGCTCGGTTCAAAAGGCACTTACTGGAGGAAGATAGTGTGGAAAATAGAAATGAGGTTGAGAGGTATTTGGTTGATGGTTGTGAGGATCCTAATGATGATAAATTAGATATTTTGAGTTGGTGGAAGATTAATGCTTCAAAATATTAGATACTTTCGAAAGTTGCACAACATGTTCTGGCTATTTCTATATCCACAATGGCTTCCAAATCAGCCTTTAGCACAGGTGGTTGTATACTCGATCAATTTTGAAGTTCTCTATCTCCAGCAACAGTTTAAACACTTATTTGTTGTCAAAATTGGTTGCATCATGGTTAAATTCCAACTGATAATACAACCTTAATGAATGATTTTGAAACCTACGAAAACCATGAATCAGGTAATGTTTCTTAAAAACTTACACCTTTTATTTTATGATTTATTCATTAACGCATTTTTATTCTAACATGTTTAATATTTTATTTTGTAGAATTTGGTGGAAAGTTGCATTTAGCAACGAATGATAATTAGTTCACAAATTGTGATGCATTTTTTGAAAACATATGGTATAAATATCTTTTTTTATTTTTATATCTTCTGATTTAATTTATCATGTTATAATTCTAGATTATGAATTTCAGGGATCAAAGTGTAATGCTCTTGAAGTGCTTTTTTATTAAGACGATATGCACATGAAAATTTATTTTTTGTGTCTTGGAGTGTTGTATGATAATGTTATTTGTTGTTTTTTCGTTAAGCCCTTTGAAGGCAATGATTTGTAATTTGGATTTTAACTTATTGGTGTGTGATTGTGAGTGTGTGTTATTTATTTAAACTTTTCGGAAGTAGAAAAATATTAGCAAGTTAAAAAATATATTGAACACAAGATTGACATTAATAATTTCATATAAATGTATATTCAATGGCCAAAAAATTTAATAAACATAAGATTGATAATAATAATTTAATACAATTGAATATTTAGGGGTTAAAAAATTAAATATATTTGAAATCTTCAAAGAAAATGAGACAATATCAACATTAATTGTAAGCCCAATAGAAATCCATTAGAAGCCCATTAAAAAGCCCGAAATAAGCTTATAGGTTTGTCTGGTTTTTTGGATAAAAAACCGGACCGAAACCAGACCGGAAATGATCCAGTAGGCCGGTTTGGGCCGGTTCCAGTTCGGTTTCGGGTCTTTTTTTTCCGGTTTGGCTGTTTTTTTAGGGTGAAAACTAAACCGAATCGAAAATGATCACCCCTAAGTAAAATGGGTATTGTAAACTATCTAGTAGGTGGCCTCGTGATAAGAGTTTACGACTAAAGGGTTTGCTCCCCTTGTGGTCTCAAGTTCGAGCAATGTGGTTGCTAATATGATGGCCACTGGAGACTTACATGGTCGTTAACTTCAGGGCTCGTGGGATTAGTCGAGGTGCACGCAAATTAGCTCGAACACCCACATTAATAAAAAAAAAAAAAAGGAAGGGGTATTGTAAGAACATAAATAGTGTTTTACAGTAACATTCATTCCAGATCTCAAGTAGCATTGCTAGGCCTATTTGAAAACAACATAAAGAATTGTAATAGAAATAGAACATCAAAATGACGGGGAAAACATGTTGATGAGGCAAATACACAAATCGTAGAGCCATTAGTTTGAGCAGAAAGGAGAACGAAAATCCACACATTAAACAATATGCACACAAATGAGTAATATTATGCCCTTGTTTTTGAAGGTTCAGACACTTGAAAAGAAACACAAATGGGCAAGCAAACATACGCCCTTATTTCTTGAGGTTCGCACAAATAATGACTAAAGACGCAGCATGACATGCATGGTTAAACAACACACATAGAAAGAGAAATCAATATCCTTCTTTTAGAAGTTCTATAAAATTACAATACAAAGCCAAAGCCAAATTGTTTGCCATTGCCAATGAAACAGTTGAAATCACTTCCACAAATTAAAAAACATTCGCAGCACCAACCAACCAACCTGATGCAAACATGAAGAACAATTATTAGCCATATTACCTGTATGCCTGGATATTGCATATGTTGATTTAATTTAACCATTTAAAGATAATTAATTGCAGCTATTTTACCTGCAAGAATGAATTGTTAGCATGTTTTTCAAATTCCAATGCCAAACTTATCTTCTGACTTGATTATCATGACCACCTCCATCCTCGTCTTTTTCCTCTTCCACCTTTTCCTCTTCCTCTTCCTCTTCCTCCTCCCATTCATCTTCCTCTTCCACCTTTTCCTCTTCCTCCTCCCATTCCTCTTCCTCTTCCACCTTTTCCTCTTCCTCTTCCTCTTCCTCCTCCCATTCCTCTTCCTCTTCCACCTTTTCCTCTTCCTCTTCCTCTTCCTCTCCCTCTCCCTCCTCCCATTCCTCTTCCTCTTCCACCTTTTCCTCTTCCTCTTCCTCTTCCTCCTCCCATTCCTCTTCCTCTTCCACCTTTTCCTCTTCCTCTTCCTTTTCCACTTTTTCCTCTTCCCGCCACCCATTATTTCGGGTCCACATTCTACAAGTGGTGGTTGGCACGGAGCAACCAGTGCTTGAATCCTGGACTGCTTGAGATACCTGCAAAACCAATTCAAGCAAGTCATACACATTCTAACTTATAAGTTTTATTATTGAGTGAAACAAGAAACAAAAACACTAAAAGAAAGGCAAGAAATCAGGTCCAATAAGCAGCACCTCTGATTGAGCCCGCATGGAACCATTTGATGTAGTACCAAATTTTGTGGTCAATTTTGGACATTGATGCACCTTCAACGTCTCCAAATGAGGGAATAAGAAATCATAACATCCAAGACTAAAGCAGACAATACTCGGTAATTGTTCTAGAGACAGCTCTTGCAGATCAGGGAGTACTATCTCCTTCTCAACATTGATAGGTGAAGCATGATCATCCTGTCCAAATACTCCCAATATTTGAGAGGATTCTCTTACTTCAAGTTTTATGAGCTTTTTGAGACTTGAAGCCATGGCTACTGGGAAGAGACTCTTCAACTTGTTGCATCCTCTGATCTCAAGTCGACACAAATTAGAAAAGCATGAAGATTGAAGATCACTCCCAGACAATATCTGATCCTTTTCATCATCATTACCCTTAGCAATTATTTGCTCCAATTCCTCACAAGTTGATATCTCTAGAACTTTCAGTTGAACTAGACTAGTAATCATGACGTTTGTGCATACATGTGTTAGTCTTTTACAATTCCTCACCACCAAAGAAGTCAAATGGCTTAGCACAAGACCTTTCCATATACACCTCATGTCAGGCACAGGCAGGGAGTATAAATGTAATGTTTCCAAACTTGTTAACCCCTGCATCAAAAGAAAACAAGGGTCCAAATTTGTTAGATATAATTCCTATTAACTTTTGTGCACTTTTTGTGCACTTTGTAGCTATTATATAATGTTTCCAAACTTTTGTGCACTTTGTAACTATTAAAAAAAAAATTATAACATTAACCAAAAAAAAAATACAAAAGAAAATAATTTTAACTACAAAATGCTTTATTGTTGATCATTTTAATTATTTTTTTCACACGAAAAGGTGAAAAAAATGTAAAGAAAAAACATGAAAAATATATAATAAATAACAAGTTTTTTAAACTAAATACAGATTTTTTATTAACCTTTTGAACTGTTTTTAATTTTTGTCATAAGTTGCAGCACTGAAACAAACAACTCAGTATTCTTAAATGGAGCTTTACCGTCCTATCCAAACACTTCCACTAATTGATGGAAAAGCCTCAATTTCACTCAAATTAGGAAAGCATAATGATGATTGAAAATATAAGTATTGACAATTAAATTCAGTTTTAGAAATTTGGAGGAAGAAAGAAGAAATTATTACAGTTTATTAAAGTTGACAATTTAAATCAGAAACGAAAAAAGATTATGGAGAAATATAAAGGACGTACTTGGAGCTGTGACAACAAATTACCCAATTCTTCGTGGCCATGAATGGTTAACGCTTGCAAAGAAGGCAACTGGGCAGCAGAATTCTTTGGACCAAAAAAACTGCAATTTGAAAGAATCAATTTTCTTAGCTGAGGGAAGTTGATGATGCCATCTCTGGTGAGTGCATCTCCTTCTCCACTGTAAAATATTTGCTTTAAATTGTGAGCTAATGTAATCTTCATCTGTTCGAGGTTCAGAAGACTTGGAGACACGGAGACAGGGAAGACATTTTCCAGTTTATCACAGCCACTTATAGAAAGAGTTTTTAATTTTGGGAAGCCAAGAGAGTTTGGAATTATTTCCCTTTCGCCATCCTGTTCTTTGATAAGACTCTTCAATTCATCGCATTGTTCTATCTGTAGTGTTTCCAGATGAATAAGACTTTGAGCGAGGGACGGTGTGAAGATAAATGTCAGTGTGTCAAGAGACAACAACTCCAGATGAATAAGACTTTGGAGGCTGACATGTCTGGTGGGCCCCTTCCATATACATTTGAGCTCAGGTAACCATTGCAGATGTAACTTTGTTAAAGATGACAGCAGCCGCAGCTCCTTCTCCTCGTTAATTCCTTCATCAGCCTCCCCCAATTCAAATACGTCTTCCAATGATTCGCATTCATTAATTTCCACACTTATTAGATTTTTCAAAGCTTGCCGCCATTTTGCTTGAAACAGAGTGCGAATATCCCCACATGCAGTCACTTGTACATGTTCTAATCTTTGTAAGAAGTCCTTTTGCGACCCATGGCCATGGATGGTCATCTGATCAGAGGACAATACTATATTTTTTAAACCCTCAATGTTGCTAAAACCAATTTGAGACACAGTAGGAAACAACTGCTCAAATGTCTTTGCTTTGAAGGATGTGGCGCTGATATCACCCAAATATAACCTTGTCGAGGTTGGGTATTCTTTATCGAGTGAATACCAATCCCCTAATAGTATATCATATTTGAGCAGCCTGGGAAAAACAAAATCTCTGGGAATGCATTCAACCTTCGGTATCATCAATGATAATACAGCTAAATGAGACAGCGAATTGAGTTCTGTTAGGCTCGCATTCATTCCTTCTGTGCTGTCACATCCAACAACATCCCATCCCTTGAAGCTCTCATCCCCGATCAACAGTTCTTCTAACTTCTTCAACCTTCCAATCAAATTCACAGGAATCCTTCTTAGCAATTCACAACCTGTCACATCCAACAACCTCAACTCCTTGAGCTCCCCCATTTCACTAGGTAATTCTTCAACGGAAGAGAACCTTATAAAACCAAGAATCTTAAGTCTTTGCAGCTTTCTCAACCAAATGAGGCCCTTGCATTTACACCTGATCAACAACAACGATTGAAGGTTCGTTGAGAATTCAAGTGATTGCAATGACAAACACCCTCCATCAAGAGACAAAACTTCAATTGCTTTCATCCCTTCAAAAAACCTCTCTGGAACATTCAAACCATCATCCAGTCCTAACAATAGAACTTTGAGCTGTGGACACACCAATCCTTCATGAAGTTCTGTGAGTTTATTGCCCATTAAGGAAATTACTGTACAACCTTCAAAGCTTTTATTGCTCATTGGCCACTCCTCCAACCCAATGCCAGCCTTTACCATGAATCCGTATTTTTCTGATGATGCTATCTGAATAGCAACATCACGAACCAAGTCATGCATTTTCACATATTCTTCACTTTTAGTTCCTAACAGCATACAACAAGCTTTGAGGTTTTTGATTGCCACATAAACTCGTTCCCTTGCATCTTCAATGGACTCCACATCTTGATGTAAGCCATAGCCAACTGCGTATCTCGTCAAGTACTCAATTGGAATGTTGTAATCTTCTGGAAATAAACAGCATAGCAAGAAACATAACTTGGTTTTCTCGTGCTTCAAATAATCATAACTCAACTTAAGACATGCATATGCATTTTTTTGTTCATCAATTTGTTCCATGTGTAAACATTGAGAGTTTTTGAGCTCTTTAAACGCTACTTCCCACTCAACAGCAGATTTATCTCTTAGAGCCCTTCCCACTGTCACAAGTGCTATAGGCAATCCTTTACATTCTCTCGCAACCTTCTTTGCCACTGTGTTCAAGGTAGAGTCCTCATCATGTAAACCTGCATTGATTTTGAATAAAGCCCATGCTTCATTTTCAGATAAGAGACTTAACAACACTATTGGCTGGCACTCCATATAAGAACATATATCCTTAAGACGTGTTGTTAGAAGAATTTTACAACCCCTGTGAGCATCACCAAATGGGATCCCTATCTCTTCCATGTTAATAACTTTCCAGACATCATCTAGGATTATAAGCATCTTCTTTCCCTGCAGTCTCTGCCATAATCGATCTGCTCTCCCTTTTTTACTTTTCTCGTCAAAACGCAGACCTAAACTATCTGCCATTTGATCCTGAATGTCTGTGACATTGGGATTCTGGGACACCGTGGCTATCAAAACTTCATCAAAAAGATGCAACTCTTTTGCTCTCCTGCCTACTTCTTTCACTAGGGTGGTTTTACCCACCCCTCCCATGCCGTACAGTCCGATCATGTCAATACTGTCATCTTTGAGAGCTTCCATAATTTGTTCAAAAGCTTTTTTTGACGATTCTGAGGGTGTGAATCCCTTTGATGGAAGAAATTCTATGTCTTGAAGAGGTGCTTTGTGGGACACTGTTGGAAACTTTTTGCTATTTTCTTCAAGGTTTCTCAAAGTCTCCGTCTTCTTTGCCAGTGCCTTGCTTAACTTGAATTGTCGTATCCAATTTGGACACCAAGTAAAGCATTTGCCATTTTTTCCTGTTTCATTTTCCAATGGATTCACACCTTTAATTTCGTTGTTTGCATCCTCCAACCATTTGTTGACATCTTTCTCAATTTCTTCAGCATTTCTTTCAGCAACTTCGACAGCCTTTTGCAAACGATCTAGTGTCAAAGCCAGGTTCTTCTTTTGTTCATTGAATTCTTGAACAAAATTGTTGAAACAGAACATGTAACGAAATTGCCTTATTGTTGGTTCCACCAAGAGTTCTGCTATCTTAGATACAATGGATTCACCAACACTTTCGATAGCCATTTTCCACCAGTCTGAAAATCAGAGAAATAAGGATACCGACTATGAGAGTGAGACATTACAAGTAAAATAGGAATCAAAAGTTAAGATATAGAATATTAATATATCTTAGTTCTATTTCACTGGTTGTATTCATGGATTCTTAGGAAAAAAGATGTTTAGAAAAGAAAATTATAAAGTTGTGATAATTATAAGGTTCTTATTATATCAGGACATTGTTCATAGTGCTCCTAGTTAATACTTTATTAATACTAGAAATTAATCAAAGTTATTGAGGTGGATACATATTTTATTTTTTTCTTTATAAAATGAAGCAATTGTTTCATAAGGTTAAGGTGTAAAGGATACCTAAAATTAATATGTAGGTGTTTATTTAATGAAAAACACACTAAATTGAGTTGTAAGAGGACTGTAAAGAGAATTTATTCTTGAAAGGAATGGTGAGAGGAAAATAGAATTTGAAGAAGTTCAAGAACCATAAACTAACATTCAATTAGAACCTGAGCTCGAATATATAGCACTAGATACTCAACTTAAAGATCAAGAAACACAATAATTCCATAGATCTAATAAGAGATGTCATACACCAATGGAATATGAATTTTTCATAGAAGTTAAAAAAGATGAGTTGCTCATACTTAATGAGGCTACCAATTACATGAAAGCCAATATCTAATATTAATTCCATGAAACGACTCAAGGATATAAAATTCTAAATAGATTAAATATAATTTGGTTGATTAACCTAAAGGAGTAAAATTCATTGGATGTACGTAGATCTTTAAGAAATAGATTAGTATTAATGGCAATGTATAGATGCGTAAAGCCATACTAGTTGCCAATGGTTACAAGAAAAGACAAGAATTGGCTTTGATGAAACCTTCTTGCTGGTAGCTATGTAAAACCTTTTTGTTATAGCTACATGCTAATATTAAGAATTCTAGCAAATAGATGTCAAAAATGCATTCTTATAGAGGAATATTCATAAAGATATGTATATTACAGTACTACCAAAAGGTTTTGAATCTAAATAATTTTCCAAAAAAATATGCAAGCTGTAAAAATTCATTTATAGACTTAAACAAGATTTGTTGGCACTAATAATATACTTCGTTGAGAATAAATTTAATTATGTTTCATATGAATATCACATTAATAAGCATGAAGAATTTCATGAAAAATCAATCAAAAAGCCAAAGAAGGAAGCAAAGTGAAGACTTAGTTTAAGTATTCATTTTAGTTCTTAATTTGTAAATCTTTATATCTTACTTGATGGTATAATTAAAATGAACTCACACACATCACTCTGCATACATTAAAGGATTGATATATCAAATGATCTAAGATAGATGGTTCTAAGAATTCACCTAGATTAAAATGGTTGAATATGGAATTCTACATGAGCTGGATGACCGTTTATTCATCAGTGATAAACAATTGGAAATTCTGCATTAATTAGACGACTGCTTGTTCATTAGTGATGAACACTTAGGAATTCTAAAAGAATCGGTTGATTGATTGGCTTGACCATTCTGAACTAGTCGACCGTTTTACTCATTAGTTGGCTTCCAATAACTAGTTTATATAACTTGTCTAATTGTAAAATTAGAAATGAATTCCAAACACATATGATAAAAAATCTACTCCAAGATCAAAATAACAATAAGATTATCAATATTTGATCATACTCTAACTAGTGCTTTTAAACTATCATATTATAACACAAAGAGTATATATTTTCATTCTCACTACACTTAGATACTTTTAAATCCTATAAGTTCTACTTAGTGAGTTATAAAGATATCAGAACTTCATTTGTATCATCCACTATATTGAAAGAGTTTGTTGTAAAAAAAATCATACTAGTAAAACCATGAGAGTTAAGTAAAAACTCTTGGTATTAGTGAAGGAATATCATCAAAGTAAAATCTTGAAGAGGGTACATCTTCAAGTGAGAAAAATCTTGAAGAAGGGTTTTAAGTGGTGTAAAAGGCTTGGTGTGAATTCATCAGGTGGCTATTGTACTCCTGAACTTAGACTAATAAAAAAAAATATAATACTCAAGTACGGTTTGATATTTGAGGTATGAATATAGCAAGTTTGCAAATTCTCTCTCTTAACTCTTTACTTTAAGTACTTTAATTATATTGTTGATTATTATGTTTACTTGAAATAATTTGCATTATTTGATATTATTAGTTGTCTTAATCCTGGAACAACAATTGATATCAGAGTTTAGTTCTCATATATAAGTTTACTTAGACTTTGAGTAGAATAATAACCACTAGTTATAATCTTCAAAATAAATGATCATCTACATCTAGAGTATCTTTTATTAATGGTAATGATTATGCATATTGAAAATGTAAGGCCCAAACTTTTGGCCTAAGCCTAAGTCAGCCCAAACTCAGCCTAAGTCAACCTAGAAAAGGTTGTAAGAGAATTATTTTTCGCTTTTTTTGTGGTTGTTGTGACCCTACCCTCATCAAACTAATGATTTATTTTGGGGATCTGCATAATTGAAGACTATCATATTAGGATTCTTAAAATCCTGATCAATTGATCAAAGAGTTGGTCTAGACCAACTGACTGATTGGCCTATGATAGTAGTCAACCGGTTGGTATCTAGTTGACCAGTTGGCCTAACAGTAGGTTTTTATCGAGTTTGTTGGGTTCGATCAATTTAGATTATGTACGGATTCGATCAAGTGAAACAGTTCAATGTTATATTTATGTTTTGGTCTTTAAGCTTAGAGTTTTTAATCTTTTATGATACTTTGTGTTGTTACTCATTTTTGAGCCCCACGAGCTGGAGATGGTGTGTATCCCTCTTGAAGCGAATGCAGGAGTTTAGCTCATGGTTGCTGGAAGATTGACAAAAAAACAGAGAATAAAGAAATGTTTTTCTAACCATGTTTCGACTGTTTTCTGCTCTCTTTATCCTCCCTCTTTGCCAAAATATTTAAGATTCTTAGGCTAATTAGGAGTCTTCATAATGATAAATTCATTCCTTCTTTATCTGGTCTTTAAGGTTAGATAAATCCTTTAGAATTTGTACTGAAAATTGATTCTACTGCTATCAAAATTCTGTTGTAAACTAATTCTGTTTCAGCTTTGACCTTCATTCTGACTTGGTTTTGTGGAATATCCGACCATCCTAGCTATATTATTTCATTCATGACATGTTAAAGAATTGATTTGCATCTTTATTGGGTCCTAGGGATCACTGTTTTTATGTCAGACTCTCAGTTATATTGGGATGCTCGGCATTGTCAGTTTCCGAATCAAATCAGGAGACCCATTTTGACTAGTCAATTTGCGGCCAGATTCTGTTCTTCAGAATGATTTTATCTAAATTTAAATCCTTCATTAAAGTTGTATTCCTCTACGTGTAAATGAATTTGGGATTTTGAATCACCTGATTTACATATTAGAAGCTCAAGATATTCTCATTTGAATATCTAGTGTGAAAGTAGAGAATCTTGTTGTGAGAAGGATTTTTTGGCCCGAGTTTGCAGGGACACAATTGCAAGATACTTAAAGTTTGAAGGCCAATTGCGAGCCAATTTGAAGGACTTTTTTTTTTTTTACCAAAGACTAAATTGAAAAGGTGCTAAAATAAGGGAGTTGATTAAAGATGAAATTAGAAGAAACTCTGCCGGATTTGAAGAAATTGAAGAACGGGGATTAGATCAGAAAATGAAAATTAGCCATGCAACTGTCTTTTTTTTTTTGTTACATTGATGTTTCTTTATTTGTTTTTGCCTTTCGGTTCAAAAAACAAAACGACATCATCCATCTCTTAGACATAACTCACGTTTTGCTCTCGTTTTCAAACAAAGACGACGTCGTGCAACCTTGGTCTTGACACAACAGCACAGCCTCGTCATGGAAATATAATTAACATAGCACTTTTCATTTGTATTTTGAGAACAATACCTCCTCGTCTGCAACTGCAACCATTCCTACTAGCTTTTGAATTCACTCGTCCTTGCATCCTCCGCAACCTGGTGTGTACCACATAACTCCCCCTGTCATGCTATGGTTTTAGCCGCCAGTCACGATTTCGCAAGGGAAACCGTTCTACACCTCCTCTGTGCCAGCTGCGGAATGACATAAAGAGAGGAACCTCGCCATTATCTAATGGCTGGGATTTTATCCCTAACACAGACGGCTAGGATGAGAGTGTTAATGTGGAGAATAATTACTGGAATCACAAAATAGGAATCACAGAATATTTTAGTTTCCTATTTTGCTTTATTTGATTGTAAATCACCCAAGATTATATCCTAGATTAGTGTAATAAGTCGTTTCCTAAACAGAGTTGTGTGTGTGTGTGTGTTTGTATAAGCCTCCTCTACTGACCTAGATGGAGGAGAAAAGGAAAAACAGAAAAGAGAGGAAGAAAAAGAGAGAGGAGAGGAAAAAACACAGAGAACAGAGGAGAACTGGGGAGCTAAAAAAACATGAGAAGAAGAGAAAAAAGAAATAGAGAGGGTTGGACGCAAAAGAAAATGGATACAAAGTTAGGAACAAAAAAACACACAGACATGGAGGAGGCATATAAGAATACCAAAAAAAAGACAGAAAAACCAGTAGAGAGAGGGACGAAGACACAGAGATAAAACTCAGGAGATGAACATTGATAGAGAATAGAGGGGAAAAGGCTAAAACAGACTAAAGCGTTGATAGACCAACTAGCACGCCTTCTACATCGCCTTCGTCCCTTCATTTCAGCCTCCAGGTTTGTTCTCCTCGTCTCTGTGCATGCATTTTCATTTGTGTTTTACTATTCAAGTGAATTATAATTCACTTGAACAGTAACTAAGCATGCACGTGTGAGTTTCCTCACGCGTGCCTCTTGTTTGCTCAACCGGGTCTGGCGTATTTATTTTAAGGTCTGTATTTTGATGTTGTAAAAATACAACTATGGTATTAAGATAAAAATTATGTTCTTGCATTTTGGATTTTACAACATGTTTGTAAATTCCAAAGAGTATTGACCAATATTCAAAAAATATAAAAATCTTATTTTTGGGGAATTCGTCTTTATTCACTATTAATATTTGGATAAAGAACCCCCAAAGGGGTTAATATCCAACGTATTATTGGGAATAATTTATTATTATTCACTGTTAATATTTGGATAAAAAAACCCCAAGTGGTTAATAACCAGAATATTTTTTATAGGAATAATAAGTCATTATCCTTTAATAATATAAGGGTAAAGAAACCTATGGAAGGTAAATGTCCAAAATATTGTTGAGAGTAATACAACTTGTTTATGTTTAACATAAGGGTAGATTTATGCCCAAAAATGTTATTTAGAACAATTTAATTACACATCCTTGAAAGAAGCCTCAATTATAATTGGGGACATTTCAATTTTTGATTCCATGGTTTATGAGCCGTGAAATTGTGAAATACTAAGGCAAAAAAGGGCTTCTAAAGCGCTCTGAATTTTCTTAGATTTCTAATTTAGTAGTTTTTCTTCTTCTCTTTCTCCTTGTGATAACAAGTCGAGAACACTTGAAATACCAAGGGAAAAGTGAGCTTTTAAGCATATTGAATCTTCTTGTATTTCTATTTTAGTTGTCTCCTAATCCACGAGTTGCTAAAGACTCAT
>Ga0325400_1002253_pt1 | contig 16787 bp, 13 predicted proteins | sample PopdelMetagenome_2_FD_205662 | JGI IMG/M metagenome (GOLD analysis project Ga0325400, IMG submission 205662) | Populus deltoides microbial communities from Bellville, Georgia, United States - Xylem-PdKOR-R1 | ecosystem: Host-associated > Plants > Phyllosphere > Stem > Wood/Secondary xylem... | reverse complement strand
CAGTTATGAAACTCATTCGTTTCGTTTTCCGATCATTCAACCACCTGAACGTTGCGGTGATCCTTTTGTCAAGTGCCATACTGTTCACGTTGTCAAGCTGTAAAAAAGACGACAATAATGACCAGCCGGCGCTGCAAAACATTACCGATATTGTTGTGAGTAACAACGATTTTAGCCTGTTGGAAGCCGCCGTCGTACGGGCCGGTTTAGCCGACGCCCTCCGCTCGGGTACAATAACGGTATTTGCTCCGACCAACGCGGCCTTCCAGGCCGCCGGATTTGCCAATGAAGCCGCCATTAATGCCGCTCCGGTGCAGACGCTACAGGCCGTATTACAATACCATGTCGTTGGCCGTCGCCTGGGCGCATCCGAAATTCCGACCGCGGCTAATACGGCCGTACCAACGCTGGGCAACGGCACTCTCTACGTGACGAAAAACAACGCAGATGTATCGGTGAACGGGGCACGAGTGATGCAGGCCGACATCGCTGCCGCGAATGGTGTCATTCATGTCATTGACCACGTGTTGATGCCTGCCACTCAGAATATCGTTCAGATTGCCCAGGGCAACCCGAATCTTAGCCTGCTGGTAGCGGCCGCAACCCGCGTTGGGGCGCCGGTGCTGGATGCCCTGTCGGCCGCGGGTCCGCTGACGGTGCTGGCCCCCACCAATGCCGCTTTCCAGGCCGCCGGTTTTGCCGACGCAGCCGCCATTAATGCCGCCCCGGTTCAGACGTTGACCAACATCCTGACTTACCACGTGATTGCCGCCCGGACCTTTTCGACAAACCTAACTGATGACGCCAGTGTAACCACGGTGCAGGGCGGCACGCTCCGGACGGATGTATCCACGACCGGGGTGAGCTTCCTGGGGACGGGAAACAACAATCAGCCCGCCAACGTAGTTAACGCTAACATACTGGCAACCAATGGTGTGATTCACGTCATTGATCGAGTACTGCTGCCGTAATTTTGCCGGATAGCCCGTTTTTTCCTGTTCACATCCTTGTTCAACCTTTTAACTTTCCCGATGATGTTCGCTTACCGATTAACAGGCGGCCTGCTGCTGCTAGCAGTCATGGGCTGCCAGACCGAATCCGAGACGCTCTCACCCCAGGAAGCATTGCCTTCCAGCCTTCTGCGGACAACCACTACGATGCCCACTAATGTGCGGCTTAAACAAATCGTCGCCAGCGGGAACAACGGAGGGCTGGGCATGCTCTTCACCACCAATTACTTTACCTATAACCAGGCAGGTAAACTGCAAAAGGCCGTCATACCCGAGCCCTCGCCAGGGGTCAAAGCGCAGACCTATGAATACACGTATGACCAGCAGGGCCGCCTGAGCACCTACCGCCTGCTGTCGGCTGAACCCAACTATGCCAGTACGATTGGCCAGCAAAGCACCTTTACTTATGGCGACAGCACCGTGGAGGAGTCCTTCGCCCGGGTGCAGGTGGACGGCCAACTTCTGCCTCCCTACCTGGAACCTAACCTACGGACCCTTTACCGGTTCGACGAGCAGGGCCAGATTACCGAGCAGATCCAGGAAGGCATCCTTCGCTACGGCTCCGAGACCCGGCAGCGCTTCGTGTATACGTATGCCAATGGCAATGTTGTGAAACAGACGATGCTGAATGCGGCAGATCAGGTCGAGTTCACCATCAGCTACGAGTACGATGATAAGGTCAATCCGTTTTATGGGCGGACTTCCCTGCTAGACCCAATTGCCTACGGCAGTCGCAACAACATCATAAGCGCGCGGGTCAACAACGGTCAGCCCATTCGAAGGGAGTACACCTACAATGAGCAGGGGCTGCCGCTAACCCAGACCTTTGTGAGCTCAGGGGCGGTGCTGAACTATGAATACGAAACCTTCTGAAAAGGGCCGTTTTCCGGATTAGTCAGGGATTAAGCGACCAGGACTGTCAAGCAGTAAACTAAAGTAGGTAAGCGCGACAAGGGGTGACCTTCCACGTCACCCCTTGTTGTTTGGCTAGTACAACAGCCCCATACAGGCTACAGCCATCGTCTGTTTTTCGCTTCAACAGGACCGAAATGGCTCGGTCCGCTGCCTTGTCACGGCCGGGCGTTGTAAGGGCGAACCCCAAAGCAGGCGAATAAAGGATCTTCGTAATTGAGGCCTAGTTTAACTAATCGTTCGGCAATTCGTAGCCCCTGATTAGCCACGCTGACGAAGTAAATCAACGCTGTTCCCTGGTCGGCGGAACCAATGACGTAGCCACTGGCAGCTGGGCTTTTGGCCCATTGACAAAACAGCTCGCCTTGAGCCGTGTGCTGCACGGCGAAGCCTAATCCCCAAGATACCTGCCCCGGCTGGCATATGTCCGTCTTAACCTGGGAGCTCAGCAACGCTTTGGCCGTTTGTTCCCCCGACTTGGATTTCATCATGACGGCAACAAGAAACCGGGCATAGTCATCGGCAGTCGTTCGCAAGGTGTGTGCTACGTTGACTGTCTCAGGCTCATCGACAACCAACTTACCGGCCATGTCGTAAGAGCGGGCGTACTGAAGAGAGTCAACCGCTTGATACGCGTAACTGGTATGCATCATACTCAGTGGCTTGAATACCGTTCGTTGCATGAACGATTCAATGGGTTCTTTTACCAGGTATTCCACTACTGTTTGTAACAGATAATAGCCTTCACCGGAGTAACTGTAGCGGCTACCCGGCACAAACATTGTCGTTATGGGTTTGCCCTCGGAACGCCAGTTGGGCAAGCCGCTGGTATGATTTAACACCATACGGGCAGTAATGAGCCGAATCTGCTCGTCGCCCAGCAGACCTTTTAAGAAGTGCGTTTCTAGGTACGAAGGCGGCACGTAGCTTATTAATGGCGTGTCCAGAGCAATCTTCCCCTGCTCACTAAGTTTGAGCACCGCATAAGCAAAAAGGGGTTTGCCCAATGAGGCTCCCCGAAATAAAGTCCTGGTAGTAACCGGTTCTTTTGTTGCTTTATTTTTAACGCCCAATCCACTGCTCCAGGTTACTTTACCGTCTTCGATCAGGGCAATGGACAGGCCCGGTATACCCGTACTGTCCATCATGGAAGGTAAGGCTTTCTGAAGCAGGTTAAGCCTGGATTGGGCCAGGGATGGCAACCAAAGAAGAACGCAAAGTATGCATTGGGTCAATCTGATTCCAGGCTTCATAGATATAGGTTTAGGAAATACTAAAAATCGCTCGCTACTGCGCCTGCAACTGGCTGTATAAGGGGCATTAGAATACGGTATACAATCGTTTTGATAGCCAGGCTACCCACAACCGGGATTACTAAAAACCCGCCTTAGTGAGACGAGCCCCTACCAATAAAGCTCTGATACTAAGAAAATTATTAAGAAATAGCTAATCGACGCACCCCAGCCGTTTTCGGCTTCCCGGCGAATGCGCAGAATCACCAGGGGCTCAGGGCAAGCTCTGTAACGCTACGTTTTTGTCACTACGGCTATTTTTGCTCCCGTTCAGCCGCCGGCGCCTTGCCAAAATCCCGGAAATGATACAGAAAGCTGACCAGAACGTAGCGCGACAGGGCTCGATTCTGCCGCTCCTCGGTGTATAGTTCGGTGGCGGTTCTGGTTACACTGCGGTTCTGGTTCAGCAAATCGAAAACATAAAGCTGGATTTCTGCCTGCTGGTGGCTGAGAAACTTCTGACTCGCCACAACGTTCCACAGGGTGTAACGCTGAGCCTGAGCAAAGGTGTTTCCCCCGTAACGCTGATAGGTGGCGTCTGAACTTAGTCGCAGACCAGAAGCCCATTCGTAGTAAATACTTCCGGACAGTAACATGTTCATAAACAACGTGCTGCGCTCACCCTCGAGCGAGTAATGAGCGGATTGGTAGCTAACCATCGTTCTCAGGTTATAACCCAGTCGCTGCTCATACGAGGAGTTCAGGGCTATCTCGGAGCTGACCATTAACGTGTTGAACCGATTTTCCTGGTTGTTGACCAGGGTCAGACTGCGGCTGTAATTGACCGATGAGCCCGCGTTTATCTGCAGCTTCGGTCCTTTCAGGGGGCGCCCATAATTGACGTTTCCCGAGACCGTGTAATGCCCGTTGGTATTTATGGGTAAACTGGTTTGAACGCGCTGCTCATTAAAGCGAACCGATTCCACAATCCTGTTCCTTACCTGACTGGCGTTGACGTTGAGGGATAGCGACTCAAACGAAGTCGGGTTCGATGAATCATAATTTAGATTGAGCGAATGACTGAACTCCTGCCGCAAACTGGGATTACCCAGCCGGATAAACAAAGGATTGGTGTTGTTGGCCACGGGTTGTAGCTGGTCAACCGATGGGGGCTGCGTTTGCCCCTGATAAGAAAAGCGGGCAAACTGATTATCGCTTAAGGCGACGCTGACCATCGCGGTGGGCAGCAGACTAGTGAAATTTTTGGCAATGGTGCGGTCCCCGGAGGTGTTGCGGAGCTGCGCCTGCTGAACGTCCAGACCGATATTGAGCAGATTTTGGCCTTGATTACGCTGAAACAAAAGTCCCGCAGCCTGATTAGGATAACGCGAACGGAAATAATTCGAAAGCGAGTCATTCCGTTTGTCGTACGCATTAGTACCTGGGTTATAGTCGCGGACCGTCCTGCCCGAATACGAAGGCCCTGCCGTCAATCGGTAGTGGGATTCAAGCTTGTTTTTCTCCGACACAGGTTCGGTGTACGAAACAGTCAGTTGATGCAGCATGGACCAGGTGGTCTGACCATTCTCCTGATCGATCCGCTGCGACTGACGCCCACCCAGATACGCATTTGTTGACCGGGTGAACCCCCGCGTTTGCTGCTGGTTCTGAGAAAGGGTGTAGTTGATCAATAAATTCCGGTCTTTTTTTCGAAAGTTCCGCACGAAGAAAGCATTCACGGAGCCACTGACATCCTGGTTATTGCTCGTATTCTCAGTCGTACTCTGGTTGATGGCCTTCCGTTGTTTGTCGTCAGTCAGAAACGTTTGGGACCGCCAGCCGGACCGATTGACCGACGGCTGAAACGAAAAATTGGCGTTAACCCGAAAGCTTGTCAGGGAGTCAAGATCCCCGTTAAATTGCCCGCTCAGCGAGTGACTCATGGTCTGGTTAGTGGACAAACTTGCGTTCTGCACCTGGTAGGATGTGTCCGGCAGAGCATAGGATCGAATGCTTTGCTGCTCGTTACGGGATTTTGTTCGGTTGACCCGATAATTAACACTAAGGTCCGTGTTCTTTTTCCAGCGAGTATAAGAAGTGAGACCGCCTGTAACGATGCGGTTAATCGAACCATTGCCGCCCGGACTGGTATTGTTAGCCTGAGTAAGAACGGAGAACTGATTTGCCTCCCGAAAACGATTCAGGTTCAGCTTCGCGGAATAGCGCGGTGTTTTCGCTTCCTGATCGGGTCCCAGACTCAGCACCTGATCACCGAACACGCCCTTTAGCCGATCCTTTTTGATGAGAATGTTGATGACCTTATTCCGATTTCCGTCGTCCATTCCCGACAGTTGCGTTTTGTCGGACTTTTGGTTAATCAGCTGAATTTTTGCGACTAGCTCAACGGGCAGATTTCGGGTGGCCATTTTAGGGTCCCCGTCGAAGAAGGGTTTACCGTTAACCAGTATTCGGGATACTACTTGTCCACCGGCCTTGATAGTCCCATCCGCATCGACGGTAATGCCCGGTAGCTTACCCAGTAGTTTTTCAACAACGGCATTACCGGCTATCGGGAAGGCATCCGGATTATACTCGATCGTGTCTTTTTTAACGGTTACGGGCGGTATCTGCCGACGGATGACTACTTCTGCCAGCTCACGGATCTGGGGCCGTAGACGAATGGTATCGAGCTGAATGGCCGTGCTATTTACCTGAAGGGACAGACGGTATTTCTGATAACCTATATAGGTAACAACCAGGCAGTACCTGGCTTCGGGAGCTGCTGAAAGAACGAAATGGCCTTTCTCATTGCTCCGCGTACCTTTCAGCGGCACTGAATCCGGCAAAGTGAGTAATGAAATACCGGCATTGGCCAGATTTGTCTGATTCATAGCGTCCTGCACTTGCCCCCGAATCTGTATTTGCGCATTTGCCCATTGCCAAACCCCACAGATCAACCCTAAAACTAAAAGAAAACGCATCCTGCACATGAAAAGCGGCTAACCCTGCCTCTTACTCAGGTAAAAATAAGGCCTAAAACGGGATGGATGGGTAACCGGTAGCTGGTTGTTTTCCATCCATCATTAAGGTTGAATCAGTTGCTCCACAATTTTAGTCGGATTTCCGGCTACATCCGTCCCGTAGACGCACAGTTTCAGCGGCAACTCGTCTTTGTTGACCGTGATGGGAATGCGGAGGTAGGATCGGTAGCCCTGCGGGTCAGCCGCGTTGGTCTCCTCGGGTTTGCCAAGCTTGTAGTAATAGCTGCTCAACTCGGGAGGACTGAAAACCAGCGTAATCCGGTAGCTGTCACCGAAATCGACCCGGTCAATCTGCGGCTCCAGGGTTGGCCCCTGCGTATCGACCTCAACCCGGGCCAGGGTGGCCTGACCCGGCTGTTGCCAGCTCGCATCAAACGTGGCCGTGTTGCCCCCAATCACCGACAGGACGTAGTGCCCGGCGGCCCTGGGCAGTGAATCCAGGATGACCGGTTTAGTGGCCGTAGCCATGACCCCGCTGTAGCCGCCTACCTCGCGCGGGTTGACAGTACCAACCGGCCCAATCTTGTAGCGGTAGTAGGCATAACCCGACACGCTGGTGTTCCAAAGTGATTGTTGGGGTCGACCGTTGCGACCCGGCAGCGCCGGATTGTAGGCACCCAGCGGGTAGCCCTCCAGGACCACGTTCTGCCCCTTGTCCAGTGTACAGGTAGGCTGAGTCAGGTCGAACTGACCGCTGGCGTTGAAGCAGCCGGGTACCGACAGCACCGACAGCGCGTAGTTGGTCTGTTCCTTGGGGGTAGCTCCCTGGTTTGTCAATTCGCAGGGGTAGCCTAAGTAGCAGGGCGAGCTGCCGCCGAGGGTGGTGGTATTGATGAGCCCAAACACGCCCTCCTTGTAGGTCGTTAGCACCGGCGAACCCGAGTAGCCGCCCACGATGCCCGGCGCGTGGTTGGCGTACATATCCCACCAGGTCCAGATGAATTCAATCAGGTCTGTTTTGCGGCCCTGCGTACCCGAAATCTGGCGCAACACCCATTCTTCCTGCGGAATCCCGTTGACCGGCACCCCGACAATGCGAATGGCTGTACCAGCCGTGGGCATGGCTTTGGCAATCGGCAGGGGCGTGATGCCTTTGTCGATCAGTTGGCGAACGGTAGCCTGCAGTTCGGCAATGGCAAGGTCCGTTCCCTTCATAGTCGAGTAAGCAATCTGTTTGACCGGGATAGTCACCTGATCGGTCTGGGTCGTGTTTTGGAAAAGATTGAATCGGACTGAATGCCCCGGCGATTGGGTGTTCAGGAAAACGGCGCTGGCGTCCCAGTCCTGGGCACAGTGGCCGTTGGTCAGCACGTAGGCGGGTGCATCTAGGTTATCGGATAGTTTAACAAACACGGCCGTACAAAGACTGGTGCCGTCGTACTGCCCCACCGCTTTAAGCTGATTAAATGACTGGTCCTGGTTGTTGATGATGCCATCCTGGGGATATAATTCCGGGGCCAAGGCAGGCTCCGGGGGTTTGCAACTAAACAATACGCACAGAGTCGCGCTGATTAGCCAACTACTTAGTCTCATTACGCAAATTTAAAATAGAACGTAGATGCGGATGGAGCTTCCATTGCATCTACGAGACCTTATTTAGCCAGGAGGGGTTGGAACGGCCTAGCCCAAAAACGAATGTTTTCTGAAAACTGAAGCGCCCTTGACTGGCAATTGGTGAATCCGCCAGGGTCGCTACGGCGGCTGGATAGACACCCGGATTAAAGGCTTTGGCCTACCAGCTTACGGGTGAACTGGCAGCGAGTACCCTTCCTGGGAATCACTTGATTCAGTCAATTAAGGCAATGCCACTGCTGCCAACAAAATGCAAGCAGGATCCGTTTAACGGGTTAACCAAGCCGTACATTTTGATCCGATGAAGCCACTAGCTATTGTTCTACTGAGTTTGTCTTTATTGATGGGTGCCTGCCGCAAAGAGGTTTTGACGGAGGGTGAAAAAACGGCCCAAACTATCCAGAGCGTTATTAATGACAATGGCATATTGACCGCTAACCTTTATTCGGGTACGGTCCGACTTCAGTACGAAGCTCCTTTTTCGATTGAAGGCGGGTTCCTGGTTTTTCGCACGAACTCGCCTAATCAATATTACAACTTAGCCAAAGTGCTCCGGTTTGATATTGCTCCTAACGTAGGAGGAGGGCCCAAAGTGATTCAGTTCTACTTCTGACTAATACCCGACTCGTTTATAGACAGGAATTGGCTAAGCAAGGTCGCTTTACAGGCCTGCTGTATCCCTAGCGGGTTACTGTTTTCAACGGTCTGCCAGAGCGTTTATTATCAACTGAAAAATGTTCTGTGACCGCTGATGACCGTACCCCTGCCCGTAGGCGCTCGAGGTAAGACTAACCACTAAACGGGCCTGAGGAACAACAAAAAGCAGATTGCCCCCATTGCCGGAGGCAAATAAGTAGTCATAGCGTTTATGCCCTGCCACAACCGATGACCGGTACCAAAAATAACCGTAACCCTGGGCAAACCGATCCGAAAGCACAAATTGCGTTTGCCCCACGCGGCTCAGCCACGCCGAGCTGATGAGTTGCCGGCCATTCCATACCCCTTTATCGAGCATCAGTTGACCCAGTTTGGCCAGGTCAAGCGTCGAGAGATACAAATTGCCCATGGGGGCTGTTCGTCCGCTGACGCCGGTGTACCAGTAGAATTCGCGAATGCCCAGTGGCGTGAACAAATAATCCCTGGCAAAGTCGCTCAGCTTTTGACCCGACGCTTGTTCGATGATAGCTCCCACGAGCATGGGACACAAATCGTTGTAAACAAACTTTTCGCCCGGCTCAAACGCCATCGGCAGCGAAAGGGCGAAGCTGACCCAGTCGGGCTCAGTCAACCAGTTAGCCGAATTGCCCGGCGAGTGGGGCTCATTGTCATCGGCTGCCAGCCCCGAAGACATCATCAGCAAATGCTTAATCTTAATGTTGGCTCGAAGCGCTTTTGCCCGGGGGAAGAAATCCGACAGGCGCTGTTCTTCACTTTTGATCAATCCTTTGTCGAGGGCGATGCCTGCGAGCAAAGCAGTAACGCTTTTCCCCGCCGAGCGAACGTCATGAATCGTTTCCCGCCAATAGGTGTTAAAGTACTCTTCTACCACTAGTTTTCCCTCTTTGAGGACCACCAGGCCCCTAAAATCGCCGGGCGGAGTAGTACGAATCAACGTAACTAACTGCCGGATGGAGTCTGGGTTGATGCCTGCCTCAGTGGCTTGCGCCAAGGGTAGTTGGGCCAGTGGTCTTTTCAGCGTTTGTTCAACCGGATCGTTCTGGGCGTAGGCATGGGACGTCAGGCAGGCGATGCACAGGATGAATAGAGTAAAGCGGATCATCTCAGGAGAGGAGTTAGTAACAATGAATCACAGAAACGCCCGGCCAGAGTAGCCATCAATATCACTCCTGTTTTGCTAACGGATGCGTTCCTTTTGTAAAATTAACCGTATAAAGCGGGGCCGGTAAAGACGCGGATTGGCTTTTAACTCATTCCAGAAATCAAAGGCATTCACGTTATAACTGATAAGAAGCTCACCCGGAGCCGACAAATTAGGGTGCGCTTTCGCATTGTAGGTGAGGTAATTTTTATGCTGCATCTCTTTGGCCTCGTACACCTTGATCACCGGCCCGAATGGTCCATAGGGGGTCGGGCTTAACCGTAACCCCACGGTTGGACTTAAGCCCGCCAAAGTAAATACCAGTGCATACCTTCCGTCAGAAAGAGCCGTAACGCTCAGTTCATTGGAGACATCGGCGGCCATTGGCTTTACCTGCTGCCGATCGGCTGTCCATGCTTGTCCGTTCCAGAAACGCCAGGCTTTAAAGTCCTCAAAATCCTCTGGCTTTACCCGGGCGACGATTAAGCCTTTTCGGTTTCCGTAGACATAGATATATCCATCAGGATCAGGCGCTCCGGAGGCTTTGGTGTTCACAAAGATTCCGGCCCCGAATCCTCCATCCGCAAAATAAAGCGGAGTTTCTATCTGGCGTTGGTCGGTAAAGGGCGGGCGGCTGCGCGGGGAAAGGGCAATCAAATCGGTGGCCATAACTTTAAACGACCAGTCATCGGTTTTGCTAAGATTTCGCATTCGGTAGGCGAAAATATAAAGGCTATCCAGTGCTGTATTCACAAACCCGTCGCCAAGCCAGTAATAATCACCCTCGATTGCCCCGGATGTGGTCGGATAAAATAAGGCCGTTGGCTTATTCTGTTTACCTGTCGCCCATTGAAAACGAATCGTCTCTTTTCCAGGTTTGTTTCCTTTCAAGTAAGCGGCCGTATTATTGACCATTACCGCTCCGGCCTGTAAGGTGCTATCCCGAATTTCGCCAATCATGGAGTCACTGAACAGGAGCAGTGTCTGGGTAGTTGGTCCAGCGGTTTTATTCTCGGTTCCGTTAAGGGGAATGGCAAATAGACCATCACCGCCAAACCAGCCAGAGGTTCTGTCAAATAAGGCGTTCCATTCGGGTGCCTCAGCGACCGTAAATTTCAAGGTTTGGGTATCCGCCGGGACCTTTATAGGGTACTGCCGTTCTGCCGTTTTGGGGAGTTTAGTTGAATTTTTACAGCCAGACAGGGCAACCAGCAGAACACAAAGCAAGCGTATGCAGGGAAGTAACTGGGCGTTCATCATACAAGCTAGAGTTATTCTTGGTCAAATAAATAGAACCCGGAAAAGACCAGTTGTTTGACCAGCAACGCCAACAAGGTCGGGCAGGGTAGGAACTCATGTCGGTGAGTGGGATGGCGGGGCACCTGGCTAGACTCAGGATCGCGAAGAAAACCCAGGGTACGTTAGTTGGCTTGCCAAAGGTTTCGGCGTTCACCAAGTTGCCCCTCCGGCCAGGGCAGCTCCGAGCGTATGTGTGGCCGGGGAGACGAGTTCACAGCAGTTGTAACGGCCGGTTCACACGCTCCACGGACGCTTCTTATTTTTCAGCCATTACTGGTACAATCACCTCTTTCTCTTTTACACCAAACGTATAAACACCGGCTTTTTCATCCCATTGTTTTACGACCGGCACGATGCGTGTCTTACGGGGGCCTACTGCGTCTGACGAGTTGTGGATGTGGTATACGTAGTACAATTGCCCATCTGTTCCTTCAAACAGGTCACCATGACCGGATCCATTCTCGCCAACGATTGACCGATGAATGATCGGGTTCTTTTTGTATTTCACCCAGGGCCCGTAGGGCGAATCGGCCACGGCGTAGCCAATCGCATAATCGATGTTCTGAAAATGATTGGCGGAATAAAACAGGTAATATTTATTCTTCAGTTTTAGAACGGTAGGCCCCTCCATAATGGGTGCCGATTTGTAATTAGGCGTGGCCTCCCAGGGCTCTGTCTGGTCGAAACACCGTTTCAGGGTTTGGGGCTTTATCTTTCCGGTTTTCAGGTCAAACTCGGCTACGTACAGGTAATTGCCTTTGTTAAACCGAACACAGTAGAGGTAATATTTCCCATCGGTATCCTTGAAAATATAAGAATCGATATTTTTCTCAGACCCATCAATCGGTCCAACTTCTTTCTGCCTGTAAGGCCCCAACAACGATTTTGACTCAGCCAGCACGGTTTGTTCGTCGGCCGTATAGGTAATGTAGTAAGTGCCCCTGTCTTTGAAGATTTGTGGCGCCCAGAAGCCTTTGGTGCCGAAGGTATGGTCGCCCTGGGTAAGAATCATGCCCAGCGAATCGCTCGACTTGGCAGGCACAGCCCAGGTTTTCAGGTCTTTTGATTCTAAGAAGGCAAAGCCCTGCGGTCCGCCGGGTCCCCCTTTTGACCCGGTAAGGTAATACGTGCCTCCTTCAACATAGATGGTTACGTCTGCAAAAAAAATCTCTCGCTTTACCTGTGCTGATGCCTCTAGTACGGCCAATAAAAGGATAGGATAAATTAGAATTGATTTCATTCGTTGGGTTTATAATTGATTTCTTTCTTGCGAATCGACCGCAAAGGGCACGACCTTAATGTTATCAAACTGCTTTTGGTCATCAGGCACCAACTGCTCAAAATCAAGCTCAATGAAGGAGAACCTAACGCTGTCCTTTCGAACAAAGCATACTGTCAAATCTTCGATCTTGTTTTGGTTAGTAAAATAAGGAAATGAAAAATGAAAGGCTAATTGACCTTCCTCTTTCAGATAAGGAGAACTTATTTCAATATCATCCCAATTATTCAGCATTGAGGTATCGATGTTAAATACCGTTTCCAGCTGTTTAATAGCTGTCTTTGACTAATCTCTGATCGGTACACTGCAAATTGCGGTACGATCATTAGCGTTTGACAGAGTCGTATCCCGGTCTAATAATTCGATAATCATTCTTGACTGATTTGGGCCTGTTGGCGAATTGACAACTGGGAGGGTCGGGGCAACGTTGTAGCGGCCGAACAGGAAACTAAGCCGCGCCCAATGGACCGCAATCGCTCCGACCACCCGGCTTAAGCGCCACTTTCTCTGTATTGTTTTACAGCCTTTACGAGTAGATTCCAAGGGACGAAAGCTACCGGAAAGACAGACGAACGGCCAGACTGTTTACAGCACGAGCAGCCCCGTACTGTTCTGGCCAATGGAAGTGGGCAGGTCTCTTCAAGCGAATCAGCGCAGCCCCCAATTAGTTGGATTAAGGAAATATACAATTTCATACAATGCTCCTTCGTGGGCCAGACAGACTCCCGGCAAGAGTTTTGTCGCCCTATAAACGAAAATCCTCATGGGAAGAAGGACAGACCCGTAGATTCCGTTGCTGGCTAATTGCACGAATGGCCTGAATCAACAAGTTCTGGGCTGGAGTGGCCGCCGTAGTTCGACCAGTTATATTCTAATAGCCAAATGGGCTATAAATCATCCAGAATCCGACTAATCGCTGGTTGATCCTATAAATTAAGCGGCTATACCATCGTCGGTTACCAATTCTTCCTTTGCGTGCGAATAGATGCGTGCCCGATGATTTAATCCCCACTCACCCAATAATTGAATAACGCCATCTAACGAAGTGCCGTAATTAGTTAGCTCGTATTCAATCAGTACAGGCTGACTGGCATACACCCGACGTAGTACAAACTCATTGAGTTCTAACTCTTTCAGCTCTTTCGAAAGCAGTTTAGGGGTAATGCCCTTGACAATCCGCTGGAGTTCTTTGAAACGTTTAGGCCCAGTGCGTAAAGCCGTTAGAATAAGTAGCTTCCATTTGCCACTGAGTACATACATGGCATCCTGTACGCCCGCCAGACACCGATTGCATTCTGCTTGATGTACGATCTCTTCCTGCTCAATCATAGCTCAAAGTAAAGGATACCAGTTTCCCAAAGGATACCGGTATCCTTTGGGAAACTGGTATCCTTTACATAGCAAAGGTACTTAATTTTGCCATTGCATTCACTCACCAATAAAGGAAAACACATGCAATTCGCTGATGCACTTAACTGGCGCTATGCCGCCAAAAATATGAACGGACAAGCGGTTCCGTCCACGAAAGTTGATGCCATCTTAGAAGCTATTCGACTGTCGGCCTCCTCAACGGGTATTCAACCTTATGAAATAGTAGTGGTTTCGGATCCGGTTTTAAAAGGTAAGATTCATGAGCTAGCCTGTCCACAGCCGCAAGTGGTTGAAGGGTCCCATCTGCTGGTGTTTGCGGCTCAACTATCGGTTACAGCGGAACATATCCAGGCGTACATTGCGCACATGGCCCAGGTTCGCCAGGTTTCTTTAGAATCGCTGAATGGTTTCTCCGAGTCGCTGAAAGGGGGACTGCTTACCATGAGTGCCAGCGACATTAAAAACTGGACGGCCCGGCAGGCCTACATCGCCCTGGGCTTCGGGTTGGTCGCTGCGGCTATCGAAGAAGTCGATTCGTGTCCGATTGAGGGTTTTAACCCCGCTGTTATGAACGAACTATTGGGGCTAAACGAAAAGAATCTTACCAGTGTGGTTCTACTGTCGCTGGGCTACCGGGATGCTGAGAAAGATTTTCTGGCAAAGGCCCGGAAAGTACGCAAAGAGCGAAGCGAGTTATTCGTGGAGTTGGCTTAATCATTACGTTCCCCGTATTTCCAGTCAAGGGATCGTTCCCATCATTTTGCCTAAGTAGGATGTGAAGTTTAAAAAAGGGGTGCCTGGCGGTATGAATTTTGATCCATACCGCCAGGCACCCCTTCTATGCGAGTAAATCAAGAAATGAACTTACTCGTATGCCCCACACATTTAAACAGGTTGACAGGGCACCACTAATCAAGCGCTTAGCGGACGGTCAATGAGTTTCAAAAAACAAAGGAGCGGTTTACCTGCTGATCAACGGGGGCACATTCTCCTCAGCGGCTGAGTTTGCCGCTATTGTCCGGAGCCATCATCGGGGCGTCTTTATTGGTGAGGAAACCGGTGGAGGCTATTCTGGCAACTGTAGCTTAGCGACTCCTCTGCTAACGCTGCCCAATTCCCGGATCCGAGTAGCGGTTCCCCTGGCGCGGTACGAACTGGCGGTTTCTTCGCCGGGCGTCGTTGGGCATGGCGTTAGTCCAGACCAGCCGACGGTTTACCGGGTAGACGATCTGCTTACGCATCGCGATAAGGATTGGGAACGGTGTATAGAACTAATCAAGCAGACAAAAAAGTAAGCCAGGTACTGTAAACGCGCAAAGGAATCGCTCCGGTTGCTTAAATAAACCGCGTAGACTTGCCGAATGGCTCCCTTTCACGCCAGACCGGGGAGCGCTTTCCGGTATTGGCTTCTTGAAAAGGAGCGATATAAAAAAGGCCTCGAAACCGGGCCTGATGAGTATAAATGGTTACCTACCTCAATTTTATCAAACTAGCAGTTGAGTGTCAACAGGACTACCTTAGTTTGGCCCAGGCTTATGGATAAGACAATGCTCTGGAAAATAAGTTACTCTCGTTAAAGAATAACAGGCCAGTTGTGGACTGGTCCAGAAGAACGATGGTCAAACAGATACAGATTGAAGGCAACGCAGTCAACGACATTGCTTCTTTTTACGCGGAGATCAACCGGGTGTTTATGGCCGCAGAAAGCTGGGTGATTGGTCACAGCCTCGACGCGTTCAACGATTTATTGTTTGGGGGCTATGGCGCCCTACAGGGCGCTCAGGAGGTTGAACTGGTTTGGCACAACATGGACCATAGCCGGCAGGCTTTGGGCTACCAAACTACCCGGGCCTACTATCTGGACAAGCTGAAGCCGGGATCTCCCTACAACAAAAAGCTGTTTGCCGAAAAGCTGGCAGCCCTGGACACGGGCACAGGCGAAACGTATTTTGAGATTATACTGAGCATCCTTGCCGACCATCCGGGCATCCGGGTAGTTAGTCCGTGAAATCAGGGACCTGAGCTAAAGCAAGGTTCGTTTACTAATCCCATGATGGCCGGCTACAGGATGAGCCATGACAAACGAATACCCCATCCTCAAACGCCCTGATAACGGCTTAATCCCAACCAACTCCTTTTTCAACGGAAGTTTTGGGTCACTTCCTGATTACCTAATTAGTTGCTGCATAAATGTCAATTAGGTTGATTGCTCTACCAAAACTAAAAGCGGTCGCCGTAGTTCAGCAACACCTGAATCTGTGAACTGATAATAGCGTCGGAATAGCTATCGATGGCTAAACCAATTTCCTGCTCGATGGTGCTGCTAATGAAGTCCAGGATGCTTTCTTCTTTTGCCGAAATTCTGCATCGCTCACTTCTTCGAGACTGCCGACCAAGGCATAACCGGCTTTATTGACCACCTCCAAGCCTTTAAGGCGCTCAATCCCTGGTCAACCGCCTTTTTTACGCTGTCCGCGTTAGCCAGATCAACCGATAAGACGAACAACTACTGCGGAGCACTGCCCAGAGCTTCCAGCAAAGCGTCTGGTTGACGGGTGGTAGCGATCACGTTATGACCCGCCAATAAGAGCCGTTTGATTAAGGCGAGACTCATCCCCTTGGAGGCACCAGTGACAAGCCAGGTTTTTGGCTGATTCATGTTCTTAAACTCGTTTTGTTTGCTGAACAAAGGTCGGCTGTTATTCGGCCCCATCAGTAGCCAAAACGAATGGATGTGTAGCCAGACTCATTCATTTTGGTTGCTGGTGTTTTTTTGCCTTGAGCCAGATTAAAATTCTGCGGAAAAGACGCGGAATTAACAAAAGGCCGGTGTTAAAAGAGCCAGCTTCCGTGGGAGTTGAATGGATAGCCATAATCTTCTGTTTGGCTTATAAATTGGGTAGATAGCTACCTGTTGGAATCATCAACTTACCATTAGCAAACATTTAAACCGCAAACAAACAATAGCACTTTAGGAATAAGTATTTATACTCTACATGGCATGGTAGTTGGCACCTGTTGAATTAAGTACTTATTAACGATCAGGTTACCACAAATCTTCCTCTTTCAACTTTTTTTGATCAACGCTTACCGCCATGAAAAAACACGCTACCTTTTTCGGTTTATTGGGTTATTTACTCACTATCCATTCGCTTTGTTTTAGTCAAGAAAAGGAACCTCGTTCCTCTTATCCGGCCCCCAACCTGAGTTTAAGTGTGGGGGCCGGAGCGGCTGCCACTTACACCTATGGCG
>Ga0325400_1002252_pt1 | contig 16793 bp, 6 predicted proteins | sample PopdelMetagenome_2_FD_205662 | JGI IMG/M metagenome (GOLD analysis project Ga0325400, IMG submission 205662) | Populus deltoides microbial communities from Bellville, Georgia, United States - Xylem-PdKOR-R1 | ecosystem: Host-associated > Plants > Phyllosphere > Stem > Wood/Secondary xylem... | reverse complement strand
GTTTTTATGTTAAAAAACTGACCCGAACTGAACAAAACCGGTTCGGTTTGAACCGGTTCTCGGTTCGGTTTGGGTTCTATTAATAAGGAATACCCATGAGGTTATGTAGTCTCTAATAATAATAATCATTGATAAAATAACTTAATTTACTCCCAATTTGGAAAATATTATAAAAAATATTATAAAAATAGGAATCTTTACTACTAGTTTCAAAGCATGGGGTGTGGCTTTTGGCTGTCACATGCCCAGATCTCAAATTCAGCCGTTCGCCTTTGCTTCTCTTTTTAGAAAAGACGAGGGAAGTGTCTCTCTGTGTTTTTTTTATATATAAAAAATAGATTTTGGTCATTTTTTATTAAATATATTTTCAATTCACAATTTTAATTATAATAAATTATAAATGAAAAATTATTTTTAAATTATGATTAAAAATAAAATACTTTCTATAAATCATTTCAAATGTTTAATAAAATTATATATAATAAAATTATTTTTAAATTATGATTAAAAATAAAATATTTCAAATCATTTCAAATTATTTTATTATATTTTCTCACATTTTTTCTCTTTTCATGTTATTTTCAAATAATATTAGTGTCCTTCATAGTAGCGTTAACAATTGCTTTTGAATAATTATATGTGAATATAATATGCACAATATTTTAAATATGGTTGAAATGTATTGTTTTGTGATATTTTTTAAAAAATTTCTCAAGTTTTTTATTCTTATCAAAATTATCATTTTTTTTATATCAAAACTTGCTTTTAAAATTATAATAAATTCTAATTTAAAAAGAAATATTTATGCTGAAATAATTATAAAAATAAAGTAACATATTAATAAGGGAAATGGATTTTGAGAAAAAAGATATTTTTATACTTATTCCAAATCATTGAATTTTTTGGGTATTGATTTTAATTGATTTTAGTTTTTTTCAATATACAACATAGCTCGAAGAAATATATATATATTTGTTCAAAGTATACATTAATAACAAAAGGAGAATTTATACTAACAATAAAAAAAAAAATTCTACGCAATTTAAATTATTACTTTCTTATAAAAATTCATTTTTATTGCCATAAAATTAAATAAAAGAAATTCAAAGATTACCTCACATCACGAGATCATATATCTCCATATGTATTTATTTCTCAGCTTCTCGCTTTAGTTTTTAATTATTATTAATAATTTTTTTATAATTTATTGGTTCGTATAATTTTTAATTTATTTTATTAAACAAAAACATTAACTATTCAATTATGCTAGCAAACACTTTCACAATGCATGCACATTCTTCTCTTGTGGTAGAAATTAATTTGAAATCCGACTTGCAGCATCGTTGGCTAGTTGTTAACTAAATCAGATTAGAAAAGAACACATCAAATCAATTTGGATGGATGCCTTGAGCCTCTCTCTGTGTTTTCCAGTAAACTTGAACTTGCCTCTTGATTGTATATTAGGGAGCAAAGTTTTTCTAAAGCCGTTGTCGGGGGGTAAAGTTGTTTCTAACCATTAGATCTTTTGACTGAGGAATTGGGAGCATCCCTATGAGCACCAACTATATTAATATCAGCAATGATAGGGTGATTCTTGATAATTAAGGCCATACCTGATCCCCATTGGAGGTAAGATTACTGGTGTGTGCTTTCTGATATGGTTTCTTTATCATTGGTTATAAGATCTTGGTTATAAGATCAAAAGCACTATATATGAAAAACCCATGAGGTTAAAATCATAAAAAAAACAATAAATGTTAAAATTGCAATAAAAAATTAAAAAAAATCCAATCCTAAACATCAAAATATAATTAAAAAAAATTGAATATACAGAATTCTTTAACATGTTTTTCACACTAAAAACAACTCATAAATGTAAAAAAAAAAAAAAAACTTATAATAACCTTTTATTTAGGATTTTGTATATTATCTGTCAAAGAACCTTCTCAACCCAATAGCTTAAGCTGTTAGGTGAGGTCCCAGAATATGATTTATATTATTTTCTAAAACACCTTCTCAAGTGAAAGTCCTTTGAGCTTGAAACTTGCACATGCCCATATTACACTGTGCTTAATTTTTTATCAAATAAATGGAGATGGTGAGATTCGAACTCGTGACCGCTTGGTCATTAAGACTCGGATACCATGTCAAAAAACCATCTCAATTCAATAGCTTAAGCTGTTAGGTGAGGTCTCAGGATATTTTTATTATTGTCTAGGCATTGAAAAAGCAAAATACTGATGGAGAATGACATACAAAATGAGAGGATAAATAAACCATCTAAGGCTCTAATTAACCTCTATCTCGCATCCATGGTTGACAGAGAAACATAATTTATGGAAGTACCAATCTCTGCTGGCTTGCTGAGGCTCTTTTCTTCCACAATAATTCTTGCACTGGAAAATGCAGGCTGTTTGGGAAGTGGTAATTGTGCTTCGCTTGTTAGCATTGATATAACATCTGACATAATCGGCCTATCCACTGCATTGTCTTCTACACATAGCAAGCCCACATGAATGCATCTCAAGACTTGGTCTTTGGAGCAAGATTCTCTTAGTATTGGATCCACCAGCTCAAATGGGTTACCTGCTTTCCATAGCTCCCATGCCTGAACCAAGTTTACCTTTAATGTTAAAATTAAAAGCTTATGCAGCTAGCAATGTATAATTTATGAGGTTGCATGAAATGAACTTACATATCCCACAAGATTGAGAGGGTGGCCGTCTATGTCAAGGAGGCCTTGGATCCTTCTACCACTCACAATTTCCAACAGTAGAACTCCAAAACTAAACACATCAGATTTCACAGAGAAAATGCCCTCCATGACATATAACCACTGTATGGACAAAGTGAATATTATGTTACTTTTAAGCACTTAACAGAGTAATGACACATAGAAATGTAAATCTATACTTGCCGCGTCCCAACAATTTGGTTTGTATTTCCTTCTAAATCATTGATCTTGAAAATTCTTGCCATGCCAAAATCAGAAATTTTGGGGTTCAGATTTTCATCAAGTAGTATGTTGCTAGCCTTCAAATCTCGGTGAATTATCCTCAATCTCGAGTACTTATGAAGGTAAAGTAGCCCATTTTGGGGTTCTAACACCAACACATTGACAATCTTTCCAGCAGATGTCCCTGCAATCACTAATGCTAAGACTAGAATTATCGTCGTACTTCCTAGGAACTGTGTTAACAAAGGAACCTGATCTCAATTCAAAACTGTTTCTATTGCTCCTGCATGCCGGTCCTGACCACCTCTCGCAACCACCATCTGTGTTATTTCCTTTACATGCTGTGCCCCCATATGTTCGTCCAGTACCTTGATCTGCTATGCTCCCATCATATTCCAACTGCCACATTGAAAAATTCCTTTGACCCTGAGCAGTAAATTGATTTGCAGAAACTGTGAACATAAAGTAGTCCTCGTCTGCGTTAGAAACTGTTATAAAACTTTGATCCAGAGAAAGAATTTCGAAACTTGTATTGCTCCTGGATGGTCCACTAGTCCAATAAATTACATCTCGCCGCTTAATGACCAATTCCTTTCCATTAGTATCCCATTCAAAAGTGAAAGCACCAGCTGGTGTTGGGACTAAGTCGCTCAACCACGACATGAGGGACCAGGATTGGCCAGTTCTATGGTTGATCCCTAACTTCATTCCAGGCAAGAATGTGTCAGTAGGAAAGTCAAAGCTTTGCCATAAGACCTGTTGGCTGCCAGAATTTTCATCTTTGAGAACAAAATTGCCAGAATCTTCTAAAATAGCTGTTATATTGGTTGTAGAAGATTGACTTGAATAGAACTCAACAGGATCACCTCCAGCGTAGGTGAGTTTCATATTTCCTGATCCATCTATTGCAAGAACCCCTGAATTGTCTGCTATGGGTTTGTCTCTGTTGGCTAGCCAAAAAGGGTGGCTTCTGTCATTGTTGTACCATATTCCCAAGTAGGTAGCATTCGACTCAGCAGAGCCAAGTCTTGTGAATCCTAAAGTGAAGAGCCCATTTTTGGAAGCTAGAGTATTGGAAGAATTGAGGGAATCACCACCTTGGTACAGTGTGTCTGCTGCCAAAACGTGAGAGGCACAGAAGCAAAACAAAAGGAACCGGTAGATCCTTCTAGCCATGGAAGGTAAAATTCATGAACAAGGAAGAAAAAAGTAAGAATCATTCAATAGATGATGAGCTATAATTCTAGATTTACCGGAAAGAAAATAAAAAGGTAGCCAACAAGTTTGACCTGCCGATTCCGATACCTCCTCGTTAATCTATTGGACTTTTTTTTTTCTTTTCTAATTTATCAAAAAACTGAAAAAAAATAAAAAATAATTAAGAAACCAATAAGAAAAGAAGGCAAACAAGAAAAGGTTTTGTTGGCAATGGTCAACAGAGGGAACAAATTTTTCCAATGAGAAACTTGCTAGGGAATTGTTGAAAGAGGAAAGTTTGGGATAAATTATGCAATCATCCTACAAAATGAAAAGAAAAGGCGAATTAACATATCAACAATAAGTTCTGGTGAAATAATATACTTTTAAATGTCACCATTTTGAATCATGACATTTAATTAATATCGTGATTCAGAAACACGACATTTATTTAAATATCATAGTTATTAACTGCAACATCAATTAAATGTCACAGTTCACAATCACGATGAAATTTTAATTGATGTTACAGTTCACAACCACCACATCAGTTAATTCTAGTACTCAAGAAGGAAGAACCAGTCGACCAAATGATTTGGGCTCATCAATAGCACAACTGGATCTATCTTCTACCCTTGTTTGAGTGGCTTCATCCTCTGTCACGACATCATCAAGAGTTAACCTCTTTCCAAAGGTTACAAGTCTAGTGCAGAAAACATTGAACCACCGAGACATATAGGTGTATCCTTCGTTTTCTTCATCAATATTACGAAGCACAAATATTGCAGTCTCTCAACCCTCCCTTAGCATGAAGCCAACCTAATATTAATAAATCATTAATGTTAAATTAAAATATCAATGCATAAAACCCAACATTTAACATATATTAATTATAAAAATATTTGATTACTTATGATATTTTAAATCCACTAGGCATGTTGCTCATATTACATGTATCCAGGTGGCGGAACCTCGAGATCTGAAGTAATGACCCAATATATGATACTCATGTACCAAATCAAATACTCCTTGTCTGTAATCACAGGATGCATCTCTATAAATATCTCATTTTATTGTGCATCCCAATGTGATACATAAGCTCCATGACGGCTTAACCAACTATAATCAGTATTTTTACCCTGATGATTTATGGCGTGCAAAGCATTACTCGTATTGATGTCAACTGGAATGTGTTGTTTGTAGCTGAATTGTTGCATTAACCGATCTGAAAAATATAGCTCAACCATCTCAAATAAATATTAGCGAGACCACTAATGTCCATCTAGTCAGTGCAAATAGCCGGAGCAACTACTAATCTTTCATCTGAATAAGGCGTCTACATGACCTGTAGAATATAAGTTTCTTAAATATTAAACATAATAATTCAATGAAGTTAAGTTTTTTATTTAATAAATGGTTCAAAAAAAATACTTGGATAGCATGTTGTCAATTTAGCTCGCTTCGATAAAATGGCAGCACATGTGTTGAATTATTTTCAAATACTCTATTAGCATCCCACCTAGCATTACAAATATATCAATTTAATTATACTCTTTTAAAGTTATAATTAGACAATATAAATGCATATAATTGCAAAATTACTTTGCAATTCCCGCATTCTAGTAGAAGCTTAAGTGTAATCCCCATAGTCTAGACAGTCATGGGCGGTAATCTGGATATTTGGTGCTGGCTCACATGAAGATGCTCACAGGACCATAGTTGTTATTAAATAAAAACAGGTTGTTTAATTTGTGTTAACAACAAACATTTAAAATGTAATTAGTTATTTTAAATTTTTCAATCCATACTTATAGAAGTAGCGAACATCCCCTAACTTGCTTTCTCCTTTCATACATGCAAGACATAAATACACCTCAATCAATTTAAAATGTATGCTACCCTCTTTCAATTTAGAAGGAGGGAGTGTCAATCCAAATGATCACTCACATAACTCAATTTGATTACGAATGCTAGTAGATGTCATTGCTTGTCCATCAATAAAAAGTCCATATGTTGGAGGATGAAATTAAAAAGAAAAACAATTAAGAAAATGATCTAAAACAAATAGCAATTAAAAAAATAAAGATCAAATTTGATATAAAAATTAAATGAAATATTGAGTGATGAAGATGAAAAAAATAATCAATTAAAAAAAGATTCAAAACAAAACAAATAAAACCTAAAGAGTAAGAACCAAATTTAATATTGAAAAAATGACTGGACATCTTTTGATTTTGATAGGCTAGCGTGATTATCAAAGAAGGGAGAGATAAAAAAAAGGAGGAGAAGAAAGAAAAGACCATCATGACCCTATCACTAATCCGCTGCCAACACGCGCTAGAAAATTGGAAATATCTCGGCGCGCTATGTAACAACCCTGAATTTCTACGTTCTTTTTCCACGATATATTGAAAATTTTCAGGAAAATGTTTTTTTTATATAGGTTCCCCTAAAATTTCGGCATATTTTTCTTTATACTGGGAGGTCCCAAGTTATCGACAAAATCATATTACATTTCCAATTTTATTTCACTTCCCGATCCAATCATCCTGGATCTTAACCCAACTCATCATCATCAACACAACACATCTTATTCAATAACACAATATAATGTAATTCAAGTGAAAGATTCGATTTCAACTATAAACATATATGGTTAAATAGGTACTTAGAGTTACAAACATTAGATTAAAGTCATATATTCAAATTTACGGATTAATATTACATGTCAAGTTTTAGGAGATAAGACTCTTAATTTACAAATAATTACATGGTCAAAAGCGGTAATTAAACTAATATCATTCCTGACGCGACCTTGATGGACCTGAAAATAGAAATTAACATGTACACATAAATATAAAAAGGTAATAACAAACAATAACAATGACATGTAATAATCTCCATAAAATTTCTTTTGATACATAAAATTAGGTATAATCCTCTTTTACTACATTTTCCATCTATTACCAATATCTATCTAATATCTTATCTCATTTGCCAAGAATAATTTCATCTTGGAATCTCAACACAACTCAATGGTTTCTCCTTATGAATCAATTCTCACTTGATACCAAGATATTTCTCTCTTGGTATCATTAGCTTATTTCATTCTTTTGGAATAACCAATCAATATTTTCCCTTCTATTTTATGGAAGGTAATTACCGACACTAATAAATCTCATTAGTATCATTAGTCTCCCAATATTGGGTTAGATTAATCAATTACATTATGTGCCAATATCAATCCAACCGATTGGTATAATTAACTATTCCTTCCCTATAATAGTTAATAAAATCTTATTCATATCTGGTTTACCATCAAAGTTGTCGATGTCAAAAACCCTTGACATCATTAGCCTCCTTACCTGGAGTAGTTAATCACACCAGAAATGGTTGCCGATACCAATGTGACCCATTGATATCATTAAGTATTCTCGACCCAAAATAGTTAATCAACTTATCTTTTTTACTGAACCAGGAGTAACCATGCCGATGTTAGTAATCTTTACTAACATCATTAGTCACCCAATTGCTCAGGATCAACTAATCAATTTAAAAAATGTCGGCATTGATAAAACCCCATTGATACCATTAGCTATCTAAACACAAATTCATAGTAAGGTAGTATGTTTACCTTGCTTGTAGGACTAAAAAAAAGTTGTGGTGGTAGCGATGACAACAATGGATTTTGAACACAAATATATCCTAGGATGCTTAAAGACTATGATGAGTTTCATTTTCTAGTGTTTGAAGGGGAAAAACAAGTTTTTGATAGGTTGTTTTTAGAGAGACATGGGCAGAGGGTGTTAGTTTCGAGAGAGAGAGAGAGAGAGTTGTTGCGTCTGTGTTCTTTAATCTGAGGAGGGCTTCAAATTTGACTACGTGTCACACTTCTGAAGGGCGACATTAGCATATTTCTCATTAAGAACTTGGATTTTTGCCAAATAGGTTGGGCGTGTTGCAAAAATACCAAGTGAACTGAGAGCGACAACAAACATCATTTGGATTTATTTATTACAAAACATTACAAAGGCAGTTTCAAGTGAAATTGTATCTTCTTCCTGGAACAATGATTCAATATCTGAATTCAAAACAATGTAAAAAAGAACAAAAATCCTTTCAGTTTCTTACAAACATTGTCAATTTTTAAAAGATCAAGTTGCTGTAGAAAATTCATCTACTTGCACAAACCCTCAAGACGTTTGATTCTTGGAATATCAAAGGTGCTCATCACAAAATTGTATCTTTGGATTTGGAGAAGTTCTATTAGTGATTGTTAATGTGTTGGTATCAGAGTGGAACCTATTTTTAAGACCACTTGCTCATTTTCCCCTAAAACAACATCTCTCAATTCTTCACTAGCTTGGGTTCTAATCTCTACCCTTTCTTTTAAGGACCCTTGTTGGTCTAGTACTAGGGTCTTCTTTTCTTTTAGATAAGTAAAGGCACATTGTCTTGAGGTTACCTAAGTTGAGAATTTCAGTGCCAAGTACCTAGTGCTAATGGCATCATTTATTTGATGCAGAAAAGGTCTACCCATAATGGTGTTATAGGCCAAAGGTATGTCAATAACCATGAAGATTTGTTGGAGAGAGACACACTTAGGGGAGCTCCCATAATGACTGGGATTTCCAAGATGCTCTTAACTGGTACGCCTAAACCTTCTATCCTAATGAGAGGAGTTTCTACTAAGGTCAGTCTTGAACAAGGATATCCCTATCTATGCCATTACTTCACGGGAGAGGATGTTAACTGCACTCCTATCATTTATCAACACTTGATGTACAAAGGTGCCCCTTTAGATGAAGTTGACTTCAAGTAGTTCTTGCATGGATTGACCAAGCTCTTCCTTTCTTTGCTCAAGGTGAGAATCTCTTTTTAAAAATTAGCAGAGATAACTCTTAGCTATCAATCTTTCAAGCTCCTTCATGCTCAAGTATAAAGGCACAACACCGCCTAGCATAAATGGTTAACACAACAAATTTTAAAGTCATCGCAGATAGCTTCTTTGCCATTTTAGAAAGCAAATTTGCTAATTAAACAAGATGGCTAGACAATTTAAACTTTATTGCGGGGATATCTCGGTGATCTAGTTATGTGAAAGGTATAAAAATAAAATAAAGAGTCTTCAACTAGTTTTATGGTTACTAGAAACCATAACTGGTCTTCAAAGATTTTGGGTAAAAGGTCCGGTTATACTAAACAAAATATGAAAATCACCTTAAAGCATCCTATCTAAAGGAAGTTATATTGTTGTTTGATTTTATGATAAAAATACCTATTATGAATACATGTCAATATTCACCTAAACTAAATATTTATATTTATTAAACCTTTAGGGGTGTAGCTCAACTGGTCAGGCCTTAGGTTTGCTCCCTAGAGGTCACCAGTTTGAGTTCCACAAACCTCAAGGCCACTAGAGGCTTACATGGTCATTAACTTCGGGGCCCGTGGGATTAGTTGTAGTGTGGGAAAGCTGGCCAAGACACCCACGTTAATAAAAAAAAAATACTTGTATTTATTATAGGAAAAAAAATTCCTAGGATGATTTTGGCTTGACCATAAAGCATAATCCTTACTTTTTTATTACAGGGACAATATTCGAAATAATAATTAAGAAGGCTTGGGTTCTGAATTCTTTCTTTTAATTATATAATTTACATCAACCCACCATAAATTAATTATTACCCGAGCATATCTATTATAAATAACCATAAATATTCCACCCAACTCAATTAATATGAACAATCATAATCAAATATGAAAAGATAGAAAATCATGAACACATGGAATTTATTAAAAACATAATACATGTCAACATGGTTTGCAATTCAAAATTTAACAAAATAAATCACAAAAATTGTTCAAACCATAAATAAATTATATATGGGATTAAGATTGACCTTTTAGAGTCATTAGAGTGGGTTGGAATTGGACCAGAGAAGTTAAAACATGAAAAACAAATAGTGATGGAGAAATGGCAGAATCAAAGAACCGTAGAATAGGCCACACAGCACCTTGAACATCTAGCAACCTCCGAGACACTTCAAGGTGGCGTGTGGCCTCTACTACGAAGTACTTAAGATACTTCGAGTCTGTATAGGATTGTGGTTGCGGTTTCTTTTCAAAGTATTTTTTACTCAGAAATATATTAAAATAATTTTTTTATTATTTTTTAAAAATCATTTTTGATATCAGGACATTAAAATGATCTAGAAACACCAAAAATATATTAATTTAAAGCAAAGAAAAAAATAAAAAAATTTTAATTTTTTTTCAAAAATATTTTTAAAACACAAAAACAAATAAGAACTTCTTCCTTTTCCTGTTAGTGCTATCGGTGTATGTCACCTTCACTGGAGTTGAGAGATACGATGCTAGGAAGTCGCTTCTGTGCTACTGGAATTTCTGGGCAACTTGCAAGTTTTGGATTTTTTTATTTTTACCTCCTTTTGTTAATTGCTTAGGTTTTTCTCTAAAAGGGTGTCTCTTCCTCAATATCTATGAGTGTTCTATTTATATTAGGAAAAACTAATTTGAAAAAATAATGTTAGGCAAATATATTATTTTCTCTTCTTAATGGGTAACATTCTTTTATTGATTTTCCAGTTTAGTATGATCCTAAACTAATAATTTTTATTTTTTTCTTTTGCATATTGTCTTATTATTATTTTTTGGTTGCTAATCACATGAGTCCCTTTATTCTCTCATTCTTTTATTTCACTCTCTAAACTCTTTTTTTTAAATACCAAAAATTATAATCTACCCTGGCATCGTCATATCATACTTGTGTGCACGTATAATCTTTGTTCCCTAACATGGACAAGCAAAAATTCTTTAGCTAACCGAGATTAGACCTTTACTAGCTGCAAAGTTTAATTGAAAGGAACTGTCAAAATCCAAGAGAATTTCGCAGGGGATGCGCTGATCAATGGAAAGAAGAGAAACATCCACGTTGCCTGTATATTCCAAGGCCAATTTGAAGCCACCACTCACATCAATGCAGAGTAGTCAAAAAACTTAAGCTAAAAACGTAGTCAAAAAACTAATCGATATGAACAATCAAACATAAATTCCCACATTTGACGACAGAGAAAAGGGATGGAAAATGTGCAATCAAAGAATAAGAAAAGGCCAAAGATCGTGAAGGGTTCACAACTTGCAAGTTGTCATCGACAAACTGTTCTTCAAGGTAGCAATAGGTCTCTGCCATTTTTGTCTGAGCTCTACTTTTCTCCTTACAGTACAATGGTCGCCATTTTTGTTCTGATTCCATTAAATAATTTCCCTCAAGGTAGAAAAAAGCACAAAACCCTAAACTAAAAAAGTACCTCAAATCACATTGAAATTTCAAGGGAACCATCCAAATCCGTAATGGTAAGGTCATATGAGACCACAACATGAATATTTAATGTATCCAAGACCCACCAAAAATATGTTAAGGGCATGGAAAACACAATGAATTCCCTTCAAAACTTATCAAATCCCCCCTCACCCAAAACTTCCCTCTTTCATTTTTCACTGCCATTTCATAAAGGAGTTGCCTCGGAAATTAAATCAAGATTTGACTATTATTTACAAATCAAGTTTACCTTTCTTTTAAGCATTGAGGCTCGAAATGTCTTCTTGTGCATGCTAAATCAATAAAACAATGTGACCTTTTTTACTGTTAAGGACTTGCTAATTCAGAGAACTTTCGAAGTTTACGGTTGCAAGACGATTCGGTTATTTTAAGCCTTCGTTTTCCTAGCTAAGAAAGTTTGAGCCATTTGCCTTAGTTATTGCTGAACAAGTGCATAATATTTGACAAATTGAGTTTTGAATAGGCTTTTACTATATTTACTGAAGAAAAATCTAAGAATTGAAAAGTATAATTCATAAGGAAAATCTTACAAATTGCTTTCATTGAATCTTTCATCCTTGAGAAAATAACATACTCAACAATTGAATTTTGGAAATATATACATAAAACGATTTCTGGTATTAAATAAACTTCTTTTTTTTGTAAAAACAAATAATAATATATAAAAACAACAAAAAAAATTTCTTTTTTTCAAAAATGCATTTATGTTTTAAATTGCATATGGTTAAGTATATCCAAAACAATCATGTTTGCATTCTAATACAAAAAAAAAAAAAAAATACATTGCATGATTTAACAGTTCTTGAAAATACAAAAATAAATTAGTTTTTATATTTTGCATGCATTATTAGATTTAATAACAAGTAAGTTTGCTTCTCATATTTATAATTTTTGTTCAAATTTTATAAAATGTTGTAAAAAAATAGTTTTTTTATAAATATATTAGTACAAATGTGAATAGCTTATTTAAGACTGGATTTAAAAGGAGCTTATAGTCTAGGTATATGAAAATTAGCCTAAATAAATTTATGGTTAATTTGGAGAAATAAATACATCTACACACACCTTTAAGAAATTTAAAATTTACATGAGAAACGAAATTGTAGATGGTGACAAAAATAGATGTATGAAATGGCCAAGTGAGAAATTATTTTCAATTAAGTTTTTTTTTATAAAGCAATGAAGTTATTTTAAAAGATTCAAAAGAAAAGACAAGTAAAGTCAAGAATCTTATCTTTATAGAGTACCAAGTATCATTCATGATATGTGGCATGCGTTATGCCATGCAACAGGTCAAATTTTTTCTAATATAAATAAACAATATTTAAAAGATGATGGTGTTTTTAAAGAAGTAAAACAAATTTGGGACCCATGTCATTAATATGAATATATTCAATAATCTTGGTTAATTTTATAATTTGATTTATAGAAAAAACCAATGACAATTAAAAAAATCATAAATTGAATGATACCCTCTAAATATTTTTAAAAGAACTCAACAATCTTATTTGATAACAAAACATAAATTGAATGAGAATGAGATAGCCTCATAAAGAGAAAAAACAAATGAAGCTCAATTACCAGCAAAATAAATGTTGAAGGATGAATTCAAAATAAATCCATTTTAAAAAAGAATAAAAAAACCTGACTTGAGTCAACATGTTGAATTCATAACCCATTTGTGAGGTCAGGACAACCCCGTACAAAAGAAATTGAATAAAACAATGAAGTTTAACTCTCAATCAAACTAAATAATGAAACAAAAAAATGAAAAAAAAAACAATTAAGAAAAAGAAATCCAAGTAAACTAGAGATAACTTGACTAATACATGACATAGGATATGAGATCGAGATAATTTTATAGAAAAACAAAACAACAAAAATTACAAAGCTAAAGGCCCAATAACCTAATTTTGAATAATAAAATTTTAAAAAACCGAAGTCAAATCAAGCTAATCTTTGAAACTTATGACTTAGGTCATGATACCGAATCACCTTATACAAGGCAAAGCTGAGAAAATCACGAAGCAAAATTCTTATTCATAAAAATTTTTTAAATTAGACATAACAATTAAAAGAATGAGAATCAAATTTAGTATAAAAATTAAATAAAATAAAAACATGGGGGACAAAATTGAAAAATAAAATAAACTAGGAAAATGAAAAAAAATAACAATCCAAAGAATGAGGACTAAAACTGGTATGAAACTTAAATGAAATAAAACAATGAGGGATGAAATTGAAACACAAGATATATCAAGAAATGATGTTCTTATTTAATTAGGGTTTTGATTGTTTCACATTCTTTTCACATTCTTATGATTGTTTTATGTTTTATGATATTCTTAATAAATGATATTCCTACCATTTATTTATTTATAGATTAAAAAAAATTGGAGGATAAAATTAAAACAATTAATTTTATAAATTATTTTAAATAAAATAAATATTAATAAAAATATTAGGGATAAAATTTGAAGAAAAAACAAATTGAGTGACTGCTTTGAAAAATTGAAGGGCAAACATAGAAATCGAGAGGGAGAAAAGAAGGGAAAAAAGAGAAAAGGCTGTCGACACCAAACTAAAATCTGATTTTTACACATGCCATGCAGGAATGGAGGAGCATCTGAGATGAATCAAATCTTGCCTGAGAAGCCACCTTTCTACCACTAGAAGATGCCTCATGTAAAACTTTTGAGCGAAAAATTATAAATTGACTAGTTTCATGTAAAACAAAAACAAAATTTGTAACTCTCGATTAGGTTAGTAGAAAATTCTGAAAATTTGTATGAAGCCTTCTAATATGATGCCTTAGCTTGGGTTAAAAGTTTAGAATTTTTAGAGAAATTCAGAAATTTGATGAAAAATCACAATTTGATTAGTTTTACGTTATTGGACATAATTTTAAATCTGACCATCAGATTGAGCTGAAATTTTAGAAGAAACCTTAACATATATTGAATACAATCTGGTTAAAAATTTAAGATGAACGGATCTCGGTAGTGCTAGCAAAGAATAAGGACTGTCAAATGGAAGCAAAAAGACTCACTAAGGGTAAAATGGTAATTTTTCATTAAAAATAAAACAAAGCAGCCCCTTTTCTGTTATGAACTGCCGTCTGGGCAGTAACAAAGGTGAGAAGAAAAACAAAAGAGAATAACGTGAGAAATCAAGAGAAAAACAAGAAAAAGTGAGAGAGCTTTGAAACTTGCAAGATTGAAAGACTTGGAACATTAAATTAAGGAAGAATCAAGTGAACGAAGATATAAGAAAGGTGAGGAGGGCTGGCCACACTAGGAGGAGAAGAGAAGTTGGGAGAACTTAGATTGGTAAGTATGCAAATTTTAGATTCTTACTTGAATGAAGTGTTTTTGGGTTTATTTGAGTAAGTTATCAAACAATGACAATTAAATTTGATTTAATTTCTTATATTCTTGATTTTTTTAAATTAAAGTTCTTATGAGAATTTGGATATTTTAAGAAAAGTAGTAAACATGATGGAATTGAGGTAGAATAGTATATAAATAGTGAATGTAAATAGTAATTAAGAAAGATATTGAATAATTTTGAAAAAAAGAACTTGTAATTAAGAATGAGGAATTATAGGAATGAGGTTTTGATTGTTTTATGTTTGAGAAATGATGTTCTTAATAAATTGAAACAACAAAATATGAACAAGTGAAGAAACATCATAAGAATGTGAAAAGAAGGAATAAATAAATGGTAGGAATAGTTCATGGGAGAATTATTTAAGTTAGTTAAAAGAAGAAAATTGATCAAAACTATATGTTGAAAATGAGGTGACAAATAAATGAAAATTTTGGTGTAAACCCTAATTAAATAAAAGATATTACGTGCTTCAAATTTAGGCACGTAGGAGAAATAATAATGGATTAATAATGTAGTGCAATCTAATAGATTCAGGAGTTGTACCGGGAGCATGGCATCAGGCAAGAGGACCTGGGATATCACGAGCAGACGGTAGGTGATTCATCACTTTCTTTCAAAATTCAAAGTTTCATTATTAGTTATGAGTTGTTTATGATCTATTGATATGGAAAAGGTAGAAGAAGAAACTTGTTTGTAATATAATTCAGATAGATTGGTTAATATTAGAGAATAGCCGGATGTTGAGTAATTCATATGGGTTATATATGTGGATATGTAGTAAGTTAGTGATGAAAGATAATTTTATATACTTTAAAGAATTGTGAACATGATAGCTTTATCATTTTTAATGTGTTATCTTCCTTATTTCTTATTAATGTTATCTATACAGGTTTTTCACGAGGTGATGCGGAGCGTTAAATATGGGTTTTGTGTTTAAATCTGTTTATTTTATGGGATGTAATATATTTGTTTTATACGTAATTTGTATCATATGTAGATTTTAATATATGTATCATAAAAATGTTTGATTTTGGTACTTATACATTTAAAAAGTATGAGTAAGGAATTAATATTATTAAACTATTTCAAAAGAATACTTAGTAATTATAATCATGCATGTTTAAAAGATGGATGCATGTTAATGTAATAATTGGTTTACTATGAATCTTTTGAGTTTATAATTGTTTGTAGTTAATGTTTTATTTGTTGATGATGTAAGGTTGAGAAAATACAATGAAGTATAGTTATGTGAAATATTGTATGATGAGATGAGACATGATCCAGGATAGTTGGATCAATGTGGAAGTTTTGAGGATTGTGATTGAATGAAGTCTAGTAGATAACTTGGTAACATTAGAAAACAAAGGAAACTCTGCCGAAATAAAAAAAAAAAAAACAAATCTCATAAATTTTAGTCATATTATTCAATACACTACCAGAAAACCGGAGAAAACCAACGGAATTATTCCGTCGGTAATATATACCGACGAAAATAATTCCGTCTCAAAATCTGTTGGTATATACCGACGGTTTCGCCGACGGGGTATACAGTTTGTCTGGAAATATGCAATGGCGTGGTGACGTCAAGCGATTTTACCGACGGACATTACCGAGGGATTCAAACTGTGATAGCCATACAATGATGTGGCACTTTCACCGACGGAATCAGAATCACCGACGGAGGGAATCCGTCGGTGATTCCGTCAGAAAAAACCATTATATGCCCAATCGACCAACACTCTCTTCCTCTATTTCTCCTCCTTCTTCTTTCCCATCCCACCTCTCCCCTCCCAAACTGCAGCCAAACACCCATCCCAAACTCTCCACTATTCTCAACACGAGCACTCAAGTTTCTTATATCTTGTACGTGGTCACAATATCCGTTTC
>Ga0325400_1002248_pt1 | contig 16799 bp, 18 predicted proteins | sample PopdelMetagenome_2_FD_205662 | JGI IMG/M metagenome (GOLD analysis project Ga0325400, IMG submission 205662) | Populus deltoides microbial communities from Bellville, Georgia, United States - Xylem-PdKOR-R1 | ecosystem: Host-associated > Plants > Phyllosphere > Stem > Wood/Secondary xylem... | reverse complement strand
GCTGATCGCCACGGCGGCGCAGATCGCGCTGGCGGCCGCCTATTACTGGTTGGTCCTGCGGCGGCGCGGCTGGCAGGCGGTGGTGCCGGACGGTCAAGCCGGCGCGAACGTCCCGTCCGGGTCCATCAGCAACAGTTCGCCCGTGTCGATCCCGAAATAGGCGCCGTGCAGCGTCAGCGTGCCCGCGCCCTCCCGCGCCGTCACGAAGGGAAAGGTGCGCAGGTTGGCGAGCGAGGTGCGCACCGCCGCATGCTCCATCGCGCGGGTGGCATCGGCACCGTGTTCCGCCACCACGCGCTCGCGCGCCTCGTCTAGGAGACCGACCCAGGCGGCGACGAACCCGCCTTCGCCGGGGGCGGCGTCGCGGAAGCCGCCGGTCAGCGCCGCGTTGCACCCGCCGCACTTCTCATGGCCGAGCACGACGATCTCGGCGACCTCCAGTTGGGTCACCGCGAACTCCAGCGCGGCCGACACGCCGTGATAGCCGCCGCCCGTCTCGAACGGCGGCACCAAATTGGCGACGTTGCGGACGACGAAGATCTCGCCGGGTAGCGTGTCGAAGATCTGGGCAGGCTCGACCCGGCTATCGGAGCAGGCTATCACCATGACGCGAGGGCTCTGCCCCTCCTTCAACTCCGACCAGCGTTCGCGCTGGCGGCGCCAGTCGGCGCTGTGGAAGCGGCGATAGCCGTCGACCAGGTCGCTGAAGTCGGTCATCATGGTCCTCCACGTTGTTTATCGGCCACGGCGGCGCTATCTCGCCCGCATGAACGAGATGACCCCGATCAAGGCTCCCGAGCGCCAGCGCAAGCCCGACTGGATCAGGGTCAAGGCGCCGACCAGCGCAGGCTTCGCCAAGACGCGCGAGCTGATGCGTGCCAAGAGCCTGACCACCGTGTGCGAGGAGGCGGCCTGCCCGAACATCGGCGAATGCTGGTCCAAGAAGCATGCCACGGTGATGATCCTGGGCGATACCTGCACCCGCGCCTGCGCCTTCTGCAACGTCAAGACCGGCATGCCGCGCGCGGTCGACCCGATGGAGCCGCAGAACGTAGCCGACGCGGCGGCTCAGATGGGTCTCAGCCACATCGTCGTGACGTCGGTCGATCGCGACGACCTGCCCGACGGCGGCGCGTCGCAGTTCGTGAAGGTTATCCGGGCAATCCGAGCGTCAAACCCTGCGACCACCATCGAGATCCTGACGCCCGACTTCCGCAACAAGGCGCAGGCCGCGGTCGAGTCGATCGTCGAGGCGCGGCCCGATGTCTACAACCACAATCTGGAGACGGTGCCGCGGCTCTACCCGACAATCCGGCCGGGTGCGCGCTACTACGCGTCGCTGCGGCTGCTGGAGAGCGTCAAGCGGCACGACCCGTCGATCTTCACCAAGTCAGGCGTGATGCTCGGCTTGGGCGAGGAGCGGTTAGAGGTGCACCAGGTGATGGACGACATGCGCTCCGCCGACATCGACTTTCTGACCATGGGCCAATATCTGCAGCCCACTCCGCGTCACGCCAAGGTGGCGGAGTTCGTGACGCCCAAAGCGTTCGACGCCTATGCCGGGATTGCGCGGGCCAAGGGGTTCGGGCTGGTGGCGTCGTCGCCGCTGACTCGGTCCAGCTACCATGCCGGCGACGACTTTGCGCGGCTGCGCGCGGCCCGCGAAGCCAAGCTGGTCAAGGATGGACCGCTTCGTGCCTAAGCACGCGGAAACGCGCCACCTGCCTTACACGCCCGATCAAATGTTCGGCTTGGTCGCAGACGTGCGGCGCTATCCGGAGTTTTTACCCTGGGTGCAGGCGATGCGTGTGCGCCAGGACCGCGCGGACGAGACGGTTGCCGATATGGTGGTCGGCTTCAAGGGATTACGCGAGACGTTCACCAGCCGGGTGGGTAAGGTCAGGCCGGAGGCGATCCATGTCGAATATGTCGACGGGCCGCTCAAATACCTCCGCAACGATTGGCGTTTCCGCGCGGAGGAGGGCGGATGCGCGGTCGATTTCGCGGTCGAGTTCCAATTCAAGAGCCGCGTCTTCGAGATGTTGGCAGGGCAGGTGTTCGGTCAGGCGCTTCGCCGCATGATCGGTGCGTTCGAGGACCGCGCGCGCGCGCTTTACGGCGCGGGCGGAAGCAGCAGTTCCAGCGCGCATAGCGCCGCCTGAAGACGGACCCCACCTCGGCCGCGATCGCCGAAATGCTTGCGGTCGGCGTGGATGTCGGCCGGATCGGCGCCCTTCTCGGCCCGGGCGAACACCACGGTGCCGACCGGCTTCCTGGCGCTGCCGCCGCCCGGCCCCGCGATGCCGGTGATCGCCACCGCGACGTCGGCCCCGCTCTTGTCCAGGGCGCCGCGCGCCATCGCCCAGGCGACCGCCACCGATACCGCGCCGAACGTCTCCAGCGTGTCGCCCCCAACCTTGAGCAGCGCCCGCTTGGCCGCGTCGGCGTAGGTGACGAAGCTCGCCAGGAACACGTCGGACGAGCCGGGCACTTCCGTCAGTGCGGCCGCCACCAGGCCGCCCGTACAACTCTCCGCCAAGGCCAGCGTCCGGCCGGCGGCACGGTTCGCTTCCACCGCCCGGCGCGCCGCCTCGACCAGCTCGGGCGGCAGCAACGTGTCCAACGGTGCGGCGGCATCGGTCATGGCCGCGCCTCGCACAGCGGCAGGTCGGGCAGGTCGATCGCCTTGCCCTTCGATTTTTCCGCGCGGAGGAACTGAAGCGCGGTGACCAGCACGCTCGCGGTGTTGCGCGGCGGCAGCGGCTCCAACTGCGTGACCAAACGGTCTATTGTGACGCAATCCTCGACCGCGATCCGACCGACCACCATCGGCGCGACCAGCGTGACGAGCAGTGGGCGCGCGTAGCTGGATTGGAGAAGCGCCGCGACCGCGGGATCGCTGAGCTTGACGATCGCGGCCCGCGCGGCCGGCCAGGCGGTGTCGGCAGCGGCGTCGTAGCGTCGCAGCATCGGGCTGGCGGTACGGCGCACGAGGCTGGTCGCGGGCAGGCGCCGCGCGCACACCGTGCCGGTGTGGCGGATCACCTCCGGCATTGCCACCAGCGCGAGCGACTCCGCTTCAACTGTCGAAAGACAGTTCTGCGCTGCCGCGGGTGCCGCGTTCGCCGCCGCGCAGATCGCGATTGCCGCTGCCACACGTCTCATCGCGTCGCCGCCGGACGGATCACGACGCCTCCCGGTCCGCCCGCGATATCGAGTTCGGTCAGCAGCGCTCCCGCCTCCGCGGCAGAAAGGCAAGCGGCCGTGTGCGCCACCAGGATCGGCGACCCGGCCAGGAGCAGCGTGGCCGCGATCGCGACGGAGCGGATCACGCGACTTCTCCGGGAAGCGTCACCGTGGCAACCGCCTGTGCGGCAATCCCCTCGCCGCGGCCGGTAAAACCCAACCGTTCGGTGGTGGTCGCCTTGATGCTGACGCGTGCCGGGTCGAGCCGTAGGATCTCCGCCACCCGCGACCGGATGGCATCGCGGTGCGGGCCGATCTTGGGGGTCTCGCAGATGATCGTGAGATCGACGAAGCCGATGCGCCCGTCCGCCTGCTCGATCAGGTCCGCGGCATGACGCAGGAACCGATCGGAGGCGGCCCCCTTCCATTGCGGGTCCGACGGCGGAAAGTGGGTGCCGATGTCGCCCGCGGCGATCGTGCCCAGCAGCGCGTCGGTCAAGGCATGAAGCGCGACATCGGCGTCCGAGTGACCAGCCAGGCCTCGATCATGGGGGATCAGCACGCCGCCCAGCCACAGCTGCTCGCCCGCCTCCAGCCGGTGGACGTCGTAACCGGCGGCGGTGCGGGTCTCGCGCACAGCCCGTGCGGCGGCGGTGGCGAAGTCGGCGGGGTGAGTGACCTTGTCCAGCATCGGGTCGCCCTGCACCAACGCGATCCGTCCGCCAAGCGCGCGCACCATCTGCGCGTCGTCGGTCGGCTCTTCGGCGCCCGTCCAGCTCCGGTGGGCGGCGAGCAGCGCGTCCGTTCGGAAGCCCTGCGGCGTCTGGACGCGGTGCAGTCCGGTGCGGTCCACGTTGCCGCCGAGCAGCGCATCGCCACGCGCGAGAGTGTCGGCGAGCGGAAGAACCGGCGTTGCCCCCTCATGCTCGTCCAACGCGGCGAGCACCCGGTCGATCACCGCTGCGGGCAGGAACGGGCGGGCGGCGTCATGAACGAGGATGCGGGTGGCGCCGCGTTCGACCGCGGCTAGGACCGCCGCGGCGACGGACAGGCGCCTCGTGTCGCCGCCGATGACGATCGGCACCTCGCCCAGGATCGCACGGGCGGTCGCCTCGGCTCCGCAGGCCACGACCACCATGACGTCGTCAACCGCGGGGTGAGCTGACAAGGCCGCATGGGACCAGGCGAGCATCGGCTTGCCGGCGAAGGGGGCGTATTGCTTCGCGACGGCGCCGGCGGCGACGATCGCTGCAATCGTTGTCATGCGCCGGGCTCCTCAGCCGTCCACACCGTCCGTTGCGCCGTCAGAGTAGTACTGCCGACGGCAAACGCGCGGGTAGCCGCAGGAGGGGGCCGGAGGGGTGCAAGGGGCTTGACTGGGAACACCGCCGTACTTGTGCCACCAGCCCGCGCACCTTGCCAGCCCGAAGCCGATCCGGTACCGAGTGCCTGTTTTTCAGGCAGTTCACATGCGCTCTCTTGCTCCCCTCCAGATCGGCTCCGTCCGGATCGAGACGCCGGTGATCCTGGCGCCGATGACCGGGGTCACCGACCAGCCGTTCCGTACGCTGGTGCGGCGGTACGGCTCCGGCCTCAACGTTACCGAGATGGTGGCGAGCCAGGCGGCGATTCGCGAAACCCGCCAATCTCTTCAGAAGCTCATGTGGGATCCCTCGGAGGAACCCGTCTCGATGCAGCTGGTCGGCTGCGCACCGCATGACCTGGCGGAGGCGGCGAGGCTCGCCGCCGACAAGGGCGCCGCGATCGTTGACATCAACATGGGCTGCCCGGTGCGCAAGGTCACCAACGGTGACGCGGGCTCGGCGCTGATGCGCGATCTGGTCGGGGCGGCGGCGATCGTCAAGGCGGTGGTGGGCGCGGTCGACGTGCCGGTGACGCTGAAGATGCGAATGGGCTGGTGTCACGACAGCCTCAACGCGCCCGAACTGGCGCGGATCGCGGAGGATCTCGGCGTCCGGATGGTCACCGTGCACGGTCGCACCCGCAATCAGATGTACAAGGGATCGGCCGACTGGCGGTTCGTACGGCGCGTCAAGGACGCGGTCACCATTCCCGTGATCGTCAACGGCGATATCTGCTCGATCGCGGACGCGGAAGCGGCGCTTGATCAATCCGGCGCCGATGGCTTGATGATCGGGCGAGGCGCTTATGGCCGGCCCTGGCTGCTCGCGCAGGTCATGGCCTGGCTGCAGGCGGGGCGTCGCCTACCCGATCCGTCTCTAGATGAGCAATACCAGGCGATCGCTGGGCATTACGAGGCGATGCTGCAACATTATGGCACGGTTACGGGCGTCAACATGGCCCGCAAGCATATCGGCTGGTACACCAAGGGGCTGACCGGGTCGGCGGAGTTCCGCAACGCGGTGAACCAGGAACCCGACAGCCTTCGCGTCAAGGCGATGCTGGCCGAGTTCTACGCACCGTACCGGCAGCGTGACGCCGCCTGAGCGGGACGAGGCGGCGGGCGCCCGACCAGGGTTCCCCGCGCTGTTCGCGGCTCTGCCGGTGGCGGTGCTGGTGATCGATCCGGCCGACCGCGTCGCCCACGCCAACGCACTGGCCGAAGAGACCCTGAATTTGTCGGAGCGCGTGATGCTGGGTCGGCCGCTCGCCGCGATCCTGCCGACGCCGGCCGAAGGGCGTAGCCGCGAGGGCGAGGCGTTCGCGGCCTATGACGTCGCCATGGAAACGGCACGCGGCCGGCGCATCCGCGTCGATTTCGCTGAGGCGGCCGTGCCGAACCATCCTGGCTGGCGTACCGTGACGCTGCACTCTGCGGCCGCCAATGTGGGACGGGGCACCACACCGAACCGGGCGGCGACCGGTGCGGCGGCGATGCTCGCGCACGAGGTTCGCAATCCGCTGTCCGGGATACGCGGGGCAGCGCAGCTGATCGGTTCGGGCGAACTGCCGCGGCTGATCGTGCGGGAAGTGGATCGCATCGCAGCGCTGATCGACCGGGTCCAGCATTTCGGCGACTCGGGTCCGTTGCCGCTGCAAGCCGCCAACATCTACCCCTTGCTGGAGCATGCGCGCGGCGTCGCAAGGGCTGGGTTTGCGCGCCACCTACCGATCGAGGAGCGGTTCGATCCCTCACTACCGCCAGCGCGGATCAATCCCGACGCGATGCTGCAGATCATGATAAACCTTCTCAGCAATGCAAGCCATGCCATTGCCAGCATGGCCGAGCCTCGCATCGTGATCGCGACCGCCTTTCGCCACGGCATGGCCGTGCGCGCCGCGGCGGGTGGCGCCCGCGTCGCGCTGCCGATCGAGATCGCGGTGCTCGACAACGGGCCGGGCGCACCGTCCGACATCGCCGACCAGCTGTTCGATCCCTTTGTGTCCGGCCGGCCCGGCGGCCAGGGGCTCGGGCTGGCACTGGCCGACAAGCTGGTCCGCGACATGGGTGGCATCATACAGTACGCCCGAGAGGGAAGTCCCATCATGACCCACTTCCGCCTCCTGCTGCCGCGAGCCGAAGTGTGAGCCGGGTGCTGGTCGTCGACGACGATGCCGCGATCCGGACGGTCGTGGCGCATGCCCTGCGCCGTGAGGGTCATGCGGTGGTCGTCGCCGACACGCTGGCGGCGATGGAACGGGGGCTCGCCGCCGACCGGCCCGATGTTCTGGTCACCGACGTGGTCCTGCCGGACGGCGACGGATTGACCCATCTGGCGGGCGTCGCCCAGCGGTATCCGGGGTTGCCCGTGATCGTCCTGTCGGCACAGAACACGCTGACGACCGCCGTGCGCGCGGCGGAGGCGGGAGTGTACGAATACCTCCCCAAGCCGTTCGACCTGCCGGCGTTGACGCAGGCCGTTGCCGCGGCCGCGCGGGGCCGCGACGCCGCCGCCGATCAGCCGGTCACCGCGGAGGACCGGACCATGCCGCTGATCGGACGGTCGCCGGCGATGCAGGTGGTGTACCGCGTCCTGGCGCGTGTCGTATCGACCGACCTGACCGTGCTGGTCACGGGCGAGTCAGGCACCGGCAAGGAACTGGTCGCGCGCGCGATCCACGACCTTGGCCCGCGACGGAACGGCGCGTTCGTCGCGATCAACATGGCCGCGATCCCACGCGAACTGATCGAGGCCGAACTGTTCGGGCATGAGCGCGGCGCCTTCACCGGCGCGGTGGCGCGGGGGCAGGGGCGGTTCGAGCAAGCGGCCGGCGGCACGCTGTTCCTGGACGAGATCGGCGACATGCCGTTGGAAGCGCAGACACGGCTGCTGCGGGTCCTGCAGCAGGGCGAGTTCACCAGCGTCGGCGGTGCGCGCGCGATCCGGGCCGACGTTCGCATCGTTGCCGCGACCAATCGCGACCTGGCCGATCAGGTCGCGGCCGGGCTGTTTCGCGAGGACCTGTTCTACCGCCTCAACGTAGTGCCTGTGACGTTGCCCCCGCTTCGCGACCGGCGGGAGGACGTCGCGCTGCTGGCGCATCACTTCCTTGATGCGGCGGCCGATCAGGGCCTACCGCGGCGATGCTTGTCCGGCGAGGCGGTGGCGGTGCTGACCCGCCACGATTGGCCTGGCAATGTGCGGGAACTGGAGAACTTTACCAGGCGGCTTGCCGTGTTCGCACGCGATGAGGTGGTCGGCGCGACCCTTGTTCGCGAGATGCTGGCGGGGCGGCGCAGCGCCAGCGACCCGCGCGAGAGCGACTTTCCCGATGCGGTCGAGGCTTTGATCGAGCGGTTGGCGCGAAGCCGTCCGGGGTCGATGGACGATGGCAGCTTGTACGATCGCGTGATCGCGGAGGTGGAGCGGCCGCTGATCGCCTTCATGCTGGCGCGTCACGGACATAACCAGTTGCGTGCGGCCAAGGCACTGGGGATCAATAGAAATACGCTTCGGAAACGCCTGGACGAGTTGCACATCGCGCTGGAGCGCGGTTGACCCATATTGTGGTTTCCATGCAACAGCTAGGCGTGTAGGAGCGTCGCGATGCTCGCGCCCGCGATCACCGACCCCGTATCCGCAGCGCCGGCGCGCCGCTGGTCGGTGACACCCGCGATGGAACTGCTGGCGCTCGGCCTGGCAGCGGCGGTCGCCGCGGCAAGCTTTCTGGTCCTTCGCGGTGAGAGCGGATCCGCGCGGCTGATCACCCCCCCGCTGGTCGCGTTGCTGCTGGTCGCAAACCTGGTTCCGGGCATCGCGCTGCTGATGCTGGTCGGGCGGCGCATCGCCAAGCAGCGTGCGATCCGCGCGGGGTTGGGCAATACAGGCCAGCTGCATGTGCGTCTGGTGGCGATCTTCTCGTCGGTGGCGGCGGTGCCGCTGATCCTGGTGACGATTTTCGCATCCTTGTTGTTTCAATACGGGGTGGAGTTCTGGAACTCGGACCGGGCGCGCGGCATGCTCGACAATACCACCGCGCTGCTCCAGACCAATTATCGGCAGGAGTTGAACCGCGTCCAGGCGGAGGCTGTCGCGACCGCGGGCGACCTGTCGGACACGTTGAGAGACAATCCGATCGGTGGAGCCGCGTTCAGCCAGTATTTCTTTGCCCAGCTGTACGGCCGCAATCTGTCAGAGGCGGCCATCGTGCGCCGTGGCGAGGCGACCCCGCTGGCCAGCGTCAATCCATACGGCCAGGCCATGGAGCGGATCGTCAATCCGGCCTTGATGGATCGGATCGACGCCGGCGCGAGCGGCATCGTTGTTCAACGCCGCGACCGGGCGGCGGTGCTGGTACGGTTCGGGAACGACCGGCGCACCTATCTGTACGCGGCGCGGGTGTTCGATCCGGCGGTGGCCTCGCAGTGGCGGCGGGGTGAGCAGATTTCCGCCGATTACCGCGCCCTGGTCGATCAGTCGCGCACCCTGCAACTCCGCTTCAACGCCGCGCTGTTGCTGGTCTCGCTGCTGATCGTCGCGCTGGCGGTGTGGATCGCGCTGTCGGTCGCCGATCGGTTGGTGGCGCCGGTGGGTGAACTGGTTGGCGCGGCGCGGCGGGTGGCCGATGGCGATCTCCAGGCGCGGGTTCCCGATCCGCGCACCCGCGACGAGGTGGGTACGCTGGCGACCGCCTTTAACCGCATGACCGCACGACTGGAGGCACAGAATGGCGCGCTGGTGGCCGCCAACGATCAGCTCGACCATCGCCGCGCGTTGATCGAGGCGGTGATGGGCGGCGTGTCGGCGGGGGTGGTGGCGACCGCGCCGGACGGCACGATCCGGATCGCCAACCGATCCGCCTCCGCCCTGCTTGGTACGGGCGACGACGGCGTGGTTGGCCAGCGCTTGGCGGCGGTCGCCCCCGAATTGCAGCGTTTGCTGGACGAGGGCGCACGCGAGGCGACGGCGCAGGTTCGCCACGGTGCCGACACCATGACCCTGGCGGTACGGGTCGCGCGCACGGACGCAGGGCCGATCCTGACGTTCGACGATTTGACGCAGCAGCTCAACGACCAGCGCCGCGCCGCATGGGCCGACGTCGCGCGGCGGATTGCCCATGAGATCAAAAACCCGCTCACACCCATTCAGCTCGCGGCCGAGCGGCTACAGCGCCGGTACGGCGGCGCGGTGCCTGCGGACGACACCGTGTTCGCGCGGCTGACCGAGACGATCGTCCGTCAGGTCGGCGACTTGCGGCGCATGGTGGACGAGTTCTCGTCCTTTGCACGGATGCCCAAGCCCGTGTTCCGCCGCGAGGCGCTGGTCGACATCGTGCAGCAGGTCGTCTTCCTCCACGAGGTGGCGCACCCCATGATCCGCTTCGCCTTTCATCATGACCAATCCGGCGTGTGCATGGTCTGCGATCGGCGCCAGCTGGGACAGGCGTTGACCAACATAGTCAAGAACGCCGTGGAAGCCATTGAGGCCGCCGGCCGAAAGAGCGGCGAGATTGACCTGTCCCTGATCCAATGGGAGGGCAGCGTGACGATCGCGGTGGCGGATGATGGGGTGGGCCTGCCCGCCGATCGGGAGCGGATCGTCGAGCCCTACGTCACCACGCGCGCTCGCGGGACGGGACTGGGCCTCGCAATCGTCAAGAAGATCGCGGAGGAACATTGCGGAACGATCGGTTTTTCGGATCGGGAGGGAGGCGGCACCCGCGTGACCATGAGCTTTGATACCGTTGCGCTGGCGGCACTGGACGGCGAAGCTCCGGCTCCGCCGGCCACTGTCAGAGCAAGCGCGAAAGGCTGAGCCGATGCCCCTGGACATATTGGTGGTCGACGACGAGCGCGACATTCGCGAGCTCGTGGCGGGCGTGTTGGAGGACGAGGGGTACGACACGCGCGCCGCCGCCAACAGCGACTCCGCCTTGGAGGCGATCGCGACGCGCCGCCCGTCGCTGGTGCTTCTCGACGTATGGCTCACCGGGTCGCGGCTCGACGGCCTCGATCTGCTCGACGAGATCAAGCGGCGCGATCCGTCGCTGCCGGTGCTGGTGATCTCCGGACACGGCAATATCGACACGGCGGTGGCGGCGATCCGCAAGGGTGCCGCCGACTTCATCGAGAAGCCGTTCGAAGCCGAGCGACTGCTGTTGATGGTGGCGCGCGCGACCGAGACCGAGCGGCTGCGGCGCGAAGTGGCGACCCTGCGCGCCAGTGTGGGCCGCGACACCGACCTGACCGGCAGTTCGGGAACGATCAATGCGGTCCGGGCGACGCTGAAACGGGTTGCCTCGACCGGAAGCCGCGTTCTGATCGTCGGCCCCGCTGGAGTAGGCAAGGAGGTCGCGGCGCGACTGCTCCACGGTTGGAGCCAGCGCGCGTCGGCGCCGTTCGTGATCGTCTCCGCCGCTCGCATGACGCCGGAGCGGGTGGAAGAGGAGTTGTTCGGGGTGGAAGAGGGAGGGGACCTGGTCCGCCCTGGTCTCCTTGAACAAGCGCATGGCGGCACGTTGTTCCTGGACGAGATCGCCGACATGCCGGTGGCGACGCAAGCCCGCATCCTGCGCGTCCTGACCGATCAAAGCTTCACCCGCGTCGGCGGCACCCGCGTGGTCAAGGTCGACGTGCGCGTCGTGTCCGCTACCTCGCGCGACCTCACGGCGGAGATCGCTGCCGGACAGTTCCGGGAGGATCTCTACTATCGCCTCAATGTGGTGCCGGTATCGATCCCGCCGTTGTCCGATCGTCGCGAGGACATCCCGCCGCTCGTCGAGCACTTCATGGCGCATTACGCCGCCGAGCGAAGGGTGCCGACCCCCGAGGTCGCCGCCGACGTCATGGTGGCGTTCCAATCCTACGATTGGCCGGGCAACGTCCGCCAGCTCCGCAACGTGGTCGAGCGGACGATCATCCTCGCACCCGGCGACCGGATCGGCCGCATCGACCTGGACCTGCTACCCGTCGAGGTACTGGGCGAAAGGGGGGAGGCGGGGGCAGGCGGCGCGATCATGGGAACGCCGTTGCGCGAGGCCCGCGAGACGTTCGAGCGGGAGTATCTTCGCGTGCAGATCCGACGATTTTCGGGGAACATCTCGCGCACCGCGAGTTTCATCGGCATGGAGCGTTCGGCGCTGCATCGCAAGTTGAAGCTGTTGGGCATCACCGACTCCCGCGATGACTGAACGGGCGCGGCGAGCCGCGCCATCCGACGCCGGGAACCGGCGCACTGCGGGGCAACGACCCGCCAACAAAGAGAAGGGCAACACCCATGGCCGACAAGCAAGCCGCCTTGCAGGACCTGTTCCTCAATGCGCTGCGCCGATCCAAGACCCCGGTGACCATGTTCCTGGTCAAGGGAGTGAAGCTTCAGGGCATCGTCACCTGGTTTGACAATTTCTCCGTGCTGCTTCGGCGCGATGGCCAGTCGCAGCTAATCTACAAGCACGCGATATCGACGATCATGCCCGGTGCCCCGATCGACGTTGCCGCGATCGTCGATGGCGCCGCAGATGGTGGCCGTAAGTCACCCGGATTGCAGGACATCTTCCTCAGCGCGGCGGCCAAGTCGGATGACAGCGTCACCATGTTCCTGATTAACGGCGTCATGCTGCAGGGGCATATCGCCGGGTTCGACCTGTTCTGCATGTTGTTGCAGCGCGAACAACTGGTTCAGCTCGTCTACAAACACGCGGTCTCGACCATCCAGCCGGCACGCCCGCTCGACCTGCAAGGGGAGAGCGTGGAGGACGAGGAGGCTTGAGCGTCGCCGGGGCAGGCGGGTTCGACCGCGATCAGAGCGAGTTCGCCCGCGGCGCCCGCGCGGTCGTCGTGCTGCCGGACCGAGGCGGCGCTTCGCGGGACAACGAGGCGCGGCTGGCAGAAACGGCGGGGCTGGCGCTGGCCATCGGCATGGTCGTGACCGACCGGGTGGCGCTTCGCGTCCGCGCGCCCAAGGCAGCAACGCTGATCGGATCGGGACAGGTCGAGCAGATCGCGACGCTGGTCCGGCTGGAAGAGGCGGGGTTGGTGATCGTCGACGCCGCGCTTACGCCCATTCAGCAGCGGAACCTGGAGACCGGAACCGGCGTCAAGGTGATCGACCGCACCGGACTGATCCTGGAAATTTTCGGAGAACGGGCCGCAACCGCGGAGGGTCGGCTCCAGGTAGAGCTCGCCCACCTAGACTATCAGGCAGGTCGGCTGGTCCGAAGCTGGACCCACCTCGAGCGCCAGCGCGGCGGTTTCGGTTTCCTGGGCGGGCCGGGCGAGACGCAGATCGAGGCCGATCGTCGGCTGATCCGCGACCGCATGGCCAGGCTTCGCCGCGAACTCGACGGGGTCACCCGTACCCGCGGCCTGCACCGCGACCGACGCCAACGCGCGCCCTGGCCGGTTGTGGCGCTGGTCGGCTACACCAATGCCGGCAAGTCGACCCTGTTCAACCGCCTGACCGGAGCCGAGGTCATGGCGGAAGATTTGCTGTTCGCGACGCTTGACCCGACCTTGCGCCAGGTGTCGCTGCCCGGGATCGACAAGGCGATCCTGTCGGACACAGTGGGGTTCGTATCCGATCTACCGACGCAGCTGGTCGCCGCCTTCAAGGCGACGCTGGAGGAGGTGGTATCCGCCGATCTGCTGATCCATGTTCGCGACATCGCACATCCCGATACGGAGGCGCAGCGCGCCGATGTCGAGGCGGTGCTCGCCGAGATCGGGGTGGCACCCGCCACGCCGCGGATCGAGGCCTGGAACAAGCTGGACCTCGTTCCCGCGGACGAGCGAGGGGCGATGGCGGCGGAGGCCGAGCGGCGGGAGAGTGTGGTGGTCCTGTCGGCGATGACGGGGGAGGGTGTCGACGCTCTGGAAAAGCGCGTAGCCGACCGGCTGACCGAGGGGCATCGGCGTTACGCGATCACGCTGGATGCCGGCGACGGGGCCGGGGCGGCATGGCTTCATGCCCATGGCGAGGTGCTGGGGCAGGCAGCTGACGAGGACCGCACCACCTACGACGTCAGGTTATCGCCCGACGACTACGATCGGTTCGAGACCCGAAGGGGCGCTTGAACGCCTGGACGAAGGTCTGCGCGATGTATGGTCCGGATCAGCCCTTGACCCGTCGCCAGAGCATCTCCTTTTGGTCCAGCGACAGGTCAGCGAAAGCGTCGCCGGCCAGCGCCTCCATGCCGGCGAAGCGATGCTCGAACTTCGCGTTCGCGGCGCGAAGGGCGTCTTCCGATGGAACGCCGAGATGCCGTGCCCAATTGACCGTCGCGAACAGAAGGTCGCCGATCTCCTCCGCGCGGGTGTCGTCCGCCGCGCTTTCGACCTCGGCGATCTCCTCGCCGATCTTGGCGCGCGGTCCCGTAGGGTCCGGCCAGTCGAACCCGACCCGTGCGGCGCGCCGCTGTAGCTTTTCCGCACGCATCAACGCCGGCAAACCCAGCGCCACCCCGTCCAATGCACCTCCGGATGCACCCGGGCGCACCCGGGCCGCGCGCTCCTCCGCCTTGAGTTGCTCCCAGCGGTGATGGCCGCCATCGGTCGCGTCGCCGAAGATATGAGGATGGCGGCGCTCCATCTTGTCGCTGACTGCGGCGACCACGTCCGCGATGTCGAACAATCCGGCTTCCTCCGCCATGCGGCTGTGGAACACGACCTGAAGCAGCAGGTCGCCAAGCTCGTCCTTCAGATCGGCCGGATCGTTCCGGGCGATCGCGTCCGCCACCTCGTACGCTTCCTCGATCGTGTAAGGCGCGATCGTTTCGAACGTCTGAGCGACGTCCCACTCGCAGCCATGCTCCGGATCGCGGAGACGTGCCATGATCCCGACAAGTCGCTCAATCATCGTGCGTCACCTTGATGCCGTGAGACCGATAATATGCATTATGTAAATTTTATGGGCGGGCAGAGGGTGTGTTCGGTTGCAGGATCAAGGTCTGGCCCTCCACGCGCCACGATTTCAGTTGGGAGAGAAAATTCATGCCGATGACGTTGGTGTCGCCAAACGCCGGCGACACAACGACACCAAGATCCTTGGCGACGATTGACCCGACCTCGATGCGGTCTGCTCGCGCGGTTCGTGCGGTGAGCTGGCCGTTGGCGGTGTTCAGGATCGCCGGAAACGGGCTGCGTTCGGTATCGATACCCGCGACGCGCGCGGTTTCGACCGAGATGGCGGTCGTCGTCGCACCGCTGTCGATCAGCATGCGGCGGCTGATGCCGTTGATCGACACGTCTGCCCAGAAATGACCATCGCTCGCCTGCCGAATGTGGGTCTCGCCGCCGACCACCCGCTGGTCGGTCAAAAAGCGGGTCAGCCCTGTCAGAGTCTCGCGTTGCTGCACCAGCAACAAGCCGACCGCAAAGATGGCTACCCAGGCGACTGCGCTCATCACCGTGCGGCCAAGCGGCACCCGCCGCGCGAACAAGGCCGATAAAGGCAGCAGCACGATCAGCGCATAGAATAGCAGGTCGACCTTCTGATCGCCCGTCACCAGCTCATCTCCAGCCCGTCGTAACCAGGCACCACTCCATCAGGTAGGGCTGCCGCGACCGTCGCGTAATCCATGCTCTGATCCATATGGACCAGAGCCGTGCGGCGGGGTCGCAGGCTTTCCACCCAACCGAGCACGGTCGGCACGTCGGCGTGGGATGGATGCGGCCGGTAGCGAAGCGCGTCGACGATCCAGGCGTCCAGATGCGCGTAATGGTCCTTCATCGCCGCCGTCATGTCGTGGAAATCGGTGGCATACCCGACCGCGGCGCCGCCCGCCTCGAAGCGCAGACCGGCCGAGCTTATGCCGCCGTGGGGCTGATCCACTGTCGTGACCGTGATGTCGCCGATCGCGATCCGGTCCGGCAGCGGCTCGATCGCGACGGTCGCGGGGTAGCCGGTGCGGCCGGTCACCACATAGGCGAAGCGCCGCTCGATCGTGGCGAGCGTCGCCGGTCGCGCGAGGCCGCGGACCGGTTTCCCCATGGCATGGTACACCTGTCGCAGGTCGTCGATGCCGTGGAGGTGATCGGCATGATCATGGGTCCAGATCACCGCATCCAGCGTCGCGACCTCGGCCGCGAGCAGCTGTTCGCGCATGTCGGGGCCGGTGTCGACCAGGATGCGCGTGCCGTCATGCTCGACCAGCAGCGACACGCGGGTGCGACGGTTGCGCGGCTCCGCCGGATCGCACGCACCCCAATCATTGCCGATCCGCGGCACCCCGGACGAGGTGCCCGAGCCAAGGATGCGAACCTTCATGCCGCTGCCGCACCCTCCACCGTCTTGGTGAACAATCGGTGAAAATTGGCGGCGGTCGCCTCGCGCAACCGCTCGGGCGTTTCGCCGCGCAGCTCAGCGAGGAAGCGCGCGGTATCGGCAACGAAGGCGGGTTCGCCCTTCTTGCCCCGGTGGGGTACGGGCGCGAGGAAGGGGGCATCGGTCTCGATCAGCAGCCGATCGAGCGGCAGCCGCGCGGCGGTCTCCTGAATGTCGCGGGCGCTCTTGAACGTCACGATGCCCGAGATCGAGATGAACAAGCCGAGGTCCAAGGCCTTGTCGGCGAACGTTCCGCTGGCGGTGAAGCAGTGGATCACGCCGCGATAGACGCCCTTCCCCATTTCCTCGCCCAGGATCGCGAGCGTGTCCTCCTCCGCATCGCGGGTGTGGACAACCAGCGGCAGCCCCGTCTCGCGACAGGCGGCGATGTGCGCGCGGAAACTTAGCCGCTGGCGTTCGCGGTCCGAGTAGTCGTAATGATAGTCGAGCCCGCTCTCGCCGAGACCCACCACGCGGGGATGCCGCGCCCGTGCGACCAGCCTGGCGGTGTCGACGTGCGGGTGCGCGTCGGCCTCGTGCGGGTGGATGCCGATCGTGGCCCAGACGTCCGGTTCCCGTTCGGAGGTGGCGATCACCGCATCCCACTCCCGCTCGCGCGTCGCGATGTTGAGCATCGCGGTGACGCCGGCCGCGCGCGCGTTGCTGAGAATCTCGCTCTGCCGCTCGGACAGCCCGTCATAGTTGAGGTGGCAATGGCTGTCGGCGAGCATCAGCCCTCCACCGGCAGTTCGAGCCGCGGAAACACTGGACTGGGCGGCGCCACGCGGAAGCCGGTCGCCGCGTGCGTGTCGTACCAGCGCTCGTCGTCGATGGCGGCATGATCGCGCGCCACCGCCCCGATCTGGTCAAGCATCCTCCCCGCCGCCTCCGGCACCACCGGCAGGATGGCGATCGCGAGCGCCCGGATCG
>Ga0325400_1002245_pt1 | contig 16803 bp, 11 predicted proteins | sample PopdelMetagenome_2_FD_205662 | JGI IMG/M metagenome (GOLD analysis project Ga0325400, IMG submission 205662) | Populus deltoides microbial communities from Bellville, Georgia, United States - Xylem-PdKOR-R1 | ecosystem: Host-associated > Plants > Phyllosphere > Stem > Wood/Secondary xylem... | reverse complement strand
TGATCTCCACCTCACGCAGCTTGCCGATGATCTCCTCGGGCTTGTGCTTCTTCGAAGGCATTCGTCGTCCCTTCCTCAGTCCAGACTGTCATAGCCAATGGACCACTCAGAAGGGGGCAGCTCAGCGCACCGGGACGGTCACGGGTGTGCATTGAGCGATGGCAGCGCACGGTGCGGTGGTCTGCGATGCGGATGTAGGGGCCATGATGCGTGTCCGGGCGGAACCGGCCCGAGTGCCTGTCCCACCACCCACAGCCCGGGCAGTCGCGCTGCCTGGGCCGGGCCATCGCGACGTGGTCGGCCGCGCTGCCGCGATCACGGGTTCGCTCCGCCGTCAGGCGAAGTCGAGCGCTTTCTGCACCGCAGCGAAGATCTCCCGAGAGCACGACGGTGACGGGTGGTCAGCGAGCTAGGTTTGATCCCGACCCGACGGCCAGCGCACGCGCCGCAGGCCGTCACCCGCTGCATCGTCCCTCCACGCAACCCCAGACGAACACTCCAGAGCTGAAGCCTCCGACACACATGGGGCGGTCCATCCGCTGAAAGGAAGCCCCCCCAACTGGACGACCGCTTTCGAGACTGTGCCGGCGGAGAACATATTGCACAGTTCGCATTTTTAAATATCGAGCGGGACCTGTATCATCATTATAGTAGCTTTATAAGTTGCTATCCTACTAAAAAAAGTTCACCACATATTCTGAATGGTATAGGAAAAATATATGAAGTATTCCGTGCTAGTGACTCGAAAGTGGCCATCAATTGTAGAAGAACGGCTCCGCATCGAGTACGGCGCGACCTTGAACGTTGACGATCGTGCGATGACAGCGGAAGAACTGCGGGCGGGGCTGGTGAGCTTCCAGGTGGTGTGTCCCACAGTATCGGATCGGCTGACGGCTGAGGTGCTCCAGAGTGCGCGTGCGGTGCGGTTACTGTGCAACTACGGCGCAGGCGTCGATCATATTGACTTGGATGCGTGCCGCCAGCGAGGCGTTATAGTCACCAATACGCCGGACGTACTAAGCGAGGCCACAGCGGAGCTGGCGGTACTGCTGATGTTGATGGTGCTGCGCCGGGCGGGAGAGGGTGAACGCGAGCTGCGGGCCGGGCGTTGGACAGGCTGGCGCCCAACGCATTTGGTCGGCCGTCAGCTGTCGGGGCGTGTACTCGGCCTAGTCGGCTTCGGCCGGATCGCGAGGGCAACGGCGCGCCGTGCGGCAGCCTTGGGGATGCAGGTCGCCTATCACGGTCGGCGCCGTGCCGAGCCGGCGGTAGAGCGGGAGTCGGATGCCCTGTTCGTACCCGACTTGCGCGCCCTGTTGGCGCGCAGCGACGTGGTATCGCTACACGTACCCGGCGGTCTGGCTACGCGGCACCTGATCGGTTGGCCGGAACTGGAGGCGATCGGGCCGGACGGCGTGCTCGTTAATACGGCGCGGGGCAGCGTGGTGGACGAGGCAGCGCTGGCGGCGGCGCTACGAGGCGGGATCATCGCTGGCGCAGGGCTGGACGTATTCGAGGGGGAACCGGCGGTAGATCCGGCGCTACTCATGGCGCCGAATCTCGTAGCACTGCCGCACCTTGGCAGCGCCACACGGGAGACGCGCGTTGCGATGGGTGAGCGGGCATTGCTAAATCTCGCGACGTGGGCGGCGGGTGGGGACCCACCGGATCGGGTGGCGTGATCGGCCGCAGTTTGAGCTGCGGTAATAACTGGCGCCGCTATGACGGGGTGTACGCGCAATCCTGGGCGGCTGTAGAGGGGCGTGAAGAACAAGATTATATGTCCACGGCGGTCACGTTTTTAATCAGGGGAGCACTTTGTTCCTAAACCAGTTCCTCAACTGATGGCGCTCCCATCAGGCACCGCTCCGCATGATTGGCAGGCATGGAAGGGAGGATCATGCCCGGTCGAGGCCGGCACCCGCGTCGAAGTGCGATCAAGGTACGGAGTGATCATGAGCGGCCGGGCCGGTGACATGCGCTGGAGCCATGACCTCTACGTTGGCTACGGAGCTGACGACATCGCGGCGTACCGTCTCCTCAAATGAAAGGTCCCCACGGTGCCGACGACCATCAGGTCAGAACAACGACATCATAGGTATCGAGCGTCGGTAGGGTGAAGCTGCTATAGCCGCCGACGTGACGCACGGGCAGGTCGCGTGCCAAGCTGGCCATGCGTGCCGAGTTGAATCCCCCTTTTACGCTGACTTGTATGCCGGACATCGGGATGGCGGAATGGTAGGCAGTGCGAGACTCCCCGGACAGATTGACGAAATGTAGGTTCGTCCGCCCCTGCGCCCGCTGCCGCTGGATCGTCACCTGCACTGTCGGATGCGCGTTGGTGACGATCTGACGACCGGAGGGCATGAGGTGATCGAGGAGATCACCCGCCAACGCCGCATGGCCGACCGAGCTGAAGCGGTAGTACAAGTCGCCCAGGTCCCACGGCAGGTAGACCAGCCGGCCTGATCCGTAGTCGGCCATGTGTATGCCCGGCTTGTCGGTATCCACCCGGTCGGTGCCGACCTTCTCCATGGGATTGGTGTTGGAGGTCGGGATCAGCGTCAGGGGAGACTTCGCGTTCGGCTGAAGTTCCAGATAGTCGCCGTACAGCAGCAGATGATCCGTTCCCTTCAAGGACGGAAGAAGCGCGTGGTCACGGATGCGCCAGTAGGCGGAGACGAGGTCCTTCCGGTCCCAGGTCCTCACTACCGGCGGCAGGTCGAGCTGCGGCTTGATCGCGCCGGACACCAACACGCGCCCGCCGTTCCGGAGGAACTTATCCAGCGCCGCCGGCGCGCCGCGGCCGCTCACGACCAGATCGTATCTGTCCGGGTCCTCGTCCACCCAGCTCAAGTCGTTCGAGAGCGCGAAGGGAATGTGCAGCTCAGTCAGCAGGCGAAACCAGCCCCGTAGGGGTGAATTGTAGCTGGTGAAGAAACTGCCCGTCCCGACGCCCGTGGGATCGCGGTCCAGGAAGCCGAAACCGCCGTTGCCGGCCTCGGGCGCGGGCGGTGCCGGCGTGTCGAGCAGCAGAACACGCGCGGCATTCTCCTGTCGAACATAGAGGTCCTCGTGATCCTTATGGAACTTGAAGGCGGGCCGCGCACCCTTGAACGCGTTGTCGTCGGTCTGGTCCACGCCGCCGATCACGAAGATGTACGGCCCCGCGCCGTTGGCCATGTTCTGATAGGCGCGAGCCTCCCCGTCGGGCGCGGAACGGTGCGAATACCGCCACAGCTGGTCCAGGAAGGCCGCGTCGTTGTTGAACATCATCTTGCCCGGATTGTTGGTCCGGTAGCGATTAACGGCCTCGCTGGCGTGATAGACCCAGTAGGCTGCGGACCCGATGACGGGCTGGCTGTGCGTCTCCCAATTGGTGGAGTCGCCGTCGGCCCCCACCATGAAGTTGAAGTTCTGCCGTTTGCCGTGGACGAACCCGTTTATCCGGGTCATCAGCGTTCGGGCACACTCGGCGATGAACGCACGATACCGGTCGTCCGCATCGGCGGGTAGGTCGGCATCGTATTTGGCACGGAACAGCCGCTTGCAATTGTCACAGTAGCAAATCCTGCCGTCGATGACGCGCTGGCCGCCGCCGTTGAAGAACATTCCGTCGATCGGATATTTATCCAGGACCTCGCCCATGATCTCGAAGATATGGTCCTGCATGTAGCCGCCGTTGACGCACATCAGGTAGGTGCCCTGCCACGGGTTCACCTTGCCCTCCACGTCCCGCTGCACCCAGTCCGGATGGGCCGTCACCACCCTGGGATCCTGGTGCACGGTCCACTCGAAGCGCGACATGAGGCGGATTTTCCGCGCCTTGCACTTCGTCAGGATCTCTCCCACCAGGTCGCGACCCGGCGGCAGGGACGGGGCACGGGTGTGGAATGGGACCTTAGTCGGATAATAGGCACCGATCCCGCCGGTCGGCAGCAGAACCGCGTTGCAGTTCATGTCGACCAGCCAGTTGACGAACTTGTCCGTGTCGACCGGCGCCTGCTGCTGGTTGTAGAGGAGCAGCCCCAGCCGCACCGGTTCGTCCATCCACCACTTGCCCGCGGGAACGGCAGCGCGGGATGCTCCGCGGGCTCCGGCCGCGAGACCTGCCCCGGCAACCGCCGCACCGGAAAGGCTGAGCGCCTCGCGACGTGAAACGTCCATCTTCGTTTCTCCTGTTTCTACTGGTGCAGCAGAAATCTAGGCCAAGTCGACCGCGACGATCTCGTGGTAGCGGACGGAAGGCACGCGCACCTTCAACCGCTGCCCGTTCCGCTCGAACGGCACTTTAGCTCCGCTCTCCAGCAGGGTGGCCGAGACCGGCGTCGCCCCGGGCGGCAACTGAAGTTCGACCTCGTACGGGCCGGCCGGCAGCACCTCGCGGTAGGAGCCCGCCATGGTCATCGGGTTGTTGTAGTTGACGATGTGCGCGGCGACCGACTTTGCCTGCCGCCAATAGGCCATGTCGATGATACCGGGCCCGGTCACCCGCATCGGCGCCGGCTCGCCCGCCGCCCAGGCCACCATGGCGTGGAGCAGCGCCAAGTGGTCGCTGTCCCTCAGTTCGCCGAATGTCCGGTCCAGATCCATGGGCAGGTAGACGACGCGTCCGGAACCGACGTTGCGACAAAAGGCCATCGGAACGTCGGTGGTCGGCGTGGTCGTGAACACGCGCTCCATCGGCAGATCCTGATAGCTGGGGACCAGCGTCAGCGGCGCGGGCTCGGACGGGCCGTCCGGGGTCACCATGACCCGCTTCACCGCGCCGATGCATCGCGGGATGCCCTCCAGGCCCGCCAGGATCGGGCTGGGATGACGCAGGGTCAGGTACGAGTTCTGGACGCGTTCCTCGACCTTGCCGTCGAAGCGGCACCCGAACAGGTCGGCCAGTCCGAAATTGCCGCGGGATTCGCCGTTCTCGTCGTGCAGCGAGGTCTCGTGCGTGGCGACGATGCGCCCGCCCTTGCGGACGAACTGGCGCAGCGTCTCGCACTGCACATCGGACAGGCGGACGAGGTTGGGAAGGATCAGGACGCGGAACCGCTCCAGCTGCTTGGCGTCCAGGTAGCTGATGTCGAGCTCGTCGAACGGCAGCCGGGCTTCGAGCAACGCCTCGTAGAAGCCGAAGCGGTGGAGCTCGATCTCTGCGCGTCCCTTGTTCCCGCCTTCCAGCGCCGCGGTGCGCGGGTCCAGGATCATGCCGATCGTCGCGAGGTTGCCCGTGTTGCGCAGGTACCGCTCGTTCGTCGCCAGCCAGCGATAGATGTCGGACACCACCGGCATCCATCGCTTGTCGAAGGGCTTGGCGTTGAACTTGGTGATCCAGGGACGGGACCCCTGTGCGATAGCGGAGTGCGCCCAGATGCGGATCTCGGCCTCGTTCTGGACCGAGTCCTTCCAGCGATACTCTTCCTCGACGCCCACCGAGATGATGTTGCTGACGGGCTTGTCGCCCATATAGGCGCGCAGCTCCTTGGCGAAGCGACCATTGTTCCACGCGAGTGACCCGGTGGCGAACAGGCCCTGATCGGTGGAGCGCGCCTGCCGGTCGCAGAAGACGGCGGGATTACGCTCGCCCAAGTCCTTGCCCACGTAATCGAGCGCGCCGCGCCGTTCGGTGCCGTAAACAAAAAAGCCGTTGGCGTTAGTGGCCCGAATGATCCTGTTCCACAAGTCGTTGAGCAGCAGAAAGCGGCTCTGCGTCCAGTTCCAGTAGCGCGCCGCCTCCGGCCGGGCAGTATCCAGCTCGGTCGGGATCTCGGCCCCGGCCGCGGCGTGGTACAGCGTACGGCAACCTTCGCAGTAGCAGACGCCCAGCGTATTCACGCGATTGCCGAAATAGCCGTCCACCGCATAGTTGCGCGCGATCTCCTGAAGCACTTGCGGCATCAGCTTGAAATTATAGTCGGTATAGGGGCACGTCAGGTACAGGTCAGGTGCGGTCCAGTGCTTGCGCGGCTCGCCGTCGGCGGTGCAGGCCGCCCATTCGGGATGGGCCTGGAACACGTCCGTCGCCATCGCGTGCGTGTCGATGCGGCCCAGCACGCGCATGCCCAGGTCCTTGCAGCCCTTGACCATCGTGCCGAATGGGTCCTGTTCGCCCAGCCCGCGCGCCTTGCCGTGATTAGGAACCTTGGTCGGATAGAAGGCGACGCCGCCGCCCGCCGACAGGCACACGCCGTCCGCCCTGATCTCGCGGAAGTAATCCAGCCAGAAACGCGGGTCGAAGCGGCCGGGATCATCCTCGGTGAAGGCGAGCTGGAACCAGCGCATCGGGCCTTCCTCCCAGCGGGCGGGGCTTCGATAGCCGCCGCGCGCCGCGATCGCGGCGTCGAGCGGCACCATGCCGGTGAAGGCCGCGACCCCCGCGGTGCGCAGCAGCGACCGCCTGTCCATTTCGTGTTCCAGTGGCCTCATCGCTCTCTCTCGCTTCTGTTCACCCCGGCTCCTGTCCGGAGTTTCGGTTCAGGCCACGTCGTGGTTCGCCAGCATCTCCAGCGCGAGCACCAGCGCCGAATGGTCCTTCTGGCCATGGCCGTTGGCGTCGCACGCGGCCATCAGCTGCGCGGTCGCGGCGGTGTTGGGCAGCGCCAGCGACAGCGCCCGGCCGGCACCGAGCGCCAGAGCCAAGTCCTTGCGGTGGAGCGCGATGCGGAAACCGGGGTCGAAGGTCCGCTTGGTCATCCGCTCGCCGTGGACGTCCAGCACGCGCGACGACGCAAAGCCGCCTTGCAGCGCTTGGCGGACCTTCTCCGGGTCGGCACCCGCCTTGGCCGCGAAGACCAGCGCCTCGGCGACCGCGGCGATGTTGAGGCCGACGATGATCTGGTTGGCGACCTTGGCGACCTGCCCGCTGCCCACCTCGCCGACGCGGGTGACGTTCTTGCCCATCAGCGCGAACAGCGGCTGCGCGTCGGCCACGTCCCCCTCCGCGCCGCCGACCATGATGGTGAGGCTGGCCGCCTTGGCGCCTACCTCGCCGCCCGACACGGGGGCGTCGACGTAGCGGCCGCCCGCGTCCGTCACGCGCGCGGCGAACCCCCTGGTCGCGATCGGGTCGATCGAGCTCATGTCGATCACCAGCGTGCCCGGCTTCAGCCCGGAAACCACGCCGTCCGCGCCGAACAGCGCGTGCTCCACGTCCTGCGTGTCGGGCAGCATCAGGATCACCACGTCCGACCCCGCCGCCAGCCGGCCGGCGTCCGCGCAGGTCGCGGCCCCGCCCGCGAGCAGGCTCTCTGGCAGGGGCGAGCGGTGCCGCACCAGCAGCAGCTCGTGCCCGGCCGCCTGAAGGTGCTCGGCCATCGGCCGGCCCATGATGCCGACGCCCAGGAAACCGATCTTCATGTTCCGCTTCTCCGATCAGTTGCGCGAAAGGTACGGCGCGGCCCAGCCCAGCCCCGCGACCGTTTCGCCGGCGGGCACGTATTCGCAGCCGATCCAGCCGTCATAGCCCAGCGCGTCGATGCGCGAGAGCAGCCAAGGATAGTTGATCTCGCCCGTCCCGGGCTCGTGCCGGCCGGGATTGTCGGCCAGCTGGATGTGGCCGATCCGCGGCAGCAGGCGCTCGATCGTGCGCGCGACGTCGCCCTCCATGATCTGCATGTGATAGATGTCGTACAAGAGCTTGACGTTGTCGCGCCCCGCCGCGTCCATCACCTCCAGCACAGCCGCCGTGCCGTCGTAGAAATAGCCGGGGATGTCGACGCGCGTGTTGATCGGTTCCAGCACGATGGTGATGCAGTGCGGCGCCAGCGCGTCGGACGCGCGCCGGATGTTGTCCATCAGCACACCCGTCCAGCGCGTGCGATCCGCGTCGGCCGGGATCTTGCCCGCCATCAGGTGGACGACGGGCGTCGCGGTCGCCTGCGCGTATCGCAGCGTCGCGGCGATGCCCTCGACGAACTCCTCCTGCCGGTCGGGGTTGGCAGCGATCCCGCGATCACCGCCCGCCCAATCGCCCGGCGGCATGTTGAAGAGCGCGAAGGACAGGTCGTGCCTGGCCAGGCGGTCGGCGATCTCCTCTGCCGACGCGACATAGGGGGCGACGCATTCCACGGCCTTGAACCCCGCCGCCGCCGCCGCGTCGATCCGTTCGAGGAAGGGCCGGTCCTGGAACATGGTCGTCAGGTTGGCGGCGAGCTTGGCCATGGGTCACTCCGAAAGAAGAAGGGGACGGGGGCTCAGAATTTCAGGCGGGCACCCACACCGAAATTGCGCCCGATCAGGTCGAAGAAGCCCGACGCTGTCGCCGCGCCCGCGCGCCCGGTCACGTTCTCGGCGATCAGCGGCGGGTCCTTATCCAGCATGTTCTCGACCTTGAGGAACAGTTGGAAATTCTCGCTGACCTGGTACTCGCCCGTGAAATCCAGGTAGAACCGGCCATTGAACCGCTGCTTGTCCAGGTCTAGCGGACCATAGGTGTTGTCGTAACGGCCGCCGCCGATGAAGGTCCCCAGGAACCGTCCCGTGAACGGTCCCTGCTCATAGGCGAGCGTGGTCGATGACCGCCATTTCGGGGTGGCGTTGGTCCCGGTCAGCTGTCCCGCGGTATCGACGCGGGTCGTGCCCGACGTCGTGATCAGCCGATCCACATAGGTGGCGAGTTCGGAGAAGAAGATGTTGCCCGGTCCGACGGGAAGCCGATAGGCGAGCTCGAAGTCGATGCCCCGTGTCTTCAGCGTAGAGGCGTTGAAGAACGTCGACTGCACGCGCGTCAGCGTCCCGCTGGCGTCGCGCGTCAGCGCCGAACAGAAGTTCGCGTCGCCAAGGGCGCAGCGGTCGATCACCTCCTGCTGCCCCAGGATGTTGATCGCGTCGTCCAGGACGATGTCGAACAGGTCCACCGAGAACTGGAGGTTCGAGACGAAGCTCGGCCGTAGAATGACGCCAGCGGTCAGCGTGTGGGCGACCTCCGGCTGGAGGTCGCGGTTGCCGCCCGACACGGTGGTCACCAGCACCTGCTGGTTGCCCGGGCGATCCACCACCGCCTGCTGAGACCGGGTGGTAGCGGCGGAGAAGAGTTCGTTGAGCGTGGGCGCGCGGAAATCGCGGGAATAGGCGCCGCGCAGCCGGATCTGGTCGCTGAGCGCCCAGTTGACGCCGACCTTCCACACCGCCGTCCCGCCCGTCGTGCTGTAGTCTACGTACCGGCCGGCCAGATCCAAATCGAGGCTCTGGCCGATGACCGAGTCGCGGGCCAGCGGCACCGACGTCTCCAGATAGGCTTCCTTGACGTTGACCTTGCCCGAGAAGGGGGCGGAGTTCGCCTGCCGCCACCCGCCGATGGCGGAGATGGCGTCGGTCGTCTGGCGCAGGTCGTTCTTGCGATATTCGCCGCCCACCGCGACCTGTACCGGCCCCGCCCACGTGTCGAACAAGCGGCCGCGTAGGTTGACCGTCGCGTTGTACTGGTTCTGGCGCGCGTCGATGAAGGACGTGCCGCCGGCATAGGCTACCGCCGCCGGGGACACGGTATTAAGGCCGAAGATGTTGGCCGGCTGGCACCCGTTGTCCGGATTGGTCAGCGTCGACCGGCATACGGCCTGCCCCGTCACCGGGCTGATCACCGCGTCCAGCGCGCGGGTCCAGTTGGCGTTGTTACGGTTGTTGAGGCTCTGGTTGCGAAACTTGGAGGTCGTATAGCTGCCGCCCACGTCCCAGTTCCACTGGCCGATCTTGCCCTTCAGCCCGCCGGCCGCCCGGACATAGGTGTTGGTGGTAGAATTGAGGTTGATGCCCAGCTCGGGATTGATGCGCCCGACGTTGATCGTCTGCAGGTTGTTGCGGATCATCGCGTCGCGAATGTTGGCCGGCAGAAAGGCGTTGTCCCGCCGGACCACGATGTCGGCGGTGTTAAAGTTGTAGTTGTTGGTCTGCTCCCCCCTGGAATGGGCGGCGAGCACGTCAGCAAAAGCGGTGACGTCCGGCACGATCTCGTAGGTCACCCGGCCATAGCCGTTCTCTCGCTCGGCCGCCGCCAGCAGCACGCCCAGTTCAGGCTGCGGCAGTACGCCGTTACCCCCCTCCATCCACACCAGGCTGACGTTGGTCCCCTGCTGTAACAGGCTCTGTGCCCCGCCCTCGCCGAATTGAATGTTTTTGAGCGGTCCATTGCTGGTGATGACGCCGCCGTTGGTCATGGTGGAATAACGGACGTTGGGCCGGATGAACTGGCGGAACTGGCCGTTGGTGGGCGTGTAGGTAGGATTGGGGATCAGCGTCACGCCCCTAGAGCCCCAATCCCGGCTGCCCTGATACAGGATGTCAGGCCGGGTGAAGTACGAGCCCGCGATCACGACGTGGCCCTTGTCGCCGGCGAAATCAGTGCCGAACGCAGCGTTGGCCGTGAAGGTGAAGGCGTCTCCGCGGCCCGATATGTTGTTCTGTACATCCGCCTTGAAGCCGTCGAGCTGGCCGTCGAAGATGACGTTGACAACGCCCGCGATCGCGTCCGACCCGTAGACGGAGGATGCGCCGCCGGTGACCACCTCCAGCCGCTTGATGAGCGAGGTCGGCAGCAGATTCAGATCAAAACCGCTGTTGGGGCTGGAAAACATCGCACGCTGGCCATCGATCAGCACGAGCGTGCGGGTGGCGCCCAGCGAACGGGCGTTGAAGGTGGACGTGCCGACGTCTAGCGCCATAGTGTTATTACGGTTCGGCCGCAGGGTCGGGATGTCTCGCAACAGGTCGGTGACCGTGGTCGCGGCCTTCGCCTCCAGCTGCGCCTCGCCGATGGCGGTGACAGGCGTGGGCGTCTGAAAAGTGGAACGCGCTAGCCGGCTGCCCGTGACCACGATGTCCCCGTCCGCCGTGGTGGGGTCGGCCGGGCTCTGCGCCGGCACCGACTGCGCCTCGGGTATCACCTCTCCTTCCACGTTCGGTTCTTGGGCGGACCGGTCGGTGGACTGGGTAGCGACGCTTGCCTGATCGGGCGCGGCGGGACTGCCGGAAACCTGCGCGCCCGTCTGCGCCTCTTCCGCCTGCACCGCGATGGCGGGCAGCGTCAGCGCGCTGACCCCCGTTAGTAGCAACAAACATAGGCGCTGCCGTGTCATCCGGTATCCTCCCCACCCGCGTTGTGCCGCCCATGATCGTATCCAACCGGGCTGTTCTATGATTTGGATATTACACCTTACCATTATTGGCAATGGACAATTTTTATTGTTAGCCTACCGTCCTTTCTGCGACCGCCTGTCCCCGATGGCTGTCGGCCGTCGCCTCGGTAGCTAGCCGGATCGAAATGGATTAGGCTTCGTACCGGTAGAGGGGAACACGGCGATGCGCGTACGGGACTGCCACAATGTCGACGATTTCCGAGAGCTGGCCCGCCGAAAGCTGCCGTTCCCGGTTTTCCACTACATCGACGGCGCGGCGGACGACGAGCGCACCAAGGAGCGCAACACGCGCGCATTCGACGAGTGCGACCTGGTACCCGATGTGCTGGCGGGGGTGGCGGACATCGACATGTCCGTCGAGGTGATGGGCCGCCGCATCGACATGCCGCTGTTCCTCTCGCCGACCGCGCTCCAGCGGCTGTTTCACCGCGAAGGCGAGCACGCGGTCGGGGCCGTCGCGGCCGAGTTCAACACCTTTTTCGGCATATCCAGCCTAGCCACCGCCTCGATCGAGGAGGTCGGCCGCGAGATCGCCGCGCCCAAGCTGTTCCAGCTCTACGTACACAAAGATCACGGCCTCAACCGCGAGCTGGTGGACCGGTGCAAGGCGGCCCGCTTCGATGCGCTGGCGCTCACGGTGGACACGATCGTTGGGGGCAACCGGGAGCGGTGCCTCCGCACGGGATTCACCTCGCCGCCGAAGCTGACCCCGCGCTCCGCGATCAGCTTCGCCGCGCATCCGGGCTGGACGCTGGGATACCTGCTTGGCGGCAGGTTCGAGCTGCCCAACCTGTCGGGCCACGTGACCCAGGGCAGCGACGTGCCCATGTCGGTCGCCAACTATTTCAATACCATGCTGGACCAGTCGATGGACTGGAAGGCGGCGGAGGCGATCCGGGCGCACTGGGGCGGCGAATTCTGCTTGAAGGGCATCATGTCGGTGGCCGACGCCAGGCGCGCGGTCGATATCGGCGCCACCGCCATCATGGTGTCCAACCATGGCGGGCGCCAGCTGGACGGCGGCCGCGCGCCGTTCGATCAGCTGGCCGAGATCGTGGACGCCGTGGGCGACCGGCTGGACGTGATCTGCGACGGCGGCGTCCGTCGTGGATCGCACGTGCTCAAGGCCCTGTCCGTCGGGGCCAAGGCCTGCTCGGGCGGCAGAATGTACCTGTATGCCTTGGCGGCTGGGGGCCGGGCGGGGGTGGCGCGCGCCATCGGGCGGCTCAAGGACGAGATCGAGCGCGACATGAAGCTGATGGGCGTCCGCAGCCTCGCCGAACTGAACCGCGACAACCTGCGCTGGCGATGAAGGGGCCGATGACGGGGGCGATGAAGCGAACGGCCGCGACATGGCCGGCCTGGGCGGCCCCGCGAAGGTCGCGATTTCGCTCTTTTAGTGACAGTCGCGACCCAATTATACCGGCCGTTATACAGTCTGGAGCCCCCGACCAATGAACACACCGTCGATCCGACCGGCCAAGCTGGCGGACGCGATCGCCGAGCACGTCCAGCAGATGATCCTGGAGGGCGTGCTGCGGCCGGGCGAGCGGCTGCTGTCGGAGCGTGAGCTGTCGGCCAAGCTGGACGTGTCGCGCCCCTCCCTGCGCGAGGCGCTGGACAAGCTGATCGGCATGGGGCTTCTCACCACCAACGCGCAGGGCGTGGCGCACGTCAGCACGGAGGTGGGAAAGTCGCTGCGCGACCCGCTGGTCCAGCTGATGGACACGCCGGAGGCGCGGATCGACTGCCTGGAGCTGCGGTCGGTCGTGGAGTCGGCGGCGGCGGGGCTGGCGGCGGAGCGCGCGTCGGAGGTGGACCGGGAGGCGATCCGCGCGTGCTTCTCCGCCATGGAGGCCGCGCACGGTCGCCAGGACGTGGACGAGATCGCGCGCACGGACGCCGAGTTCCACCTGGCGATCTACGAGGCGAGCCATAACCTGATGATGCTGCACTTCATGCGCAGCATCGAAGGTATCTTGAGATCCAATGTCTACCTCAATCGTAAAAATTTGTATGAGCATCGAACGCAGAAGGAGACTCAGCTAAACGAGCACCGTGCGATCTTCGACGGTATCATGGCGCGCGACGCAGAAAGCGCGCGGGCGGCGGCTGAGCATCACATGACGGTAGCGATGCGAACACAGCGCGAGATTTACGATGCGGAACGGCGGCTGGAAGCGTCTATACGGCGGCTGGCGCGCAGCGACATAGTGGCAGAGCGTAAGTCTAAAACATCAGCCACCTGAACACTTGGCAATCTGTGAAGAAAGTTCGGAATTATGGTGGGCGCGGCCCTCTGGAGCCTCCTCACGACGGGATTATGCCGGGAAAGACGTATTGCTGGAGCATGACGATCAGTCCCAGGAACAGCGTCAGCACGATACTATGCTTGAAGGTCCGCGCCAGGATGTCCCCTTCCTGCCCCCTACATTCCGTAGTGGAGGTGCCGGTGGAGATGTTCTGCGGCGAGATCATCTTGCCCAGCACGCCGCCGGACGCGTTGGTGGCCGCCATCAGCACAGGACTGAGGTCTAGCTGGCGGGCGGCGACGACCTGGAGGTTGCCGAACAGCGCGTTGCCCGACGTGTCGCTGCCCGACAGGAACACCGCCAGCCAGCCCAGGAACGCGGACACCAGAGGGAAGAAGATGCCGACCGACGCGACGCCGACGCCCAGAGTATAGGCGATGCCGGAGTAGTTCATCAGATAGGCCAGCCCGACAATGATCATGGTGGTGACCAGAGGCAGCCTGATCTGGCGCAACGTGCCGCGCAGCGCCGATGCGAGCTGCGCCGGCGTCAGGCGGACCAGCAGCGCCGTGACCAGCGTCGCGACCAGGATGGCTGTGCCGGTCGCCAGCGGCTGGAACGTCCACACCGCCGCATAGGGCCGACCATAAGTGGTGATGAACACGGAGTTGTGCAGGCCGGGCCATTCCACCTTCTGCTCGCCTATCAAGTTGAGCTTGAGGTGAACCCAGAGAATGACGGTAACGGACAACACCAGCCAGGGCAGCCAGCCCTGCCATCCGGGGATGCCGGGCGAGCCGGTGGGGGGCGAGGCGACGGCGGGCTGGTCCGGGCCACGCAGCGCGAAGGCGGGGTCGGGCACCACGTGCCAGACCTTCACGAACAACAGGGTCGCGCCCAGCGCCGCCAGCGACGACAGCACGTCGGTCAGCGCGTAGCCCAGATAGTTCGACGACAGGAACTGGACGAACGCGAACGAGCCGCCCGACACCAGCAGCACCGGCCACACGCCGCGGATCGCGCGCAGGCCGCCGAAGACGCCGATGACGTAGAAGGGCAGCACCAGCGCCACGATGGGCAGCTGGCGCCCGATCATCGCGCCCAGCGTGACATCGTGCAGCTGGGTCACGGCCCCCAGCGTAGTGACGGGCGCGCCGAGTGCGCCAAAGGCGACGGGCGCGGTATTGAACATCAGCGTGAAGACGATCGCGTCCACGGCACGGAAGCCGAGGGCCACCAGCAGGGCGCTGGTAATGGCGATGGGCGTGCCGAAGCCCGAGACGCCCTCCAGCAGGCAGCCGAAGGCGAAGCCGATAGCGACCAAGGCCACGCGGCGGTCATTGGGTAGGTGCTGAACCATCCAGTCGCGGAACGCATCGAACCGCCCCGATACGACTGACACGTTGTAGAGTAGCAGCGCGTTCAATACGATCCACATGACCGGCCAAGCGGCGAACGCCGCTCCGGCCGCGACGCTGTTGAGTGCAAGGCCGACCGGCATCTGCCACACACCGACCGCCAGTAGCAGGGCGACCAGAACGCCCGCGATCGACGCCTGCCAAGCCGGACGCCGCAGTACGCCCAAAAGGAGCAGTACCACCGCGATGGGCAATGCGGCTGCTGCGAATGACAGGGTCAAGCTGTTCCCAACAGGCGTAACAAGCTGGTGGAACATCGGATCCCTCCCCAAGCCGCCAGATGGGGCGTGCTTATCTACGCTTACCGTTAAGCCTATCTTCAACAAGATGGCAACCTTATATGACCGGAGTCAACGTTCTATTATGATAGGCCCGAGCATGATCCGTCGAGGGCGGGCCATCCGAATGTCAGCAAAGTGCTTGCGATAAGCGGTAAGGAAAACTATCCATAATATATGAACCGTAAGGCGATGGCACTTGCCGCTGGTTCGAGGCGAGGCTGGAAAGATGCGAGGGGACATGGGGGAGGAACAGCCGCGCATGCAGTGGCGGTACGATGCAGGACCGGCGGCGGATACCGGGCAACAGCCCGCCGCGCCGACTGATGGCAGGTGGCGCGACGACGACGCGCGAAGGCTTCTTCGGCGCATGTTCCAGGCTGCCGTCACGGCCGCCGACCCAGTGCGGGTGCTCGCACGGCACTTGCCGGAACGACCCTCGGGACGATGCGTCGTGGTCGGCGCCGGTAAAGCGGCGGGCTCGATGGCGGTCGCAGTAGAGTCAGCCTGGGCGGACGTCGATCTCTGCGGCGCGGTGGTCGCGCCTTACGGTTACGGCCGACCTACAAGCCGAATCGCAATGCGAGAGGCCGCACATCCCGTCCCCGACGACAATAGTCAGGCGGCTGCTAGAGAGATGCTAGGCCTAGTGTCGGGCCTAGGCCCCGACGATCTAGTGCTGGCGCTGATCTCCGGCGGCGGATCGTCAGTCCTTTCGTTGCCGATCACGGGCATCAGTCTAGAGCAGAAGCGGGTGGTCAACCGGGCGCTGCTGGCCTCTGGATTAGACATTCGCACCATGAATGCGGTGCGCCGCCGTCTTTCCGCCATCAAGGGTGGTAAGCTGGCCGCCGCGGCTGGGCAGGCGCGTGTGGTCACCCTAGCGATCAGTGACATCCCCGGCGACGACGTCGCGGCTATCGCGTCGGGGCCGACCATCCCCGATCCGGAGTGGTCGCGCGACCTATCACCCGTGGCAGACAGACTGCGCGGCATTTTGCCGGAGGAGGTGCTGACACGCCTGCGTGCGCCGCCGGATGCGCCGCCCCGCATGGCCCCGCCGGACGCCCGCATCGTCGCGACCCCGGCGTCGTGTCTACGCGCAGCGGCAGAGGTGGCGAACGACGCCGACGTCGATATCCGATTGCTCGGCGACGATCTGGAAGGGGAGAGCAGCGAACTGGGACGTGCGGCGGCGCGTTTAGCTGGCGAGCCGACCGCGCGCCCGACAGTGTGGCTTTCGGGTGGTGAGACGACGGTCACGCTGGCTGGCGGCCCTGTGGGACGCGGCGGGCGCAACACGGAGTTCGCGCTGGCGCTAGCGAATGCATTGCAGGAACGCGACGGAGTCTGGGCGCTGGCTGCAGATACTGACGGCGAAGATGGCGCGAGCGGCGGGGGCGCGGGCGCCATAGTGGCGCCAGATACGCTTGTCCGCGCGCGGGTGGCTGGTTTCGACCCGGCTCGCTCTCTGGTTGAACACGACAGCGGATCACTGTTCGCGGGTATCGGCGACTTGGTAGTTACGGGACCGACCTATACTAATGTCAACGATTTCAGGGCCGTGCTGGTCGTACCGAAATGATCGTGAACGCCACGGTACCTGATAGGCCATACGCCGCGCCCCGCGCGCGAAAGGTTCGCGTGCTGGCGACGCTCGGCCCCGCGTCGAGCACGCCGGAACGCATCGCCGAACTGTTCCAGGCCGGCGCGGACGCGTTCCGCATCAACA
>Ga0325400_1002240_pt1 | contig 16824 bp, 12 predicted proteins | sample PopdelMetagenome_2_FD_205662 | JGI IMG/M metagenome (GOLD analysis project Ga0325400, IMG submission 205662) | Populus deltoides microbial communities from Bellville, Georgia, United States - Xylem-PdKOR-R1 | ecosystem: Host-associated > Plants > Phyllosphere > Stem > Wood/Secondary xylem... | reverse complement strand
TTACAATATTTGGATCAAGAAACTTTTTATTTTCACATCTTTTACATGGACATCTAATAGCTCCACTAATATTTCTCGAATTAGATAGTGCATAATTAATAAAACCATAAACCTCATTACAATAATTTGTCCTATACAACCCTTCGGGTGAATCTCGATGAATCAATAAACAATCATCCATTACTTATGTCACAATCATCCATTATTTATGTCAAACTTATATAGAATATTTATAACAATATATATTAATTAATTACATAAACTAAATAAATAACATAACATTGATTTAACTCAAAATTATTCAAATTATTTAAATAGTACAACTGACTCATTATCAATTATCTGTATAAATTTAAATTTCTATATATTTACCAAAAAATTCAATTCAATAATTAAATTGGTGAAATATAAAACAAACCCACTAAATAAGCCATTATTTATTTCATCACAAAACACCTGAGTCACAAATTCAAATTAAATCTCATAATTTACAAACAAATACAATTTTACAAAATCATAAACAAACCATAACATGTATAAATCATACATTCATACAATAATTGTTTTTATGGGAAAAGCTATAGAACAAGTAAATAAAAAAAAATATACATATACTACAAAAATTAACATTTTAAAATTGAGTTCAAATAAAAAATTGATAGTTTTGTTTACTTGAAGTGGGGAATCCTTAATAAAATTTGAGTTAGAACAGAGATGCTGACAAACTGAGTGTTGGGATGACTGAATTTGTAGTGGGAGGTTGATTTGTGATAAAATTATGGGTGTGTGCGCTATTTGCTGCAAGGAAAAATGGAGGAAGAAGAAATGGGGAGGGGGGGAGGGGGGAGAGAGAGGAGGGTCACTTGTCAGGTCATAAATTAAATATTACAGATGAATTTATTGATGAATTTAAATTCGTTGATAATTTTGTTTAAAAAAATGACACGTCATTGTACTTCTTGACTCTTTTTTTCATTCTTTCTTTTCCCATTGTAGTTCCCTCAGTATATATCAAGAGAATATTTTCATCGGTGTTTACCGATAGCTACTGCGAGTGCATATTCATTCAAAAACATTCACCGCAATCTATCGACAAAAATATTCTGTTAGTATGTCAGTTTGTATTTGCCAATTTTCTAGTAGTAAAGTCTTTTTGCATAATCATAATCTATATTAAACGGTAATATAAGATAGTTACATCAAATTAGAACTCAAAACTTAGAATTTTTAAGTTAAATGATGCATACGGAAGCTACATAGAACAATAATAACACAAAAGTAACAAGAAGAAGACAAAAGATTTAATGAAAGAAGAGGGATGTAAATCTTGAATTCATAATTTTATTGTAAGAAAAATAAAACAGATGATAGTTGCTTTTTTGAGTGTTTACAAGACCTTTAAATAGGTCGAAAAACTTTATCTCTCCTATAAAAACAACTAGAATTTCAAAAACATAAAAAAAAATAAACAAAAAAACACAAATTAAAACATATTATCCCAAAAATAATATAGAGAAAACAATAAAAATTATCATATTAGAAGTATCAATACTCAAAACATGATTCTGAAAGATCTGACAATCCATTCAAGAACGCAATAAGTGTTTTGCAAAAACATTACCTGTTTAATCACTTATATAACATTAAACCCAATCTAACAACCAAATCTCTTGTTATTATAATTTTAAAAAGCTAATCAGTCTTTGTCGTTCCAATTTTATTTTTTAAAAACCTATTTTATTACTCTATAAAAATATCTATAAGGCTATTCCCATATTTTATCTATACCAAATTCTTATTTAGTAATGTCAGATAATCGCCTATATGATCAAAATTGCCTGCTTGTGTCTATAAGCCTTACGCCCTAATGTTGTTTTTTTCTTCAATTTGATTTCTATCGTATATGAAAGCTTACTTCTAGACTTTTTTTTCTCGCAAGCACGCTCCCTTTGTTGATTTGGTCCATTATTGCTTAGTCTAAATAAATCCCTACTGTGAAGGGTGCTGTTATTATTTGATTTAGTCTTACCATGTTTGTAGGGGTTGTTAAACGTGGGCTGCACATTTCTTGTTAATTTTGTTATGTAAGGCTATTATATAGCCAACGTCATTCAATGATAATAAAACAATTCACTCTTCTCTTTCATACATTTCCTAATATTTATCATTTGGTATCAGAGCACCTTAGAGGGTCTGATTAAAGTGTGAAGCAGTAGTCTTCAAGTATGATGACAGAAAGTTCATTTGTGCAACCAGTAGTTCCACGTTTTGATGGGCATTATGATCACTGGGTAATGCTCATGGAAAACTTCTTATGGTCAAAGGAATATTGGGGCTTGATAGAGAATGGAGTTCATGCTGCAGCAGAAGGTATTATTCTCACATATGCTTAGAGAAAGCATATTGAAGATCAGACGCTAAAAGACTTGAAGGCCAAAAACTATCTATTTTAAGCATTAGATCGTTCAATCCTGGAAACGATTCTTAACAAAGATACAACAAAAAACATATGGGATTCCATGAAACAAAAATTTAAAGGAATGACCAGAGTCAAGCGTGCATTGTTACAAGCACTTCGAAAGGATTTTGAAATTCTCCACATGAAGGCAGGAGAATCGGTGAATGAATATTTTGCTAGGACTCTTACCATAACAAATAAAATGAAGGCCAACGGTGAAAACAAAGGAGATACTGCTATTGTTGAAAAGATTTTGAGATCTTTGACGTAAAAATTTGATTATGATGTGTGTTCCATTGAAGAGTCAAGGGATATAGACACCTTAACCATTGACGAGCTACAAAGCAGCCTACTTGTCCATGAACAACGTATGAGTACCCATGTTGAAGAAGAACATGCATTGCAGATCACTCACGGTGATCAATTTGGAGGAAGAAGTCATGGCCGTGGCAGCTCTAAAGGTAAGGGATGGGGAAGAAGCAGACAACATTTCAGCAAAAATACAGTAGAATGCTACCACTGTCACAAACTTGGACACTTTTAATGGGAATGTCCAAGCAAGGAAAAGGAAGCTAATTATGCAGAAACTCAAGAAGAAATGTTGCTAATGGCATACATGGAAATAAACAACATCAGCAACGAGGATTTGTGGTTTCTTGACTCCGGCTGCAGCAACCATATGTGTGGGAAGAAAGACTATTTTTCAGACTTGAATGACAAATTCAGAGACTCAGTGAAACTAGGCAACAATGCAAGCATGGCTGTAATGGGAAAGGGAAATGTCAGGCTGCAGGTTAATGGCAAAACACAGATTTTCACGAATGTATTCTTTGTTCCGGAGCTGAAGAACAATTTGCTGAGCATTGGGCAATTACAGGAGAAGGGGTTGGATATTCTATTTCAACATGGAAGGTGTAAGGTGTTTCATCATGAACAAGGTTTGATCATGGACATAAAGATGTCAGCAAATCGGATGTTTGTGCTACATGCTGCATCTCATCCATTAAAAATCGTCTGTTTCAACACAATCATTGAAGATATGGTGCAGCTTTGGCATTGTAGATATGGACATTTGAGTTTTACAGGCTTGAAAACTCTTCAGCAGAAACAAATGGTGAATGGTTTACCATTATTCACGTCTTCTTCCAGGCTATGCAAGGACTGTCTAGTAGGAAAGCAACAAAGAGATCCATTTCCAAAGAAAAGCACCTGGAAAGCTTCACAAATTCTTCAGCTCATGCATGCAGATATTTGTGAGCTGATCAAGCTAATCTCCAATAGCCAGAAACGGTATTTACTTACCTTTACAGATGACTTTAGTAGAAAAACATGGGTTTTCTTTTTGGCAGCAAAATCAGAAACCTTTAATGCTTTCAAGAGATTCAAAGTTCATGTTGAAAAGGAGACAGACACTTTCATTAGAGGCCTATGTACTGATAGAGGAGGAGAGTTTACATCATAAGAATTTAATACCTTTTGTGATGTAAATGGTATACAACGCTTGTTGACAGCAACCTACATACCTCAACAAAACGGAGTCGCCGAACGCAAAAACAGAACCATAATGAATATGGTACGGAGCATGCTTTCTGAGAAGAAAATTCCGAAAACTTTCTGGCCTGAAGCTGTTAATTGGATAGTGCATGTCCTCAATCGAAGTCCTACATTGGCTGTCAGAAATCAGACTCCAGAAGAAGCATGGAGTGGCATCAAACAATCTGTTGTGTATTTCAGAGTTTTCAGCTGTATCAGCCATATCCATGTGCCTGACAGTAAAAGAGCAAAATTAGATGATAAAAGTTTGGCTTGTGTTTTACTGGGTGTAAGTGAAGAGTCCAAAGCTTACCGACTTTATGATCCTGCATCACAAATGATTATAGTCAGTAGGGATGTTGTGTTTGAAGAAGACAAAGGTTGGAATTGGGACAAGCAGTATGATGTAGCAATCAGGTGCAATTTGGAATGGGGTGAAGAGGAGCATGCAGCTGCTCATGTAGACAATGGTGACCACAATGGCTCTGAACATGCAGCTACTCATGCAGACAATGGCGACCACAGTGGCTCTGAACATGCAGCTGTTAATACAGAAGATGGCTACCATAGTGCCTCTAATCATGATGCAACTATAGCAGAAGCTGTAGAAGTAGCAGAACCGAATGAAAGCCATGAAGCTGATCTTGATATAAATACAGCAGAAGCAGCAGCAAATCCTTCTGATGATTTTTTGGTTGCAGGTTTGCCTAGCTTGCATGAACGAAGAAATAGAAGACCATCAGTTTGGATGCGTGACTATGAAACAGGAGAAGGACTCTCTGAAGATGACATTGCAACTCAACTAGCAATGTTTGCAGCAGTTGATCCAATTCGTTTTGAAGATGCTGTAAAAAGTGAGAAATGGAGGACAGCTATGGATGTCGAAATGGAAGCCATAAAACGAAATGGCATGTGGGAATTAATGGAGTTACCTGCAGGGGGGAAGAAAGTTGGCGTGAAGTGGGTTTACAAAACCAAATTGAATGCAAATGGAGCAGTAGACAAGTACAAAGCGAGGCTTGTAGTGAAGGGATATTCTCAGCAGTATGGGGTTGATTATATAGAAGTATTCGCACCTGTAGCATACATGGAAACAATTCGGTTGGTGGTGGCTCTTGCAGCTCAAAGAGGATGGACTATATATCAGCTGGATGTAAAGTCTGCATTTCTTTACGGTGAGTTAAATGAAGAAGTTTTTGTGGAACAACCTTGTGGTTATGTGCAAAAAGGACATGAACACAAGGTTTATAAATTAAAAAAGGCACTTTATGGGCTTAAGCAAGCACCTCGTGCTTGGTACAGTCGGATAGAAGCATGTTTCATAAAATAAGGTTTTGAAAAGTGTGACTATGAGCATACTTTGTTCACCAAGACAGGAAAAGAAGGTAACCTTTTGATTATCAGTTTGTATGTTGATGATTTGATTTATACCGGCAATGATGAATTAATGATCTCAGAATTTAAAAATTCCATGAAGCATGAGTTTGACATGACTGATCTTGGCAAAATGAGGTGTTTTCTGGGTCTTGAAGTTTTGCAGAAATCTACTGGTGTGTTTATTAATCAGAAAAAATATGCGTCAGAGGTGTTGCAACGGTTTGGAATGGATAGAAGCAATTCAGTTCATAATCCTATTGTTCCAGGTTGTAAGCTCGTGAAGGATAAAGGTGGAGTTAAAGTAGACAAGACTCACTTTAAACAAATGGTGGGTAGTCTCATGTATCTCACTGCTACATGACCAGACATGGAGAATCCAACTGAGTTTCATTTGCAAGTGGCAAAAAGAGTGCTGAGATATTTGAAGGGAACACTTGATTTTGGAATTTTTTATAAGAAGGGAGGAAACAATGATCTTGTTGCCTACACAGATAGTGATTATGCTGGAGATTTGGGAGATAGAAAAAGCACTTCAGGCTATGTATTTTTATTGAGTTCAGGAACAATATCTTGGTTATCAAAGAAACAACCAGTAGTAAGTCTATCTACCATTGAGGCTGAATTTATTGCTGCAGCTTCGTGTGCTTGCCAAACAGTATGGTTGAAGAGAGTTCTGGAAAAGCTGGGACTGAATCAAGACAAAACAACTATTATTTATTGTGATAGTAGTTCCGCAATCAAGCTTTCTAAAAATCCAGTAATGCATGGTTGTAGTAAGCATATCGATGTGCGTTTTCATTTTCTTCGGGAGCTTACTAAGGCTGGTACTATGGAATTAATTTACTGCAACACACAAGATCAAATAGCTGATATAATGACAAAGCCACTCAAGCTCGATGCTTTTTTGAAGCTGCGAGCATTATTAGGAGTTTGTTCTGAGAATGATATAAACTCATGCTTATAACATTCAGTTTAAGAGAGGCAATGTTGATTTGGTCCATTATTGCTTAGTCTAAATAAATCCCTATTGTGAAGGGTGCTGTTATTATTTGATTTAGTCTTACCATGTTTTCAGAGGTTGTTAAACGTGTACTGCATATTTTTTTGTTAATTCTGTTATGGAAGCCTATTATATAGCCAACGTCATTCAATGATAATAAAACAATTCAGTCTTCTCTTTCATACATTTCCTAGTATTTATCACCCTTACCGTGCCTCTCCTTTCTATGCAAGGACACTCCCTTCTTCTACCTCTTGCCACTAAGACTCCTGCCAACCTTCTTTTCGCAAGGAGAGTGCATCCACGGACCTACTGCTGCTGATTTCTGCTTGCTTTTGTCGTAACCCTCTTACTCTATTGTAGGCATTTTTCAAATATCTTTCTTGGTCCTGATCATTTCCTCCCCCTTCAAGAACTTCCTTGTCCCCAAGGTCGCCTTCCAGGAACTGCAAATTCATTCTTTCGAGGTCCTCCCGTATAACTTCTTCCTTCGCCAATGATTCTCATTGGACTAGCACAGCCTATCTAATGCGATATCATCTTCTAATTATTTGGTATTCTAGGGCTTAAAAGGCTTAAGTATTAGCTACCAATCTTGGTTCATGATTGGTAAGACTGAGATGCTAACTTGGCTATCTCCTATACGGCGTTTAAGTTGTGAAACATAGGAAACTGGGTGAATAGATGCTTATTCGCGAAGCTCCAACTTACATGCCACTTCCCCAATTTTCTGAGTGATGTGATGAGGCTCATGGTGGCGGAAGCTCAACTTATATAAAGCCTTATGAGAAAGGGATTCTATCCTGTATGATTGGAGTTTTAAATAGACCCAATCGCCCAGTAAGTATTGTTCTTTCCGATGGTGTTGGTCAGCGTAGGAGTTCATATAATTATTGTCTTGTTCCAAGTTTCTCTTAAGCTCGTTAATCAACTCATCTCGATCCTATATCAACCTCATCATTAGAAGAAAATATCCCATCGTAATAACTAATTAGGGCTGGTGGTGTTCGGCTATAGAGGTACTTAAATGGTGACTTTTTTTTTGAAGCATGGCACGTTGTGTTGTACCATTAATAGGGATTATAATGGATGAATGCCTGAAGATAATACCCAAGTGTACCGTTAGTGACTTCGGTTGACCATCCATTTATGGGTAGTAAGTTGAACTCGTAGCTATCTTCGATCCATGCAAACAGAACAACTCATGCTAGAAATTACTATGAAAAGTTCAATCTATATCAGTGACAATCGATCGTGGAATTCTATGCAACTTGACCACATGGATTATGAACAACTATGTCTCACACTTCATTGTATAAGGGTGTCTACCAAAGCAACAAAATATGCATACCAAAGTTATAAAACCTAATCTATTTTATATATATATATATATATATATATATATATAAAATAGATCAAAACAAGGCTATTTTGTAAAACAAAACATATCAAAAATAAAAACTCTACAAGTTAATTGATTGGATTTTAGTCAGGTCAACTCGAGTTTTTGATCGGATCACTCAGATTTTATTTTTATTTTTTTTACCCTAAACTGGTTCAAATTTTATATTGATAAGTATTGAAATAGTTGAGTTTTAAAACAATAAAGTATACCAATACCATAGTTTTAAAATATCTGTTAGACCTAGGTAACCCTTTAATGAAATGAATAGATATATCTTCCCAAACTCTTTAATGCATTAGCACACATCGCAAGAAAATACGTATCTCTTTGCATCTTTTTTTTATTCCATTCCAATGAAAACTTGCACAGGCCATGCCCATGTTCTATGAACTCTTTAATTCCCTCCATGAAAACTTGCAAAACCCATGCCCATGTTCTATGAACTCTTTAATTCCCTCCCAATGTGGAGTCATGAAAATGATGACGGATGACTTGATGTAACTACTTCACCTCTGATATAAGCATTCTTTCGTGATATAGGTTTATTTCTTTCTTCAATTTGTAATTAACCATAGTTTTTGGTCCTTCTATGATTCATTACTTGATTTCAGTGCTATGTGGACAAATTTGAGTTTGTGCTTGAATCTCCTCTCAAATAACCATTTTAGGTCCAGAAATAGCAAGTAATAGAGGACTATCCTCTCTTCACAATAGTGAATCTGGCACATAATTTTGTTTTCCTATATGGTAATGTGTTTTGAATTCATACCCCAAAAATTTGACCATAAACTTCGGCTATTTCAACGTCATTACCTGTTTCTCTAGAAGTTGCTTCGAAGGTCGTTGGTCGGTGAAAGTCTTGAATCATTATTCAAGGAGATATGGCCTTCAGCTTCAACGATAGCAAGCATCTCCTTAGCATAAACTGACTACCCCTTTATCTTAGGATCGAGAGCCTTACTAAGGTACATAAAAGGTCATCCTTTTTTAGTTTACACCTGCATCATCATTGGCATCGATTTGAACTTCAAATTCTATATCAAAGTCAGGCATGACGAGAATGGGAGTTTGTGACATAACTTTCTTAAGTTGTGGAAAAGCCTTGTTCCTCTCTTCCATCTATATGAATCTGTAACTTTTTTTTAACATATTTGTGAGTGGTTTAGCGGTGATCACATAATGCTTCATAAATTTTCTGAAATACCCTGTCAGCCTAAGAAATCCTCGTAAAGCCAAAACTGTAGGTGGTTTAGGCTAACAGATCATAGCTGTAATTTTTTATTGGTCTACTACCTATACGTCATGTTTTGAAATAATATCGAAGAGGCACTCATTTTCCCCCAGATATTCATAGTGGTTGTGATGATTTTGAAAAATAGTTTTATGGATGTCTCCTTCGTGTACCCGAATCCGATGATACCTAAAGTGAAGGCCTAACTTAGTAAAAAACCAAATGCCTCCCTATTCATCTTTTATGTCATAAATAATTGGTATAAAAATCCCTTAAATATAGCCTTGTTAAGAGCGTGATAATCATTGAAAAATCACCATTTCCCATCCTTTATTTTCACCAACAGAACTGGTAAGGAGGAATGGCCGTTGGTGGACCGAAGGAAGCCGTTTTGAGGCATCCCAGCTGCCACTTATTTTCTCAATCTCTTTCTTTTAGAAGTGGGCATCTCTATATGGAGCTACATTGATAAGTCTAGTCTCATCCTTTAAAGGTATCTTGTGGTCAAAAAAACCTTACATGAGGCATATCTTTTGGTTCTTGCATGCCAGAGGAGAATTCTTCTACTACAGTCATTGATTTATGTTGTGTTATTTATGTTGTGTTAGGACTGTCTTCGAATGGAACTTCTATGGTTTCTTTTAAAAGCTCAAAGATTGAGAAACACTGTTCTTCGCCCAGGAAATTTTTTCCAAGGCATGCATCTCCACTATTTCAGCCTTGTTTAGGGATTGCATAGCCAATTTAACTCATCCATCCCCTTAATAAATTCCATGGTCATATATATGGTAATAATCAGATACCACTCTCCCTACATCTTCTAACCATTTGAACTCGATCGTAATACCACATCCAATCCTACTACGGTTAACACAAAAAGATCTACAATAATATCTACTCCTTAAATTCATAAAGGTACCTAAAGGCATAACTCTCCGCATGTCAAATTTTCTCACTACCAGAATTTTTAAATCTACCAACAAAATATTCTATCAATATTAGTCCATTGGTACAAATTTTACCGACGAGTTCTTGAACATAAATACTGTCAAAAAAATTATTTTTAATGATTTATAGTATGTTGGTGAGTTTATCGATAATAAAATTATCGATGGATTTGCTAATGCAAAAGGCGTGTAAAAAAAAATTTACTCATTTCATTTCATCGGTATTTTCATCAGTGAATATGACATATCACCAACAGAAACACCGTATGTAATTCCACTGATGATATTTTTTGTTTATCGGTATTTCTCTCGGTGAATTTGACATATAACCGACAACAAGACCGTATGCAATTCCGTTGATGATGAAACAGTTGCAGTGATATTTGCAGTAATTCTTTTCGAACTCTTTGCATATACCGACAAAGGTAGTCCGTCAATAATTATTTAAAAAATCTATTAAAAAAAAGTAGAAAATAATTAAAATCAAATAAATTAAACTAAAAATCAAATATTTATTACAAATTTAAATATTTATAAGTTCAAATATAATTAATCTAAAAAAGAAGCATTGGAGGAGGAGGAGGGTCTTCGTTGAGATAGTGAGGCCGTGGGGGAGCACATGTACCACCCATCTATAATTTGAGCTCTATGTACAATCGATGGAGTTTGGCCATCTCAATAGTGAGTCGTTTTGTATGAACAACAAGATGGGTCGTCTGAGCTTTAACTCGTTGGTTTAAAATATCCTCAAATTCTAGCGTTTGAGGCTCAGAACTGATTGCAGGTAATTAACCAACAGTTGAAACACTGCAAGTTGTCCATAAGTTCTAGGTTGCAGTGTTAGAGAAACCGTATACTCAATTTCTATTGGGTCCACCAGATGATCCTACCTCCAATAAAAAATATAGATCAAGACCCAAATGGGTTAAAGAATGTCCCCGTATCTCTCCCGGGTGTTATATGTAGCATTGACTTGGTCTTGTAGTTCGAGCATAGAAGCTTACTTGGGGCACTAAAAATGACAAGGGTAATTGTCATCATTGTGGCAAGGAAAGTCATTACAGGAGGAACTACAAAAATTATCTTGCAACTGGGAATGCTAAGAAGGTTATTGAAACTTCTACTTTAAGTATGTTTATTTATTGAATAAAGACAAAATAAACCTAGAGGCAATAAACTAATGATTGTTGCATTAACTTTTCTAAATGGGCTAATATTAGAACTTGATAAAAAAAAATCTAGCAATTTCTAAAAACATCATCTCCATTTCTGAATGGATTTAAATTTTTTATTAAAGGAAAATGATGTTCCTTCTAAATTAATAAAATTTATTATAGATTTGGTACTTATACAAATGAGTTGTATATACTTGATCTTGAGAAGCACATGTTTAATATAAATAGTAAGAAGAATAAATTAGATAATCAATAACCATATTATTTATGACATTGTAAAGTAGATCATATCAATGAAACAAGAATCACTAAGTTATATAAAGAATGATATTTTATCCTTTTGATTATGAATCATATGAAACTTGTAAAACTTGTTTATTATGTAAGATTACCTAGATATCATTTATTAAAAGAGTAAAAGACCTAATGAATTATTAGGTCTAATATATACAGATATATGTGGACCAATAATGATTTATGTCATAGATGGATATACATGTATATGGACCAATAATGATTTATACAGATGTATGTGGATCAATAATGATTTGTGTCATAGATGGATATACATGTTTCATCATTAATGACAATATTAGATATGGTCATGTGTATTTGATGACAGTCTAAATCATCTAAAAGCTTCAAAGAACATAGAAATACAGTTGAAATACAAATAAAAAAAAGAGTATTAAGATACTTTGATGGAATCTAGGTGGTGAATACTTTATCCAAGATTTTCAAGATTATCTAAAAAAAATAGGATTCCCTCACAATGGATACCTCCTAGAACATCACGACATAATAGAGTTTCTAAAAGGAGAAATTACACCCTATTAGATATGGTACGACTTATGATAAGTTATGTAGACCTTTTATCTTTTTTATAGAGCTATACCTTACAAACTACTACTTACATATTCCATTAAAATCTTTTGATAAGACTCTATATGAGATAAGAATGGTAGGAGACCAATCTTATCATAATTAAATATTTGAGATGTGATGTTTATGTGAAGTGTATTGTATCTAATACGCTAAGAGCTAAGTTAGATAAATGCAAGTTTGTGGGATATCTAACTATTGAATATTATTTTTATCACCTCATTGAACAAAAATAGATGTCTCAAAACATGCTACCTTTTTAGAGAAAGAATCTATTCTTAAAATGAGTAGTAGGGGGAATAGAACTTGAAAAAGCTCGAAGACCACAAATTAACATCCAAATAGAACTTGAGCCTGAGGTTATAACATTAGATGTTCAACATGAAGGTCAAAAAGCATATGAACTTTGTAAATCTAGTAGGACACATCATGCATCAATAAGATATGAACTTCTTATGGAAGTTGAGAATGATGAGTTATTCATACTTAATGAGCCTACCAATTAAATAAAACCAATATCTAATATTGATTTTAGAAAATGGCTTAAAGTCATGAAATCTAAAATGAATTCTATGTATGCTAACCAGGTACGGACCTTGATTAATCCACTTGAAGGGATAAAACTTATCGGATCTAAGTTGGTCCTTAAGAGAAAGACTGACATGGATGGTAATGTACAAACATATAAGTTAACTAGTTGTCAAATGTTACAAATAAAAACAAATAGGTTGACTTTGATGAAACTTTCTTGTCATAACAATGTTAAAATCCATAAGGATTTTACTTGCTATAGTTGCATACCATGGTTTTGAGATTTGAAAAATGAATGTTAAAATTGTATTCTTGAATGAGAATATTTAAAAAGATATATATATATATATATATGACTCAACCTGAAAGTTTTGAATATAAAGAATTTGCCAATAAAGTATGCAAGCTATAAAAATTCATTTATATACTTAAGCAAGCTTTAATGAGTTGGAATATCTATTTTGATGAGATATTCAAATAGTTTGATTTCATAAAAAAATATGGATAAGCCTTGTGTTTATAAAAAGATTAGTGGGAGTGGATTTGTTTTCCTAATATTATATGTAGAAAACATATTATTAATAAAAAAAAAATGGCATTTCTTTACTTGAGTTAGTAAAAATTTGGTTGCCCAAGAATTTCTCCATGAAGGATATATATGAGAGAAACCTATACAATAGGAATAAAGATCTATAAAAATAGATCTAAAAGGTTGTTTGGATTGCCCCAATCCACGTACATAGATAAGATAATAAAATAATTTAGCATGAAATAATCCAAAATAGGATACTTACCTATTTAGCATAGTATACATCTCTTCAAAGATATGTGCCTTAAAACATAAATTGAGAGAGATAGGATGAAGATGATTCCATATACTTTAGATTTAGGATCTATAATGTATATGATGTTATGTACAAGCAAGGTTATCAAAAATGCGTTTTTAACTCGTAAAATCATATGATTTTAGGAGTTAAAATTTAAAAACGTGTTAAATCGGGTTAAAAACTCGAAAACCTATAAAATCGATCAAACTCGCATAAAATCGGTTCAACTTGTTAAAATCACCCAAATCGGACCGATTTCACAATTTCATGCCCTTTCCATTCCCCACTCCCTGCTGAGTGCTGAGTCAGCACTTCCCTTTCCATTCCCCACTCCCCGCCCGACACTCCACCCTTCCCTTTTCCTCTTTTCCCTTTCCCTTTCCCCAAATCACAGCATATTAAGAAATCGGTTTCACTCTCCACTCACCTGCAGCCACATCCATACTTGTTAGTTGTTACTTAGCAATCAACCCTACATTGCAGGAGCAAGGTGATTTGAAGCTTCGAGTTCGAACTCTAGAGGCTGAGAGGGCATTCCAACGTGTTGCAGCTGTTCAAAAGACAGTAGGGGGTGTGAGTTAATCTGTCTTATGACTTTGGGGAAATCATGCTCATCGTATTCTTGTTTATCTTTCATTTAGGTTTCACTAAACGCAATGTTAATATTTCCTCATTTATCACTGAATGCATTATTCATGATTTGACATATTTGAACGATGCTTCTGTTGAAAATTTGCATGTTAGTTGCTTCAGGACATTACACATGTTTCCAATCATGCCAAGAACTTGTATAAATAGTGATAGAGAAATTTACCTTGGTTGTGATTTTTTGTCAAGAAGCTTGAATAAGATCGTTATCTTTAACATTTTCACCATCAATGTTGTTTTTGCATTTAGAAAATATTGAATTTACATGTATAGAAAAAAAATAAATAAATTAGTGAACTCATGCATTTATGACATTTTAGCATGTCTAGAATAATAGTTGGCTTGCCTGCCACTTTATTTGTTTAAATGTGTCATCCTTCCTAGGTACCAGCCACTACAGCATCCATCCTTTGTGCATTTTTCAGTTTCCAAGTTCTCTTTGGCATTATAAAGGTGAAAAGGTTAGATCAACAGGAAAGGTTGATAACAGGAACTGCTTAAGCTAAGTAAGTATACTCTCTTGTATTATGTCTCTTTCTCAGAAAAAAGGAGGAAAGCTTCTCCTAGACAAAGAATGTAAGAAATACACACTAGGTGTTGGCAAGTGTCCTGTTCTATGTCCTCTTTCATTATCTTTCTGTCTAAGAGCATTTAATGAATAATAATGCCAATTCCTCGCAATTCTTCTACTAAGCTAGGTTTATCCTCGTTTGAGAGCGAGTTGTCCCATTTATGAAAACTTTTTGGATGTATGTTAAGACTTGTTTATAATAGGATTTTGTCCTGTGCGTTTGTTTTTATGCTTTTTCCATAGTCTAGTTGTTGTGTTCACATTAATCAAATCACCGATGTGTTTTGTAGCTCTCATCTATCTAATAGCAGCTTACATTGGGAATTGAAGTCTAAATTTGATCCTTGAAAAGTATTGTATTATGATAACAATGGAGTCATTGCACATGCAAAAGAACCAAGGTTTGAACAATGATTAAAAAAAGCAAGGACAATTCAATTTGATTAGAGAATCTTAAAAAGGAAAGATGTAAAAATAGAGTGAGAAGTCACTAAAGAGAATCTTGTATATCTTCCTACTAAGCTATATCCTCTTACTAAGCCACTATCTGAGTGAAAGCTTTATCGTCAAGTAGAGCAATATGGTATGTGATACATGAATGATTAATTTTTGTGCAAGTGGAAGATTGTTGGTATATATACCATATAGTCAATTAATTGGTTAAACGTGGCATTGACTATGTTGATGTAAACATATTTAAACTTTAATAAAATATTTTATTTATCTTTAATATTCATCAAATATTTAATTAATGAATATAAAGTATAGATAAATTCCTTAAGACAAAAATACATTGCAAAGAAAATTATAAAGTTATTATAATTATGAGATTTTTATTGCATCAAAGTATTGTTCTTAAATGTTTCTAATCAATGCTCTATTAAGACTAGATATTAATTAGAATTGTTGAGACTGATACATATTATGTTCTTTTTTTTTATGAAAAGAAACAATTATTCTCATAAACTGAGGTGTGAGGGATATGTAGAATTAATATGTAGGTGCTTTTCAAATGATGTGTACACTAAATTGACTTGTATAAAAAATTTTGTATGGAGAGATCACCAATGTCTATGGAAAGGTTCACACGACGATTGTGTAAGTGATCCTTAGACTTGGAATCACTAAGTTATCTTATATAATGAATGTTATGATTTGATCATATTATACATTGTCTAATCAATTGTAACAAATGGATAGATATTGGGTATAAAATAAATTATATGAAGGTATTTAAGTAATCAAGAGAAAATTCATCACTCTAGGTGAAAGGAGGAAAATCTTTCATTTGTTTTTAAATAATATTAATTGTAAATCCTTACGCAAGGTGAAAAGAGATTTGAAAAGAGTTTTAAGTCTTATTCAAATAATCAATAACTATGATATTAAAACAAACATGCTTTGACAGAGTAGACACATCTCATGTTATAATGTCTAAATAAGAACATTGTTAATAAAAGGATGATAAATACACTGAGAAACTAATCACTGAAAAGTTAAGTTAAACCACTTATGACTTTTCTGATATTTGAAAGATCATGATACTTTGCTAGATATTGTACTTGGTTTTCAAATATAAATCAATTAATTGTTGACTTGATAATAAGTTAATTTGTTTAATTTATTTAATCCTATTTTTTTAAGTATTTTGATTTTTATTTGGGCTAATTTATTAGAGAATCTAATAGATAATACATATAAGAACAATTTGTTAGAAATTAAACTGAGATGATTAATCAAATATGACTTGATATTTTTAGACTGGTCAAGTCAATTAAGCTACATTAAAGTTATTTTTACACGATTTGATTTTAAATTCAAAATAGATAAAGAGTCAAATAATAAATTAATTTTAATAATTTTATATAATCTAAATATTGTTTTTATATATTTATAGAAAATTTAATCCCACCCGGCTGAATAGCATTAACATGCATAGTAGTTTGGGCAAATTGATCTTACGCTTCGGCTATGACGTGGATGAGAATGGAGTGTACAGATTTTGTATGACACCGAAACCAAACAGATAGGGCAAGGCAAGTGTTGTCCGGTGGTACAAGGGAAAGGGAGAACGTCATGTGATGCGTGAGCTTGGATATAAACAAATGTAGCTAAAAGGTTAGGTGGACAAGATTGCCCTTGCAACCATGACCATGAATCATAAATATTAGGCTCCAAAATCAAGAAAGTCATACTCAGGATGCCAGGTGTGGCAGACAGGTCATGGGTCGGCAAACCG
>Ga0325400_1002239_pt1 | contig 16830 bp, 14 predicted proteins | sample PopdelMetagenome_2_FD_205662 | JGI IMG/M metagenome (GOLD analysis project Ga0325400, IMG submission 205662) | Populus deltoides microbial communities from Bellville, Georgia, United States - Xylem-PdKOR-R1 | ecosystem: Host-associated > Plants > Phyllosphere > Stem > Wood/Secondary xylem... | reverse complement strand
GCACGACCTGAACGTGGCGGCCCGGTTCGCCGACTCGGTGATCGCGATGCGCGACGGCCGCGTCGTGCACCACGGCCCGGTGGCCGAGGTGCTGACCGCGCCGCACCTGAGCGAGCTGTACGAGACCGCGGCGCACATCGAGACCGTGGCCGGGCGCCCGGTGGTGGTGTGGGAGTGACGGTCTACCCGACGGCGGTGCCGGCCACTGCCAGCAGGTCGCGGACGACGGCGCCGGGGTCGCCGGTGCGGGTCAGCACCTGCCGCTGCCGGGCCGACGACGTCCCGCGGGCCAGCAGCTGCTCGGCCAGGCCGGTCACCTCGGCGAGCTCGCCGCGGCTGTCCAGGTCGGGGCCGAGCAGCTCCAGCAGGGCCCGGACGGCGGTGGACGCGGGCACCAGCTCGCCGGTGGCCGGGTCCAGCAGCTCGCCGGTGAGCCCCGCGCGGGCGGCCTTCCAGCGGGCGGCGCGCAGCACCTCGGGCCGGATGGCGGGGGGCTGGGTCTGGGCGTCGCCGAGCACGGACACCAGCGAGCGGCAGAGCGCGGCGTGCAGCACGACGTCGTCCAGGTCGGTGCACACGTCGCCCATCCGGAACTCCAGCGTCGGCACGTGGGTGGAGGGCCGCAGGTCCCAGTACAGCTGGGAGCCGTCGGGCACCAGACCGGCGCCGACCAGGGCGGCGACCACCGAGCGGTAGCCGTCGGCGTCCCCCATCGGCTCGGGCGGGCCGGACACCGGCCAGCGCGACCACCACACCGTGCGCCAGGACTCGTACCCGGTGTCGGTGCGGTCGTGGAACGGGGAGCTGCCGGTCATCGCCAGCAGCACCGGCAGCCACGGCCGGGCGCGGTCCATCACGTGCACGGCGGTGTCGAGGTCGTCGACGCCGACGTGCACGTGGGTGCCGCAGATGTCCTGGCCCAGGGCGAGCGCGGCCCAGCGCTGCACCATCACCCGGTAGCGCGGGGCGTCGGTGAGCCGGAGGTCCTCGGGTGCGGACGCCGGATGGGTGGAGGCGGCGAGGACGGTCAGCCCGTCGCTCTGCGCGGCGACGACGGCCTCGCGCCGGGTCTCCAGCAGGGCGGCGCGGACGTCGGCGAGGGTGGCGCAGATGCCGGTGGCGGTCTCCAGCTGGGTGGTGGAGATCTCCGGCTGCACGTGCACACCGGCCTGCCCGAGGACGGCGGCGTCGGCCACCTGCGCGCTGGCGACGAGGGCCCCGGTGGCCGGGTCGACGAGGTGGAACTCCTCCTCGACACCGATGGTCGTGCCGGTCATGCGGGGTCTCCAGGGGTTCGGGGTGCGGCGCCGAACGGTACGGGAGACTGCCGGACGTGGACCTCTCCCTCGGTGACGACCTCCGTTCCTTCGTCGACGCCTCCCCCTCCCCCGGGCACGCGGCCGCCGAGATCGCCCGCCGGCTGACCGCGGGCGGGTTCCGGGAGCTCGCCGAGCGCGACGTCTGGGAGCTGACGCCCGGGGACGCGGTGTTCACCGTGCGGGGCGCGAGCGTGGTCGCCGTCCGGGTGGGCTCGGACCCGGTGGCCGAGGCGGGGCTGCGGATCATCGGCGCGCACACCGACTCCCCCACCTTCCGGGTGCGGCCGCGGCACGACCTGCGGCAGGCCGGCTACAAGCTGGTGGGCGTCGAGCCCTACGGCGGCGGCCTGTGGCACACCTGGCTGGACCGCGAGCTGACCGTCGCCGGCCGCCTCGCCCTCCGCGGGGGGACGACGGTGCTCGCGACGCTCCCGGGTGCGCCGCTGCGGCTGCCCTCGCTGGCGATCCACCTGGACCGGTCGGTGCGGGAGGGCCTGACGCTGGACCCGCAGCGGCACCTGCAGCCGGTGTGGGGATCGGAGCTGTCCACCGAGCCGGGCCTGCTGGAGGCGCTGGCCGCGGCGGCGGGCGTCTCGGCGGCGGACGTGGTGGGCCACGACCTGGTGCTGGCCGACACCCAGCCCGCCGCCCGCGCCGGCGCCGACGGCTCGTGGGTCGCGGCACCCCGGCTGGACGACCTGGCCTGCTGCCACTCCGGCCTGACGGCGATCCTTGGCGTTTCCGCGGAAACGCCTCGGCACACGCAGGTGCTGGTCTGCAACGACCACGAGGAGGTCGGCTCGGGGTCGGCCTCGGGGGCTCGGGGGTCGTTCCTGGAGGACGTCGTGTCGCGGCTGGCCGAGGGCCCGCAGGGGTTCGCCCGCACGATCGCGGCGTCCAAGCTGGTCAGCGCGGACATGGCGCACGCGGTGCACCCCACCCGGCCCGAGCGGCACGAGCCCTCGCACCAGCCGGTGCTCGGCGGCGGCCCGGTGCTCAAGCTCAACGCCAACCAGGCCTACGCCACGGATGCGGTGAGCGGGGGCTGGTTCACCGAGCGCTGCCAGGACGCCGGGGTGCCCGTGCAGCACTTCGTCTCCCGCGCCGACCTGCCGTGCGGCTCGACCATCGGCCCGCTCACCGCCACCCGGTTGGGTCTGTCGACGGTCGACGTCGGGGCGCCGCAGCTGGCCATGCACTCGGCCCGCGAGCTGTGCAGCGCCCTCGACGTCCCGCACATGGTGGCCGCGTTTCTCGCCACTCTTGCATAACGCAGGGGAAAAAGACCCACGTCGGCGACAGGCTCCGCGCTGACGCCGGCCGCCGACTTAGCGAAATGCGGGATGAAAGAACTGGTGTGTCGACCTTCAAGGTGCGACACCCAAAGCAGCCAGCAAGTTCCTAGCCGCCGAACTCCACGAAAGTGATCCCGCCAACGTCGTCCTCAAGCTCGACGCTCGCCCGTACGCAGTTTGCGGGTCTTTGAGAATCCGGGATATTTCCTCGGACCAGATTTCCGCCACATCGCTCGAATCGCCCGAAACCGTCAAAATCTCACGCGGCCGCCGTCGATCACCGTCAACATCCAGATTGGCAATCGTCTTCGCTAACCCGCTTTCTTCAGTAATGAGGACTGGAACTCCGGCGGAGATTGCCTCCAATGCAGCTAGACCGAAGCCCTCATGCCTAGAGGGCATCAAGACTAGCCGCGACTGCCACAAATCACGGCGGACATCTTCCTCGTTCGAGGTGAATGGCCGAAGGTAAACTTTACCGTTCGGAACTAAAACACTCTCAAGATACCCCTTAACCTCGTCCTGCATCCCGTTTGGCACCCCGCGCAGAACCAGGATCGGATCGTCTCCTACTGCATTTCGCCGGATTTCCTCAAAAGCCGACGCCGTTGCGGACAGCGCGATATCGATGCCCTTGGACAAGATGTCGTCCGCCCTAGCCACCAACAACACCTGCTTTACATCCGGCGCGTGCTCGGCATTCACGACCCCACCCCAGTCGCGCAAACCGGGGGTAAATTCAATGACAGGCGGCGATTCTGTCAACGCACCACGCATGGCATGCTCAATGGACTGCTTCAAAAGCGGACCAACTCCAGCAACCAAATCGGAGCGCTGCGAGAGGCTAATCTCAAGACTCCGACGGTCATCCGCTGTTCTCATCCGAGAGGCCCCGCCTTCAATTTCCTTCGCACGCTCAAGCATTTCAGCATCCATATGAACGAAGTGAACAAGCTGCGCAGCGGTGAAGAACAAGGCTCGTTGAGCCTGGGCGTACGGACCCAGGATTCGTCCATGGCCGACGATGAAATCGGGGTCGGGAGCGCCAGCTGGGAGTCGGGGTCGAGTCAACAACAGTTGCTTTCCGGACACCCCGGTCAGTTCGTCTGGGACAACTAAGGTGACACCCTTGGCGGATGCGTGATCGCTCTCCGCAGCGGACGCATTGGGCAACAGCACATACACATTCTGATCGAGACCAGCGAGAGCGATCGCCAACTCTCGATTGACAGTGGAAATTCCACCATGCATGGACCACCATTCATCGGCAACGAGAAGGAACGTCCTGCGAGAATTTGTCGACGACTTGGATGAGTCAGTGGCGGGCGTAGGCTTATACTCATCCACTGCGAGAATGGGCCGGCTCGACAAATCGGCGATTATTGGTTCGACAGGTTGCGCAACAATTTGAGCTATACCGGAACTAAATGAACCAGTTTGAGACGGACCCGATTCGTTTACTATAAACCACCCGCCATACCCATTCCCTATGCCGACGAGGATCCGGTCAAACCCAGCATCGGCCGAGTGCCGCCGAACAAGTTCGCTCAAGCGATCGAAGATTCCGTCCAACCGCAAAGGTGGCGTTGGCTCGAAGTCGTTTCCGCTAGGAACGATCGCAACTACAAGACCGAGGAGGATTGGACCTTTGAAATCACGCCGGAATCGAACGGCAGAACGGAGTGATTCACTTATCCGGTTCCCTATGGATTTTGGAGCGTTGAACCAGACCTTGGCTTCGATCGCGACAGGTAAGGGTTGACCGTCCGATTTGGGCAAGAAAAAATCGGGTGCGACGGTATTTCGATCCCCTCCCATTTGATAGACCCGCGGCCCCTTCCCGGCGGGTAGCGACGGACCGTCGTCGGCAACGCGACCTACAATTCCGTCCAGCTCTCTCATGACGGAGTCTTCAAAGATGCTGGCCGCCTGCGAAGAGACCTGACTTCTCCGCGCCGCACTAGTCTGACCAAACTCAATCTCCTGACCCATACGAATCAGTTCATACAGGTCGTCAACCGGATCCATTTAGCGTGCCCCCTGGTCTTTACTGGTTGATGCAGAACTGTCAAACGGTCGCTTCACGCATCGCAGTACATCTATCGGCGCCAGCGGCTGCAGACCCGACCCCAACCACCCAACGGGGTGTGATCTGGGTCTAGCCAATGCCCGTCAGGGTTCGCACGACTACCACGGGCGGCGAGGCCCTCCGGTCGGGGCGAAGGCACCCTTGTTCTCCTCAGTGTGACCAAGGTTTCACACGGACTCGGGTGTGGCACCCGACACGGCACACCTCGCTTGACTGAAGCGATTGGAGTACTGCGAGCTGACCGTCGCCGGCCGCCTCGCCCTCCGCGGGGGGACGACGGTGCTCGCGACGCTCCCGGGTGCGCCGCTGCGGCTGCCGTCGCTGGCGAACCACCTGGACCGGTCGGTGCGGGAGGGCCTGACGCTGGACCCGCAGCGGCACCTGCAGCCGGTATAGGGGTCGGAACTGTCCACCGAGCCGGGCCTGCTGGAGGCGCTGGCCACCGCAGCGGGCGTCTCGGCGGCGCACGTGGTGGGCCACCTCACCGGGCAGCAGGCCTCCGACGACGTCGTCGTCGCCGCGGTCTGGGTCCACCCCGACGCCGCCGACGCCGACGCGGTGTTCGCCAACAACCGCGCGGCCACGCGGGAGGCGTTGCGCAACGGTGTGCTGGGCCTGCCGGACCCCGCCCGGCAGGGGCGGCCGCCGGTGTCCAACGGCTTCTACCGGCCTCCGGGGACCCCGACCGGCTGACCTGCCCACCTGGCGAGATCCGCCAGGACCGGGGTCGCGAATCTGGTGAGCCGCCTCACAGGTTGTGCGCAGCCGAGCACGCAGGGTGGGTACATGGCACCCCGGCTGATGGCACTGCGGTCCTCCGCCGCGCCCGCGACCGAGACCGACTGGTGGCGGACCGCGGTGGTCTACCAGGTCTACCTCCGTTCCTTCGCGGACTCGAACGGCGACGGCATCGGTGACCTGGCCGGTCTGCGGTCGCGGCTGCCCTACCTGGTGTGGCTCGGCGTCGACGCGCTGTGGATCAACCCGCACTACCCCTCCGGCGGCGCCGACGGCGGCTACGACGTCGTGGACTACCGCGCGGTCGACCCCGACTACGGCGACGTGTCCGACCTGGAGGCACTCGTCGCCGACGCCCGCGCGCTCGGGCTGAAGGTCGTCCTGGACGTCGTCCCCAACCACACCTCGGACCAGCACCCCTGGTTCCAGGCGGCCCTGGCCGACCCCCACTGCGAAGAGGCCGGCCGCTACCACTTCGCGCCTGCGTCCGAGGAGCCGCCGAACAACTGGCGCTCCCTGTTCGGTGGACCCGCCTGGTCGCGCACCCCCGACGGCCGCTGGTACCTGCACCTGTTCGCCCCCGAGCAGCCCGACCTCGACTGGCGCGACCCCGCGGTCGGCGACGACTTCGAGGCCACCCTGCGCTTCTGGCTGGACCGCGGCGTCTCCGGCTTCCGGGTCGACGTGGCCTACGGCCTGTTCAAGGACGCCGGCCTGCGGGACAACCCCGGCGCCTACTCCCCCACCCTGTTCGGCCACGGCCCCGAGCAGGCGATGACCTGGAACCAGCCCGAGGTGCACGACGTGTGGCGCCGCTGGCGCGCGGTCTGCGACGAGTACCCCGACACCATGCTCGTCGGCGAGGTGTGCCTGGCCGACCTGAAGCAGGTCGCGCTGTACTCCCGGCCCGACGAGATGCACCAGTCCTTCTCCTTCCGGCTGCTGAAGTCCGGCTGGGACGCCGGCGCCTTCGGCGAGGCCGTGTCCACCGCGCTGGACGCCTTCGCCGCGGTGGGCGCCCCGGTGTCCTGGGTGCTCGGCAACCACGACAAGGACCGGCAGGTCACCCGGTTCGGCGGCGGCGAGCTCGGGACCGCGCGGGCCCGGGCCGCGGCCCTGCTGCTCCTGGCGCTGCCCGGCTCGCCCTACCTCTACGCCGGCGACGAGCTCGCCCTGCCGCAGGCCGTCGTCCCCGACGAGGCCAAGCGGGACCCGATCTTCCACCGCAGCGGTGGTGCCCGCGCCGGCCGCGACGGCTGCCGGGTTCCGATGCCGTGGAACGAGACCCCCGGCGTGGGCTTCTCCCCCGACGGCGCGGCGCAGCCGTGGCTGCCGGTCCCCGACGGCTGGGACCGGCACGCGGTCTCCCGGCAGTCCCGCGACGGCGGCTCCGCCCTCACCCTGCACCGCCGGGCACTGGCACTCCGCGCGGCCCACCCGGCGCTGGGCTCGGGGACGGCGACGGTGCGGGTGGCCGGCGACGTCCTCACCGTCACCTGCACCGGGGACGGCGAGACCGTGCGCTGCGTGCTGAACATGGGCACCGGCACCGCGCTGGTGCCCGGCGGGACCGTGTTGCTGGCCTCCTCGACCGCGGTCAGGCCCGGCGTGCTCCCGCCGGACACCGCCGTCTGGCTGCTGGACGCCTGATCAGACCGGCGGTAGCCGGCCGACCTCGTGGGTCGCGCCGGCCCCGGCCGGGCACCGCCAGACCACCGCGTCCTCGGCGGCCGGCTCCATCGGGTGGGGGTGCCCCGGGCACACCGGCCAGGCACCAGGCAACTCCTCGACCACGTAGTCCTGCACCCGAGAGGCGAGGTGCGCCACGGCGTCGTCCTCGTCCTCGACGGCGGGCAGCTCGAACCCCTGGTGCGGCAGCCGGAGCAGCCACTGCGGGAACTCCGCCTCCCGCACCGGCAGCGGCTGGTCACCGAAGGTCAGCTGCAGCCCGGCCATCGGCGGCAGGTCGAGCTCCCACTCGTCGAGGTCGATCGACCAGGACACGTCGACGTCGGTGGTGCGGACGACGTCCGCGAGCACCCGCTCGACCAGCGGCTCCCAGAACGCGCGCAGGGCCGGTAGCCCCGCCCGCCAGGCCGCCCGCGCTTCCCGGTCCCGGTCGAGCACCTGCCCCGGGTCCGGTCGACGGTCGTGGGCGACCCAGCCGTCCACCTCGTCGAACAGGTCGTCCTCGCCGCGCACCTCCGCACCCGGGCCCAGCCGCACCCGCAGCTCCCCGTACAGCGCCCAGAGCACGCCGTCCTCGATCGACAGCCGCCACGGGTCCTCGACCCCGCGCTCGGCGCGGATGCGGTCGGCCACCGTCCCGAGCGCCACCGCCCACCGCTCGAGCTCGCCCCGGTCGGGGACGGTCACGCCGGCTGCCAGAGCTCCACGCGGTTGCCGTCGGGGTCGGTGACCCAGCCGAACCGGCCCACGCCGTCCATGTCCTGCACGTCGTCGGACACGTCGGCGCCGGCGGCGCGGAGCTGGGCGAGCATCGCGTCCAGGTCGCGCACCCGGAAGTTCAGCATCACCTGCTGCCGGGGCGACCCGAAGTAGTCGGTGTCGGCGGCGAACCAGGCGAACACCGTCGGCCCGGCCTCCTGCTGCCAGGGCTCGTCGGGGTCCAGCCCGATGCCGAGGTGGTCGCGGTACCAGGCCCCCAGCGCGTCGGGGTCGGCTGACCGCAGGAAGACGCCGCCGATGCCGGTCACCCGCTCCACGGCGTCATCCTGCCGCAGACCGGGTCAGCCCATCCAGCGTTGCCAGCGGGAGAGCTCGGGCAGCGAGGTGGGCTCGCCGAGCAGGGTGCGCGCGGCCTCCTCGACGTCGTCGGCGGTGATCGTGGTGACCGCCTCGCGGTCCAGGGTCCCCACGCTGCCGGCCCGGGTCAGCCGTAGCGCCTGCCGGCCCAGCGACTGCTCGAACAGGGTGCGGGCGAAGCGGGCGTTGCCGGTGTCCTCCCCGGCCCGGATCCCGGCCAGGGTGCGGCGCAGCACGACGTCCGCGCCGGGCTCGAGCACGTACTCCTGCTGGGCCACGATGCTGACGAAGATCGCCTCGAGCTCGCCGGTCGAGTAGTCCGGGAACCGGATCTCCCGGCCGAACCGGGAACGCAGCCCCGGGTTGGACAGCAGGAATGCCTCCATCAGCCGGGGGTAGCCCGCGACGATGACCACCATCCGGTGCCGGTGGTCCTCCATCCGCTTGAGCAGCACCTCGATGGCCTCCGGCCCGAAGTCCTGCCGGCCGTCGCCGTCGGGGGCCAGCGAGTAGGCCTCGTCGATGAACAGCACGCCGTCCAGCGCGCTGCGCACCACCCGGTCGGTCTTGATCGCGGTCGCCCCGACGTGCTGCCCGACCAGCGCGGCCCGGTCGACCTCGACCAGGTGCCCCTTCTGCAGCAGCCCCACCGCCCGGTACATCTCGGCCAGCAGCCGGGCCACCGTGGTCTTGCCGGTGCCCGGGTTGCCCAGGAAGACCAGGTGCTGGGACGTCGCCGCCTCGGGCAGGCCGTGCTCCTTGCGGCGGGCCTGCACCTGCAGGAACGCGACCAGCGCCTGCACCTGCTCCTTGACCGCCTCGAGACCGATGAGCGCGTCCAGGTCGGCCTGCACCGCGGCCAGCGGCCGGGCCGGCGCGGGCCGGCCGCCGAACAGGTCGCCGACCAGCTCGTCCACGCCCCGCCCCCCGGGCCGGGGCAGCTGCTCACCCAGGCGGCCGACGGTCTCGCGGAGCTCGTCGAGCGGCCTGCGGTACGCCATGCCCCGAATGTAGGCGCGTCAGCCGCGCAGCCGTGCGGCCAGGAACCGGGCGGTCGCGGTGCCCGCGACGGCGACCTGCTCGGGCGTGCCGGCGGCCACCACCCGCCCGCCGTCGTCCCCGCCGCCGGGGCCCAGGTCGAGCACCCAGTCGGCCTCGGCGACGACGTCCACGTCGTGCTCGACCACGACGACGGTGTTCCCGGCGTCCACCAGCTGCTGCAGCTGGCGCACCAGCACCTCGACGTCGGCCGGGTGCAGGCCGGTGGTGGGCTCGTCCAGCAGGTAGAGGGTGTGCCCGCGCCGGGCCCGCTGCAGCTCGCTGGCCAGCTTCACCCGCTGCGCCTCGCCACCGGACAGCTCGGTCGCCGGCTGGCCCAGCCGGAGGTAGCCGAGGCCGACCTCCTGCAGCGTGCGCAGGCTGCGCACCGCTCCGGGCACCTCGGCGAGGAACTCCTGGGCCTCCTCGACGGTCAGGTTCAGGACGTCGGCGATCGTCCGGCCGCGCACGGTGACCTGCAGGGTCTCCGGGTTGTACCGGGCTCCGTGGCAGGTCGGGCAGGGCGCGTAGCTGCCGGGCAGGAACAGCAGCTCCACGGTCACCGCGCCCTCGCCCTGGCAGGTGGGGCAGCGACCCTCGGCGACGTTGAAGGAGAACCGCCCGGCCGTCCAGCCGCGGTCCCGGGCCTCCGGGGTGTCCGCGAAGAGCTTGCGGACGACGTCGAACAGGCCCGTGTAGGTGGCCAGGTTGGACCGCGGGGTCCGGCCGATCGGCTTCTGGTCCACCTGCACCAGGCGGGCCAGCGCGTCGAGCCCCTCGGCCTGCGCGGTGACCACGTCGTCCCCGACGTCGGTGCCCAGGTGCGCGCCGACGACGTCGGCCAGGACCTGGGTGACCAGCGTCGACTTGCCCGACCCCGACACACCGGTCACCGCGGTGAGCACGCCCAGCGGCAGCGCGACCTCGACGTCGCGCAGGTTGTGCCGGGTCACCCCGGACAGCGCCAGGACCGACGAGGGCCGCCGGCGGGCGCGGTCCACCGGCGGCCGGTCGGCCAGGAACCGCCGGGTGACCGACTCCTCGACGTCGGCGAGCCCGGCGACCGGGCCGCTGTGCAGCACCCGGCCGCCGTGCACCCCGGCCCGCGGGCCCACGTCGACCAGCCAGTCCGCGCGGCGGGCGACCGCCATGTCGTGCTCGATGACGAACAGCGAGTTGCCCGCGGCGATCAGCTGGTCCAGCACGGTCAGCAGCTGCTCGGTGTCGGCCGGGTGCAGGCCGGCGGAGGGCTCGTCGAGCACGTAGACGACGCCGAACAGCCCCGAGCGGAGCTGGGTGGCGATCCGCAGCCGCTGCAGCTCACCCGGCGACAGCGTGGGCGTGGTGCGGGACAGGCTGAGGTAGCCCAGGCCGAGGTCGGTGAGCACCTCGACCCGCGCGACCAGGTCGGCGGTGATGCCCTCCCCCACCGGCGGGACGTCGGCCGCGCGCAGCACCGGGACCAGCTCGGTCATCGGCAGCGCGGTCAGCTCGGCGATGCTCCGCCCCGCGACGGTGACGGCGAGCGACTCCGGCCGCAGCCGGGTGCCCCCGCAGACCGGGCAGGGGCCGGTGCGCACGTACTGCAGCACCCGCCGGCGCAGCGTCGGGCTGCCGGTGTTGGCCAGCGTGTGCATCACGTAGGCCCGGGCGCCCTGGAAGCGGCCGACGTAGTCGCGCTGGATCTGCCCGGGCCCGCGCACCGGGTGCACGGTGACCTCGGGCTGCTCGTCGGTGAACAGGATCCAGTCGCGCTCGGCCTGCGGGAGCTCCCGCCACGGCCGGTCCACGTCGTGGCCCAGCTCGACCAGGATGTCGCGCAGGTTCTTGCCGTGCCACGCCCCGGGCCAGGCGGCGACCGCGCCGTCCCGGATGCTCAGCGAGGGGTCGGGCACCAGCGTGTCCTCGGTGACGGTGTGCACGATGCCCAGCCCCGAGCACTCCGGGCAGGCGCCGGCCGCGGTGTTCGGGGAGAACGCGTCGGAGTCCAGGTGCTGCGCGCCCTCGGGGTAGGCGCCGGCGCGGGAGAACAGCATCCGCAGCGAGTTCGACAGCGTGGTGACGGTGCCGACCGTGGACCGGCTGCTCGGCGTCCCCCGGCTCTGCTGCAGCGCGACCGCCGGCGGCAGGCCGGTGATCTCCCCGACCACCGGGGCGCCGACCTGCTGGATCAGCCGGCGGGCGTAGGGCGCGACCGACTCGAGGTAGCGCCGCTGCGCCTCGGCGTAGACGGTGCCGAACGCCAGCGACGACTTGCCCGACCCCGAGACCCCGGTGAACACCACCAGGGCGTCGCGGGGGACGTCGACGTCCACGTCCCGCAGGTTGTGCTCGCGGGCACCTCGGACACGGACGAAGGAGTCGCTCACCGCCCCAGCCTGACCGCCCCCCGGGGTCACCGGGCCGCGGGGGCGCCGCGCAGGCCGCGGTCGAGCAGGTCGACCAGCCACGCGAAGCTCTCGTCGACGTCCGCGGCGTACTGGAAGCCGCGGCCGGCCTGCAGGGTGGCGTAGCCGTGCAGCGCGCTGCGCACCGCGCGCAGCGCGTGGTCGGCGTCCTCCGGCGGCAGGTCGTAGCCGCGCAGCACCGTGCGGAAGGACTCCAGCGCCCGCGACGCCGACACCGCGACCGGGTCGTCGGGCCCGGTCGGCTCCACCCCCACCGTGGCCGCGTACCGGCCCGGGTGAGCCAGCACGTAGTCCCGGAAGGCCCGGGCCGCGGCGGCCAAGGCGTCCCGGCCGGCCAGGCCCTGGACGGCGGCACCCACGGCCGCGCCGGCCTCGTCCAGGGCGAGCGCTGCGATCCGGCGGACCAGGTCGTCCTGGCCGGCGACGTGCTTGTACAGCGACGGCGTGCGGACGCCGACCCGCTCGGCCAGCCCACCCATGGTCAGCGCGGGGAACCCCACCTCGTCGGCCAGCGCCGCGCCGGCCGCCACCACGGCGGCCGGGTCCAACCCCGCCCTAGGCATCGACGGAGGCCAGGAACGGCAGCAGGACGGCGAGCACCTCGGCGGGGTACTGCGCGTGCGGGTAGTGCCCGGCGCCCTCGACCATCGCCAGCCGGCCCAGGCCCGCGGGCAGCTCGGCCAGGATCGCCTCGCCCTCCGCCTGCGGCGAGGCCCAGTCCGGGTCCAGCGTGCCCTGCACGACCAGCACCGGGCAGCGGACGTCGCCCAGCACGGCCCCGGCGTCGGTGGCCGGGGTGGTGCCCATCCTCTGCAGCGCCTTCATCCGGCCCGGCTGGGCCAGCTCGGCGTCCAGCTGCGCGGACCGCTCCGCCCAGTCGGCCGGCTTGGGCCCGGGGTAGGCGACGTCGAGGTACTTGTGCCACTGGCGGGTGCTGCCGAGCAGGCCGGCGCCCAGCAGGTGCCGCATGCCGCGGCGGAAGCGGGGCGAGCGCAGGTCGCTCAGCGACACCGCCTGCTTGCGGGTGAACGGGGTCAGCTCGACCACGGCGGTGACGAGCTCGGGGGCCTGCGCCGCGGCGACGGTGACGGCACCGCCGGCGATCGAGTGGCCCACCAGCACGGCCGGCCCGCCCAGGTGCCGGACGACGGCGAGCAGGTCGCCGGCGATGTCGGTGCGGCTGTAGGAGGGCCAGACCGCGCTGGACTCCCCGCACCCGCGCAGGTCGACGTTGGCCACCCGGTAGCCGGCGGCCGCCAGCTCCGGGACGAGGAAGCGGTAGGCCGCGCGGCTGTCGCCCATGCCGTGCGCCAGGACGACGAGCGGGCCGCCGGTGCCGGTGAGCTCGTAGGCGATGGTCCCGCCGTCGACGGTGAGGTGCTCGGTCATGTCGTCCTCCGCGTGGCTAAAGGTGTTAGCCATAAGCTACACCCGTTAGCCGCACGGTCAAGCCCCGGTGTCGGGGAACCGGGCCCAGGGCGCGCCGACGGGGCCCGGTGGCCCCGACACCGGGGCGGGACAGGTCAGGCGACGGCGAGGATCCGGAGGTCACCGGCCGCGCGGTGCACCTGTGCCAGGTCGACGTCGGGCACCCGCACCCGGTCGCCGTCCACCACGGCCACCAGGACGGCGGCGGCACCGGCCAGCACCGCGACGGTGCCGAGCGCGACGGGCAGGCCCGCGTGCGCGGCCAGGAACCCGATCGCCGGCGGGCCGCCCAGCAGACCGGTGTAGCCGACTGTGGTGGACAGCGCGATGCCCCTCGACCCGCCCAGGGCCCCGGCGCGGGCGACGGCCAGCGGGAAGACGTTGGCCAGGCCCAGGCCGACCACGCCGAACCCGGCCAGCGCGGCCACCACCGACGGCGTGGTCACCGCCAGCAGCGCACCGGCCGCGGCCAGCAGCGTGCCGCCGACCAGCAGTCGCTGCTCCCCGAGCCGGGCCACCAGCACCCCGCCGGCCAACCGGCCGCACGCCATCGCCAGGGCGAACCCGGCGTAGCCGGCGGCGGCCAGGCCGGAGGTGGCACCCAGGTCCTCGCGCAGGTGCAGCGCACCCCAGTCGGTCAGCGCGCCCTCGCCGTAGGCGGTCGCGCCGGCGATGCAGCCGAGCACCACGAGGACGGCGGTCGGCCGGCGCCGCGGCACGGCCTCGTGCACCGGCGCCTCGACCACCGGCGCGGCGTCGGCGCCGACCAGCACCGGGACGAGCAGTGCGGTCAGCAGCAGGCCGGCGCCACCGACCACCACCAGGTGCGCCGGGACGGCGAGCACCGCCGCGGCCACCCCGCCGAGCAGGGCGCCGCCGAGCCCGCCGAAGCTGAACGCCGCGTGCAGCCCGCTGAGCACCGGGCGGCCGGCGCGGGCCTCGACCTGCACGCCGACGCTGTTGGCGGCCACGTTCACCGCCCCGGTGGCCGCGCCGAAGGCCAGCAGCGCGGCGCACAGCTCGGGCACCGAGGTCGCCAGGCCGGGGAGCACGGCGGTCGCGCAGACGGCGACCGCGGCCAGTGCGGCGACCAGCCCCGGGCCCAGCCGCGCGGCCAGCGCGCCGGTGAGCTGCATGCAGGCCAGCGCGCCCAGCGACAGGCACAGCAGCGCCAGGCCCAGGGTGCTGTGGTCGGCACCGACGCGGCCGGCCACGTCGGGGACCCGCGCGGCCCAGGTGCCGAAGACGAACCCGTCGAGGGCGAACAGGGCGGCGACGGCGGCGCGCAGCCGGGCCAGGGACGGCGCGGGCGCGCGCCCGGCGGCACCGCGGACGAACCGGCCGACGGGCACGCGGGCGCGCAGGGAGAAGGGTGTGGACACGGCAGGACCTCGCAGAGGAAGAGTGGGGCGCGGGTGGCGGGAGTGGGCACACGACCTCGGGCGCTGGTTCCACCGTCCCAGTCGGAGCTGGCAGATGCCCGGGAAACGCCCTGCTCAGGGCCGTGATGAGCCTTACGTGACGGGGCACACCGGTTGCCGCCCACCCGGTCAGGCCGCAGGGTCGGCCCATGACCGGGTCCTTCGCACGGGGGCTGGCCGCGGGCGCGGCCGGCACCACCGTCCTCAACGCCGTCACCTACCTCGACATGGCGGTCCGCGGCCGCGACGCCAGCAGCACCCCCGACCAGACCGTCGACGCCCTCGCCGACGCCGCCGGGCAGCGGATCCCGGGGAAGCGGGGTGAGCGGGACAACCGGCGGACCGCCCTGGGCGCCCTGTCCGGCATCGGCAACGGCGTGGCCGTCGGCGTGCTGGCCAGCCTCGCCCGCACCGCCGGCGTGCGGTTGCCCTCGACCGTGGGCGCGGTCGCGACCGGCGCCGCGGCCATGGCGCTCACCGACGGGACGACCACGGCGCTCGGGGTCAGCGACCCGCGCGACTGGTCGAGCAAGGACTGGGTGTCCGACGCGCTGCCGCACCTGGCCTACGGCGCCGCCGTCCAGGCCGTGGTCGAGGCCATCCCCGCCTCCGGCGACGCACCCAGGCGCAAGGCGTCGGGCGGGCTGACCGTCCGCTCCCTGCTGCTGGGCGTGGCCACCGGCTGCCGCAGCTCGCTCGGCCTGGCCGCCCCCGCGCTGACCAACCCCGAGGGCGGCGCGCTGCGCAGGATCGCCTCGGTCGCGGCGGTCGGCGGGGAGCTCTACGCCGACAAGCTCGACGCCACCCCGCCGCGGACCGACCCGCAGGGCCTGCCGGTCCGCTTCGCCTCCGCCGCGGGCGGGGCCGGGGCGCTGGCCGCACGGGAGGACGCGAACGCCGCCGTCCCGGTCCTGGCCGGGCTGGCCGGTGCCGCGGCCGGCAGCTGGGGTGGGCTGGGCTGGCGCCGCTGGGCCGGGCGCGCCGGGCTGCCGGACTGGCAGGCCGCCGTCCTCGAGGACGGCGTCGCGTTGGCGCTGGCCCTGGCCGCGTCGCTGCCCGGCCGGCACCGGCGCCGGGCCGCGCTCGTCCCCGCCTGACCCCGCACCTGCTGGGCCGGGGTCAGCCCCGGTCCAGCAGGTCGAGCAGCCAGCCCGGCCCGTGCACCGTCGTGCCCGCCGGCAGCCGCCCTCGCAGCCCGCGGTCGGCGGTCACCACCACCAGCGGGGCCCCCAGCCGCGCCGCCTCGGCCGCCAGGGCGTCGTCCCCGCTGCCGGCCGCGCGCACCAGCCGGACGCCGGGCACCTCCGGGACGTCGCGCGCCCGGCCCTCCACCACCGCCACCACGTCGAGGCCCAGCGCGGCCAGCCGGGTCAGCAGCCGGGCGGTCGCCCCGGCCCGGTCCCGCCACCAGCCGTCGGGCCGGGACCCGACGACGTTGGCGACGTCGACGAGCACCGGGCCCTCGACCGTCGGCTCAGCCGCGGGACCCGACCTTCCAGTAACCCATGAACGCCACCGCGTCGCGGGGGACGCCGAGGTCGCGCACCAGCCGGCGGCGCAGGCCCTTGACCATGCCGGCCTCACCGGCCAGCCAGGCGTAGCAGCCGGTGTGCGCGCCGGCCTCGGGCACCTCCCAGAGGATGCCGTCCTCGACCGGCTCGCCGGGGTCGGCGCCGGGGACGTCGCGGGCGATGCCCAGCTCGCACAGCGCGGTGTGCACGGCGGGCTCGAGCAGCTCGCCCCGGGCGCGGGGACCGCGGGCCAGCCAGCGGACGTCGACGCCGGCCGGCAGCCGCAGGGACAGGAAGTCCGCCGCCTCGGGCACCTCGAGCACCGCGACCACCCGCGGGCCGGCGGCCAGGGACTCCAGGATGGAGGCGATGGCGGGGACGGCGGTCTCGTCGCCGGCCAGGAACAGCGTCCCGGCGTCGGCGGGCGGGGCCCACTCCACGCCCCACATCCGGCCGGTGCCGGGACGGTCGGGGCCCAGCAGCACGATCGGGTCGCCCGGCACGGCGCGGGAGGCCCACAGCGCGGCGGGGCCGGCGTCGGGTGCGGCGCTGCCGTCGGGGCCGATGCCGTGCAGCACCACGTCGACGTCGAGCTCGGCGACCTCGGGCCGGGTGGCCCGCACGGTGTAGGTGCGCATGGCCGGACGGACCTCGTCGGGCAGCGCGCACCACGCCTCGTACCAGTCGGGGCCGGTCACGGAGAGCAGGTCGACGTCGCCCGCCCCGTCCTGCGGGATGAGCAGCTTGAACCGCTGGTCGTCACCGCCGGCGCCGAACAGGTGCAGGTCGGGGCCGGTGAGGGTCAGCCGCAGGAACC
>Ga0325400_1002238_pt1 | contig 16831 bp, 15 predicted proteins | sample PopdelMetagenome_2_FD_205662 | JGI IMG/M metagenome (GOLD analysis project Ga0325400, IMG submission 205662) | Populus deltoides microbial communities from Bellville, Georgia, United States - Xylem-PdKOR-R1 | ecosystem: Host-associated > Plants > Phyllosphere > Stem > Wood/Secondary xylem... | reverse complement strand
AGAACGTGGTCACGATTGGGTCGATTTTGCTGCCGATTTTCCAGCTCCCCTGTTGAATCGGAATGAAGAAGATGCACGACTGTTCCCCACGGTGTCGTTTCAACAGGAATGGAAATATTCACTTTGATCCCTAATCAGTTTAATCTCAACAATTGGGACCTTAATCAGTAATAAATGATTTCTAATTGTGCCCTTTAGGTTAATTTTAATTAAATCCCTAAATTGGTACACTATTTACAAAACAGTCCTTAATTCTTGGATTGTTCAATTTGGTCCTTAATTAATTCTTTTTTAATTTTGCCTTTTTTGAATTAATTTCAATTAAATCCTTGAATTATAATACTGTTTACAAAACAGTCCTTAATTTCTGGATTGTTTAATTTAGCCCTTAATTAAATCTTTAGCTCTTAATTCTTTCAAAATTGATCAATTAACTCTCAAATTACATCCCCCAACTTCAAATTTTGTTGTCTTAACCCCATTGTCAACTATATTTAATTTTTGTATTATTTGTTCAAAAATTGGGTTATGACAAGAACAAACAGTGGAGATGCTCTTCACTTTTCACGTGAATAGTGGAGAGTGGATTAATTCAATCTCTATTATTTTGCAAAGTGGAGATCGTCTCCATGCAGTAGAAGAAGAAGAAGGAGAAGGAGAAGGAGAAGGAGAAGGGGAGCAAGCTACCATACTCGTGATTTTGGGAAGTTTACTGAAGCAAAATGATGATGACTAGCTAGTAATAATCTGCAATGTCGGTTAAGGAGAGAGGAGAAAACACCCGAAAAGCAAATCCAAATTGCTTTTAAAGAAACTGAGTTCCAGCCTCAGTTTTGGGTAAGACCAACAACAATAAAAGTGTGGTTAATATCTAACCAAACACTTATAAATGATGTTTTACTATAAACACATCCGCAGCGCCAAACACACACAATGTCCGATGATGCTTGGTCAAGCATCATTGTGATCATCTAGCCAGGACGAATCTAGCGGCCCAACGTGTTCCAATCATTGGCGGGCAGTGGTTAGGCATCAACAGTGGCTCTCTCTCTTTATTGGTTTTTTAAAGACAGATCGTCTAAATATCATATTTTTATGTTTTAAAAATGTTTTTTTAGTTTAATATTTTTTTAATTATTTTTTTTGTAATTTATATTATTTTGATGTGTTGATATCAAAAATAAAAAAAATATTATTTTGATGTATTTCTAAGTAAAAAGCACTCTGAAAAGCAACCGTCATCACAATACTAAACGATTAGTGTATATCCTGCTAGAGGTTGTTTATTTTTGTTTTTTAAAAATATTTTTAAAAAATTAAATATTTTTTTATTTCAAATTTTTTTTTATGATTTTAGATCATTTTGATGTGCTGACATCAAAAATAAATTTTCAAAAACAAAAGAAAATATTATTTAAAAGCAAAAAACACTTTGAAAAGCAACCGCTATCACAAAATCAAACAAGGTCTTAGTGTATATGTTTGATAGCCAATCAAGTAGTTATATGTGACAACAATTCAATTCATGCAAAATTTGTAAGGGTATTTTTTTTTTTTATCTTTGATATTTATTAAAGTTTGATTAATGAGTCTAAAGTAAATAAAGTTCATGAGATAAAAATATTTTTTAAATAAAACTATGAAGTTTTTATAATTATAAAAATTTATATTTAAGTATTATTCCTAAATATTCTTGATAAATACTTTATCAAAACTAGAAATTAATTTTTATTTGAGTGGAGAACAGTAGTTTCAATAGAAGTTCGTGAATTCAATTTCTATTTTACCCTCACATGTTAAAGAAACAATTGAAAAAAAATCATGATTCAATCAAAATAAATGTTTTATAAATCTCTCACAATATGGGTGTATTTGGGATTGTGGTAGCGGTGGCGGTTCAAAGTGTTTTTTCACTTAGAAATGCATCAAAATAATTTTTTTTTTATTTTTTAAAAATTATTTTTGACATCAGCACATTAAAAGAATATGAAAATATAAAAAAAAATTTAGAAAAAAAAATTAAAATTTGAGGAAACGTGGCTTCAACCGTGTTCCCAAACATGCTCATAGTGCACGGAGCCACGGACATGTAATAAAAGAAAGAGTATGTGTGACTTTATTCTATCCATATTTTTACTTTTCTTCTTCCAAGGTTTTCTTTTTTGGTATATATTTTTAATAGAGAAGCCTCATTTGAGTCGAGTTAGCTCCTAATTTGGTGCATGGATCATTTGAGTGATTATGCCAATAGTAACATCGACATCTATCACGAGGCTTATGAACACAATTTTATCTTTACATGGATCATTTGGGAGACCAATGCTCCATTTTGTAGCCTGTATTAAATTTACTCCTTACTTTTTTTAAAAAAATTATCCTCAAATATTGGATTTAATAGGTATTAGACTTCATAATTTATTTTTATTTGTTTTTAATTGAGTTATCCAAGTTTCATAATTTGGTTTTAGCAGGTTAACTTGGGTTGATTAGAGTAATTTTTTTAATAGATTTTTTTTATTAACTTTATCATTTAACGTTAGGTTGATTGAGAATTGAACTTCGTATTTTTTTTATTTGCTTACCATGAGTTTATCATGGTCTCATGACATGCACAGTTTTAAAACCCGGCCCGGCGAGTCGACCCGGCTGACCCGAGCCTGGGACCGAGTCGGGTCTAAGTAAAAACCAGCTGAGGATTTGGCCCGGCGAAACCCGGTCGACTCGAGAACCGGACGACCCGGGTAAACCCAGCTGAGACCCGGCTTTTACACACACGTAAAACATCGTCGTTTTTGCCTCATTCATTAATTTCCAAGAAATTCATAAAATCTCTCAATTTTTCCAATAATTGCATCTTGGACAATTTTTCCAGAATTATTGTTACTTTGTTTCAATGATCATCAAAGTTGGAATATGGATCACAGTGAACAAAATGTCCAAACCAACATTCATAGTCTTCTAGTAGATGGGATGTCTGCGGTTTGACAATAAAAGGACACAAATGAGAAAACCTAAATTAACTAATCTCATAAATCTTCAAAGCTATTTCAGTTGCGATTCGCGAAGAAGAACAGAGGAGCAGAAGACGTCAAGGCAAGCCATACCGGTTCAAATCTGCTAATAAGGTTAGATGAAATTGATGTTGCTTGTTTCTCTTCACGACTCCCCTTCTTTCACTCTCTCTCTTCTTTATTCTCTGTCTCTTTTTTGAACTTGCAGTTCTTAATCAGTTGATCTGGCATCGATTCTTTCTTAAACCCAGATGATGATTTGAATGAAATGGTTGTGTTACTTGATGAGTTGGTTGGATTGTTTACTGGTGTTGAAGGATCTAGGAATGTTGCCATTGGTGTTAGAAATGGTGGGCTAGAGTTGGTTTGTTCTAACATTTCTATTTTGTATGAGAAAGTTCTCATTTCGGCTTTGAAAACATTGACATTGTTAATTCATGGTATGTGCTTTTTTCTGTACATGATGATGCCTTTTGTTCTTTTAAATGGTGGGTTTATGGATTTAGAATTTGGAGTGTGAATTTATGAGAAAATATTTTTTTACGGAAGGCAATTTTGTTTATATTTCTGCTATATATATTTTTTAGTTTCATTGGATCTTCAATGTTTACTTTCAGAGGAAAAATATCATGACTTGATCCTATATTTATTTGTTATTGATGGGTTTTTCTAATGTTTGTGTCCTTGTAATTTGTAGATGTTCAAAGCATAGTTTTGAAACCCGGCCCGGCCCGGAACCTGGCCGACCCGGGGCCGGAACCGGGCCGGGTTGACGAAAAAACAGGGGAAGGAAAAACCCGGCTTGACCCGGCGGGTCGACCCGGTGACCCGGCTGACCCGGTAAGACCCGGTCAAAACCCGGTGACAAACCCGTTGACTTTTGTTTTTTTTTTACTAAAACGACATCGTTTTAAATTTTTTTTTAAAGAATTGACCCGGCCGACCCGGTCAAACCCGGTGACCCGGCCAAAACCCGGAACCCAAGCCTTGGACCGGGCTGGCCACCGGGCCGGGTCTTAAAACTTTGGTTCAAAGTACTGAAATGTTTTGATCCAGTGATGCCGTGATGGACAGAAGATGGTGGTTGGCATTTTAAAGGATAAAAGTGAAAGTTTAGAAGTATTGAATATTGGGTTTGCTGTTGTTGCTGCAGCAACAACTCGCATTAGATTTTTTTGGGTTGACCCTGATTGACCCGGGTTAACCCATCTGATTCGTGACCCGATCATTATACCGGGGCGACCACCGGGTCGGGTTTAAAAACTATGATGAGATGAGTTATGAATTTTGTGGGTTAGCCAGATTGACATAAGTTTTTTTGTCTTTTTTAATTGAATATTTTTTTTTCAATTTCATCATTCAATATTGAGTTGATTAAGAATTTGACTTCGTATTTTTTTTATTTTCTTTTTATGGAGTTTCATGGTCTCATGAACCAGGTTTAACATGATAACTCAGGTTGACTCGGGATGTTTTTTTATTTTTTCTAATTTTTTTTTCAATTTAATCTTTCAATATTTGGTTAATTAAGAATTGAGTTTTATGTTTTTTATTTGTTTTTTATGAGGTTATTACAATCTCATTACCTAGGTCATGAGTTAGCTTAATTGCCTCGAGGGTTTTTTTTATATCTTTTTTTTAATTGAATGTTTTTTTTTTAATTTCACCATTCAATATTGGATTGATGAGAAATTAGGCTTTATAATTTATTTTCAGCTTGCTTTCCATGAGGTTATCCAAGCCTTATATTTTGGGTCACAAGTTTTTGTTGGTTAACTCAAATGATTTTTTGTGTTTTCTTTTTAATTGATTTTTTATAATTTTATTTTGCGGCATCGAGTTGACTAAAAATTAAACTTCATAATTTGTACATTGAGTTGGTTGAAAATTGAGCTTAATATTTGCTTTCTATAAGATTATTAGGTTTGATGACATGGGTCAGGGATTTGGTAAGTTAACTTGAGTTAATATGAGTAGATCTAACATGTTGTCTTGATTGACATGCGTCTTTTTGGTTCTTTTATAATTGAATTTTTTTTTCAATTTCATCATTCAACATTGAATTGATTAAGAATTTGAATTCATAATTTTTTTTTTAATTTTCTTTCTATGAAATTATCTTGATCTCATGACCTACGGTTTACGGGATAACCCATAATGACTCGGGATATTTTTTTGTTTTTTTAATTTAATCTTTTAATATTTGGTTGACTGAGAATTGAGTTTCATGTTTTTTTTATTTGTTTTTTATAGGGCCGTCATAATCTCATGACTCAGGTCGGGGGTTAGCCTAGTTGCCTTGAGGTTTTTTGTCTATTTTTTAATTATTCTTTTTTCAATTTCAGCCTTTAATACTAAGTTGATTAGAAATTATGTTTCATAATTTGTTTCAATTTTCTTTATAAGGTTATCTTGGCTTTATAGGTCGGGTCATGAGTTTGGTTGATTAACTCATATGGTTTTCTGTGTTTTTTTTCTAATTGATTTTTTTTAATTCCATCTTGTGACATTGGTTTGACTGAGAATTAAGCTTCATAATTTGTCTTGATTTTTTTTTCTATAGGGTTATCTCAATCTCATGACTCGGGTTCGACATGTTAATATGAGTTGACCCGACTGATTTTTCTAATTGAATCTTATTTTCAATCTTATCATTAAGTATTGAGTTGATTGAAAATTAGACTTAATAATCTTTTTTAATTATTTTCTACAAGGTTATCATTGTCTAATGACATCGATCAAAGATTTGACATGTTAACTTGAGTTGATCTAGGTAAATTCAATATGTTATCATCTTAATATTTTTTTAAAAAATATTATCTTGATTTTTTTAACCAAACTTATAAATTTAACAAAATCACATCGGGTCAACCCTAAAGGCCCCCCCCCCCCGTTTGAATTTTTCTTTTCAATCAACAGAAAAATGATTCAATCAATAGAAAGTAATTGTTTTTCTTGTCGTTTGGAAGACTGGTAGTTTTTATTTGAATATTTGATCTTATGTATCCTTATTTGTTGTTTAGCTTCTCTTTACCGCTCCTATCCCTTGAGAGGGAGCCATTAAATTTTTTTAGATGGTGAAAAAGCAGTATTTCAGAAGATAAAGAATTCCTGTTCTATTTTCGAACGTAGAATTTAGCATATTAAAATAAGAGGGTTTTTGAACAACGGTATGGGTTGAAATAATGTTTTTTTTTTTAAAAAATATTTTTTATATTAACATATTAAAACAATTAAAAAAATAAATTTTTTGAATTAATTGTTATTTTTTACAATGTGCTTCTTCCTGCCTATACTAGGCTATACCCGTGTATGAAGAATTTGTATCCTTGTTGATTTATTTTCTTGTATGCGATAAGAAATTATTTTAATTTTACCATTAAGTATTGTGTAGATTAAAAATTAAGTTTAATATTTTTTTAATTATTTTCTATAATATTATAAGGATTTGATAATTTGGATTGGGGATATGATAAATTAACTTGAATAGATATAAATAAATCCAATATGCTATCATCTTAATATTTTAAAAAAGATATTATCTTGATTTTTTTAGTCAAGTTATATTTTTATTAGTCATTTAAGTTATTTTTAAACCTATAAAATTAATTAAATAACATCAGATTAACCCTAAAATAGTTTAATTTTTTTTCCTGCTAAAAAACATATTAACAACACTAAAAAATTTGTTTTATATTCAATAAAAAATTAATTCAACAATTATCTAGTTTAGTTATCCTATCGGGACAGAAGAGATATGGATAACAGAGAAAAAGAGGGCATGTCTTTCCTGCCTTTCATGTTTCGTGTCATTATTTTTGTCTCTTGGACCGTTTATGTCCTCACTGTCGGCGCCTTTTCTATCCTAACCAAACACTACCTATACAAATACAAAGCCAATAAAAAACCCAACTGAGAACAAAATAGTTTGAGGACCCAACTAAGAATCGGTGAATAGTTTGGGGACAAAGTTCGAGGGAATCCAGAAATGGAAACTGATTTGGGCCGCATACGACGAAACTTGTCAGCCGATTCCCTTACAAAGCAATGACAGGTGTAAGAACACGGAGAAATAAACAGCCGTTATTTAACCTACCTTTTGTCCAAAATTATAACAATTAAAGTTGTTTTTTTTTTTTTTTGTTCTTCTAGTAATTAATTACAAAATAAGTTATTTAATGATGATTTTGGATTAATTAGCCCTTCATATTTCTGCAAGATTTTATTCTCCCCTAAATTCACTACCTTTCCAAATAAATTAAGACTATTAATTCCTTCTTGCTTTGCATGGAAACGCCACAAAATAATTGAAGCAAATCTATAACTTTATTGCCCCAAATGAACATCATGACATATCTACATGTAAGCCCAGAGAGGTTTCCATATTTTGCCTGATGTCATTAAACAAAAATAGTAAAAAAAAGTATGCTGCTGGGGCATATATGTAAATAAAATTGCCAAAAAAGTTAAATAATCTATTTTTCAAATCATACATGAACATGGGATTTTGGGTTAGATTATGTGACTATCTACATTTTTAGATTCCATAAAAGCATAATTTTCTAAATTATTGCTGGAAATGTATTGTATTCCACTCATAATAATAATAATAATAATAATAATAATTAACTTCATAATTAATATTTTAATTTACTCTATAATTATTTTCAAGTTTCAAGTTTTTCTTTTCATAAAAAATAAAAAAAACATCTAGCATAATTTTTTTGAAGCCTGAGCAATTGTTTTCACGTGCAAGTTAAGCGCGTGTAATTACCAAGTTAGAATAATTCAGTTTTATTATTATTAAAATTATTTATAAGTTTTTAACTGAACATTTAAACAGTTTCATGTCGGTTATCAAATCTATAAACATAAATTAATAACACATGTATTGCTATAAAAAGAAATTATCAATTTGAACGTTGTATTAACATCGATATATTATGTTCATTCTATATGATCATCAACTATTATTCATTAATTTTCTCAATTTCAAACACAAAAATACTTTTGTTTTTGAAATTTAATTCAATGTTTTAACCTTGTTTTATTATTTGGTTTCAAATATAAATATAACACACATAGCATACTCTCTAAACTGAATATAACGCTATGAACTCAAAAAAAAAATTATCAAATTAATATAACCTAATTTTTAATACTTTCTCTTATTTACTTGAATTAATATTTGATTTCAACCTCTTCACAAAGACAAATGAAATTACCAAAAAGTTTTTTATTTTTGCATGAAAAAAAACATTTTTTAAAAATCAAAACCATAATAAAAGTGGCCCCCACTCAAGAGAGCGGATTTGAAAGGAAAAAATAAATTAAAATTCACGAGCACACAAAAAATCCGAGTAAAAGCAAAGCAGCGGACGGACGGGTGGATTCTTGTCCTTTTAAATACACACACCCTCTCTCTCTCCAAAAACCAAAAACCAAAAAAAAAAATCGAAACGTTCCCCCCCTCTCCCCTTCTCTCAAAAAAAAAAAAAAAAAAAAACCCTAATTTCAGAGTAAAATCACAAAGAGCTTCAAAAACTAGAGATTCGAAATCTGATTTTTGAATAGTTTGTGTGTTTGAAGGGTTTAAATGTTGTGAGATTGGAGTAATTAGAGCGGTAGATTTTGAAAGATCTGTCTGTATTTAATTAAATATAATTGAATTTTAATTTTTAAGTGTTTATTTATTAGAGAAAGAGATTAGTACTAATGGCGTCGTCAAATAGTGATAAAGAGCTTGAACAGCAGTTACTGGAAGCTGGAACCAAGCTTCTTAACCCTCCTTCTTCGCTTGATGACTTGCTCCCTCTTCTTGATGTAAGCTCTATTTTTGTTTTTTATTTTTTTGGTGGATTGTTGTTGACTTATGTAAATTAATGCATGAATTGGCTTTTGATTTTTTTTAACGTGGTGTTGACGTTTGAAGATTCCATTTCTTTAATGATGTTATTTATATTTGTGTTAGGTTTTTGAAGTGTAAATGGTCGAGTTGTTTTTGGTATAATTGCATGCATGGATGGATTTCTCATTAACGTGTTGTTGATGGTTGCAGATTCTGTTTCTTCAATGATGTTTTTTATATTTGTGTTAGGTTTTTGAAGTGTTAATGGAGGAGTTGTTTATGGTATAATTGCATGTATGGATGGATGGTATGATTTTGTTTTTGTGTGTGTTTTGATGGGAATTTATTTATGGAAGTTAGATGGAGGAATTGAGTGAATTTAGTGAGAGTTTTTTTGATGGGGTGGGGATTTTTGCGCTGATTGATTTGAAAAAGGTCGTGAGAGTGGGTTACTTGGGTTTGAAAGTTCAAGAAAGGTTTTCATTTCATTGGTTCTTATGTCACACTTGACACATGGTATAACACATGGTATAACACGTGTTTTGTGGGTGTGTTCCCTTGTAATTTCGAAGCATGTCCTTGCGCGGGTTTTTTTGGCTTGTTGCTGGGGTGATAACTTGGGTTTCTGCATTGAATAATGTCTATTTTGGTGTTTGAGTTTGCGAGACCGTTGGAAATTGTGTAATTAGGTTATATGGTAGTTTTTCTGTTTTTAGGTATGCGCGCGCGTGCACTAGATTTTGAGTTTTTAATTTGGGACTACTTTGGATATTGCATTTATAGCAAGGACATATTAGTGTAAAGGTCAGGAGATTTGTTGGAAGGGTCTAATAAATTTTGTACCTTATATTTTTGTTCTCATGCTTAATAGAAACTGTAGCTTTGCTACTATAAATAGTTAATGGCAGGATGGTTTTACAATGAGAAAATTGAAGTTATTAGATATCCACTGTGTTGGATGATATCAATGACTTCATTTAATGTTAATCAAGCAAATCAAAGTGGAGATTGAGAAAGAGAAGAACACCTAAAGGCCGAATACCACATCACCCAGTTGGTTTGATGGAAAGTTTTGTTAGAGAATAATTGGTGGGATCAAGTAGGATTTCTATCTATTATCTCCTTCCACAAATGGAGATTATAGTAGTTGACTATTGCTGGTTTTCCAATTCGGGTGAGGCCATCTGCATGCTTGTGTTGCTGCTTGCATTGCATTTTTAGCTCCCTGAGGATGTGTGAAACTGTGAACGGTGATATAAAGTTGTTTAGGGCGCGTGAATGGCCTTATCCTTCCAAATAAGCATAAAAGTCAATTCACATAAATACTTTCTGTTAATGCTTGCTTTTTTCCATTGAAAACAAGAGGAGCGATGTTATAACTTGCCTTTTCTTGTCTCTCATTGTTAGTTAATATGGCGACACTCTTGAACTCTTCTGATTTTGTAGCTTTGTGATGCTTTGATAAAGCTTTGGTGAATTTCTTTCATATGCCTAAGGTTTCTCTATGGGCAGTATCCTTTAATGAGTTTTTTCTTCAGTAAAATTATTTCTTTCTATTAACGTAGTTATTTCTTTAAGTGTACTTTCTCCTCGGTCACCATCGACACCCGACACTGCACTGTTATGAATCTCATGATGCAAATTTTGGGCCTGGATGTTGAGCCTCTGGTGTATCTTAGGCATTCACACCTTACAAACAGCAGTTCAAAATGCAGAATGTTTTCTGTGGTTTTTCCTTGTTTGAACAAAAGTTTTCTTTTCTCTATTCACTCTGGCAAGAAGCAGGTAGAAAACCAGCAATATTTATCATGGACATGCATGCATATACGTGTCTTCATGTCTGCTGCACTCTTACTGATATGGTTTCATTTCTTTGGTTTTCTTTTATAATCGGGTATTACTTGGCTTACAAGCCACTGCATGTTGTCCGAGTGTCATTATGTTTGTGGGGTAGAGCAGGAGGAATCAGTTTGAGATTATTTGACCTTTCTATGATATGATGAATTACCTCCCTATGAAAATAGAGGCATTATGTTCCTCTTGATTTTTCTTTGATATGTTGGCAATTAAAATCTCAATTTCCTACCTGTAATTTTACCATGAGATTTAAACAATTTTAAGTTATTCATTTGCTCATATCATTTCCTCTTCCCTGTTGTGTAATTGTAGCAAGTTGAGAATTGTTTGTCAAAGGTGGAGCAGTCGCCTTTAAAATCAATGCAAAACGCACTCTCCCCTTCACAGAATGCTCTGGTCACAGATCAACTCTTTAGGCATTCAAACACTGATGTGAAGGTTGCCGTTGCCTCATGCATTAGTGAGATAACAAGAATAACTGCACCAGACGCACCTTATGATGATGATCAGATGAAGGTCTGTGGTTTTTGACATCTTATAATTTTTAATGGCTTTAGAGCTTGTGCTGTATTGTTACCTTATCTTGATCATACTTTCTGTTTTTTCTTCTTCTTCAATTTCATGGGCACACAGGAAGTTTTTCAGCTGATTGTATCATCATTTGAAAATCTAGATGACAAATCTAGTCGGTCTTATGTTAAGAGGGCCTCTATTCTTGAAACTGTTGCGAAGGTTAGGTCATGTGTGGTGATGCTGGATCTTGAATGTGATGCACTGATAATTGAGATGTTTCAGCACTTCTTTAAGGCTGTAAGGTATGGAAGAATATCTTCATTGGAAAGGCTATGTATGCTGTCTTGTTGATTTTGGTGGCTTCCTTTTGTCTTTTTGAATTTCAGTTGCTTCCTTTAGCTATGTGCCCTGAAAATTACCCTGAAGATTATATGTTTTTTGCAAGAAATACTATGCTCAAATATGCTTCTCCCTTTTTGCTTGATTGTCTTCTGTGTCTCATATGCATGATCGTGGCTGGCTGGCCCTTGAGGCTTTGGGTGACGTAGCATTTTTAGAGGTCACATTGGAATTCATTTGGCATTGATATAAGGATTACTTTTGGTCTTGCTGTAGTAATGTAGGTAATGTGGGGGTTTTTTGAGTTAATTGTATGATTTATTTAAATCTGCAAAATGGCAACATATGTAATGCTTAATGTTATATTTTGTGATGAATTTCCAGTCCAACATGGTCCATGGCTACACTATGGAATGTGTAATGGGCTCAAACCCGTGTATTGATAATATTATCTGCTCTTGCTTCTTAATTGAGCTGATACCTTTATTTTATGCGTGTAGTTCCAAATGAACATTGCTGTTGTGCTGTGTAATGTTATATGAATCGGGAAATGATTGTCTGTTGAATGGTGACTGTTTTGTCTTTAATTTGTTTCTATTGATGGTTTATTCTTTTTTTCAGGGATTATCATCCGGAAAATGTCCTTTCATCAATGGAGACCATCATGTCCCTTGTCTTAGAAGAAAGTGAAGATATCTCCGTGGAATTACTGTCACCCCTTTTAGCTAGTGTGAAAAAGGGTGATGAGGTGAGCTATCTCTATCAGTTCATGGCACAAGCACTCTGTTTATTTCCATCCGTTTCTGTGAATGAACTAACCGCTTTTACTGTTTTGCAGGAAGCTCTACCTGTTGCCCAAAAGTTGGGAGAGAAAGTACTTGAAACCTGTGCTACGAAGGTTAAACCTTACTTGATACAGGCTGTGAAATCTTTGGGTGTATCTTTAGATGACTACAGCGATATTGTTGGTTCAATGTGCCAAGAAATCTCTGGTTCCATTGAGCAGAAAGATGTCCATGCTGGTGATGAAAATAAGGTAAGCTTGTTGTGCTACTAAGATAACATTGTAGTTATGGTGCTGATTTAACCACTCATTTAATGGTGTATCTTGTGCTGCCATCATTAAGCTGTATTTAATATATCTAGTGGCATTGCTGTTTATTTTCTACAGATGATTTAATGAAGATTCTCAACCGATTTTTGCCATTTCATTCCTTATTACTGAATTTGAATTGATTGAATTGGCACATCATTTATCGAGTATTTAAGATATCCCAATATTCATTGTTGCACCACATAAGTGAAACCCCTACTATTAGTGTTGATGAGAAGTCTTTTGATAAGTGCTTGGCATAAAGTTTTTGTTTTGTGTATTGCCTTGTATTTAAGATGGCTATTGCTGAAAAACCACGATCTCAAGTAGATTGGTTCCATCCTGACTGCTGCTGTGCTAGTACGGAATTGCATCCTTCAAGCAATTGGCCCATCTGTGACTTGTGTATGCTGGGTCTAATAAAAATTTGATTTGGAAGTTTTTCGGTTTTTTATTCTGATTTTTTTGTCAACAGTTTATTGTGCATCGAATCTAATTGAAACTGGTGACTAAGTGGTATTTGGTTGATACTGGCAGTTGTTTACTGGCTCAATATTTTTTCTTATGGTCCAAATTCGATTTCTCATAACATGCCCTTGACTTGTTGCAGGCTGAAGAGAGCAAGCCAGCTGGGACATTGTCAGCTACTGCTGCTCAGGCATGGCACCTTCGCTTCTAAATTTTGTTTTTTTTTTTTAATTTATATTTATTTTTGGGTTTTTGTTTTTCTCCAGGTTGATGAAGAGGAAACAACAGAAGTGGCCACTCCTAAACAAGCTGATCCTGCAAATGAAAAATCTCCAAAGTCAGCTGTGAGCAATGGTGTCGCTCAGACTGGGGAAGATGACTCCTTGGCAGATTCCTATTCCTTGAAGAAGCAGGAGGATAATCATACTGATCAGTTGAAAAGCATTGATATGCCAGGTAATGGTGAACCTGTCATTTCAGATGCTGAAAAGGTAGTAAACACAGAAAGTGAGGCAGAGCAGACGAGCAAGAAGAGTGCTGAGAAGTCTCCAACGAAATTGACGGAGCCTTCAGAGAGTTTTCCTGCTGTCCCTGAGAAGGAAGCCAAGGAATTGCCAGATGATAAAATTCACGGCAAGGATATTCCCGGTTCTCATAAAGATCAATCTGTTGAAGAAGCAATATCTTCTGAGAATATAAAAGAAACTGTCACCCAGCCCTCCTCACCTAAGGCATCAGAGGGTGAGTCTGTACCTGTCGCTTCCCCATCTGTTGGCGAAAGCCCTCCTGATGAAAGTGTTTCCAAAAAGGGTGGACGATCAAAGAAAAAGGAGAGCTTGAACAAACATTCTGCACCATCTTCTGATGATGTTCCAAAAAAGGTATCCGATGGAACAAGTGATTCAGAATTAAAATCGCATAAACACTCTGGAAAGAAGGCATTTGCTGGGACTTCCAGTGAGGATAAGACACCAATGATGACAGATGCATCCAAGAAGGAAAGCAACACCACTAGTGAACCAGAGGCAAAATCGCTGAAGCAATCATCAAAAGAGGTGGACACATCCAAGAAGGAAAGCGACACCGCTAGTGAACAAGAGGCAAAACCACCGAAGCAGTCATCTAAAAAGTTAGACGCATCCAAGAGGGAAAGTGACACCACTGGTGAACCAGAGGCAAAACCGTCAAAGCAGTCATCTAAAAAGGTGGATGCATCCAGGAAGGAAAGCAATACCACTGGTGAATCGGAGGCAAAACCGCTGAAGCAGTCATCTAAAAAAGTGGATGGAAGTAGCAGCAATGATGGGTTGTCTTTAAAGCAATCTGAGGATAAGAAGCGTCAGAGTCGTGGAAAAGCAGCTTCAGAAAAGCATGCGACCAAAAGCTCAACTAAAGATGATGACAAAGTACTTGCTTTCTTTGCCATTACTTGTGATTTTACTGTTTATTTTCTAAGTCCATTAATTAATAAGTTTTTTGTTGTTGTGATGATTTATTTAGGAAAAGACCCCTTCAACCAAGTCAGCTGCAAAATCAGCAAAAGAGGAACATCACTTAGAGGAGACCCCCGTGACAAGTACCAAGAGGAAGCGTGGTGATGAAAAAGTATGTGTTCTTTATACCTACAGTCATACATATCTGCAACAATTGATTCTTATTTGGTATTTCAGTTTGTAGCTTATCAGGTATGAGTGGTTTACTTACTGAACCATAGATAGACAGTACTGATGTGATTCTCATTTAAAATGTTTTTGTTTTACCAAATTTACAATTTTATAGCATCTAATTGTCAAATGGAAACATGGGAATTTTTTGGTTAAATTTCCACGATACTTCCAAATGGTTATTTTGTATGTTGAATCACACACTATGTTCCCTGTCCTCTCCCCTATATTATTCTTTAACTTTCTGCTTTCTAGTATTACAATGTATGGTTGAATAAATACATATATCAGTTGTATAACATGTGTTTGTTTTTTGGGTTCTGTAGCCTCTGAATTTAAAATACCTTTGTGTATGCTACTTTGGCCTGGAGACTTGTTCTTTAGGATTATTTCCTAATAAGTGATAATTGTGGCAGGGATCTGATATTGAAGAATTTGATGAAAATGTGGTTGGTTCAAAGGTTAAAGTATGGTGGCCAAAAGATCGCCAGTGAGTTCTCACCTCTTCTTGATTTTTTAGTAATGCTTTCATTAGTTATTGTTGAAAGTTGATGTTTGTACTATTATTGAACTGGTACTTGTGTATATGTGCATGTGTGTACTTAAGAGCCATTCTTTCAAAATTGAGATATGATCGTTATTTCAACCTGGTTGTTTTTCTTCATATTATAGCATTTATCTTAATGCATTTGAATTGAAGTTCAGGCTACCCAAAGTTATTTTTTGTGCCAAGCAATTTTCTCCAATCATGGGCATCCCTTAGCTTCAACCACCTCACTTGTGGTCCTCTCCTTATTGTTGAATACAATTTTAATTATCATATTTAGCCCTAATTTTCCTTCTCTCATCGGCCACAAGTACATTGCACTCTTCACTATGCACAGAGAGTTCTCATGTTCCTTGTGTGATTTTGCAGATTTTACGAGGGTAAAATTGAATCTTTTGACCCGATTAAGAAGAAGCATAAGGTATGACCTTTATTAAGGATGCCTGGTCTTGATTGTCAATATAAGTTAACATGGGTTTAGAATTTGGGTTCTTGCTTTTATTTGGGTCTTGTCTTTTTTCTGGAAGGAATAATTTTATTTTATAACCTTCTGCATGTGAGTACATGAATACTTACAGGTCTCTGTGTTTTTGACTAATTGAAAGAAGAAAAGATAGGGTTTTCTGTCTGAGTTAAATGTCTTTTTACTTTTGTAGGTTGTATATACCGATGGCGATGAAGAAATTTTAATCCTCAAAAGGCAAAGGTTTGAGCTTATTGATGATGACTCTGAGTCAGAAGAGGTGGGTGGCTACCTGGCTTATCTCCTATTATATTTTCAAGATTTTGTCATTTTGTGCTAAAACATTTCATTTACAGGAAGAAGCAACTGATCACCCAAGTCCTGAAACCTCTTCTGAAGCGTATGTGCTCTTTATTGTTGTATATTGGCTTCTCAATTGACAATTACATTATGTTTTTAAACTTCTGATTGCTTCCCCCTTGTGACCTGAGTAAACCCTTAAATGGTATAAAATACAGAGACTGTGCTCTTCAAATGCAGGCCTCAGCTCAGTGGCTTGTGTAATCTGAAATATATCCCCTGATATGGTTTCATTTTTTATGATTTTAAACAGGCCCCTGAAGAAGAGAATGAAAACAAGTTCTGATAAGTCATCTAAGCAAGGAAAGGTGGATGCTTCCCCAAAGAGGTTTGTTATAACTCTTCTGAAGCTATGCCAGTTTCATTTGCTGGGTTTCTAATAAATATTTAATCAATAGGGGCACCGGAGCTTCCTCCAGCAAATCCAAAATTGCAGCTGCAAAATCAGGAGGAAAGTCTAAGGAAGCCGGTAAAACTGGTGGGAAATCTGTAGATGAATCGAAAGTTAAGAAATCAGATGATCGTGGCAAAACCAAGGATCATACCCCTAAAAGTGGAAGTAAATCTGACTTTGCTCCAAAAACTGCCAGCAAATCAAAAAATGACAACCCTGTGACATCCAAGACTAGCAAGTCCAAGGAGGATGGCACGAGCACTCCCAAAATTTC
>Ga0325400_1002237_pt1 | contig 16837 bp, 11 predicted proteins | sample PopdelMetagenome_2_FD_205662 | JGI IMG/M metagenome (GOLD analysis project Ga0325400, IMG submission 205662) | Populus deltoides microbial communities from Bellville, Georgia, United States - Xylem-PdKOR-R1 | ecosystem: Host-associated > Plants > Phyllosphere > Stem > Wood/Secondary xylem... | reverse complement strand
TAAATTCTAGAAAACAAACATAGCCTTAATCTATTTCCTTTTTCTTTATAGTTTATCCTCGCTAGATCTCTACTTCTAGCACTATATAAAAACCAAAGTGGGCTGCCAAATGATTTAAAAAAAAAATTAACTATCATTATTTTAGTTAATATTTCTACCAACTATTTAACCCTTTGATAATTTTTCTTTTTGAAAATTGATTTCATGATTTTTTTTAAATTTTCTTCATAAAAAATTGACTTTATTTTGTGAATTCGTTGGGTTGGCACCAGTTTACTCAAGTATTCTTTTTTTTTATTTTATCCTCCAATATTAAGCTAGTTAACAATTGTAATGCATATTTTTTTTCAGTTTTTTCATTTACGAGGTAATCTCGGTCTCGTGACACTAATTGCGGTTTTGCAAGGCCTGGCTATATTGACTTTGGTCTTTTTTTAAAATGTTTTTTTTCTTGATTTTATCCTTTAATACTAGATTAGTTGAGATTTAGATTTCATATTTTTTTATTTTGCTTTTTACGAGATCATCTTGATTTAATAACATGTGTTGTGGGTTTGGTAGGATAATATAGGTTCACTCAAATCCTTTTTTATGTCATTTTTATTTTAAATTATTTTTTTTCAACTTTACCATCTAATATTAGGTTGCTTATAAACTAAGCCTTGTCAATTTTTTAAAATTTGTTTTCTATAAGATTATCTTATTCTCATGATTCGTGTTATGGGTTTGACGATATAACTCGAGTTGATTTGAATTTTTTTAAAATAAAATACTTTTTTTCTCTCCAATTCTTCAACACTAGGCTAGTTTGAGCTAGACTTCTTAAATGCTTTTTAATTTGCTTATTAATTTGCTTTTTACAATGTTGTTATATTTTTATGACTTGTAGACTGATCAAAGTTAATTCGAGTTAATTCAACATGTTATTGTGTCAATATTTAAAAAATATAAAATGTCATATAACATGTCATTGTCTATGTGTTTAAAAAATATATTTGCAAATATGCACTGGAGTTTTATCTCGTTTAAGTTTGTGGTGAATTGGACTCTGTAAATACTCTTCAATTTGCTTTTCAATTTGTTTTCTATAAAGTTATTGTATTTTTATAATTTGAATTACAGATTTCATAACTTAATTCACGACAATTTAGTATATTATTATTTTAATAATTATAATTTATATATATATATATATATATAAATCATCTCATCGGATATGTATCATATTTTTATCTCATAATTATTATATTTATTCTACTAAGAAGCATGTTAGCAATGCACTAACGTTTTTCACATTTAATTTTTTTTTTATCCGACCCAGAAAGCGGTGCGGAACAGGTACGTAGTTGCTTCGAAGCTCACAAGGCCATGGAATATTTGGCCAGCCCCATTTTTTCCCATGATTCCTCACCTCTTTCCATCCAATCCTGTTTAATTAATTTTTCCTTTCACGGGGCTGAAATGTGCTGCTGTTCATTATCTACTCTTATTTTTTCTCTGGTCACAACTGTGAAGCAAAGCAACCATATCATATAGCCTTTTTGACTTTATGCGCAAGCGCTTTTCAATTAACCCTACACCATCCATCCCCCATATTCGACTGCGTCCATCTTTGTCCCACCCCTCTTACTGAATACTGAACATGATTGGTAGTTAAACTCTATCTTTCATGTCTCTTTTTTAATTGGAAGCGGTAGCTAGCACAATAATCTTATTTTTTGTTCAATAATTGCTCCTTGCTAGGCGACACCATAGAATAGAGCAGAGAAAAGGGATAAAAAAAACATCGCCACACTGGGATCTTGTCAATTGTAAAGCTCACCCACCTATGGCACATGCCACCTTCAAGCTTCATATTTTCCTTTAGGAATCAACCACTCCATTTATAGTGGTATGAAAAAAAGAACAAGGTCAATAAATACAGTAGGTATTTGTCTTAATTCCTCCAGATGAGTTACCAGCCAAAAAGCACGCCAAGATGGCGATGATGGATACAGGAGCTCTAAAAGGAAGAAATGCCATTGAAGAAGTGGGGTATTTGAGGGGAGGGTTCTCTGTTCCCTCCATTTGTTCCTCAACGAGCTATTCCTTTCCACGAAAGAAGTCTTTAATGAGGAAGGCGCAATTCTACGTCGATGTGGGCCTTCTTCCCTGCCAGTTTTTTTCCATAAAGAAAAAAAACTTGTATAAGTGCGTAAGTAAATACAAAAAAATCCATCACAGAGAAAATATCAGTAAATAACTACAACAAGATAAGGTACAATGGGGTGTTACTGTTCAATATTGAAAAGGGAAGAGAGAGGTTGGTGGCAATTACAAAAGTGAAACCAAACAACTGTCTGTTGCACTGGCCTGTTACACATGATTTGGCCAGAGAAAAGGCAACGCTAGAAACAGGGAAAAAGTTAAAGGGAGGTTGCAAGGTAATTATAGGCACGAAAAGAAATCCAGACCCCAATGTTGTTTCTTTCTCTCTCCCCTACAGTCACATGTCCTTTTTTTTTTTTTTGCCCAAAGTGAAAAGCTTTGCTTGAATATACAAAACAAACAAAGAAAAACCCAAATCCTAAGCCAGGCCAAGCCACACTCTTTTCTCTCTTCTCTTCTTAGTTTTTCTTATCCATCTCCTTCAATTCCATGACCTTAGGCCATGAATGATTGAGTGAACTAGACAAAAGTTTCCTCCCTGTCTATTGACTCTATCCCTCTTCACCACCCAGCACACCATACTAGTCATATCTCCAACCTCCAGCTCCTTTTCTGGTGTCCTTTTCTCTCCGCATTTCCTCTCCTTGTTTGGCTAGACTCATGAGAATGATGGCCATGTGTTAACCTTTGCTCTGGTTGGTAATGCAGTGGAATGAGAGATTTTAAAGTAGCCTTTTTTACTAGGAGAATGAGGGAAAGTGAAAGAAAATAAGCAAAACTTAAGCCACTCCTCCTGCTTTCCCATTCATTTTCACTCTTTTATCTTGAATACATATTTTTTTGTGTTGGGCTGCTTCATTTGGCTGGAAAATGAGAAAGCATGGATGGCAACTTCCTTATCACCCTCTTCAGGTACTTATTTATTTATTATTATTATTATTCTTATTTCTTTTTATTGTGTTATTTTTCAGTGCTCTGCATCTTTATTGGTTGAAAGTTTTGATCTTGAGTGGTCGATGTGAAGGTGGTGGCTGTTGCTGTATTTCTGGCACTGGGGTTTGCTTTTTATGTGTTCTTTGCTCCTTTTGTGGGGAAGAAGTTATTTCAATACATAGCGATGGGAATCTACACTCCTCTTGTAAGCGAATTCACACTTTCCCGTATAGTATTTTTTTTTCTCCTTGCATATTTTTTAATGTGTGCTTTCATTATTTTTAGCGGGTTTAACAACCGAGATCTGTTTTCCTCTTCTTGGTTCAAAAGCTCCTAGCTTTATTTTCTCTAATTCGATTCCCTTGTGTGTTTCTGTTTTCAGGGATTCTTCTATCTATAGATCCTTTCAAACATACTGTCACTTTAGTTGATAAATGTGATTGAGTTGATTGTTGTCTGGTCCCTGTGTTTGTTACCTAAAACCATAACAAATGAACTACAAATTTGATCCCCTAAAGATCAAAATTTTGGCACTAGTTGGAACAAAAACACTGTGCCATTTGTTTCTCTGTGAATGCTAGCCCTTGGCATATGCCTGTGTTAACAAATCGGGGATATTTGATACAGTATGCTATTAATTGTGGTCTTCCAATTAAAGCAGTATAAAGCCAGTCCTTGCAATTTTCTATTTAGACTGTAATTGCTTAATCACTGGCCTCTTTCTCTCTCTCTCTCCCTTTTTTATTTGTGGATTTTCACAAACTGTCAAAACCCCTCCAAAGCATGCATTTTTTTAAGAAGAGAGTCAAAAGACTTTCTGGATTAACATGGAACTCAAAATAACCATTAATTAATTTCAGTATTCTACCCTTTCATGGTCTTGTTGGGAATCCATGAAAACATATCACCATTATGTCACTGGCAGAATATGAATGGTGTCTATGTATAACAAATGTTTTATTGCTAAGTACTGAATAGACAGCTAACAAGCTTTCTATTCCGCCAACACACATAGGGGTGATGATACTGAAAGCAGTTAATTACCAAAATACAGAATTGGGTTAGATTTTATTAGTGCATGCTATGCATTTTCAGGCTACCTAATTCCGTGTTTAACAATCAACTTCTCTTACATGATTCGCTGTATGCCTTTGGATTGAGATATTTCCGACTGATTAAATTCTGGATGAGAAGTTAATAGGTAGTAGCTATGGCATCAATATATTTATATCTGACATGCTAGCCCATGCTAGTCAAATAGATATCCTTGGACCTGGTGATATATTCGAAACACTTTACATTTGGCTGTTAATGTGGTCTGTAAACGATAATTCATTTGCCAGAGGAAAAAAATAGTAGGCTTATATTTCGGTCATGCTATGGTTCTAAATTTCATTTGAGCAAATCATGACATGAGTCAGCCATTTTAAGCATAGAAATTGCATCTTCTAGTCTTGTTTATTAGTGACAACTAATACAGGTCAATGTAAATGCAACATACATGCACTTCACAACCACTGTTTCTTATGCTGGTTTCATTAGATGTGTGCTCTCCACTTCTCCTCTAGTTGGCACTTTAATAACTGCTCCTCTGCTTTTCAGATTACCTGTGCCTTTGGTCTATATATTTGGTGTGCAGCTGCTGATCCTGCGGACCCTGGAGTGTTTAGATCCAAAAAGTATCTCAAGATTCCAGACAGTGAAAAGCATAACCCACAGAAGGATTCAAAACTCGGTGGAGGGTCAACTTCATCAATACATGATGCAAATGCTTCTACAGTTGTAGGAAATTCTCTGGAAAAAGAGGTGGTGGGTGCAGAATCAACTAAGAAAGAGCCCAAGACTCAAATTGATAAGGTGTCATCAGGGAATTCATCTTGTTTCCAGTGGGTTTTCTTTCCTTGTGCTTTTTTCTGTAATCACTGCAGTTCGAGTGATGAATCTTCTGAGCTACAGATGAGCGAAGATGGCATGTTCTATTGCAGTTTGTGTGAAGTTGAGGTTGGTAGGAGTGCTTGAAGTCAATAGATTTTTCAATTATTTTTAAATTGTCCAGTAGAGTTAATAAATATGCACTGACTTGGTTGACATGAATAGCTTGACACTCAAGAATTATTGTTCTAATAATGTAAGCATATGCTTGCAATTTTGAAGTATTTCTGAGGATGTTTATTTTTATAGAGAAACCATTTTGATACATTCAACCTGCAAAAAGCTAACAGCCATTGCACACATCTTGAGTTCAATCTAAAGTTCAACTGTACTACTTGTGTTTACAGTTCATGAAAGTTTCTGCTTATGAAATTATAATCCTGTCCAGGTTTTCAAGTACAGCAAGCACTGTAGAGTATGTGACAAATGTGTTGATCGTTTTGATCATCACTGCAGGGTATGGGAGGTCTTGTTTCTTGGAAAATTTTCTTTTTCATCTTATAATCCTTATGCTCATTTGGTCCCTGACATTTGCAGTGGCTTAACAACTGCATAGGCAAGAAGAACTACAGACAGTTTTTCACACTCATGGTTTCTGCTCTCCTCCTGGTAAGCCCAAGCCTCCACATTCTGCCTTACCTGGAATCTTCAGATGGTCAGACTGCATCAATAAACTGTAATCCCAGCTTCTGAAGGTCAATAGGATTTTCCATGTCCTAATTCTTAAAATCTTTCCATTCTTCCCTATGCAAGTGTCTTTGTTCCCAATCATGTGAAGCGAACCAAAAAATTCATCCTGAGTCCATACGATGCTGTTGCCTGCTGTAGTTCATAATTTATCCATGCAGGACACGATCTTTTGAAAGCTCTTTCAGTTGAGTCCAAGACAGATGGTATTTTTTTTTTATTCCATTGGTTGGCCTCTGGCTTTACTGTTTGTGCTTAAATAGTTTCCCAATGATGTCTGAGATCCTTGAATCATTCCTGGTATTAAACAAGTTTTCACTTCCTGAACTTTCTACCATGATTCCCACAAGCAGCCTCCCATTACTGAAGATTTCCCAGAGTAAGCGTTTCATTTTCAAGCCATTTTCAATTTAATTGACTATTGACAGGTATATACATGGTTTGTGTACCTTGGGCTTGAGATTGCAGCTTATTCTACAATGGTCGACTGGAATCCTTGTACTTATCTGCTGTTTTCTTGAACGGAGGCGATTCTCTGTTGATATCTCTGTTAAACTGGGAAGCAGTTTCTCTTTGGCCCCCTTTGTTATTGTGGTGGTGAGTGCTCTAATGTTGTTATATGTACCGCTTCATTTCTTTGCATTAAACTAATAGAATGTGTACATTCATGTAGCTGGCCTGCACCATCTTGGCTATGATTGCAACCCTACCTCTTGCCCAGCTTTTCTTCTTTCATATCCTCCTTATAAAAAAGGTAATGATGCCTGTCATTTTATCTTCAAATTGCACTTTCTGCTATTTTTTTATTATTAAATAAAAAAATATAATATTGATAAGCTTTTTTTAATTTTTTTTTCCTTTTTGTATTTTCTGGGCAGATGAGCCTTACATATTTATTTTGGTACCTTTCACTGTTGTTTTGGTCTCATGCAGTTTTATGCCAAGTTGTTAGGCATAATAACATAATTTCTGCACACGTCACAGGGAATCAGCACTTACGATTACATAATAGCTCTAAGGGAGCAGGAACAAGAGCAACAAGGTGTTGATGGTCAGCAGAGTGCGCAAATGTCTCCAGCCAGTTCACTTACTGGATTAAGCAGTGCAAGCTCATTTTCTACTTTTCACCGGGGTGCTTGGTGCACACCACCTCGCCTTTTTCTGGAAGATCAGGTACCTCTCACTAATCAATATTTCTACTAGGTGTATTGTGTGATAGTGAATCTGTATATTAAAAGAGGAGTGATAACTTCAACATGTGTTTTATTTTTTAGATTTTTTCTGCTGTCATTTTTGAATGCTTTGCACTTAGGCACGAGTTTAAACTTTTAACGACACTGCTAAACTTCTTGATGCTACTGTAACATTCCCTGTTCTTTCAGTTTGATGTTGTTCCTCCAGAGACTGGATCTGTCAGCTCATTAGGAAAGAAGACTATTGGAGAAGAACCAATCAAGAAAAAGAACCTGGCGGCAGTAAAGATCAGTCCTTGGACTTTGGCCAGATTAAACGCAGAAGAAGTTTCAAGAGCTGCAGCAGAGGCGAGAAAGAAGTCGAAAATCCTGCAGCCTGTGACAAGAAGGGAACCCCCTTTTGGGCCAGACATGGATAGCAGCTTTGGCAGCAGTGGCCGTCGGATGGTCCCAAGGACTGATAGTAATAGAAGGAGAGCTAGCAAGCGAATACGCATTCCAGCTGACCTACCCATGGAGTCTGTAACTAAGGCTTCAGGTATAGCTCCTGACAAGGGTTTCACGGAGACATCAACAAGCTTGGCTCCTCTCCAGCTTGAGGCCCGTAGTGCTTTCCAAACAAGCCGAGCAATGTCGAACTCAGCTGGGGTTGTTGCTTCTTCTCCTGAGAGCAGTTTAGACTCCCCAGATATCCACCCTTTCCGGGTTTCCTCATCCGGAGAGTCGAGACGTCTCATGGGTCTATCAGTGGGTGGTCCTGTTTCTCACAATTTATTTCCACTTTCAAGGTCTACCAGTGATGGCTATGAAGCTTCTGGCGGGGAAGATAGTGACAGGGTTTCTTCCAGGATTGCTCAAAGGTCTAATAACTGGAGTAACCTTCTCTTCCGTGCTGATCAGGATGAGAGTGTCTTTAGATTGAAAGCATCATCTTCATCCAGCCAGGCACAATAGAAAACTTTGACAATGACTCATTGAAGTTGGGTTTCGCTTTGGTTTCTCCGTGGGGAAAAGTTCAGCATTCTTTCATTTTTGGGCCAAGAAATAACTGGCCACTTACTTCGCCTATTGACTTTGTATTTTGCTTTGGATTCTGGATTCAAGGCCCCAGGAGAAGACGTGACACTGCTGCAAAAAGGTCGTTGAACTTTCTTGTTTCTCTTAGCCACACCGAAGCATCATGCGCTCTCATTGCAACGGTCGGTCCCTGGCTGTTGCATTTGGTACCAAAACTTTGATCTTGTATTGTTTATAATACTTGATTTGTATTCTATTGGAAGATTTTGTTGGAAATGGACTCTCATGGATGGTTTCTATTGAAGATTTTACTTTTAACATGCACAGACTAACAGTGTATTGTTTCCGGTTCTGTCAATGGATCCAGCAAGGAGGAAAAGCTCACAGTGCCAGTTAAAAAACAATTGCAATTGCACCCTAAGTCAACAAGCTTTTCAATCCTTTCCACCTCATTTTCTTGTTTACGCTGGATTGTCTGATCGTCTTGTGTTGGTTCAGGTACAACTTATAAACTACTGATTAATGGGTACCAAATTTAGGTGGAAGGATATGCCAATTACTAATTCATGTATCCCGGTATTAACAATGCCAAAGCTGAAAACTTGCTGCTTACAATTGCTACTGTGTTACCTCGTCCTGCAGCTTCTTCCATGGCTTTGTTTTTGTGGTTTGGATTTATTTATGTTTTTTCTTGAAAAATATTAATTTTTTTTTATGTTTTTGATATGTCGATGTTAATTTTTTTTTTTGAAAAAACAACATTTAAATATATTTTTCACTGAAATGACCTTCTGGTGAACCGGCTTTGTTTTCTCAACAACCACAAAAATAGCTTTCCAAGGACGGTTTTGTTTGGCTTTGAAAAATTTTGAGTACTAATTATTAATATTTTACGTTTCTAAAAACAAAAAAATGAAAAATGAAAATGATACTAAACAATCCCTCGGCTGTCAAAACTCTATGAACTGCAGGTCTTATGGCTAGAATTTCCAACACCAGACTTATTCCATGCATGTCACTGCCAGACTGAATAGTAGTGATTAGAGTATATGATAGCACTAACATCGTGAGTCCGATAGTACCCGGTGAAGGCATAATATTATAGCTACATGTGTCTAAAAGAAGAAACTTCATTGCAATCTCTGCGAGCTCTAACTTTCTATGGCACAGATTTGACAAAACTATTTGAATCAGAACAGAGTTAGGGCAATTCAATTTCCAATAAAAAAAGCAAGGGACTCAATGAGTTTCTAGGTTTGCACGTACCCTTTTTTTTTTTCCAATTCAGATGCTTTAACGATTGGCAAATGACAGCAAGACATCTTAAGATTCAGTTTCAAGTTTCAACATTAACTGCAGTCTGTAGTACACCAAAACTAACATACTGCACGATAGTAAATGCAATGATTTATTATGAGAACTGAAACGGCCCACCAACCTCCATGAAAAACTGTCCAAAACTGAATCAAACTGGCTATCTATGTCACTGTCAAGCCACAAGCAAAGACAAACCTAACAAACTCACCTACAATCTCTATTCCTAGCTCTTAACATAAAAAACCTTCCACGTCCAGGCACAGCAGTATTTGGGGGCATAAATCTAACAAATGCCACCACAGATGAAGCTTCAGGAATCAGAAGGTCATAGCAATCAGGAGATAAAATCTAAACTATTTCAATCACCAATCCCACCAATAACAATGCTGCCAATGGTTAACCACTTTACAATTGAAACCACTTAAAAATCCTAAATATAGTGAAAAAGCTTTAAGCCACACCTTGTTCCTTAACTGCGTTTGTGATTCGACAAGGCATTGATACATCTGAGTCTCAGGGAAATGATACATAAATCTTTCAAGTTTATGTAGATCAAATCTATCAATATCCCACCAGTATGGACCTGTTCATTCTCCATCATAGATTTAACCAAACCAAATATATGTGAAAAGAAGAGCTATAATAATATCCATCATAAGCACCAGCAACTCAAATCTTATTTCAGATGATGGTACACACAAGTTTCATATTCATTGCAGTATCTACATAGAAGTGAGTTCAAATACACAAGTACAGACTAGGATAAGCTAGAAAAGAACAACAAACAAAACATGTATAGCAAACAAAAGGGATTACGAGGTCGCTAACCTTAGTACTGCATGTCATATATAAGCAACAGAAACAAAATGAGGGGTCTTTCCATCATCAAAAGGCAAGCTAACATAGTCACCAGCAAACTCCTCAGCAATCTCCAAAACAAGCTCTCCGTGCACAGCCTTGCAATCCATGTACAGAACAGCAAACGCCGCGATATTGTAAAGCTGCAACACCATTTGGAGTGCTGAAGTCACCACAATTCGAACAACAAAAGGCCAAATCTTCCATGCACTATCAATATTACCAACATGCAAACCTTCCCAAGGAAATGAACTGGCAATTACCAACAAGCCAGAGAAAAACCCAAAAAATAAAACCATAGACAAAGCCACTCCCTTCATTCGTTTCATTAAGTAGTCACTCCTTCTCAACGGCTCAAGACCCCAACTTGATTCGGCAACCACAATCACCTGAGCTAAAATCCACTTCAATTGCAAATGAAGCAATACGAAGACCAAAACAACCCCAAGAATCACAAGAAAAACAATAAAATAAGGCGAAGAGACATTAATTTCAAATCCAGGAAGCTGAATTCCATTTATAACAAAAAACAACAACAACACAAAAGGGAGAAGGACCCCCAAAAAGATAATTTCAACAAAAGAGCCAGTGATCAAAAGGGGAAAGAAAGAAGTGAAAGCAGATTTGATTGAAGACCAAAGCTTTACAGGTCTACCGTAGAATCCATGAATAACACTGTAGGTGATGGAACCTAGAGCAAAAGTTGAGAAAGTGATGGTAAAGAGTGAAACGAGAAGAGAGAGGATAATCGAATTTGTACTGAAAAGATTTGATGGGTCATCTTGATAAAATGTACGAGAGAGGAGGGTTTTGGAGCCCCGAGTGGAGAATTGAGAGATGATGTTTTGGATGGCGGGGTAGACAGAAAGAAAGAAAGAAAGAGGGAGGATAAAGAGGACAGAGAGAGCCAAGAAATGGCGGGAGTGAGCGTTTATTATACGTTGTGATTCTGATAAGACAGAGCAAAGGTTTGCTGCTGATCCCATGGTGGAGATGAAGGGGGAGTGTGGTCGTGGTGGCGGTCTCGTTTTATGGGACGAAGAAATGGATTTGTTCTGTCTTTTTTTCGTGTCTGGAGAGATCGAACAGTTAAAAGACGGGAAGTTATTTCCGGTCGTTTACTTTGTTTGTGTGCTGCTTACTTGGTGGTTCAGGCTTGAGATTGGAGATTGGAGACAGCAGCACAAACCATTTGATCGCCAAGAATTTTCTTGTTCATGATATGACGGCTAAAACCAATCAAACTAGATTGGCATCAGGGGACGGGGACGTTTAAAGAGTTAATAATTATTATAGACTTTTAAGGGGTCTCCCCCGCTATATATGAAAAAAAAAAAGGCAATTACTACAGTAATTTGAAGATATTGCAAGTATAATTGGAAAATTTCAAACCTATAACTTGATGCTGGTAATAGCGGTTTTTCCTTTTTCAAGATATCTCGGATTTAACTATAAAAAATATTACTCTTTTCATAATTTGTTATGACGGATTCATTGTAAAATACATCCAGATTTTTTTATTAAGATTTGACTGCATACAAGCACAGTCAACAAATTAATTTGAATAATAAGTTCATGATGCTATTTCATAATAAAATATTAAGTTTTTGGATTGAAGGAATCCACCAATTTTGACATTGATTGTGTGATTGAATAACTCAGTAAAATTTATTTAAGATACACGTCAACCAGAAGGCTAGCTTGATTCGTTACAAGAAGTTAACCCATGAAAAGCTACCCTGGAAATAATCCAATTCCTATATCAATGAGGTTGAAGATCCTCTTATGGAGACGAGGCTTTTGCTCAAAATTGATGTGAATGAATGTTCTTGGTTCATCATGTAGCAGTGATGACTAGAAAATCTGCAAAAACAACTTCTGTTGTTATCATTAAAAAGTATAAAGACTCCCATAAATTACCAAACATGTGGAAAGAAATAAGCCTTAGAAACCGTGTTGTTTCTGTAGGGAGATCGAGAAGGTCGAAAACTAAGGTTGTTTACTTAGTCAACTTGCATGAAACCGAGAATAAAAGAGTCAATTTCACCACCATCTTAGAAGGCTTGCCAGTCATAAACACAGACATAAGACTAAATCTATTTTCAGATCACTGAAGCTTAAGCTATCCGTTTAAGAACCGATCGATGTCAAGGAGAGCGTTTATTTTAAGATGCGGAAGATAGGGAACAAACAAGTTTTCCAACGAGGAGAGTTAGGGATTGTTTGTCTTTCCCTTCTGTTCTGCCATGTTTTTTAAAAATTTTATTTGTTTTTATTTGTATATTTAAATTATTTTGATATATTAATATCAAAATAAAATTTTAAAAATAAAAAATATATATTATTTTTATATATTTTTGAATAAAAAACATTCTCTATCACAGTATTAAACATCATTTTAATCAAGTGATGGTCAATAAACAAGTTATTTATATTGATTTTTTTTTCTGTGAAAAACATAAACATTTTTTTCCTAGAAAAACAACAACAACAGTGGAAAATATTTTGTATTACATAATCGAACACAAACCTTGTTAAAATTTCCAAAAAAATTAAAAGCTCGAGACTCGAAATAACTATATCAAGGATGCGATGCTTGAAGAGTTATACCACTTGAATGAAAACTGTTCCTAGACTTGTGTTCTTGTAAACTAAAAGAGGGCGAAGAGTGAAGTCATGAATCTAGCAGTTTGGGGCTACCTGGAATCTAACAAACTAGAAAAAAAGAAAAGGACTTGAACACAAACACTTGAATGTTCATAGTTCTAAGGATAACAAAATCATGGATTGAAAAATTAAGTTATAAAGAGACTAACACAGAATTTATCGCTGTCCTTTTCTTCTTTGACTTGTTTTTTTTTTTCTTTTTGAAAACCTTTGACTTATAAATGGTAGGAGATCCATGAAGAACAAAGTTTTAAACTTTTAGGATGAAATGAATTTCTAATGATTTGCCTTGCTACATAATCATTACTAATCAATGATAACATGATAGAATCAGAAGGATGTGACTGCCTTTCTCTCCTTTAGAACATCTATGTTTTTTTTGTTTGTTGGAAAAACCTCAGTTTAGTTATAAATCTTTATATTCATTCTCAATTGAATCCAGATTTATAAAATTTACCAATTTGATCACAATTTTATTTTGAAAACTCTAAATTAATGTTTATCGACATTCTCATCAAATTTCCTCAAATTGATGTTGATTTAGTGCATAAATATACGCATGAGACCAACATTATTGATGTTTATTAATTTTTCCTTCATTTTTTCCTGAAATTAGGTCCTTTATTTAGTATATAAAACATGCATATGAAATTTAAACTATTATAAGAGCTTGACAAAAGGATGCAGTTGAGAATGTATGGGATCTAATCGATAAGATTTATAGGTTTGAAATGCAATTGGAAATGGGTATATAGTTTGGGGACTAGATTCTGATTCCCAATTTTTTTTTAACCACTTTCACGTAACGCCCATCCAAGACAAGCGCAGGCTGCAGCTAAAAAAGCTCCAATGGTGGCATCTTCAACTGCACACCTTAGAAAAAATGCCAGCATCCTGCATCTATGACACACACACGCTTTTGAATCACCATCCCATTCACGCCAAGAACCCACCGACTCTTCTCTTTCAGTATCAGAATCCCTCACTATTAATTCCCTCCAATTCCAACAATCATTTTGCAAGTTCCCGGGTTTTTTTCACCATCCGATCTAACTTTTCCATGTTTCTCTTATTGCCCTATAAATCGAAATCTAAGTTTTGTTTCTTTAAGTTACATTGCTCGGCAATTTTTTTAATTCAAGATCCAATATAGTGGCACTGTGTATGCATTGAGTCTTGTTTCTTTATATTGTCGAGTCTATAAAAATATCGATCAAATGGAGGTTTCTAGCGGAGCTTCTCCTAGAATGAGTTTGGATCAGCTGCAAAAGGAGGGATCTGAAGAAACCCATCTCCAAAATTTTGAGCTTGATTCATTTGATTATAATGATAGCCATAATCTTCAGTTCTATTCAACGAGTGCATTGGATATCTTGAGAGAAACAGCGAGGATTCTCCGATGTAATTCATGGTCGTTTATGACAATTGCTGCTTTGCTTATTTGTCCAGTATCTGCCATTCTTTTGTCGAATGTATTGGTTGATCAGTCTATTGTTAAGAGATTGAGTACTAGGCTTTTGTTAGTTGCAAATTCTAGTGGACTTCCATTGAGGCCTCTTATCAAACAGCTGTGTCATCGTTTTGCCGAGATGGCTGTTTCGTCTGCAACGTGTTTCCCGTTGTTTATTACCCTGTCTTTGTTATCAAGAGCTGCGGTGGTTTATTCCGTAGATTGCACATATTCGAGGAAAGATGTTGATGGTTCAAAGTTTTTGGCAATGATAAGTAAAATTTGGAAGAGGATTGTTTCGACGTATTTGTGGTCGTGTATGGTGATTGTCGGTTGTCTCACGTTATTCTTTGTTCTTCTTTTAGCTGTTTGTAGCACATTTTTGGTGCTTGGGTTTTGGCCGGAGTTAAATCTGTATGCTGCGATGATAGTGGGGCTAGTTTTCTCGGTTATTTTTGCCAATGCGATTATTGTTTGCAATATTGCTGTTGTGATCTCTGTGTTGGTGGATGTTTCAGGGCCGCAGGCACTGCTCCGGTCCAGTGTTTTAATTAGGGGACAGACTCAGGTGGGTCTTTTAATATTTCTTGGATCAACAATTGGGATGGCATTTATAGAAGGTTTGTTTGAGCATAGAGTTAAGACATTGAGTTATGGAGATGGGTCTTCCAGGATCTGGGAAGGTCCTCTCTTGGTTATTATGTATTCATTTGTGGTGCTTATTGATTTGATGATGAGTGCAGTTTTCTACTATAGTTGTAGATCTCATGGCATGGAAGCCTCGGATGGCGAATGCCTGGCAATGTTAGGAACAGTTACTGTTTCTGCCGAATCTGTGGGCATTCCATGACGTGATCTTGTAAATCGATTGACATTGTAGAGTTTTCTCCAGTTAGTGAAGGCAGGACTTGTATGAGAACTCTCTACTGATAAGGAAGTCGCATGGAACTTCACTTGCCATTAGCATGCAAAGATTATGGCTGTTGCTAAACTCAGATGAATCTCTAGTTTTCTATAGAAATATTGTTACTGGAATGCGGAACATCACATTCTTGGTATTCTGCAGGAGACAAAATAAAATTCAAAACAGGTATGTGAAGTTTGATGGGTACAGTATAGTTGTAAAACAAGATAATCCTTGGAGATAAACCTTTAAAAATGATAGTAACATTTTCCTATCATCTGGTGGAAATCCATTTCCTATTAGCTTCTTCTTTTATTTTTTCAGCTACCTTTTGTCCTTTGCATATGCTGTCCTCAATCATGGATGATCAAATTTGTCTAGACGTATTCAACTGCAACTATGAATTTGTTAATATTTGAGTTCTATAAATTAATTTGTTCATTGTATTGGATGTAGTTTGCCAGTTATATGCTTTCTTTTCCGCACAAGGACATTGCGCGCATAAGTTTAAAATGTTGGAAATGCCTGATGGACCAAATGAAATTCATGATTATCTTGCTCAGGATTGATTTTGATTTCTTTTGGCCTGTTTCCCAAGTCGTTGAGAAAGTGTGTAATTTCATATACTTGTAATCATTGTAGCATTCATATGGGCAGTTAGTGATTAATAATTCCGTTTCCCGGGTCTTTCACTTTGAAGTCCTTACATATAGCTATTGTCACTCTTGTTGGTTGCTGGAAAATTTAGGGGAAAGGATTTCAAAGTATGCTTCTCAGGTTTTCTTTTTTAATAACGGGTATCCCTTATCATATTGAGATGCATGCTGGAAAGCAAAACATCTCTTAAAGAGAAAATCACAGTTTTTTTTTGCTTGTAAGAGACGCACCTTCAATTTGAAAACCATTCTTCTTACTTATGAACAACCCTATGGGATTAATTTTTTATTCATGTAGTTTCATTGCCTCAATCACCAGAATTTTGAGAATTGTCATTTATGCTGTGAATATCACCAAAATTTCATCCAGGTGGAAGCAAGATGTTGAATTCAATAGGTCACACTTCTTCTCGAATATGTTCACCACAGTACCTTTATTATAAGTATCCAAACTATTTTGTTCTTGTTGAACATAAGCTGGTGCTTGTGCGGCATGAGGCTTTTGCCGAACATTGGGTTCTCTAACACCTCGATCCTTGTTTCAACATTAAGGAAGTCTACTAGTCTCTAATTCTTATGCCCTTTAGATGATTTGTTGTTGTGCCAATTCTAAGAATCAGGTCTTTACTTCCAGGAGCTTCACTGTTATTGTTGCACAATCTCACAGGTATTTCAGTTCTTGTTGACCCTTCAGGCTCAGTTCAGATGCCAATACTTCCATTACTGGATTTTCCTTGTCTGAAAACTAGCGATATAAGTGAGACAAGATGATTTCTCGCATCTAGACAGTCTATATACAGAACGCAAGGAAATAATACAGTACAATACAATTCTTCTGGTAGCAAATTTTGATGTTAAGTGTTGCAAGTCATACCCACAAGATTGATTTGTTCTTGTTGAACAAAGGTTGATGCTTCTCGTTGCCTCATAGTTTGCCGGAGTTCTTGAGGGTTCACATTAATGCCAGAAGGTCCTGGATCAATATTGGTAGCTATTTGTTTCCTTTTATCCTCAGATAATGCCTGCTGCTAGAAGGTCCTGGAAAATGAACGTCATGTTTTCATGGTGGCAGGAG
>Ga0325400_1002236_pt1 | contig 16838 bp, 13 predicted proteins | sample PopdelMetagenome_2_FD_205662 | JGI IMG/M metagenome (GOLD analysis project Ga0325400, IMG submission 205662) | Populus deltoides microbial communities from Bellville, Georgia, United States - Xylem-PdKOR-R1 | ecosystem: Host-associated > Plants > Phyllosphere > Stem > Wood/Secondary xylem... | reverse complement strand
GGGAATGAAGCTTTGACATAAAACTACTCGATAGGTCCATGATAGTTGTTTACAGAATCTGAGTAAGTTTTTGATGGATCTTTATGGTTTGCGCAGGGACATTCACTGATGGAAAAAAAAAAAAAAAAACAAAAAGGTTTCTGTGTGATCGCCTCCAGCTGTTTCAAGAATCTAATACATGATCAGCTGCCTTGTGAATTATGACAGATTTGTTATGTTTTGCACAGTAGCTGATGGCCACGACTTTGGATGTCTGATGTATTTGGCCTAGTAATCTATGACAAAGAGGTGATACTAATCTCTCCTTACTAAATGGTCTAATGGGCTTTGCTGGTCAGCTCAGCTAAAGAATTTGGTAATTGGATGCAGAGATGGTCAGTGAAATTGGCATGTGACATTGCATTTCATGGCTGAAATAATTGTGAGTTTTGAGTTTCAACCTCTACCAACTGAAGGGGGAAAGAGGGAGAGGGGTTGCTGCAGTGGCATCAGCCAATGCTGTAGCTGTATTCTAAACTTACCCAGAGGGAAATGGCATTGCTTTTCCAAGATTATTTGTTAGGTTTTCCTCTTTGAACAATGGTGGTGAAGAAGCTGCTTAGTGCTAAACACGTTTTTTATTTTTTTCCCGATTTTTACCTTCGATCTTTTCCTATAGCGTAGTGGTTCTTCAACTGTTCAAGAGTGTGCAGATCGAGATTTTCACATTTTTCTTTGAAGTATCACCAAGATGTTCTCAGAACTGTGATCATCGTGCAGGCTCGTCTTGGAAGATTGCTATCTCTACTACACATGGTCTGATTTTTGCCGTCTCTTTTTTACAAACAAGAAACACTTTCCTACTAGGTTACTTTTATTTCAAACTATAATTTGAATTGCAACTGTAAAGGAAACTCGAAAGAAGTTCACTTGGGTCTGGTTGTTCTATCATCCCTCGTGTTTTTATTTTTTGGCTTCAGATTATGTGGAAAGCACCATATCAATCTTTTGTGCAATGATGCTTCTCAAGAATTGCGCGAGCCCCCTGGTTATTTTTATTTGTTTTGTTGTACGTGATGACTGATGAGGGCGAGAAGACCCGTGCCGAGGAGGATATCGAAAATGAGCCTGTTGCGTCTCCCTTGGTTTATGGCGTTGATTGCTGTCAGGTTCCCGGCTTCCCGGGGCGGTTCATGAATCTGACCCCCTAACATTTAATTGGCTATCATTCTTGCACACATTTTCCCCCTTCGAGTGAAAAAGTATCCTAGGGGTTATATCATCTTTCTTTCCTACTCATTTAAGTGCACTTTAACACCTCTGTTTGAAAAATAATTTTTTTAAAAAAATAAATTTGAAAAAATAAATTTTTAAAAAATAAATTATTTTCTGATATTAGATAGTGTAATAAAAAATAAATTAAAAAATATTTTTCAGTGTTTAGTTATGTAATAGAAAATGAGTTGAAAAATAACTTATTAATGTTTTATTTTTTTCAAGTTTATTAAATAATAAGAAACAAATCTTACGAATTAAAAAGTTGAATGAGAATAAAACTAAAAAAATATATAATTTCATAAATTATATCAAATAAAATAAATAATAATCAAAATAATAGAGATCAAATCTAAAAAAAAATGAAGAAATCAAAATAATAATAATTATCATTTTATAAATTATTTCAAATAAAATAAGTAATAATAAAAAATATAAGGACAAAATTTGATAGATAAAAAATTTTAATAAAAAAATAATAAGGGAAAAGCAAATAACAATTATAAAAATAAGAACCAAAGTTAATATAAAAATTAAATTTTAAGAGATGAAATTAAAAAATAAATATTCAAAACAAAATATATATATCAATCAATAATATGACATTTTTAATTTTTTCACAACTTTCAGAAAGTGTTTTTCGCCCAAATTTTTCAGGAAAACACTTTCCTGAAAACCAAACTAAATTTTTCTTTAACTGGAAAGTGTTTTTCGTTGACCAACTTTCTTAATGACAAACAAACACAGGAAAGTTTAGAAAGCGGTTTTCAAAAAGTGAATTCCAAAAAACAAACATAGCCTAAGTGATTCTTTGCGCCACACTTCATATATTTTATTTTAAAGTGTTTTTTATTTATAAATGTATTAAAATAATATTTATTTTTAAAAAATTATTTTTAACATTAATTCATCAAAATAATATAAAATTACTAAAAAAATATTAATTTAAAAAAAATAAAAAGATTTAAATATTTTTAAAAATACTTTTTAAATACAAAACAAACATTACCTCCAGTTCTGAAAAGAGAGTTGCATTTGGACGACTCTGCATCTGCTTAAATTTACAAATTACACGCCTCGTTCTGAAGAGCGCTGCAAGTTTCTTCTTTTTGTCTTTTTGTAGGGTGCAAGTGACGATTCTTTAATTAAAAATATTATTTTTTTAATTTTTAATATCAAATATCAAAACAATATAAAAACTATTAATTTAATATCAAACAAGCTTTTAAAATATATATAATTTTAAACCAAAAAAAAAAAATAAAGAGGCAGAATCGAATTTGCATTGGTGAGGAAGTTCTGAAACTATTATATTTTTTTCCCAGCGTTTTCTAATAAAGCTTCTTGAGAGGAAGAGGAAGAGGAAGAGGAATCAATTCAAAGACTTTTTATGTCTTTCTTGGAACCACCAGACGGCAGGATAGCGGTGTATGAAACATTACCTGGCCGTGTTTATGCATTCCGATTCCAGGCAGGAGGTGGTTGATGTGAGAAAAGACTCTCTACATTGATCAAAGATGGCCAGGTCTGAACGGTATTCAAGCCGTTTTGACTTGGCATTTCAACTGTTACGTGTGAAAACAATTTTCTAGAAAAATTATTGACTTAATATATATATATATATATATATATATATATTGAGATGAATAGATACGAAAAATGTTAGAAACGTTGGAAAAAAATATTAAATTAATAATTTTTCTTCAACCCCAAATATAATTTTATAAAAGCATATGCACCATGTAAACAAAGCACACTTCATGCTTGGGCGTTATTAAATTCAAATTTTGCAAGATTATGATTTTTATAAAATTATTTTGTATGTTGATGTTAAAAATAAAATAAAAATTATTTTAATATATTTTCATGTGAAAATAATTTTAAAAATAATTTAATATTTTTAAATAAAAAATATTTTGAATTTAATCTAATTCCGATTTAACCATGAGTGTTTGACATGTGATTAAATCGGAATTTTGCAAGATTAAGATTTTTTAAAGTTATTTTGATATGTTTATGTTAAAAATAAATTTTTAAAATAAAATAAAAATTATTTTAATATATTTTCAAGTAAAAAATAATTTAAAAAACAATAACTACGATTTTTCCAAACTTTTTCATTTTTATTTTCTCAAAGAGAAATAACTTTTTGAAGCCATTGTCTCTGTTTGGCCATTTCTCACTTACAATGGTTCCTTTTAAAGTCATACCTCTAATCATCTTGTTAAAGAATAGCAACAACAAAATGTTTTTTTTTTTTTTTAATTTTACGTGAAATGTATTTTTAAACTATCTTGTATATAATTTAAACTAAATCTCTTTTTTCTATGATTTTGACCTTATCAAGGATTGATATGATGATGAAGAAATTATTCTTCTTGGTTTTTTTTTTCTCTTTCTTTTTGCTGTTTTTTTTTTTCCCAGTGTTGTAAATATATATGTAAGCGGTGAAAATGCATTTGATAAGAATAGTTTTACATTGCTCAACAATAACCAGTGATATCAATAGAAAATTCATTAAATAATAAGAATATTTGACCTTGGAATTCTCTCTTTTAATTATATAATTTTATTTTTATAAGATACCAGTAATTATTTAAATACAAAACAAAGTAGCAGGAAAAACAGAAACCGAGACTAAAGGTATTTTCTCGGAAACAAAAGCTGGGAAAAGAATCTACGCAAAGGAAGTTTTAATTTTCTCAGAAATAAAAATAAAAAAAAGAGAAGAAACAATTAGAAGCACCGAACAGAATTTCACGTCATTACAGAAAAGAGGTCGTCCCAGTGGGACAGCACCAAAAAGCGAAAGGGTTAACTTGGTCAAGAGTGCATGTATGAATGGTGTGGAAAAATTCTCTCTTTTCTAAAGCTTCAGTGTAGAAAAATTTAGAGAATATGAAATAATAATGGGAATATAATAAATGAAAAGTAAGGGGCTAGAGGAACTTTCAAGGCAGGAAGGTCAAGGTGACATCCACGTCATTGAGGAGCTAACAAAGCTCTCACGCGTCAATGCTGTCTGTGTCTACACACAGTCACGCACCAAGCAAGCACCACGGGGAGGGACTCTGTCTTCTCTTTTCTAATTCTCCCTCCTCTCCTCTCCAACAACACGTCCTTTGTTTTCTATTATTACCACTTCCAAGAACTAGTATAATATAATTTCTTGCTTCTCCATCGGTATTCTATCAAAATATTATAGTGATATTTTCTTTTTTTTATTTGTACTTGACCAAACCCAAAAACAAACAGCCTACAAGTCTTCGTCTTTATCTTATTATCATGTGACAGGGTGGTTTCTTCTTGATTTCTCTCACTAAGACACCGGAAGAAGAAGAAGAAGAAGAAGAAGGTAGGATTCCAATAGCGGTTGCTTTGCTTTGGCTTACCAAATGGGAAACTGCTTAGATTCTTCTGCTGCTAGAGTAGATTCTACTCAGAGTTCACATACTCCTGGTAGGTAACACACCCTTCCTTTTATTTTGTATAGCTTTGCTGTCTTTGCACCTTCTAGCTTTCTTAGATTTGGTTTTCTTGTAATTTTCTTTCTCAGATTTATTCTGCTGTTACCGCAACTGCCTGTTTGTGAAGCCAAAAAAAAACCCTTTTGAGCTTTCTCTATGATAACTAACCTTCTTTATCAACAATTCTGTTGTACCTCATTAGTATTTGAAGTGAGCGTTAATATTCTTTCTTGTTTTTGCATTTTGGGTTGTTCGTTTGGGTTCTCTTCATTCTTAATGTGTGTGATCTTTCTTTTAGAAGCAACTTCGAATGCTTGTGATTCGGAACATTTGCTTATGATTTTGGCTGGCTGACTTGGGTCCAATCTCTGTGAAATCTATTTAAGTGATCGCATCCAACTTGATAATTGTGTGTTGACTTGTTGCCATTACACCAGTGAAGGTAGGATCCACGTAAAATGAGATATGGCTTTGCATACTCGTCCATGTCATGAAATTGTGTTCTAACAACTTCTTAATCCCCTCAGGAGAAATTATTAGGTGAACCTTGCTCACCATCTAAGATCACGGACTAACCACTGGAACTCTTACATATCATTAAATTTGTCCGAACCATCAGTTTAGTGAATGCCATTTAGAATGGGAATCTTTTAGATAGCACAATAATATTAACGGAATGAAATAATTAATATTGTATCAATCACAATATAACTTTGACAAATTTAACGATGTATGAAATTTTATTGGCTTGCTCCATAATCTTAGATGGTGAATTGGGTTCACCTAATACTTTCTTATCCTGCAGCATACTTAAATTATGCCAAGCAGCATTCCTTTTTTCTCCTCTTTCCTCTTTCCTCATAATTATTAGGAAGCGCATTTTGGTTGCAGATGATTCACATTTTGAACTATAGAGTCAAAGGGAAATGATTCACACCGTTCTGTAAACTTTAAAAATTCACAATGTTATCATTGGAAAGCAAACCATACTGCCCCAAGGATTTCAATTAGAAGCTTAAAGAGCTTGTTTGGCTAGCCTAGATAGCCTGTGTAATTTGGCGGGTGCATTGTTGAAGATTGATATTCATATTGTATAGTCGTGTACACACAGGGCATCGTTGTTGATAGAATATGATACCTAAAATATTGATTCATTTATCTCTTTCTACCATCAGGAGCCTCAAGAATTTCCAGCAGAACCAGCCGTTCTTCAGTTCCTTCTAGTCTGACCATCCCATCATACAGTGGGAAGAGCAGTTCTGAATGTTTTCCTACACCAAGGAGTGAAGGTGAAATATTGTCATCTCCAAATTTAAAGGCCTTCTCATTCAATGAGCTAAAAAGTGCCACCAGAAACTTCCGTCCCGATAGTCTTCTTGGTGAAGGTGGCTTTGGTTGTGTTTTCAAAGGATGGATTGATGAAAACACGTTGACTGCTTCAAAGCCTGGATCAGGAATGGTTGTGGCAGTCAAGAAGCTTAAACCTGAAGGATTCCAAGGCCACAAGGAGTGGTTGGTAGGTTTTCTCTCTTGTGAAATTCAATATTTTTCAAATTCTTTTCTTACATACTAATAGCTGGCTGGTATCAGACAGAAGTTAATTATCTTGGCCAACTTCATCATCCAAATCTGGTTAAATTGATTGGGTACTGCGTGGAAGGTGAGAACCGACTTCTGGTCTATGAGTTCATGCCTAAAGGGAGCTTGGAGAATCATCTGTTCAGAAGTAAGTAATCCAGTGCACTGAATTAATTTGGAAGCATTATGTGCTGTAACCTGTACTATACTCCTACTATAAGCTTGTACTTCTTGAAACTTGACCCTTATGTTTTATGGTTGCTGAGAAATATAAACTAACTTTAGAGAATAATATAAATTATATTTTGAAATCTCATCTAACAGCTTAAATTTTTTAGGTTAAAGGTCATGAGTTTAAATCTCACCATCCCTATTTATTTGATAAAAATTAAACACAAAGTAAAATGGACTTGTGCAAGTTTCAAGCCCAAAGGGCTTTCACTTAAGGAGGTGTGTTAGAGAATAATATAAATCATATCCTGAAACCTCACCTAATAATTTAAGTTTTTGGGTTAAGATGATTCTTCGACACTAACAACATTTCCCACTCATTTGTTTTAGTTCATGGAATAGAAATAAAGTAATTTGTATAACTTATTCAGTGAATTGATTTATTTGCTTCTGTTTGAGGATCAAATGACAAAAGACAAAAATTTAGGAAGTACAATTTTTTTTACCTCTGTAGTTATGTCCTTTTTTCCCCTTATCTATCTCAGATGAATCTTTTTGGTCAAAATCAGCCACATTGCTATCGGAGGCAGCATCTTCTAAACACAATCTGGTTTCTCCATTCATGCTTTAGTTTTTCGGCTGTGAATGGATCACATGCCAGACAAGCAATAACCCTTAGGCACAAGTTACCAGCCACTCACCCTTACTGATAAGTTTCCATGTTAGCAACGAGGATGTCTGGGACTGATCCACCAAGTATTCTTAAGACCATCCCCACTTGGACGGATATCTTACACGCCCAATTTTACCCTGATATCAAGTGCCAGTTGGCCTGCCCGTATGAATATCTGAGATATGGGGGTGCTAAACTTCTCTGTGATTTGGGTCCTCGTATTTTATATCTTTAAACAGGGACAATCACTAAAACCCTGATTCAGACTTGTTGGGCTATAGCGATTTTAAGACAACAGGTGCCAAAGTGTCATCAATAGTTTGTTGGAGGACTTCTTGAACCACCTTAAGTGATGAAAGTTGCTTCGTTGCAATTTAATTTCCACATATTTTCCTATTTTTTAAGATTTTTTTGCATGATATGATGTGTTTTAACTTCTTGCCTGAGGTTTTTATTCTTGCTATAATGCTTAGACAAGCTCACAAAAGACCTTATATATGGCTAGAACCTATCATTTATCAGATTTTACCATGACTGTCCTTTTCTTATTGTCATAAACAAGCAACAAGCAAAAATATCTGGAAATCATGAAAGTCCTTGCGCATTCATCTATGAAAACTTGGTAACCTTTGATTCTGTATTTTGTTTTATAGGAGGACCACAGCCACTTTCATGGGCAGTAAGGGTCAAAGTGGCTATAGGTGCTGCCAGAGGGCTCTCTTTTCTTCATAATGCGGAATCACAAGTCATATACCGTGACTTCAAGGCATCTAATATTCTACTAGATGCGGTATGATTAATAAAGGCATGATTGATCTAATTTTTTCTCCTTTTAAATAAAGACTAAAATTTCTCCTTGTCATCAGCCTTTACTGGTAATGTCATCCCATTAGATTTTATTAGATTTCTGGTGCTAACAATGCATTGGCTTGCAGGAATTTAATGCAAAACTTTCTGATTTTGGTCTGGCCAAGGCAGGCCCTACTGGTGATAGGACCCACGTGTCCACTCAAGTTATGGGTACTCATGGGTATGCAGCACCTGAATACGTTGCTACAGGTCTGTAGAGTGCTTTTCCTAATTAAAGAATATTGCTGTTTCCTTGGTATTTTTGAAACTGGTAATAATTTTTTATGCCAATCTCTCACCTTTGTGCTTCTGAACTAGGTTGGTATTTGTGATAAAACAGTGGACTTGTCTGATTATTTTGTTATTTATGCTAATCCATTTTTAGTCATTGTTATCTCTGATGACCATGCTAATGCTTCTCCCTTTCTAGACCAAGCCTCTTCTATAATGGCCAAACTCTTTTCTCATGTCCAAGTAGGGGAAAGGTTGATGGATAGAGAAAATGATTGGTCAACTGACATTATATAAAAATGCCATGTCACTAAAGAAAGAATCAGCCTCTGGAGAAGAAGCTTGAAAGATCCAAGCTTTCATGGGACTAAGCTCTAAGCTTTTTTTCTGTCATGTACATGTTTTGGGTGGGCTATAATTTGAAACAGACAAGTTTATGCAAAAATGATCAGCGACTTCCTTTGGCGGGACTGTAACTGGTTTACTGCCATACCGTTAACATTAGTCCTGGGAGCTCATTACTGTAAAGTACTGTCTTCATGTAAACATAGTTGTTGACGTAGGTTGAATTTAATTTTCTGATATGAGTGTATCTATGTTCAGCGTCTTCACTGTTCACTCAGAACTGATATCGTACATGCATGTTATTAAATATTTCTTGTACATGGAATTCCTATATCATGTGTGTACTGTAACAAAGCTTCCATTGCTGGACAGGTCGGTTGACAGCCAAAAGTGATGTATACAGCTTTGGGGTTGTGTTGCTTGAATTATTGTCCGGGCGACGGGCTGTTGATAAAACTAAGGTGGGTGTGGAGCAGAACCTGGCAGACTGGGCAAAACCATATCTGGGTGACAAGAGGAAATTATTCCGAATTATGGACACCAAGTTGGGGGGACAATATCCTCAGAAGGGAGCCTTTATGGCTGCAAACCTGGCTTTACAGTGCCTAAGCAATGAAGCTAAAGTCAGGCCTCCAATGTCAGAGGTATTAGCAACGCTGGAGAACATTGAATCCCCAAAAGATGCTGCAAAAAACTCCCGATCAGAGCAACAAACAGTTAAGACACCTGTCCGACAGTCCCCAATGAGACATCATCACGCTCCTGGGACTCCACCAGCCAGTGCCTCCCCACTGCCATCCCACCACCAATCTCCACGATTACGATGAGCAGCAGACAATCACTTGTAGATTCCATATTATTTGCTTTTGTATTTAGTTGTAAAATCTATGATATGGTTGTGTATCTCGATGCAATTTTGGATTAGAGAAACAGATATGATCACTTATTGTACCGAAGGAGGGTCGTGGGAGGTTTACAAGCTGGCTTAGACCTTAGTCATTTCTTGTTGTCGTAACATAGATGAACGTTTCTTGTTTCAGTAATCTCTGTGCTCTCCATCTGTAATTACTCCTCGGTTATGATGAGCTCTTTGATTGATGCAATCTGAGTAGATGTTTTATTGTCATCAAACATGTCGATCCACAGAAGAGCCAGCCGTCTGTATTTCTCCATGTTTGAATAAATCTCTCTTGTACCAAAGAATAAAAAATAAAAGTAAAATCCATAATGATAATGATATTAATGTTCTTAGAAATTATTATTTTTTTGTTTTAAACGAGAAGAGAAAAGAGAAATTTAGAGCATATGGGGTACAAAGGATAAAATAACTCAAAATTTTGAGAGCACATCTCCTTCAATAATAAATAAATAAATATAAGCATGGAAGATATAAAATGTAGTTCGTAGCATTAACTGAAGGCGTCAAGAAGCATAGAAATAAATCGTGGAAGGTAAAAAAAAGGGGAGGTATGGTAAAAGTCAAATTCAATGTCAGTCTAAAATCAGCGGGCAATGCACTAGACTTTAATGATACTCGATGTATTGTAATTTAATTTGTAACTCGACAGTCCTCCTCCTAATCCTAACATAAAATCGTCTACCTAGACAGACAAATCTTAGATCTAATAAATAAATAGTTTTAAAGAATTTAAATGCTGTGAGTAATTTTTGGTAGAAGAAGATGGAGTCGGCGCCGATTCGGGTACCGTACCGGAATCTCAAGAAGGAGATAGAGGTAGAAATGGTGGGTCTGGAAATGGAGTCTCCTCCTCCTCCTCGGATCCAGTCTCCTCACACTCATAATTCCGATGCAGATTTGAGATCTCAATCCACTAGACATCATATTAGCTTAATCACTCTTGTTCTCAGCTGCACCGTCGCCGCTGGTGTTCAATTCGGTTGGGCCTTGCAGCTCTCTCTTCTCACTCCCTATATACAGGCAACTCCATCTTCTCTTAAGTTGGTTTTTCTCTGCGTCTCACTCCTCTATTTTTACCAAGGTAATTGACTTGGGAGGTTTTTGTTGCAGACTCTTGGAATTGGACATGCCTTTTCGTCCTTCATTTGGCTCTGCGGTCCTATTACAGGCCTTGTGGTAGGTTTTGCCAAATCATCTTCTGTTTGATTGAAATATCTGAATCAGCTGATGAATCTGGAATCTACTTCTTCTATTTTTTGCCGCATCATGTATAAATCTCGATTATCTTGCTGTTGTTATTTTAACTGGTGGATGAATATACATATTTATATTTGCATTTGGAATGAATATGCATTAGATAGATGAATTTGATTTGACGACATGGCATCTTGGAGAGTTTTAATTAATTAATTATCCTAAAATAAAAGGGTTATTAATTGCATGGTGGTGATCACACCAGGAAACCTTCCTACATTTTTCTTCTTTTTGAAATTTCCTCTCATGTCTTGAACCTGTACCCTCCAAGGACTTTTACCATTGTGCTAGTTAATTGGCCTTCATGATTATCTTGAAACAATGTGCCAGTTTTTTTTTTTATCTGGTACTAGTAGCTTGCATCTTCATTTGCAACCAGTAGCTGTTATTGATTTTGCAACTCTTAACTCTTTAGTCCTGACTTTTACTTGATTTTGGTAGTTTTCGTGGCATTTGAACAGAAAACACCATGCTTATACTGTCACCATTGATGATATCATTTACTTGAAAATGATGCTAGTATAAGTAATTAATTGTTTCTTCAATTTCATGAAATTAATTTAGGCTTGAATTAGCTATTGGGGTTTTGGCTTTTAGGTTCAACCTTGCGTTGGTATTTGGAGTGATAAATGCTCTTCAAAATTTGGAAGAAGACGGCCATTTATTCTTGCAGGATCACTCATGATCTCTGTTGCTGTAAGTGCTGATGGATCTACTTTTTATTTTAGTTCCAATAATTGCTATTTGCTACAATAACTTCTATGACCTAAACTAAATCTTGTAAATTTAGGTGATAATAATTGGATTTTCTGCAGACATTGGATATGTATTAGGGGATACAGAGGAGCATTGCAGGTTTCTGCTGCCTTCACTTTAATTGTATTTAATCCATAAATATTTCTTTGAGACTGACCAACCTATCTATGGAGCTGCAGGAAATTCAAGGGCACTCGAACGTGGGCAGCATTTGTCTTTGTTATTGGCTTCTGGATGCTGGATCTTGCTAATAATACGGTGCAGGTATGGCTTGTTGTCATGATTATATCGAACCTTCTTATCACTGCTAAATAACTAGTTTCTTGTTTTAGGGACCAGCCCGTGCCCTTCTTGCTGATTTATCAGGTGCCATTTCAATATCTGTATGCTTATCAATTGATCACAAGTTGCTAGCACTACATGAAAGATGCTAATGCAAAAAATAACTAGATGTATTACTACTGTGTTCTAGGTCCTGATCAACACAATTTATCAAATGCTGTATTTTGCTCATGGATGGCTGTTGGAAACATTTTAGGGTTTTCAGCTGGTGCTAGTGGGAGTTGGAACAGGTGAAACTTTTTATTTTTATGCTAATGAATACACATGTGCATGCATGCACTCTCATTTTCCTCCTAGCCTTTTTTCATTTTGATGCTGTAACTGACCTTTGGTTTTTATGACCTGAATGCTGCTTTGTCTCATTCAACTCCTTTTATTTCCTTTTTTATGGTATCATCACTTGCTTATGCAACTGGATATTCAATTGATTGGTGTGTCAAATGCTTCTATTCTAAGCAGATGGTTTCCTTTCTTGATGAATAGAGCTTGTTGTGAAGCTTGCGGAAATCTTAAAGCAGCATTTCTTGTAGCAGTAGTGAGTTAATTTATCCTTGCATCTTCTTCAATACTTTGGCATGCTATTGTTTTGGTAGTGTAATTTGCTCGAGTGATTATGTTTGTATTGCCTATTCTTTTATAGTCTTTTATGTTTCGCATCTCATTATTTTCTGTAACATCTTTTGTTGTTGATTTGTGAGAATTCATTCAGTATATAATCGGTCCTCAAATTGATTTTCTTTGCAAGTTTATAAGTCAATGATAACTTTTAAAATTATTCCAATACTAGACCTTGGCATAAAATAGTAATAAACCTAATCTCTTTAGAAAAATGGTCTTTCTTGTCTCATGCTAGCCTACTTCAATTTCCTCGTGAACTAAGCTGTGTTTATCTTTTGGTTAGATCCAATATCTTGTTTCTCGCATGAAGGAGAAATATATTTTCTTTTTCTTCTTGAGAGAGTTGGGTGAATTCTATAGTTTCTAGATTTCTAGAACTTCAAGAAAACTAAAGAGGTGATCTTGAAGTTCATTGCATAAATATTATAGGGTCAAATTTATGCCGTTTGCTATTTGAACCTCTTCGCTTCAGTTTTGACATTTGTGTTGAAATATGCACTGTTAGCAATAGCCTTAAAACCATTATTTGGCATGAAAGATGGTGTTACACCATCACTAAACTGATGGAATAAAGGATCCTAGTAACAAAGCAGAACACATAATACCATTGATTCAAATCTTGAACTCTGTCACTGAAGTGAAAGTGGGATGCAATTTCCCATATAATCTTACAATAGATTAGTTATATCAATGCGTATATCATACACCCTGTGCAAATTTAGTAAATTTTAACATTAATAAAATGTAAAGAAATATATAAATTGAATAAAAACCAAATTAATTGAAATCTAGATGGAGTAGAAGATAAAATGACATGGGAGACCCCTTGAGATATGTCCAAATTTCGGTGATTTTAGATGTAGTGCTAGAAGAAGGATTATTATCAACGTATTTGGAACTTCACTAGCTTAAGACTTTGTACTTTATTTAGGAAATATCTTCTTAGAATAGTTAGTGATAAGTAAGATTTCATTATTATTAGGATCAGTAGGGAATTTTTTATATTTCTTTTCTAGCTTTTTTTTCTACTTTGAGCAGGAGTCTTCAGGGTCATGGTGCCCCTATATAAGCGTAAATATCTCATGTACAAGAGAAGCTGTTTTATGGTAATGAATGGGACTTTCAGTTTCAACTTTGAAGTGTTTCCTCTAACGTGTGCTGAGGTGGATTCCTCATGCAGGGTGGATTCCTCTTGTTTATGCTTTTCTTTTCACATTTTGGAAACTATAGCATAAAGCACATGAAATCCCATGTGAACCAGCAAGGACCATTTTGCAAGGCTAAATACTCCTAGATGTTCTGTTACGTAGTAGTACCACTAGGGGAGAGTATTTGTGGCTACTGTTGTTTTACTAATCTTTTTGTCCCCAATGATTAGATTCCTTTAGACCACTTCGTACATGAATTATTATATCAATAGCAACAAGTCCTAGTTGAACAAGTTTATTTTTGGAATGTGGGAAAGCCTCAAAATAATATCAAGAGTCAGAGATTCAGAAGTGCCGTAAACCAGTTAGAAATATCATGAAATTTCTGGTTCCCAGGGGATGTTTCTGACAACAAGGAACATGTGCCTGGGTGTATATGCAATTTGTGGGTTGGGACAAAAGAAAGGAAACAAATTTCTCCCATCATTGATCATATCAATGCACAGGATGCAATGTAACTTTTGCACTGTTTGTGGAAATGTGCAATCGGTTTTGAACAAATTTAAGAGCTCTTACAGGAGTCCCACTCGCATCTAGAAATCATAGATCGTGGGATTTTTCATTCTATTGCTGGAAACAAAATCACTAAGTTTAGTACAGGGATCTTCTCTTAGAGAAGAAGTCGCAGACTATCATTTATATAGATTGGTGCCCGAGTTTATTGGATTTCCCAAAGATGCAAAGTCCTCTTAGAATTACTTATCTATACTGTTTATGCGAGTTTCTTAGAAAGTCCCCATTCTACTGGTCTCTTTACGATTTGGATACAAATTACACAGCTATACTGACAAAATATGTGGCAGTAAACATAAATTTGGATGGAATTTGTGCAGGTCTTCCTCACTTTTTGTACTCTTGTGACTCTATATTTTGCGGATGAGGTTCCACTAAATGTTAATCAACCACGCCATTTATCAGATTCTGCTCCATTGTTGAATGGTCCACAACAAAACGGCCATGAACTTTCAACATCTGAGTCTCACTTGCCGGGTCTTGACAATTTGAGTGGGAATGGCAACAATCATGACCATGAACTGAGAATGAATTCGAAGCATGCCAACTCTGTAGGGGATCAAAATGAAAATTTCAGCGATGGCCCAGGAGCTGTGTTAGTCAATTTATTAACTAGTTTAAGGCATTTACCTCCTGGAATGCATTCAGTGCTTGTCGTTATGGCTCTAACTTGGGTAAGCACTTCAATAACTATGTATTATTTCCAGAATTGTTTCCTTCTGATTTCTTTGAGTCCAAACTCTTTTGAGAATACACGTGTTCATTGTTCCTGTGATGGTCTTGATTCGCTCTTATTTTATCTGTGCTTATTTTCATTTCAATTATGATTTTACTTGCAGTTGTCCTGGTTCCCCTTCTTTCTATTTGATACAGATTGGATGGGAAGAGAAGTTTATCACGGAGATCCAAAAGGGAATTCGAATGAAGTGGAGTTGTATGATCAAGGAGTCAGAGAAGGTGCATTTGGTTTGCTGTTGAATTCTGTAAGAACTCAATATTGAGCATTGATAGTGACTGTTTTGTTAAATATCATCACAGAAACCAACTCTGTTATGAATCCCGAAACTTACCTTTACATTTTTACAATAATTGCAGTTTTAATGTTGGAAGTTCTTGAAGCAAGGATAAAATGGACTTCTCATAGTAATTCAAAAAATTTGAAAATTTTGACACGAGAGAGATTAGAGAGATTCATCCCTTCAGTGAAAGGAAATAGGGAACAGCAGTGTAATGCAATTGAGAAAATGGGGAAAGTTGAATTATATATCATGGGAACTATATGAAACTAATGCACCATCTGAATGGACCTAAAAAATCACAAAATTAAGAAACAACCGGAGTAAAAGAGAGGAAAAAGATCACAAAAGTTAGGAGGAAAAAAAATGAATCGAATTGACTCATGAACTTGATGTTATGTGGCTCATTCCAAATTTATTAAAGACACATATCCCATTATTTCTCATGTGGTGTTTTGCAATAATCGAATTATTGATTATCTCAACAACTATTTTTCTTATATTCTTGTTATGATACAGGTTGTTCTTGGCATTAGCTCGTTCTTGATTGAGCCAATGTGTCGGAGGTTGGGGTCAAGATTTGTGTGGGCAATGAGCAATTTTATAGTATTTGTCTGCATGGCAGGCACTGCTGTTATTAGTTTGATATCAGTTAGTGAATATTCTGAAGGAATCGAACATGTAATTGGAGGGAATGCGCCAATCAGGATAGCTGCCTTGATTGTATTTGCTCTTCTTGGCTTTCCTCTTGCTGTATGTTCCTGTTCTAGTAGAACATCGCTATATTTGTCAATTTCTTCCCTCAATAGCATGTAGTAATTGTTTTTGTGCTGCAGATTACCTATAGTGTTCCATTTTCTGTCACAGCAGAGTTGACTGCTGATTCAGGCGGTGGCCAAGGTTTGCATGGCAATATTTTTTATAAAGCAATTATTTTTACTTGATATGGTTATTATTGTGTTAACCAGATGATTCTGATGTTCTCTTACCTTGTTTCAGGATTGGCCATAGGAGTTCTCAATCTTGCAATAGTTATTCCACAGGTAGATTAGCACATCATGTATTTTTTCAGTACATCTGGGATGAAATTATTTCTCTGATATAATGAACCACTGTCACCTTTTCTACTGGACTCCAGAAGTTTTGCTGGATTTTGCTATGCTGTAACCATGTGTCAGTTTTGGCTTTTGGGAAAATTGATAATAAATTGTGTTTGGTTATTGCCTGTGATATTTTATTGATGGACCATAACATGTATGCACTCCCTGACACACTTCAACCTCTTGCTTCTTCCCTGCTACTCCTATTGATTCAGATTCTTCTGTCATTCCACTTTCTGTGCCAGTTTTACTCTATTTAATTCAGTCAAAGTTGATTTTCATGTGTATTTTTTTGATCTGTTAGATGATTATATCCATTGGTGCCGGTCCATGGGATGCGCTTTTCGGTGGAGGAAATATACCAGCCTTCGTTCTGGCTTCTGTATCTGCTCTTGCAGCTGGTGTTATTGCAACTCTCAAGCTGCCGAATCTTTCAAGCAGGTCCTTCCAGTCTGGTTTTCATTTTGGCTAGCCACCAAACCGTGCTCACCATGTTGACATCAATCCAAGGTGTAATTGTCAAGGACAGGAGCATGCTAGTTGG